>Ga0302326_10010099_pt1 | contig 20482 bp, 15 predicted proteins | sample Palsa_T0_3_FD_202264 | JGI IMG/M metagenome (GOLD analysis project Ga0302326, IMG submission 202264) | Peat permafrost microbial communities from Stordalen Mire near Abisko, Sweden - Palsa_T0_3 | ecosystem: Environmental > Terrestrial > Soil > Palsa > Peat permafrost | place: Sweden: Abisko...
CGTCGTATTTCAGCTTCCAGCCGGCATGTTCAATTCCGCCGAGCGGAGCGTGCGGACTGGTGGAGGACAACCGCGCGCGAAGAAAGCCGGCCCAATCGTATGGTTGGACGGCGTTGAGCGCGGCGAACACGTCCGCGAACTCGTAGGGCTTGATGGCCGGCGCTCCGCCGGGGCCGCCTTCAAACGCGCGGCAGAAATCGTCGAGTGATTTAGCGCCCTTGCTGAGTTGGCGGATAGTGACATCGACGTCGAGCCAGATGAGGATGCCTTCGGGATAGTAATCGACGCCGCGGCGGTAGTCGGCATAATCGTTTCCTGCTTCGTATAAAAAGGGCGCCGACACAGCGGTATCTTCCAGAGGACGCCATCGCCGGCCATATTCGTTGTCGAGGAACGCCGCCGTGAGAGCGAGCTTGTCGCGGTAGTCTTCAGGTTTCCAAAGAGCACTTCGCGCCGCCAGCACGCCGCCTAGATATTCGGTGAGACCTTCGTACACCCACAGCAAGTCGCCCTTCATGGGAGTGGAGTAGCCGCCATCGCGATCGTCGGAGATGAGGCCGCGGGGACGGCGGAATTTGCCGTTCCAGGAGTGGACGAACTCGTGCGAGAGCAGGTCGGCCGAGGCGCGCTGCTTGTCGGGATCGATGAGGGTGCGCTCGTCATCGCGGTCGTCACTCGACTCGTGATGTTCCAGCCCGAAATGCGCTACGTGATTGCTCAGGGTGTAGAGGAAATGGTAGCTACGATAGTGCTGCGTGCCGAACAACGCGCCGGCCTCCTTGACGAGGTTTTGATATTGGCCGATGACTTCCTGGCTCACTTCGAGAGCGCGGTCGCTGTCAGCTGCGAGGTGAAGATAGTGCGAAATGCCGTTTTCGGCGCCGAGCTCGATGGTGCGGTAGTGGGTGCCGGCGGACACCGGCGAATCGATCAGCGTGGTGAGCGAGGACGGCTGAAATTGGACCTCGTTGCCGGACTCCTTCGCGATGGGCAGCGCGGTTCCGAAGCGCCAGCCATTGGGGACGCGCAGGGTTGCCTGGTATTGCAGATCGTCGGGCTGGCTGCCCTGCGGGTAGAGCAGCACCTGGTTCCAATTGAGCACCGCGAGCTCGGTGGTGGCGGAGGCGGTGGAGGTGAATCCTCCGCCTTCAGGCGGAGAGATGAAATCGAATGCGACATCGAGCGATCCGACGCCGGCGGGGACATCGATGTGAAATGCGAACATGTTGACGTCATCGCGCTTCCAGGGGATGGTCTGGCCTCCGCCCTCGACTTTCAGGCCGACGAGGTTGGAGATCGGGCCGGTAGGGGCGTGCTCGCCGGGAATCCACTGCGGGTAGAGCAGAGTGAGGGGTCCGGGCTTCGCCGGCATGGTCATCCGTACATGGAAAAGGCGGCGCGGCGCGTCGGCGGCGTCCACGCTGAGGCGGACGGGAGCCTGGCCAAAAGCTGACATCGCGGTTACGAGCGCGATGATCGAAAGTCGCATATTTTCGATTGTTACGCATTTGGGGGGAATGTGCCGCGCGGAAAAGATATTCACCACAGAGGCCCAGAGACACCGAGGAAACAACAAAGGCAAGGTGCGAGGACACGGAGATGGCGGAGGCCACGGAGTTGCGCCAGGTTCGGAGGTTGGCTCGCGTTTTCCGATTGGTAAGAATGCGCCGTGGAAGAACATTTCGTCGCCGACACGCTCAGACACGGCGAAACGAGGCCAAAAGCAAGGCGCGACGACACGAAGGTGGGGAGGCCACAGACTTGCTCCACGTTCGGACGTTGGCTCGCGTCTAATATCAATGGACAAGTTATGAATAAACTCGTTTTTGCGCTGGCCTTGGCTCCGGCGGTGTTCTGCCAGGCGCCGACAGATCCGCCTCCAATTCTGCAGATCGTCTGTGAATATGGCCATTCCGTGGGGCCGCTGAAGCCCTATTCGGCGGCTAAGGCCGCGGTGGATGCGGTGGGCATGTCGTCGGCAACAGGCACACCGCAGACTTGGACGATCGAGCTGCATAATAACTTTGCGAGCATCGCGGATCTCGATAAGGCGATCTTCCCTTTGGCGCCATCGCCGAGCGCTCGCGATGCGTATGGACAGGCGCAGGAGGATCTGCTGGCGCCCCCGCGCACCATGATTGCTCTGTACGAACCGGAGTGGAGCTACCGGCCGGACGACGCCGTCCGGCTGCTGCCTAAGGCGCGGTATATGGAAGTCACTATCCATCGAATCCGGCAGGGGTTGGAGAGCGATTTCGAGCACCTAGTGCACCTGCGCAAATTGACCAACGAGAGCGTGAATCTGAATCGGCCCGAGCTGGCTTATCGAGTGTTCTCCGGGGCGCCGGTGGGGGTGTACCTGGTGATTGCGCCGCTGGTCAATCTGCGCACCATGGATGATGGGGTGGCTGACGTGCCGGCGTTTGCCGCGGGGGTGGTGGACGAGCGGGCCAAGACGGCGCCTAAACAGGCGGAACTCGAGATCGCGCGCGAACATTTGCTGTTCCGCGTGGAGCCCCGGCTCAGTTACGTGTCGGACGACTTTGCGGCGAGCGATGAGGCGTTCTGGCGGAGGAAGTGAGGAAACCGCTTGCTCACCCGCGCGGCTCGGTAAGCTAGCGCGCGGCTCGGTAAGCTAGCGCGCGGCTCGGTAAGCTAGCGCGCGGCTCGGTGGGCTAGCGCGCAGCCCGGTAACCTATAATGAGAACTCGACATGCCATCAGAACTCCTGATTCAGTGTCCCGATGGTCAGATGAAGACTATTCCGCTGACGGGTGAGCGTCTCTCCATCGGACGATCGAGCGCCTCTGAACTCTCCTTTCCGGAAGACGCCGGCCTTTCACGCCAACACTTTGCATTCGAGTCGGAGGGCGAAAGCTGGAGCGTGCGCGATCTGGGCAGTAAGAATGGCACGTTCGTCAACAACATTCCGCTGAAGGCCAAGCTGATCCTAAAGCCTGGGGACCGGATCACCGCCGGCCATTTAGTGATCGTGTTCGAACCCGATTCGGCCGACCCGGCGAAGGGCGTGGTGGTTTTCGAGGGCAGCGATTCCAATTCGCCGACTACGTCGACGGTCGTCACCAGCCTTGAAGGCGCGCTTTCCAACCAGACGATGGCGATCCAGGCTGGCGGTCCGAAGACTTCGGCGCCCATGCAGGCTCTGATTCGGGCGGGGCAGGAATTGTCAGAGAATCGGCCGTTGGCGGAGCTTTTCCCGGTGATTTTGGACTTGGCGATTCAAGCCGTGAACGCGCAACGCGGCGTGCTGCTCATATCAGAGGGCGACAGCCTGGCGCCGAAAGCGCACAAGGGCGAGGGATTCCGCATCTCGAGCGGCGTGCGCGATCGAGTGCTCAAGGAAAAGTGCTCGATCCTGGTGCGGGACGCGCAGATGGACGACGCGTTCAAGGGCCGCATGAGCATTGTGGAACAGAAAGTCCACACCATGATGGCGGTGCCGCTGCAAACCAAGGAGCGGATCATCGGTCTGATCTACGTGGATTCGCCGTTCGTGCTGCGCGAGTTTACAAAGGACGACCTGAGTCTGTTGACCGTGATGGCCAACGTGGCGGCCATTCGCATCGAGAATGCGCGGCTGGCGGAGATCGAGCAGAACGAGCGCATCATGCAGCGCGACCTCTCTCAAGCCGCGGAGATTCAGGGCCGGATGCTGCCCGACAAGGCGCCGACGGTGCCGGGCGTCGATCTGGCAGGTTTCAATGTCCCATGCCGCACGGTGGGGGGCGATTACTTCGATTTCTTCCCTTATCCCGATGGCCGTGTGGGGCTGGCACTGGGGGATGTTTCCGGCAAGGGCATGCCTGCTTCGCTGATGATGATGGCGCTGCATGCGCGCGTGCAGGTGCTGGCGGAAGATACCGGCAACCTGGGTGGGTTCATGACGCGGCTCAATAAGGCGACGTGCGCGAAATGTCCCGCCAACCGTTTCATCACGTTTTTCTTCTGCGTATTCGATCCCACGACCGGGGAACTGACGTTCGCCAACGCGGGACACAATCCGCCGATTGTGATACGCGCTTCGGGCGAGACTGAGATGTTGAAAGACGGCGGATGCGTCCTGGGGATTCTGCCCATTGCTCCGTACAGCGAGATGCGCATTCAATTGCAGAAGGGCGACATGCTGGTGCTGTACAGCGACGGGGTGACGGAAGCCAACGACGTCAATCAGAACGAGTACGACGAGGACCGCTTCATCGAGGTGCTGAAGAAGCATCGCACGGAGCCGGCGGCGGAAATCGTGAAGGCGGTGACCAAATCGCTGAACGAGTTCGCGGCGGGCGCCCCGCAGGCGGACGATATTACCTTGGTTGTGGCGAAGGTCGTGTAGCGCGGTGGTCCGCCGCTGAAGCTACTCCATCCCAAACGCCTCCCGGTTCCTCAAGTAAATTTTGCCCGTTACTTCAAGTGGAGGCCGTTTTTTCACAGCTTCTCGCGGGTCGCGGCTCGGAAACGCAACGCTGATACTGAGCGGTAACTCTCCGACTTCAGGACTTCAGAAGCTCGACTCGCCCCCTTTACAAACCTCCTACACCCGAGGCATACTAGGTCTGATTTTGTACTAGTATGCCACCCAGAAACCAGCCCGCCGATCTGACTCCGCTCTCCCCCGCCGTCTTCCACATTCTCCTTTCCCTCGGCGAGGGCGAACGCCACGGGTATGCACTCCGCCGCGAAATCGCTCAGCGTACCGGAGGCAAGCTCAAGCTCGGCCCCGGCGTTCTCTACGGTTCCATCCACAAAATGCTTGAGTGGGAGCTCATCGAAGAGTCCGACGAGCGGCCCGACCCACACCTGGACGACGAACGACGCCGCTACTATCGCATCACCCCCTACGGCCGCAAAGTGGCGCAAGCCGAAGCCGCCCGCATGCGCGACTTGGTACAACTGGCCGCCGCCAAATTCGGAGTGCCCAAACATGCCTGAAGATCCGCGATCCGTGCGGTTGTATCGCCGCTTCCTGAAGCTCTATCCGGCCGGCTTTCGCGAACACTATGCCGCGGCCATGGAACGCGCCTTTCGCGATGAACTCCGCGAATCGCACGGCGCACTCCTGTGGCTCAGCCTGTTCGCCGATCTGGCCATCTCCCTCCCCGCGCAATTCGCCCGCGAGTTCGCGCAGGATGCCCGCCATACCTTCCGCTTGTGGGCGGCGCGCCCGTGGCACACCACCTTCGCGATTCTCGCGCTCGCCATCGGCATCGGGGCCAACACCGGCATCTTCAGCGTGGTCAATGCGCTGCTCCTGCGCTCGCTCCCCTTTCGCAATCCCGAGCGTCTCGCTTCCCTCGATCTTTTCTTCGCCCCCCACGACACCGCCAGCCGTTTTCACGATTGGCGCACGCACAGCAGCTATCTCGCCGACGCCGCGCTCTGGGAAGGCCTCGACGCGAATCTTGGCACCGCAGGCGAATGGCGCCGCGTGCGCGTGGTCCAGACATCGTGGAATTTCTTCCAACTGCTGGGCACGCAGCCTGTGCTCGGACGCGCCTTCGCCCCTGATGAGGAAGTCGCAGGCACCGGCTGGGGACCGGCCGGGTTCGAGAGCGGATGGCTAAATCGCCGGCCCAATGCCATCGCCGTCATCAGCAATGGCTTGTGGCAAGGCCTCTACGGAGGCGACCCCAAAGCTCTCGGCGCCATCATCCGCATCGACGGTAACCCACTTACCATCGTGGGCGTCGCACCCCAGGGGTTCGATTATCCCGATCGGGCGGCCGTCTGGAAGCCGGCCGCATACAGCGGCGGCAACAACGGTTGGACCACCATCGCGCGGCTCAAGCCTGGCATCTCCTGGGCGCAAGCGCGCACGCCTTTCCTTGCCGAAGCCGATCGTTTCTGGCCCGGTGTCCGCCGGACTTCGGCCCAGATCTCCACCATCACACCCCTTCGCGACGCCCTCGCCGGACCCACTAAATCCGCGTCCCTGGTGCTGATGGCCTGTGTCCTTCTGGTCTTGCTAATCGCCTGCACCAACGTCGCCAATCTCCTGATGGCGCGCACTGCCGATCGCGCCGCCGAACTCTCCATCCGTTCCGCTCTCGGTGCCAGCCGCGCGCGCATCTCCCAGCAGTTGCTCACCGAGTGCGTCCTCCTCTCGATGGCAGCCGCCCTCGCGGGGCTCGCCGTCGCGTTCGCCACCAATTCCTTCGCCGCCAAGCTACAGCCGGCGCCCCTCGCCACGCAGAATTATTCCATCCTCGATACCCGCGTGCTCTCCTTCGCCATCGCCGTCTCCCTCGCCAGCGGACTGCTGTTCGGTCTCCTGCCCTCGTTCTACGCCGGACGCGTCCACATCTTCGGAACGCGCGGTTCAAGCGGCACCCGCGGCTCCCGCCTCGTCCGCGAGGCTCTGGCCGCGGCGCAAGTGATGCTCACTATCGTCCTGCTCACCGCGTCTCTCGCGGTGGGCCACGCCTTCGTCCGTCTGATGAAGATCGATCGCGGGTTCGACCGCACCGGCGTGATCACGGCTACCGTCTCGCTCCAAGGCACCACGATTCAAACCGAGGCTGGCCGCATGATCTATTTCCAGGAAGCGCTCGCTCGCATCCGCCGCCTACCCGGCGTGCGCAGCGCCAGTACCACGCAGTTTCTTCCGCTCGACGCCAAGGGCTTTATCGGCGGCCGATTCCGCCTCGACGGCCGTCCGGCCAGCACGAATTCCTCAGACATCCCCGTGATGGCTGACTATTTCCGCACCATGGGCGGACGAATCGTCGCCGGCCGGGAATTCAACGACGCCGATATGCAGAGCAATACGCCCGTCGCCATCGTCAACGATATATTCGCGCGGGAGTTCGGCCAGCCGGCCGATCTCCTAGGCCGGGAACTGACCGAGGGCAACACCGGGCGAAAAATCGCCGGCGTCGTGCGCGGCATGGATTACATGACTGGCGGTGCCAATTCCAGCCAGGTCTTTACGCTTTCCCGCTCCCCCGGTTGGCCCGGGTCGACGTTCGTCGTCAAGGTCGCCGGCCGCGCCGAAGATCATCTCGCCATCGTTCGCGACACCATCCGATCAGTCGATCCCCAGGTGCCGGTATTCGGAGTGAAAACCATGGATCAGCGCATGGCGGAGAACTTCGCCCGTCCGCAATTCTACAAAACCGCCGTCACATGTTTCGCCGCTTTCGCCTTGCTGCTCGCCATCATCGGCATCTACGGAATAGTCTCCTACACCGTGGCGCGCCGAACGCATGAAATGGGCGTCCGCATGGCCCTCGGCGCCACTCCGGAAAACCTACGCGCCGTGCTATTGCGGGAAGGATTGCTGCCGATCGCCGCCGGCGCCATCCCCGGAATCGCGCTCGCCGTCCTTAGCGGCCGTCTCCTCGAGAGCCTGGTCGAAGGCGCCAAATCGGTAGAACCTACAGCCTATGCCGGCTCCGTCCTATTCATCGCCGCCATCGCGGCAGCCGGCATCTGGATCGCCACCCGCCCCATCGCCAGGCTCGATATCACCGAGATCCTGCGCACCGACTGACCGTGCTTTCGCCCGCACGAGGGAGATACTTCGGCTTAATGTCTGCCCCAGCATTTCGCGGAATTCCGTTCGGCCGAAGCTATGCGGAATGGTGCTTCAGCTTGTCCTTTTCGGGAGACCCTATACTGAGGACGTGCAGCTCCGTCCAGCCGAACCCTGCGATGCGCTCCCGGTAGCTCGGGTGCACGTACGTTCGTGGCAAGTCGCCTACCGCAACCTCATCCCGGACAATTTTCTCGAACAGCTTCGGCCCGAAGATCGCGCTGAGAGATATGATTTCGCGGCATGCGACGTTCGCAAGCCGCGGACCATCCTGGCCGTCGAAGGGAGCACCATCCTCGGGTTTGCCACCACATCGCCGTCCCGCGACACGGACCTGCCGGACCACGGCGAGTTGTGCGCCCTGTATGTCGATCCGCCGCATTGGGGCCGTGGTATCGGCGTTGCACTCATCTCGGCCGCCCGCGCAAGCCTCGCGGAACTCGGATTTCGAAATGCCCTCCTCTGGGTATTGGTAGGCAATGACCGCGCCGAGCGCTTCTATCGCTCCGATCGGTGGGCGCCCGATGGCATCCGCCGCACCGACTCGAGGCGTAGCGTGACGCTCCACGAAGTCCGCTACCAGCGCCCACTCGAACTTTCGTAGTCAGGCGTTACTATCGTTTTCGTTCTATCGGTCGTCTGAATAACCGCTGGAACAGTATCGAAGTTTGCCATATAATACCAACTGATCGCTCTAGTCGATCATCGACAGAACGCCATGCCAAGACACGAATCTCCGCTTCAATCCGAGATGGTGCAGGGAACCCTGGACATGCTCATCCTTCAGACGCTTGTCCTTGGCCCTGCCCATGGACAGACGATTGCCCATGCTATCGAGCGCGGCTCGGACGATGTGTTGCAAGTCGAGCATGGGTCGCTCTACCCGGCATTGCACCGCCTGCAGAATCGCGGTTGGATCGCCGCGTTTTGGGGCACGTCGGAGAACAATCGCAAGGCGAAATACTATCGCCTCACACCCGCCGGCAAGAAGCAGCTAGCTGCGCAGACATCCCGCTGGGAACAAGTGGTGCGCGCCATTGGCCGCATCCTCAACCCCGCGGCGGAGAAGCAATCATGAACTGGCGGCGATTCCTGCATCGCCGCGCCGCTGATGCCGACCAGCTCGAAGAACTCGAGTTCTACCTCGACATCACAGCGGAAGAATACATCCAGCGCGGCATGGATCCCGCCACCGCCCGCGACGCCGCTCGCCGGAAACTCGGCAATCCCACCCTGATCCGCGAAGAAATTTACCGCATGAATACCTTGACGTTCCTCGAAGGCGCACTACGAGACATACGGCACGCCGTGCGTATGATCGGCGCCAAGCGCGGCTTCAGCGCCGCCGTTCTGCTTTCGCTCGCTCTGGGAATCGGCGCCAACGTCGCCATCTTCACCGTGGTGAACGCCGTTCTGATTCGCCCCTTGCCTTACCCCGAGCCGGAATCGCTGATCGGCGTGTACAACTCCGCCGTCCTCCAAGGGGAGGCGATCGACAGCATGCCTCTTTCGCTCGACATGTATGTCGCGTTCAAAGCGGGCGCACAAACATTTCAAGGGTTCGGAGTTTGGACCCCGGACGCCGCCACTGTCACCGGCCTCGGCGAGCCCGAGCAAATCCCGACTGCGATCATGACTGCGGAGGTCCTGCCTACGCTGGGAGTGCGGCCCTATCTGGGGCGATATTTCTCAAACCAGGACGATTCGCCCGATGGCCCGGCGACAGCGATTCTTTCCTATGGGTACTGGCAGCGAAAGTTCGGCGGCGACGCCCAAGCGATTGGCCGGACAGTGCTCCTCGATTTCGTTCCGCGCCAAGTAGTGGGAGTGATGCCGCGGAATTTTCGGTTCCTCGATATCTCGCCCGATGTGCTCCTTCCGCTACGCCTTCCCAAGGGCCCCATCACCGGGGGCGATGGCAACCTCTCCGGTATTGCCAGGCTGAAGGCGGGGGTCACCCTGGCACAGGCGAATCAGGATATCGCGCGAGTCTTGAAGATATGGAGCGACACCTATGGCGTGCGGCAGATAGCGGAGCAGCTTCGAATCAAACCCGCCCTGCGTCCGCTGAAGAAAGATGTGGTCGGCGATGTGGGCGCCGTTCTGGGAATTCTCATGGGAGCTCTGGCACTAGTGATGCTCCTGGTCTGCGCCAATGTAGCCAACCTCGTGCAGGTGCGGGCACAGGGACGGCAGCACGAGTTTGCCATTCGCGCGGCTCTCGGCGCCGGCTGGGGACGGATCGCCAGGGAGTTGCTGGTCGAGAGCCTCACCTTAGGCGCGCTCGGCGGCGGGTTGGGTCTCGCTCTGGCTTACGTCGGCCTTCGCCTGTTGGTCACGCAAGGACCTGCGACACTTCCCAGGCTGGCCGAAATATCGATCGACTCCACCAGCCTCCTGTTCGCGCTGGCATGCTCGCTCGGATCGAGCGTCTTGTTCGGACTCGTCGCGGCTCTCAAGTGCGGCCGCCCCGGCGGAGTGCAAAGTCCGCGCGGTTCCAGCCGAAGTACCGAACAGATCCGCACTCAGAACATGCTGGTGGTGACGCAAGTCGCCCTAGCCCTAGTCCTGTTGGTAGCGGCCGGACTGATGGTTCGCAGCTTCCTGGCCTTGCGCGCCGTCAGGCCCGGATTCACGCATCCCGAGCAGATTCAGACGGCCCGCATTTGGATTCCGCAGACGCAGATACCGGAGCCCGAGCGGGTCGCACAAATGCAGGTCGATATAGTAAATAGGCTGGCCGCAATTCCCGGCGTTTCGGCAGTCGCGTTCGGCAGCGGCTTGCCGATGGAACTGGGATACCGCAACGGCATCGTCGTAGGCGTGGAAGGCAAGACTCCGGTCGACCAGATCCCGCCCAACCGGGCCATGAGGCAGATCTCACCCGGCCTTTTTGCGGCGCAAGGTACCCGGCTGGTCGCAGGGCGGGATTTCACCTGGACCGACATGTTCACGAAACGGCGGGTAGCGATCGTGTCCGAGAACATGGCCCGAGAATATTGGGGCGAGCCGCGCAACGCACTCGGCAAACGAATTCGAGCGGGAAACCAGGGGCCTTGGAATGAGATTGTCGGCGTGGCGGAGAACGTCTACGAGGATGGAATTCAGCAGCAGCCTCCGCCGTTGGTGTATTTCCGCGCGGGAGTACAGGCGCCTGACGAGCCCGGGGAAGCCGCGTCCGTCCGCCGCGGCGTCACGCTGGCGATTCGCAGCCACCGCGCCGGCACACAGAGTTTCATTCGCGAAATCTCGGCCGCCATCCACGCCGTGAACCCCAATCTGCCGGTGGCGAGGGTCGGCACGTTGAACGATGACTACAAGCTCTCCATGGCGCGCACGTCTTTCACTCTCGTACTCCTGGGCATCGCCGGCCTGATGGCATTGACGCTCGCCATCGTGGGAGTCTACGGCGTTCTGGCTTACGCCGTTGCCCAGCGGTCGCGCGAGATCGGCATCCGTATCGCCCTAGGCGCCGAACCGGGAACCATCAAGTCGCTCTTCGTACGCCAGGGGCTCCTCATGGCATGCGCCGGCGGCGCCATCGGATTACTCTCGGCGGCAACGCTTTCGCGCTGGATATCATCCCTGCTGTTCGGAGTAACGCCACTAGATCCGGTGACCTATGGCGTCTCTGGAGCGGCCATTCTAGCCGCGGCACTTACCGCCAGCTACATCCCGGCCCGCCGTGCCGCCTCCGTCGATCCCATGGAGACGCTTCGCAGCGAATGAAGCTCGCGGAATCGTCGATTTCCCGCACGCACGCGCTAAAGCGCCGGCGTGGGAGGGCAGCGGATTGTGGGCATGCGCGAAGCGATTGGGACGGGGCCGATTCGGCTGGCCCGTTGAACCATCGATATTTCTACTTTCCGCAATTCCCGCGGAGGGCCCATTTTTGCTTTGTTTCCTCCACGTCTTCGCGCTCCCCGGTGAACAATCCCCGCACCATGCCACAATGTTGTCAATGCCTCATTTCGACGTCGTGGGTGTCGGGTTGAATGCCACCGACACTATGCTGATCGTGCCGCGATTTCCTCCTTATGCCGGGAAGGCGCCGTTCGAGCGGGAAATTGTCAGCCCGGGTGGGCAGGTGGCCAGCGCCATGGTCGCCTGCGCGCGACTGGGACTGCGCGCCAAGTATATCGGCACGATCGGGGACGACGAGCGCGGCGATATCCAATGGGCCAGTTTACAATCGACGGGCGTCAACCTCGATCACGTGCAGCGGCGCAAGGGCTGCCCCAATCAATCGGCCTATATCATCGTCGACCGGTCGAGCGGCGAGCGAACGGTCTTCTGGAGCCGGCCGGAATGTCTGGCGCTCGAACCGGGCGAAATTACTCCCGAGCAGATCACCGGCGCGCGCCTACTGCACATCGACGGGCATGATACCGCTGCCGTCGCGCGTGCGGCAGGTATCGCGCACCAGCACGGCATCCCCGTCACTGTCGATGTCGACACCATTTACCATGGCTTCGACCGCGTGCTGCCATTCGTCGATTATCTGGTGGCCAGCTCGGAATTTCCCAGCGCTTGGACCGGGCGCAGCGATCCGTTCCGCGCGCTGGAGACGCTGCAGGAGGAGTACGGCATGAAGGTGGCAGCCATGACTTTGGGGGCCCACGGCGCGCTGGCACGGACCGGTGGCCAGTACTTCTATGCGCCCGGATATGTGGTGGATTGCGTGGACACCACGGGGGCCGGCGACGTGTTTCACGGGGCGTTCTGCTATGCTGTTTTGCAGAGAATGCCGATGCTCGAAGCGCTCGAATTTTCCAACGCCATGGCCGCTCTGAATTGCACCGCCCTCGGCGCTCGCAGCGGCATTCGCGGTATCGACGATATCCACGAACTCATGGCGCGCGCGGAGAGACGGTCGCAACCCGATTTCGCCGCCCGCGCGGCCGCATCCTGCGTCAAGTAAATGATCCCGATCAAGGTCACACAGCCGAGTTACTCGCGGCCGGTGGTCACCATCGCGCTGATCGCCATCAACCTGTACGTCTTCCTGCATGAGGAATTGCTTGACCCGTACTCGCGTAATCAGTTCATCGCGCTCTATAGCCTGCGGCCCGCCTATTTCCATCCAGAGAACCTGATCACCCACATGTTTCTGCACGCCGGATGGCTGCATGTGCTGGGTAACATGCTGTTCCTCTGGGTGTTCGGCGGCAACGTGGAAGACATCCTCGGCCACGTGAAGTATTTGATTTTCTATCTGCTGTGCGGCCTCACCGCGGGGCTCGCGCAGGTGGTGATCGATCCCTATTCGCGCATTCCCATGGTGGGAGCGAGCGGCGCCATCGCCGGCGTGATGGGCGCCTACCTCGTGAAGTTCCCGCGGTCCCAAGTGAAGATACTCACGTGGTTTCTGCTCATCTTCACCTTCGATGTGCCGGCGTGGGCCATGCTCATCTACTGGTTCGCCATGCAGCTTTTCGGCGGCTATGGCAGCCTGGGCGAAGCTTCGCAGGGCGGCACGGCGTTCTTCGCGCACATTGGCGGCTTCATCATGGGAATCGTTCTCGTATATATGATGGGGACGCGCCAGCGCTACTGGCGGCGAGAGGACCTGTCCTGGTGACGACGGCGAGGCCGAAAGTCACGCTCTATACGCGCGCCGGCTGTTGCCTGTGCGACGATGCTAAGCGCGTGCTCTCCGACGCGCGCCGGCGCGCCGATTTCGACTACGAAGAGTTCGATATCGATCTCCACCCCGAACTGCGCCGCCAATACAATGACGAAGTGCCGGTAATCGCCATCAACCAAGTGAAGGCCTTCAAATACAAAGTGACTCGCGACGAATTCCTTAAGAAACTGGCGGCGCGCGTATGAGCCTCGACGTGCTGGCGATCGCCGCCCACCCCGACGACGTGGAACAGACTTGCGGTGGCACGCTCATCCGCATGGCGGAAGCCGGCTACCGCACGGGCGTGCTCGACTTGACGGCCGGCGATATGGGCACACGAGGCTCGCCGGAGATTCGCGTGGCGGAGAGCGAGATCGCGGCGAAGCATTTGCTGTGCGAATGGCGCGGCAATCTGCATTTTCCCGACGCGCGCTTGGAGAACACCTTGACGGCGCGCCTCACGCTGGCCATGAAGCTCCGCGAATTGCAGCCGCGCGTGGTGATCCTGCCCTATTGGCAGGCCCGGCACCCCGACCATTACCGCTGTGGCGAGATGGGGTTCGAGGCGTGCTTTCTGGCCGGGTTGAAGAAGCTGGACGAGTATTCCACGCCGCACCGCCCGCAGAAAATACTGTACGCGAGTCTTTATGCCGATGTGAAGCCTTCGTTCATCGTCGACATCAGCGCGCAGTTCGAACGCCGCATGACGGCGCTATTGAGCTACGCGTCGCAGTATGGCGCGGTGGGCGAAGGCGACGCTCTATTCCCCGACGAGGCCGAGATCCGCGACCGCCTGGGCGCCATCGCGCGGTTATACGGGAATCAGATCGGCGTGAAATACGGCGAGCCGTTCGTGGTGAAGGAAGCTATCCGGATCGACGACATCGTGGCGATGCCGGTGCGATCGATCTGACCTGAAGGGACGTGGCGGGGACTTTAGTCTGCTGGGTCGAGAACTCCTGAAGTCGCCCACAGTTGAGGAGTGGGGAGGAAATTGACTTGAGCCAGTATTGGCATCACGCACTCCGCTCCCTTCGGTCACGGCTCGGAAACGCAACATGCCGATACCGAGCCGCGACCAGAGGGAGCGGAGTGCGGCTCACGCGCGCGGCTCGGTAACGCAGTGCGCTGACACCGTCCCGGACGCGAAATGGATCAGGCCATTTTCTCACGGATGCAGAACAATGGGACCACCTCAGGAGTTCGGAGTCTCGGCGCTGCAGGCTGGAGTGCCTGCGCCAACCCGCCGTGAGCCGAATTTCCTTCTTTTCACGCTATCTACAGAGGGAGATATCCGTGACTCTAAGACAGTCATCAGTTCTAGACTTGCTATGCTCGTCTGGGGCGGCGCACTTCTTCAACAGCGCGAGAAAAAGCGTCGCGGCGTTTTCACGCCATTCAAATCGAGCGCGAGATACTCGCGGCTCCCGGAGGAGATTTCGTGACGAGTTTTAAACTAGCAGGTCTGAAAAAGAGGAATATGCCAGTCGAATTATGGCGTCGCACGTTACGAATTTGTTGCGCCGCTCTTACCTTTGCCGCTGCCGCGGTTGCCCAAACCCCTACGGTTACCTCGGTATATAACACATACTCTTACAGCACGACCCTGTGCCCCGGCTTGCTCGCGATAGTGGTGGGGACGAATTTCGGTACCAACGCTGCGAATGCGACCGTGACTGTGGGGGGCAAGCCGGCCTACGTGTACGCAGCCAACTTTAGCGCGATCGCCATGGCTGTGGAAATCCCAATGGAACTCTCGCCCGGGGCAAGCACTCTCACAGTCACCATTGCGGGCACGCAATCCAGTCCATTTAACGTCACGTTGGCGGCCGTATCTCCGGCCTTCGTCGTTCCCAACTCGGTAGCGTCGGGTCTGGCGGCAGTCTACAGTGCGGCCGGAACATTGATTACATACGCCGCTCCGGCCCATCCGGGAGACACGTTGAGCACATACGCGATCGGTCTGGGCGTTACCACCCCGGCGACAGCCACCGGCACGGCGGCGGCGGCAAATCCAGTCTTGCCTACGCCGACAGTGACGGTCGGCGGAGTTGCCGCCAAGGTTAGTTTCGCTGGAGCAAGCCCTGGTCTTATCGCGCTCTACCAGGTCAACTTCACGGTCCCATCCACCGGCGTGCAAGGCACCGAACCATTGGTCATCACAGTCGGAGGAGTCAGCAGTTCCAGCGCGGTCGAAGTTGCCTTAGCCGGCCTATCGGCGGTCGCCGTTAACGGATCGTTCGCCAACCAGGGAACCATCGCGCCGGGTTCCATCGCGAGTGTCTTCGCGAACGGCCTCGGCAGCGCATCCACGAACCAGGTGTCCGGGGTGTTTCCCGCCGTTCAGTCGGAAGGCGTCGAGGTTACATTCAACGGCGAAGGCGCGCCCATATTCCACCTGATACCAACCGCGACTCCCCAACAGATCGATCTGTTTGTTCCTTCGGATCTGCCCACCTCCGGCACGGTCAACGTACAGCTAACAACATCCTCCTCCGACTACGCCAATTACACACTGAATATGGTACCGGCGAGTCCCAGCATGTTCCGCTTTACCGACTCCAAAACCAGCGACCAATTCGCCATCGCGCAGTTTGCCAATACCGCTTGGGTAGTCTTGCCTGTGGCAGCCACGGCCGATATCGGTCTTCCGGCGTGCACCGCGACCACCAGCGCGGCAACCGAGTGCGGACAACCGGCCAACATCGGCGATACGTTAGTTATTTACCTTACGGGACTGGGGCTGGCGACGCCCAATGGCAACCCCACCGGGACGCCGCTTCCAACCGGACAAAATCCACCGGTCAGCGGCAGCCCGCTGTACGAGACGCCCACCCTGCCGACCGTGACTATCGGCGGAGTCCCGGCGAAGGTGCTGTTCTCCGGACTTACGCCGGGTTACGCGGGAGAGTATCAGATCGATGTGACGATACCGGCCGGCGTGGCCAGCGGCGATAGTGTACCGGTGGTGGTGACCATGCTTGGAGCGAGTGACACCGCTAATATCTCGATCCAGCCCGGCAGAGTCAGCCCGCCTCAGTAGAACTTGAGGAACACCGCATCGGGCTGGCAGGCCGGTCGTTCAAGTTGAGCTCAAGAAGGCCATCTGAACGCCCGGCCAGCCCGGGTGCTATGCTCTGTTATCTGCGAGGGCCAGTCACGCGAGTCCTCCGTGCCGACGTGGCGGGCGATTCAACTCAACGTGGAACTCGACCGCGACCATCCACTGAAAATGCAGCCGCCGGGAGCGGCCGCGTTTTCGTTACAATATCGCGATAATGAAAATTGCACTCGCTGCTGTCCTGCTCGCCACCAGTCTGTGCGCCCAGGAAACCCCTACTGAGCGCGACGCCGCCCGCGACGTCATCAAGAAAATGGATGCGCTCGAAAAATCCTTCGACGTCGACAAGTGGGTGGCTCATTTCAGCGCTCCCGACCCGGCGCGCGACCAGGTGACTGCCCGCGCCAAGGAATTAATGGATAGCGAACTGATCGCCATGGGCGACGACATCACGCGCCATCCCGAGATCGGGTTCCAGGAGACGCGGTCGGTGGGAATTCTGGTGGATTATCTGAAGCGCCATCGGTTCGAGGTGACGATGGGGGTTGCCAATCTGCCGACCGCTTTCGTGGCGCGCTTTCAGCGCGGCGCGCCGAGTCTGGGCATCATCGTGGAATACGACGCGCTGCGCGGTACCAAAGGCGCTTTCCACGGCGACCAGCACAGCACGCAGGGTCCGATCGGCATGGCCGCTGCCATTGCACTGGCGGAATGGCTGGAGCGCACTCATACTCCCGGCAGCATCGTGGTGTTCGGTTGTCCCGGCGAGGAGATGATGCCTCCGGTCGCCAAGACGGATATGTTCAAGGCCGGGGTTTTCGAGGGCACGGACGTGATTGTGCGCAGCCACTCGGTGAGCGCCACGGTGCGCCCCGCGCCGGGATTCGGATCGTGCTGCCTGAATATCGACGGAGTGAAATACACATTCTCGGGCGCTCCGGCGCACCAAATGACGCCGTGGGCGGGCAGGAACGCGCTGGAGGCCGTCATACATTTGTTCAACAATATCGACGCGGCGCGCACCACCATGCGGCCGGAGACGCGTATTCAGGGTGTAATCACCGAAGGCGGCGCGGCGCCCAACGTGGTTCCCGACCGCACGCAGGCCGATTTCTATATCCGCTACCCCGACGCGGTCTATCTGGCGCAGGTGAGGGAGGCCGTGGACAATGCGGCCCGCGCGGCGGCGCTGGCCACCGGCACGAAGGTGAAAATCGATAATTACGGCCAGATGCGCGATGGCATCTCGGTGGCGACCCTCGCCGAAGTCGGATTCGCGCACGCCAAGCAGTTCGGCGCCACTCACATTTCCGCCGCCCCAGGCAAGCCGGAGGGATACGACGAGACGGGCACCGTCTCGAGCGCGATACCGGGGATGGGATTCGCGGTGTACACGTCGACCGCCGCTAACCATACCTACCAGATGGAAGCGGACGCCCTGACCGAGGTGGGACACCAGGGATTTATCGTGGATGCCCAGGCGATGACGGCACTGCTTTACGATTTCGCGACGAACGCCGAGTATCGGGCGACCGTAAAGCGCGAATTTACAAGCATTCAGGTGTTGTTCGGGGAGTACCAGCAAGCGCTCCAAAAGGTCTATCCGGTGCCGGCAGTGCCGGATCCGCGTTAGGGAATACAATTCTGGCAGAGGCGCAGAGCCCGCAGAGAACCCAGGAAAAGGCAGCTTTTTTCTCTGTGTCGAGCCTGCGAACTCCTGAGGTCGCTCCGTTGTTTGGCGCCCTTGAGGAAAATGGCCTGAGCTATGCCCAGACCAAGCCAAGAGCATGTCCCCCGAAAAGCGCCCTCTGCGTTCCGACGTGGGGCATGCTTCAGCTTGCCATGGCGAGTGAAACTCACCTGCCGCCAAAAATACGGGTCCAGCCCAAATTCCAATGACTTCAGAAGTTCGGAGCCTGAAGGAGTCTCCAATTGCCGGACCGGTCGCGGAAGACGGGGGTAAGGATGGTCGTGTATCGATCTTCAACAGCACGGTGGAACGACCGATCACTCGGCGTGACTATCCGCGCCGCTCCATTGGATCGGGCGGGGCCGCCCGGATGGGCCCAGGTCGGCAAGAGGTCAGTTTCCGCGGCATCGCCCGGAGCCTTTGATTACTATCCCTCCATATTCTTTGCACGCCGCGACGATTTGGCCCAGCAGACCACGGAAATCAAAAGCTGAAAGCTGAGATCTGACCGCTGACAGCTTGCGCGCAGCGCATTGTGGGACATACTTCAGTTTGCCAGGCGAGCGGAGCTTGCCCCCGGGACTGCACGCCACGGCATAGCCACGCGCAGATCCCAGCGTTCCCCAGGAGGACCCTAGCGCTCCTTCCCCGCTCACGCCATGATCTCGTCGATCTGCGCCCTGTCGTCGGAAGTCAGCTGCCAGTTCGCGGAGTGCGCGTTGGCGCGGACTTGTTCCGGCGTGGTCGCACCGGCAATGACGGATGCCACCACAGGTTTGGCCGCCAGCCAGCAGAACGCCAGTTCGAGCAGCGTATGCCCGCGCCCTTCCGCAAACTGAATAAGCCGCTCCACCTTCTCGAGGTTCTCCTCAGTGAACATTTTGGGACCCCATCCGGCATCGCCGCGGCTACCCTTGGGGAGCGGCTGCCCCTTGCGGTATTTGCCGGTCAGCAGGCCGTTCGCCAGCGGAAAATATGGCAGGAAAGCGATATGCTGGCGCTCGCATTCGGGCAGCACTTCGGCTTCCGGATCGCGATGGAAGAGGCTGTATTGATTCTGCACGCTGGCGAATTTGCCGCCGGCCTCGCGGATCTGCGCGGCGGAGAAATTGGAGCAGCCGATTTCACGCACCTTCCCTGCTCGCTTCAGCTCTTCCAGGGCGCCGAGGGTATCGGCAATGGGCGTTTCCGGATCGGGCTGGTGAAGCTGGTATAGATCGATGTAGTCGGTGCCCAGACGCCGCAAGCTGTCTTCGGCCGCCTGAAGGACGTAGTCGGGCTTGGCGCCGTGGCGCGTTTCGTCGAACTTCATGCCGAACTTGGTGGCGACGACGACTTCCTTCCTTCGTTTGCCGAGTGCGCGGCCGAGGAATTCCTCGCTATGGCCTTTATCGTAGATATCAGCGGTGTCGAAGAAGTTGATGCCGGCCTCCAGCGCGGCATCTACCACGCGGCGGGACTGCACTTCATCGATGCGCCAGCCGAAATTATTGCAGCCTAACCCGGTAAGCGAAACCTGCAATTTGCCGATCTGGCGCCGTTTCGTACTGGTTGCTTGCATGGACACATGGATGCGCCGCGCGGCCCACGGATTCGGAGCGGGCCGGTGCGATTGTGGGGAAAGTGACATAATATAGTCCCCAGGAGCCTCATCGCCGTGCGAGAAAATCAGCCCGGCACCGATCAACTGTTCCCGCTCGTATACGACGAGCTGAAGCGGTTGGCGCGGCGCTACCTGCGGCGGGAACGGTCGTCGCACACGCTCCAGCCCACTGCCCTGGTGAACGAAGCATACATCCAGCTTTCCTCTCTGAAATCGGCCCAATGGCAGAGCCGCAGCCACTTCATGGGGATGGCAGCTCTTGCCATGAGGCGGGTGCTGACCGACTATGCACGCGACCGCCGGACTGCCAAGCGCGGCGCGGGCAACGTCATGATCCCGCTCGACGAATCGCCCACCGCGGCCAACCACGCGGTGTGGGATTACGACGATCTCGACGTGGCGCTGTCGAAGCTCGAGACCGAGGCGCCGCCGTTGTGTCGCATCGTGGAATTGCGCTTTTTCGGAGGGATCTCGATTGACGAAACCGCCGCATTCCTTCAAGTCTCGCCGGCAACCGTGAAGCGGCAGTGGGTGCTAGCGAGAGCCTGGCTCTTTCGCGAAATGGCCGAACCGCGCAAATCGCCATGAGCACGAATTGGGATCGCCTGGAGGAAATTTTCGCGCAGGCTATCGAGTTAAATGCGGCGGAAAGGCCGGCGTTCCTAGAACGCAAGTGCGCCGCCGCGCCCAAGTTGCGCGAAGAACTGGAGTCGTTACTCCGCGCGCATGACGAAGCGGAGGCGTCGTTTCAAACCCGAAGCTCGGTGGTACGCGACATTCTCGGCGCTCTGGGCAGCAGTCTGCTCACTGGGCAGAAACTGGGCGCATACCAGATGGGTCCCATCATCGGCGAGGGCGGAATGGGCATCGTCTACCAGGCGGTGGATTCGCGGAACAATACTCCTGTGGCTGTGAAGGTGCTGCCGCAGGAACTCAGCCTGGACAGCCCGTGG
>Ga0302326_10010101_pt1 | contig 20476 bp, 20 predicted proteins | sample Palsa_T0_3_FD_202264 | JGI IMG/M metagenome (GOLD analysis project Ga0302326, IMG submission 202264) | Peat permafrost microbial communities from Stordalen Mire near Abisko, Sweden - Palsa_T0_3 | ecosystem: Environmental > Terrestrial > Soil > Palsa > Peat permafrost | place: Sweden: Abisko...
TCACCGAGGACGGTCGCGTCGTTGAGGCCGCCGCCTGCCTGCGAAACGGCCAACCGATCGGCGACCTGCTCGTCGCCTCTCACGCGTCTTTACGCAATGACTACGAGGTTTCGTGCGCCGAGCTCGACCTCGCCGTCGATGTCGCGCTCGGCAGCGGCGCCGACGGTGCGAGGTTGACGGGCGCGGGGTTCGGGGGTTGCGCGATCTCAGTTGGGGCAACGGCGGAAGACCTCGTCACGGCGATGTCGGGAGCTTTCGCGCGGGCGGGCTTCCCGCAACCGGAGGTTTTCGCAGTTGCCCCAACTGACGGAGCGGGACGCCTCGCGTGAACCACTCAGCCCTCGAGCACACCTAGGCCGATGAGCGCTACGTTTGGTGAGTGGTCACTGCCTTTGTCCTGATGGACGCCGAGCCAGCCCGCGTTGCCGAGCTGGCAGAGGAGGTCGCTGCCATCGAGGGGGTCGCAGAGGCCTACTCGGTAGCTGGCCACGCCGACATCGTCGCGATCATCCGGGTACGCCAGATCGAAGAGCTGGCTCAAGTGGTGACCGGGCGGCTGGCGGGGCTGCCCGGCGTCCTCGACACTCGCACCCTTGTCGCGTTCCAGTCCTATAGCCGCAAGGATCTCGACGAGATGTGGGAGCTCGGCGCCGGGGGCTAGAGCTTCTCCGAGGTCCGCCGCCAGGCGAGGGACCGCCTTTGGCCGTACCATCGGTTGATGGACTGGCTTTTGCTGATGCTTTTCGTGGTCCTGTTCGTGCCGGTGGCCTTCCTGACGGCTCTCGCTACCTGGGGCGCTCTGGGCGTTTCTTCCTTGCGCCGCGCCAACAGGGTCGTGCCGAGCCGCTCCGCCGTATCGGCTCCGCTGCGCTGGCTGTGGAGCCCGAGCCCGGCTGCGACGCTCCATCGCCGGCTGCGCGCAGCGTGCGCTTTGGCGGGCTCAGTGGAGGGCTCGCTCCCGAGAGACCGGTGGCCACGACGCAGGAGGGAGCCCGTTAACGATGGCATCGTGAACCTGGCGCAGGAGGTCCTCCAGGAGGCTGTAGCGCTGGACCAACAGCTCCAGTCGGCGAGCTTGTTGCCGCGGGGCGTAACGAGGGACCAGGCCGTGGGTGCCTTGGACTACCAGGTGAGGGGGCTCGAGGACGCGGCCCGCCGGGTCCACCAGCTCGCCACGAGACGAGCCCAGCTCGCCCGCCCCGCCGGTCCCGCAACCCTCAACCTCGACGAGAGGATCACTGCGATGGAGGCGGCCCTCGGCGAGCTCACCCCACGCCCTCCCGGTGCCTGAGTGGGCCGTCTAACCAGCCTCTCCAGTCAGATGGGGCGGGTCATGCCGTCCGGACAGCTTCTTCGTTAGAGAGCTCGACCAGGCGGTCTAGGCAGGCCCGGGCTCGGCCGCCGTCGAGCGACTCTGCCGCCAACGAAAGACCTTCCTCGAGGTCGCTTGCCTCTCCGACCACGACCAGTGCGCCGGCCGCGTTCAACATGACGATGTCGCGCTGCGGCCCTCTGGCGCCGCCAAGTACGGCGTGGGCCGCATGCGCGTTCACCGTGGGGTCGCCACCCATCAGCTCCTCAGGCCGAGGCCGCTTGAGCCCCAGGGCGATGGGGTCGACCACGAAGGTGCGGACGTCGCCTTCACCGGCTACCCACTCGACAACCGTCGAGGGGGCCACCGTCGAGAGCTCGTCCAGGCCGTCATGGCCGTGTACCACCCACGCGCGCTGGGCGCCGGCCGCTCCGAGCACCCTGGCCAGGCGTTCGGCGAGCCGACCATCGCCCACCCCTACCAGCTGGTAGGGCGTTCTGCCCGGGTTGGCAAGCGGGCCGAGGAGGTTGAACGCAGTCGGGACCCCGAGCTCGCGGCGAGTCTGGACTACGTTGCGCATCGCGGGGTGATAGCGGGGCGCGAAACAAAAACCGATCCCCGCTCCCTCTATACAGCGGGCGACAGACGCGGGCGGCAGGGTGATCTCGACACCCAGGGCCTCGAGCACGTCGGCTGACCCCGTTCGCGACGATGCGGCACGACCACCGTGCTTGCACACCGGCACTCCCACCCCCGCAACAACGAGAGCAGCGATCGTCGAGACATTGATGGTCCCGGAGCGGTCGCCGCCCGTCCCGCAGGTGTCCACGAGCCTCCTGGCGAGCCCCTCCGGGAGCGGGACAATCTCGGCGACATCGAGCATCGCCTCCAACATGCCCGTCAGTTCTTCCGACGTCTCCCCTTTGCAGCGCAGGCCGAAAATGAAAGCCGCCATCTGCGAGGCCGTCGCCGTGCCCTCCAGGATTTCGCGCATCGCCACGGCTGCCTCAGCTGACGTGAGGTCCTGGCCAGCTCCCAAACGGCCGAGCATGCCCGGCCAGCCCCCGATGTCGACCAGTGAAACCTTCGAGGCCGGCTCGTTCCCCCCAAGACCGTGCACGTCCCTACGGTACTAACTGAGGCGGCGAGGCGGCGGATCTTGAGGGCGGGCACGCTAGTCACTAGCGTCCTCCTCGTCCGGAGCCTGACCAGGGGGAGAGGGGCCAGCCATCAGCATCCTCGTGATCGACATAGGCAGCAGCGCGGTGAGGGCGGGTGCGGTCGGCGCCGACGGGGCCCTCACGGCGAAACGACAGGTCGACCTGGCCCCCCAGCACCCCTTCCCCGGCCTTGTCGAGCTTGACGGCGCTGCGATCGCTAGCGCCGTAATGGAAGTGGCCCGCGCTTGCCTGGCGGAACTCGGGCGGGTCGCGGGCGTTGGGGTGACGAACCAGCGAGGTACGACCATCGCCTGGGACGCCGCCACCGGCGAACCTGTCGGCCCCGCCCTTAGCTGGCAGGATCTGCGGACCGCAGGCACCTGCCTCGAGCTCCAGGCCGAAGGCCTGCGGTTGGCGCCCAACGAGTCGGCGACCAAGCTCGCCTGGCTCCTCGACACCTATGACCCGGAGCGGCGCCGCGACCTTCGCTTCGGGACGCTCGACACCTGGGCCATATGGCAACTGACCGGCGGCCGGGCACACGTCACCGACCCGAGCAACGCCGGCGTCAGCGGGCTGCTCCCCACCGAAGGGGTGTTGTTGGGGACCGATGAGCTTGCCTGGGACCCGGCCCGGCTGGAGAGGTTCCGCATCCCCGCGAGCTGCATGCCTGCAATCGTGGCTTCCTCTGGTGCACTCGCCGAAGCGAGCGCCTTGGAGGGGTCCCCGCCCATCTGCGGCATCGTCGGCGACCAGCAAGCCTCGCTGATCGGACAGGGTTGCGTCCGGGTCGGCGATGCAAAAGCAACGTTCGGCACGGGGGCGTTCCTTGACGTCAATATTGGCGGCGAGCCTCCTCCCTTCGGCGCCTTCGGCAAGAGCGGCGACCATGGCTGTTTCCCGATCATCGCCTGGCAGCACGAGGGGGCGCTCACCTGGGGAGTCGAAGCGATCATGCTCTCTGCGGGGTCGGCTTTGTCGTGGCTCGTCGACGATGTCGGGCTCCTGTCCAGCGCAGCGGAGTCGGCAGAGGTAGCTGGGCGTTGCTCGGACACGGGAGACGTCATGTTCGTGCCGGCGCTCATCGGCCTCGGCACTCCCAGTTGGGACTTCGGAGCGCGATCGCTGTTCATAGGCATGAGTGCGGGCACCGGGCGCCCAGAGCTTGTGCGGGCCGTGCTGCGGGGGGTGGCGCAGCGCGGTGCAGACCTTTTGGAAGCTGCCGAGGCCGACTCCGCTCAAGAGGTGGCACACCTCCGAGCCGACGGGGGCATGACCGCCAACCCCGTTTTCGTGCAGGAGCTGGCTGATGCCTGCCAGCGACCTGTCGAATTGTCCGCTGAGCTAGAAGCCACCTCTATCGGGGCAGGCTTTCTCGCCGGCCTCGCGGCAGGGATCTGGGCCAGCTATGAGGACATCGCGGCGGTGGCCAAGCCTCGCACCGTCGTAGAACCAAGTGGAGATGACCGGCGCGCCCGGTGGAAGGACGCCCTTTCCCGTTCTGAGCGCTGGATCCCCGAGCTGTCAGCGCTCAAGTTCTGAACCGGGCCCTATAGGGCCTGCGACCGTGGCATGTCCACCTCCGCCTGGTCGCCGTCGGGTTGCTGCAAGCCTGCAACCCCTCGCGCTGCTGCCAGCGCCGCGTCGAGCTGACGGTCGGTCTCGATGGCCTTGCGTTCTTCAACTCGGGCCCACTCGACGAACATCAGCGCGAGCACTGCCACGATCAATACCTCGGTCAGCCCCAAAAGGACGTTCCCTCCGGTCTGGGTATCGGCAAGTGTGTTGCCGACCGGGTACGACGGTTTGGTAGCCATCGCGACCACGAGGCCCAGGGCAGCGTCAAAAGGGATCTGGGCGAGCACAAGGACGAACCGGGCCCCGGTACCCAGGCGCCGCGCCAATGCGTCCCGACCGACTATCAGCCACCACAGGGCGCAACCAACTACGAAAAAGTGCAGGTGCACATAGGCAAGGAAGACCGGGTGTTCCTCGGAAATACGGTACAGGGGAGTCAAGAAATAGACGTACATCGTGCCCATCGACAAGACAAGAACCGTCAGCGGGCTCGACAGGGCGCGCACTGTGCGGCTGTGCAGCACGTCGAACAGAGCCCCTGACACCCGGCGAGACGACGACTGCAACGCCAGGTTCAGAGGCGCTCCCATAGCCAGCAGCGGAGGGGCAACGTCGATCAGGAGCAGCAACTGGATAACGTGGGTCGTAAAAGTCCGTTGCTGGTAGTAGGCGATCCCTCCCTCGACCGCGTAAGCCGTCACGAGGATCCCGACGACGAAACTCGCCGTCCGCAGCGGCGACCAGCGCCGGCCCAGAGCACCCAGGCGGCGGGTGCTCCGCATGTACCACACCAGGGCCGCTACCTGCACGACCAGCGCGACAAAAGAGGTCCACTGCGTTTGCCAACTAAATACCAGATGGCTCGTGGTGGGGTCTGGCGACAACATGAGGATCCTAACGCCAGGTCGCGCCGGCTGGCGTCTCGGCGTCGGCGAGGTCAGATTTGGCGCGCGACAGGTCGCCGTCCGGGTCAAAACCGAGAACCGAGCCGTAGAACGCAAGCTCGGCCTCGAGGGTGCGCACCAAGGAGGTGGCCTTCCTGAAGCCGTGGCTCTCGCCCTCGATCTCGATTAGCAGAGCTCGCACCCCGTTTTTGCGCAAAGCCGATACCATCTGGCGGCTTTGGTCTGGTGGGACGACCTTGTCGTCGAGCCCGTGGACGAAGAGCACCGGGGCGTTGATGCTGCCGACCAGTTCGAGCGGTGAGCGTGCGACGAGCTCCGAACCGGGTACCAGCCGGCCGACATAGCGACTTTCGAATTTGTGCGTAGTCGCAGTCAACGACCTGAGATCCGCTACCCCGAACAGTACGACCGCACCAGAAAATGTTTTGTGGCGAGCCAAGGCCGCCATTGCCGTCAGGCCACTCGAGCTGGCGCCCCGGATCATCATGCGGTCGGGGCCGACGCGCCCGCTCTCTGCCAACCACTGTGCGGCCCCGGCGCAGTCTTCAACGTCGGCCAACCCCCATCGCCCGTCCAGGGCGCTGCGGTAGGAACGGCCATAACCCGTGCTCCCCCGGTAGTCGACGTCCACCACACCGAACCCCCGCGTTGTCCAAAACTGGGTGCGCAGGTCGAGCACCCTGGAAGCATTGGCCGTCGGCCCGCCGTGGCTGGTCACGATCAGCGGGGGCAACTCCGCTTCGGAGGCAACGTATCCCGGGCTGTGCGGCGGGTAGTAGATGGCATGAGCAACTTCGCCGTCCCCGGTTGGGAAATCAAACGCTTCTCCCGCGGAAATCCACTCCTCGCCGAGGACATCTGGCCTGCTGCGGCGGAGCACCTCCACGTCCCCCGCAACGCTTACCCTCACAAGCTCAGGCGAACTAGCCGGTCCCGCCGCTATCGCCAGGACGCCATCTTCACCGTCCAAGCTCGCAGCGCTTAGATGGGCAAAGTAGGTATAGGGGACGTCCAAAGGATGGGCCTCCCCGCCATCGACGGTCCCGATGTATGCGGTCCCTGCGCTCTTCCATGTCGCAAAAAGGCGCCCGTCGGGCAAGAACACGTAATCCGAGTCGCCGAAGTTCCATGCCGGTCCGGCAAATTCTGCTTCCATTGGGGCGAGGGCTTGGTCCTCAAGGTAAAGGTTCCACCAGCCGGTCCTATCCGAAATGTAAGCCAGCCTCCCGTCAGGCGCCCATTTCGGCTGCAGTACAGACTCCGCGCCCTTTTGCCCAGCGACGCCGCGAAGATCTGCCAGTTTCCCTTCCGAAAAGCGCCCCCGCCACAACTGGGCCCGGTCCCAGGGCATGTCCGGATGGTCCCAACAAATGAACGCGAGCTGCTCTCCATCGCTGGAGAGCTCCGGTGAAGAATAAAAGTCGTGGCCGTCGGCGAGAACACTGGGTTCTCCTGGGTCGCCAAAGAGCGCGATAGCCACAAGGTCGTTGTGGACCTCGCTGTCAACGTGGCGCTCGCGTAGCGCGACTACCCAACGGCCGTCCGGGCTCACCAATGGGCACCCGAAACGCACCGCGTGCTTGCTCTCCGGCTCGGCGCTGAGAGGTCGAGGTGACTGTCCGGGCGAGACGTCCCACAGCCGCTGATCGGAGAAATTGGAGGTTACAAGGATGTTCCCGCCCGGGCCGCCGATCGCCCATGCCCTGCCGCCGTACTCGTGGACCGTGCTCCGGGCCGACATTTCTGCGGGCAACAACTCGCTGCTCGCTGCCTCCGGGCCGTCCCAGGCAACCAAGGCCACCCTGCCGCCTTCGGAGGGCCTCCCTTCTTGCCAGACGGTCCTCGGTCGCGCCCCACCAGCGCGGGCAGCCTGCGTCGGGTACCCGAGACCCAAAGCTCCTTCGACCAGGTCAGATGCCGCGAGAGGCGACTCCCACGTCCCAAAGGGCGAGATCCTGGCGGTCAACTCGAGCCCGTCACCTGATCAGGTCAGCTCGCGTCCTCGACGCGGTCCGCAGGACGTTCACCGTGCTCAGGTTGCGAGCCTTGGCGTCGAGCTCTCGCAGCTGCCTCGACGTCCCTTCTCGACTGGCCGGACAGGGTGGCCCAAATAGTGGCTGCCGGGCTGGGTGGGGCGTCCTCACCCAGGGCTAACTGGGCACGTACCCGTTCGGTGACCCTGCGTTCCATGTAGAACGCGAGGAGCGGCAACAGCCCGGAGCAGACCATGCCGAGCAGCTGGGCCGTTTTGAACCTGGCACGGCTTGCGAGGTCGAGGCAAGCGAGAAGGTACACGATGTAAAAGATGCCGTGAAGAGGGCCGACAATCTCTACGACGCTCGTCCAGGGCCACTTGTTATCGCCCAACGGGACGCCGCCGGCTAGCTGGAGCGGTATCCCGATAAAACACAAGATTGCGAGACCGGTACCCACGATCAGCGCCATCGTCCGGTAACGGGCCAAGGCTCCTGCAGTGCCTCCCAGGCGGAGCCCCTTGAGCCCTTCGCTCACGAGGCCACTACGCTCTGCTCGCCCGGTCCGCTCTCCAACATGATCTCTGGCAGGCCCCTCGGGTTCCCCCAGGTCTTGCGAGTGCTTCCCGTTGCGAGAGTGCGCAGGTACTCGTTGTAGGCCTTCAGCGCGGGGGTCTCCAAAGCGCTGTCCCATATGAGAGGCTGCGTAGGCAGTTCGTCGTCACGGTGCAGCAGGGACCGGCGCACCCGCACGGGCTTGTCGTACTCGGTTTCCAACCGCACGTCGTGGATCAACTGCCACCACGCCAGGACGCCGAGGACCGCGAACACAGGCCATTCGATCGAGTAGAAGTAACTGATCAAGTTGCCGCTCAACGCCCTGTGGACTTGCCACCAACCCGCAAACAGGCAACCCGGGACGACTGTCACCAGAAGGAAATGCAGCACGAACGCCCTTCGAGACAGCCACCTCTTGCGCACACCTTGATTCTAGGAGGCTCCCGGTGGGAGGCGCCTGGCGGGAGCCGGGTGCGGGGCAGCCCGGCCCGTCTGACCAGCTCAGCTTGCCTTGACCGCAGCCAAGAGCCTGCTCAGCGAATCCTTCGCGTCGCCAAAGAGCAGGATCGTCTTCGGGTCGTAGAGCAAAGCATTGTCGACGCCTGAGAACCCAGGTCGCATGCTGCGCTTCAAGAACACGACATTGGCTGCAGCGTCGACGTTCAGGATCGGCATCCCGTAGATCGGGCTGCCGGGGTTGTCCCGCGCAGCGGGGTTGACGACGTCGTTGGCGCCGACGACGAGGGCTACGTCCGTGCTCGGGAACTCGTCGTTCGCCTGGTCCATTTCCTTCAGATCTTCATAAGGAGCATTGGCTTCGGCGAGCAGGACGTTCATGTGCCCGGGCATCCTTCCCGCTACCGGGTGGATCGCGTAGGCGACCTCGACGCCGCGAGCCTCGAGGGCACGGGCCAGTTCGACTGCCACGTGCTGGGCCTGGGCGACCGCCAAGCCGTAGCCCGGGACGATGATGACTTTTCGCGAGTAAGCGAGGAGGGTCCCGATATCGGTGGCGTCGCCGCTTCGAACGCTACGCCCTTCTGCCCCAGCCGCCACCTCCGCACCTCCGGCCGGGGCGGCACCGAAGCCACCCAGGATGATGTTCGGCAGTGAGCGGCCCATGGCGTCGCTCATCATCTTGGTGAGCAGCCCACCTGATGCCCCAACCAAGGTGCCGGCGACGACGAGGATCACGTTGTCGAGCACGAAACCGTCCGCCGCGACCGCCAAGCCTGTGAAGCTGTTCAGCAACGAGATCAGCACGGGCGTGTCGGCACCGCCTACCGGTAACACGACCGCCGCCCCCAGGGCCAGTGCCACGACCAAAAGCAGGACAATGGCAACAAGGTGCGGCGTGACCACTATGGTCACCCCGAGCGCGACGACCGCCAGCGCGACGATCGCGTTGACCACCTGCTGGCCAGGGTAAATGACTGGCGCGCCGGTCATCAGCTCCTGGAGTTTTGCGAACGCCACGGCGCTCCCCGAGAACGACAGGCAGCCCACGACCAATGCGAAGAGGATTTCGACGCCCTTTTGGGCCGGGACCCCCAGTGGCAGCTCGTGCAGGTACTCCGACAGCGATATGACTGCGGCTGCCCCGCCTCCGACGCCGTTGAAAATAGCGACCATTTGAGGCATGCCCGTCATCGGGACCTTGCGAGCAGCCGGGACTGCGACGAGCGCCCCGAGGCCCATCCCAGCACCTATGACCCAATCGTGGCCCGGCCTCTGCACGAGAAAGGTCAGAGCAATGGCCACGACCATCCCGGCGACACCGACGAGGTTGCCATAACGAGCATTGCGCGGTGAGCTGAGCGCCTTTAGTGCCAGGATGAAACAGATAGCAGAAAGCAGGTATATGCCGGTCAGACCATCGGCACTGATATGAACTGCTGCGATCATGGTTTCGGGTCGGCCTTGTCGGGAGGCTGTTTACGCTCCCCCTGTTGGCGTCCCTTGAACATATCCAGCATCCGGTCGGTGACGACGACCCCGCCGACGATGTTGAGCGTGGCGAGGAACACCGCGACAAAAGCAAGGACCATCTGCAAAGCACCCTGAGCCTGCGAAGCGATGAACATCGCGCCGACCAGGATGATCCCGTGTATCGCATTGCTGCCCGACATGAGCGGCGTGTGCAGGATGCTCGGGACTTTGGAAATGACTTCGAAACCGACGAACGCTGCCAGGACGAAGACGACCACCAGGTCGATCGCGTCATTAATCACAGCTTGGCCTCCTCGAGGGCCGTAAGCGTGGGCTCGTGGTGGACCACACCAGATATCGTCACCGCGCTCTTGTCCACGATCTCGTCTGTAAAGTCCGGTGCGAGCCGGCCGTCCTTAACGAGGAGTTTCACAAAAGAGCTGACGTTGCGCGCGTAAAGGCTGCTTGCATGCGTGGGCATGGACGAAGCCAGCTCTCCCGCCCCTATTATGTGGACCCCACCCACGGTCACCTCCTGGCCGTCCTTGGTCAGCTCGCAATTGCCACCGGTCGCTGCCGCCAGGTCGACGATGACCGAACCCGGGCGCATCCGGCTCACCATCGCAGCGCTTACGAGCACAGGAGCGCGTCGCCCGGGCACCGCGGCAGTCGTTATCACGACGTCCGAAGCACCAACGTGGGTGGCGATCATTTCTTGCTGGCGCGCGAGGAACTCCTCAGACTGTGCGGCTGCATATCCCCCGGCGCCTTGCTCGGCCTCGAGAGGCAACTCGATGAACGTTGCCCCGAGGCTCTTAACCTCCTCCTTGGCTGCCGGCCTGACGTCATAAGCGCTGACGACCGCCCCTAGACGGCGCGCCGTGGCAATGGCCTGAAGACCAGCGACACCCGCCCCCATCACCAGGGCGCGCGCAGGCGGCACCGTCCCGGCCGCCGTCATGAACAGAGGAAAGAACTTGCCCAGCCTGTTAGCCGCTATCAATACAGCGCGGTACCCGGCGCAAGTCGACTGCGAAGACAGAGCGTCCATCTCTTGCGCCCGGCTAATCCTGGGTACGAGCTCGAAACTGAAGGCTGTCACTTTGCGGTTGGCCAAGTGGCTGACCAGCTCGAGGTGACCCGAGGGAGCCAAGAAGCTGAGCAAGGAGATGCCCTCTGGCAACTCGTCGGCTTCCTCGAGTGTCGGGGGTTGGACCTTAACTACAAGATCCGCCCCGTCGTAGAGGCCCTTGCCGCTATCGACGAGCTTTGCCCCGGCCGCCGCAAAATCGGTATCGGGATATAGGGCCAGTCCCCCGGCCCCTCGCTCGACGGCTATTTCAACACCTATGCTCGCGAGGCGCGCCAGTTCTCCGGGAACAAGTGCTACTCGCTGCTCACCGGGCCTGCGTTCTTTTAGTACTACAACTTTCATGGGGTGCCGCTAAGCCAGCCTTTCGGCCAGACTTTCAGCGACGCCGGCCCTTGGACTGGGCCGCTTCGTAAGCCGCCCTGACCTCGCCCGGGATGCGCCCGCGGTCACCAACGGCGTAACCCTGCGCACGCGCCCATTCGCGAATCTCCGCCTGCGATTCTCCGCGCGGTGAAGCCGCGGGACGAGAAGCACGGGGAGCACGACCAGTAGTGGCAGCACGCCGACGGCCACGGCCTCGACCCGCGGAATGACCAGCGCTTGCATAACCTTCCAAAGCGCCCTTCACCTCGTCGAGGTGCTTCTTACAAAGGTCGAGTGTGTACGTCTTACCCCCGTAGCTGAATGACACAGAATCAGCAGCGTTGATGTCACCATCTTCGAGGTCGCAAGTAACTACGACTTGCGTGATACGGGCCACTAGGAATCCCCTTTCGGCTTGTCGGCCGCGAGCGTGTTCGCCGCGGCATCGATAGCCAATAGTAGATCACGCTCGCGCCAATTGACAATTCTGCCCGCGCCCAGTCACCGGCTACCCGGATCTCCGAGAACTCACCCCACGTTGACGAAGGGAGTTCCCGGAGATCCACTATTAGCGTTCCCCGTAGTGGGCGCTGCGGGCCTCGATCCCGCGACCTTCGCCTTGTAAGGGCGGCGCTCTTCCAACTGAGCTAAGCGCCCGAACGTTACATGCTACTTGCTCAGTTCGTAGGGACGAACTACCGCTAGTGCCACCCATGGTTACCCTGGCCCTTTTGCTGGCGGCAAAGGGGCCGGGGTTTGCAGAGGCAACACTACTTCCGGTTGGTTAAACGGTGCTCAGCTAATCCGGACGCGCTATCGGACGATCAGGCGGTCTTCGGGTACTCGACGCGGCGGATGGTTTGAGCTCCCTTAACCGCGTGCAAAGTTTGTTCGTTGGGCACCACCGCGGCCACTTTGGGAGGCCGGCCCCGCTTGCGCTTCCTGGCAATGACCTCGCCGTCAGCGAACAACTGGCCGCCCCAAACACCGGCCGGTTCCCGTCGGGCAATAGCTCCCTTTAGGCAAGGCTCGACCAAAGCGCAGGACGCACAGATCGCCTTGGCCAGCTCGATGTCGGGGATCTCGTCGGAGAAATACAGGGCCGTGAGCGCACCAGACCCGTCGCGGCATGCCGCGTCCTCCCAAGTGACAGTCGCTGACTGTTCGGTGTCGTCTTCATACTCGGCCCAGCTGTAGGCGAACATCGTGCGTTTCCTTTCGTCTCGTCTCGTCTCGTCTCGTCGCTGTCGTGTGGATCACCATCGCTCGCTGCCAGAAAAACAAAGAGGCCGCCGGGGGTTCCCCGGCGGCCTCTGGGCCATTCCTGCGAGTGATCCCGATCAACTCGGTAATCGCTCGCTTTGGCTCATCAGCCGCTCGGGGCGGTACCAATTGGACTTAAAGGCTGCCCCCGCCATGGCGTGAATCCTGCCGTTAGCCCCAGACGGTACAGACGGGGTCACTGCAGACGTTCCCGAAGACGTGCGAAGGCGCGCGCTGGTCAGCCCTGCTGCTTGTTTGGTGTAACCCATAGCTGGCTGACCTCCTTCTGGGCGCGCTATGCCCTTGATATTCGTACTCTCACCATCGCAGCACGTCGCGTCCCGGAAGTCAACCCAATTTCCGCTCGAGCCGGGCAGCGACGAGATGGTCGAGCAGCGCCGGGGTCCCTGCGGCCACAAGAGCCCGCCTTTCCCCAGGTTGACGCACCACCAAGTCGCGCCCGTACAGCTCTGTGACCTGGGCTCCGGCCTCCTTGCAAACGAGTAAGCCGCCTAGGTAATCCCAGGGGGCGAGAGACGCCGGGCTGCAATCGACAAATCCGTCCAGGGCGCCATAAGCGACCGCGCAAAGGTCCAGAGCCGCGGCTCCGAGAGACCGGTACTGGGCCCAGCCGTAATGGGAAGCCGGGTAGCCGTTGAAGGCGATGATCGACTGAGACAGGTTTACCGCCTTGCTCGGGGCGATCGTCTTCCCGTTGCGGCGGGCACCTTCCCCGCGGACTGCCTCGAACCGTTCTCCCAGCGGCGGGCCCGCGACCACGGCTGCTAGCGGGCCGGAGGAGTCCAGGGCACAAAGGCTGACGGCCCACCACGGGAGCCCGCGCGAGGCGTTGGTAGAGCCGTCCACGGGGTCTATCACGACCATGACGGGCCGCTCGGGGTTATGCACGCCCGACTCTTCGGAGAATATGGCCAAACCGGCAGCGTCCAGGACTGCGATCGCTGCCGCGTCCGCGACCGTGTCGTGGTGGTACTGGTTGTTGCCCAGCCCTGTCAGGCTCCAGTCCTCCTGGCGCGCAAGAACGTCGATTACGGCGTCAACGGCCGTATGCAAGACGGCCAGTAGTTCATCGGTCATGGGCTTGTTACCGTCTCGTTCCAGAGTGGGCGTCCCCCGCTAGCGTTGTGGGAATGGCCGTGATCGATGTAGCCGGGTACGTTGCGGAGCTGAAGGACCACGCCGTCGACCATGGCTTCCACGTTCACGACGAGAGGCACTTCGTCGAAACCTACTCGCTCCGCCAGGCATGGGAAGTGGACCTCCATCCTGAGGAAGCTTGTAACGGCCCCCTCGACCTGCACCTTGCGCTCGAAGTCGACCCCCGGGTGCTGCTGTCGTTCGAAGATGCGGTGGTCGACCTAGCCGAAGGCGCCGACCCGCCCGACGATTTCCACTTCCCCCTAACGTTCACCTGGGCATTGCCGCCGCTCCCCCACGGGCCTGACCTGCTCCACCTGGCGATCGACCTTGCCGGGATCGGCGGCGTGGACTTCCCCGTGGAGGCCTCGGCCATCGACAGCTACCCGTCGGCAACCGACCCGGCCGAGCGGCGGCTCACAGTCATCGCCCGGCAAAAGGTTTCCCTGGCTCGGGTGCTCGCCGGCGAGGAACTGCTGTGCGACATCTTCGACAAGGCACTGGCTGTCAGCCAGTGGCTCCTTGAGTCAGCCCCGGCCTGGATGAGCCAGGACTGAACCGGCCGCTTGGCATTCGAGCCTCGGGGGGGGCCGCAGGTCCCGCGACAGCAAACGCTCGGGCGGGAGGCGGGACCGTCGTCATCGGCTCACTTCGGTCGACCAGACTGGCGGCGTGAGCATCCTACGAGAAGTGGAGAAATGATATGGCTGACGCGATCTCTCCGGCTGAGTACGCCGACCGTCGGGGACGGCTGCGCGAACACTCTCGGGCGCGCGGAGCGACCGGCTGCGTGGTCTTCGACCCGACGTATATTACGTACTTCACTGGGTTTCGGTTCTTGTCAACCGAACGGGCGATCATATATCTGCAGAACGGGGTAGGCGAGGACGCGATCTTCGTCCCCGAGTTCGAGGCTGAGCGCACACGCGCCGAATCGGCATTTGAACGGATCGAGACATATCCGGAATACCCGGGCCTCGAACATCCGATGCGAGTTCTTGCCGGTGTCGCCGCAGATCTTGGCCTGCGAGGGACGGTCGCCGTCGACCATGACGGCTATCCCGGCATCCTCGGGTACGTCGGGCCGCCGTTCAGCGAGGTGACCGGCGCCAACGTCGTAGACGTCTCCGATGAAATCGAGGCCATGCTTGCACGGAAGAGCCCGGCCGAGGTGGAGCTGATCCGTGAGAGCGGCCGCTGGTGTTCGCACGCCCACCGACTCCTCCAGGAGTACAGCCGGCCGGGCACGACGGAGACGGAGGCAAGCCTCCGTGCGCAAAGCGAGGCCACGCTGGCAATGCTCGAAGAGCACGGGTCGCGCGGCCTGCTTGGTTCTGGAGACGGTGTGAAGGCGGGCTACCGCGGCCAGATCGGGCTACGTAGCGCCTGGGCCCACGCGGTCGCTCATAACCTCGAGTTCAGTCCTGGCGACGTCCTCATCAGCGAGACGGGCGCTCCTGTGTGGGGCTACCACGCGGAGCTTGAGCGCACGATGGTGATCGGTCAGCCGGCAGACCGGGTGTGCTGGTTATTCGCCCACATGCTTGCCGCGCGGCAGGCGGCGTTCGAGGCGATCGTCCCGGGCGCCACCAGTGCCGACGTCGACGGCGCGGTGAACGCTTACTTCGAGCGGCACGACCTCAAGCGCTACTGGCGCCAGCACGTGGGGCACGGAACCGGTCTCCGGGGCCACGAGGCGCCGTTCATCGACGTCGGGGAGCTATCACTGCTTGAGCCGGGTATGGTGTTCACGGTTGAGCCGGGCCTTTACGACCCAGAGGTTGGCGGGTTCAGGCACTCCGACACGGTCGTCGTAACTGCGGACGGGTACGACCTCTTGACTGACTACCCGGACGACCTCGAGAGCCTCACGATACTTGCGCTCAGTTAGGTCGGGACGCCAGGCCTGAGCTTCCCCCGCTTTGACGTTTTTTCACCCGAAGCTGCGTCCAGCATCACCTGGAAACCTGGAACTAAAAGCCCAGGATCAGCCGGCCCACGCACACGCCGAAGTGGGCTCGGTGGGGATCGAACCCACGACCGAGGGATTATGAGTCCCCTGCTCTGACCGCTGAGCTACGAGCCCGTGTGCCCGCTAGCCCGTGTTTCGCCGACCATCCCCGAGCTGGCTCTGGGCAATGGTTGTGCAACAACCTCTAGCGGAAGCAACAACGTGCCTCAGAGCGTACCCGTAGAGCGGGCGCCGCTAGGGCACCGGGAGCGCGTGATGGCCCACCAGGTACAGCAGTACGTCGGCCCCAGAGCGCCAACCGGGGTAAACCAGGTGGGTGTTCCATGCGACGACGATCACAAGGATGAGCGCCACGGGGGCGATGCGGGCCAGGACGGCCCGGGCGCGCTCAGCACCCAGCCTGTCCACGACGATCCCAGCGGTGAGCAGCATCGCGGGCCACAACGTCGTTGCAATTGTCCGCGACCTGTCGAGCGCCAGCAACGGCATCCCGACCGCGGTCAGTAGCGCGAGCAAGAGCAAGGCCCGCGCTGCCGGCAAGTTGCGGGCCCGGCGGTCGGCCAGGAACAGCCAACCGACGCCCAAGGCGGCCAAGGCTCGGACGACAGGATTGGACGCCAGGCCTGCCACAGCAGCGGGCCCTACGCTGACCGGGTCGTACGACCCCACCCAGGACAGCAATAACGCGGGAACTGTCCCTCCGACAAGCAAGAGCGAGACGGCCAGCCTCAACTCCGCTGACTGGCGCACAGCGCGCAGGCAGAACGGGACGACGATCGCGGCACATGCCAGCACCAGATGGAAAGCGAGGTACTCGCGGGCGCTGGTCAGGCGCACGATGCCCGCGATCTCCGCCGACACCGGGGAGTCGAGGAGGAACCGAGCGTGCACGTGGGAAAAGACGGGTGCCCGAAGCGGGTGTTGCCAGTGTTGAGCAAACTCTTGCATGTAGCGCCACGAAGGGTACAGCCCGATCCCGTACTTGACCACGCTGAGGACCAGGACGGCGGCGGCACAGGTGAGCGGGCCACGCTTCAGGAGCCACGCGATACCGCGTCCGTCGTCGTCGTGAACAGTCCTGACCGTCTCCACATCTGATGCCACCCTCACGACACTATGCGGCACGAGTTAGGCGGTGTTTTGGCCAACAAACTGCAACGACAACGAGGCTCTTATCAAGGTTCCTCTTACGCCTGGGAAGCCACTACCGCTAGCAGTTTTCCCGCCGGCGAGAGCTCGACAATCCCAGCTTTTACTTGCGAAGACTGGTTGGAGTAAGAGATGTAGAATGAACCGGACGGAGAAACGGCCAGCGCGTCCGGCGCCCCAAACGCTCCGTCGATGAGCTCTGGCAATTTGAACAGCTCAGTAAACATCCGGCCCGCAATGCGGCAAATCGACCAGTTACATATGCCGTAGATCGTGCCTCCCGGCCCTGCTGCCAGCTCTCCATTAAAGAACTCGAACCGAGGTTTGAGCATGGCGGCAGTGCGGTTGTCGACCAAGTAAAGATTGTTCTCATTGGTGAAGTAGAAGAAGCGTGGGCTGACCGCGACGAGGCTTTGGGGGTAGATGGCCTCGCCCAACGCACGTTGTGGCCCGGCCTGTTGCTCGGCAAAATCGGTACTGCTCCCCCCGGCCACGCGCGCGGTCAGCCCGTCAGCGCCCCGCTCGAAGATTGCGTTAGCCGTCGTGAAAAACATCGTCCCGTCGGCTAGGACGTCGAGGCTCACGGCGTCCCGCGCGTTAACGGCCCGGCGTACGTTTCGCCCTGTAGACGAGGCTTGGTAAAGACCGTTGCGAGCCGTGAACCACATCGCGTTCTTGGTGACCGATAACCCGCTCAGCCCTGCGATCGACCCGCTCGGTGGCTCAGTGCCGTCGAGCGAGCTGAGTACGGCCCGAGGCCCGCTCGCGGTGACCTCGTCTATTTGGCCATGCTCGCGGTCCACGTAATAGAGCGTCCCATCGCTGGCGACCGACAGCTCCCCGAACGGGTACTCGATGTGACCGGTGGCGTCTGCACGCTCAGCCCGCGCCGAGCGCGCAAAGCTCGTGCTATTGGGCTCTAGCGGTGCCGGCAAAACCCCGAGCGGCACTTGGGGGGTCAGGTAGTCCGGCGACGGGCCGTTTCCCTCGTCGCTGATCTGGGCTATGACGCCATATTTCCCAGCAGGGAGTGCTGAACCCGTCCCGCCGTCGCAGCGAGCTGTCCCCCCGATGACGGGCACGGTCCTTGACTGGCCGCGCACCAGGTTGACCGGGTAGCCAGTCCCGCCGATAACGCCGCTGTACACGCCGACCACCTTGCGTGTACCGGCCCGGACCACAACGGCTTCTACCGGTTGGCCCGTGTTCATCGAGAACCGCCCCGGCCCGAGTTCCCTGATCACGACCGTGCCGATGAAATCAGACCCTGATGTCACCGATGTCCGGTCGAGGTGAAGGGAAAGCTGTGGGCCCTTCGGCACCTCGGTGGGCGGGGGCAAGGTCCCGCAGACCGGGCTCCGCCCGGGCCGACCGTCCCAGGTCGTGAGCCCGATGAATATCGCAAGCTTGGAGCCGTAGGTGGCTTCAAGTCGGCGGGCCAACCATTCCCTTCCCGGCTGCAGCGAGACGATCACGGGACCACCTGGGCAGGAACCACCGCCTTGGAGGTTCCCTTTTGCGGTTACCTGTAGTTGATCGGTGATCTGCTGCATTTGCCCTGGGGTGAGATGAGGCGAGGGCTGGCGAAGCCCAAGGCAGCCCTGCGCGTCAGGCCACGACGGAACAGGTGGGTAGGGCACTCGGAGACTACCCAGCGCCGGCTGGGCCAACACATTGCAGCAAAACAGCAGCACCGCGACGAGGAGTACCGCCCTGCGTGCCAACCGATGCCTCCGCCTATTTGCTCAGCCCGAGCGCTCTCCGGGCTGCCGAGCCGTTAATCGTTGCGGTAGTCGGAGAACAGCCGCCAGAGGGGGCCGGGCACGCCTAAGCAACCGGTCCAGCAACCGTGGAGCACTTGGAGCTACCGGAGCTGACACCGCCTCGGCGACGTCTCGAAGAGAACTGACGACAAGGTCGACGATCTTGGATGCTTCCGGGAGTTTGACGGGGGTCGACGCTGTGCACACGGTACCCGTCCAGTGGCTGAACACCATGGTCGAAGAAGCCGGATGCCAGGTGACGCGCAGGAAACGGTCACCGCCGCGCGCATCGGTCAACATGAGTGAGCGACTCCGCTTCTCCTCCACCAAACTAAGTATGCACCTGACGGGCTACGACCGCTACACCCGCTGCTGGGGTTTCTCGGCGGAACCTAACACTTCGTGGCGTGCCTAATGTTTCGCGGTGCCAGCGAGTGGAGCTCTGGGCTCGAGGCACGCCGGTTCAGCTCATACACGCCGAGTTGCAAGTACAGAGTTACAGGCACAACTGCGCATGCGTCGGCGCTAACTCAGTCAGCAGCAGGCTCACTCGGTGCGCAGCAAGAGGGCTGTCCGGGTCCGGGCAGCCATGCGGCCAGGGACCGCGGCGATGATATTGGCCAGCACCAAAGCCCCGACCGCTACCAGGACGACCTCCAGTACCGGCACGGTCGGATCGGGGACGGCGAAGATCGCCCGGGCGAACAGGTCCCAAAGCCAGCGGCCCAGCGCGATCCCGGCCGGGACGCCAATGACGACCCCGATCAAGGCGGCGACCGATGCCTGGCAAGCCACGGTGGCGGCAAGCTGCCTTCGAGTGAACCCCAGGGTTTTCAGCAACGCCAGATCCCTGCGCCGCCGGCGGACCGAAGCCACCAGCGTGAGGCCGAGCGCAACGCCGGCGCCCGCCGCCAGGCCCGAGGCGAGGATAACGGGGGTCGCGCCGGTCGAGCTGTAGTTGACGATCTCGGCCGGTTGCTGGACGGATAAGACCTCGTAGGTATCCCCCGCTTCGCTGGGGTCTGCGGCCATGAGCTTGGTGGCAGCATTGGCGATCCGATGCAACGACGCCAGCCCAGCGCCTGCGGCCACCCCGCTGCGCAGTTGCACGGCGATCATGTCCGGGCCGTTTTCGTTGGGGTCCGGGCTCGTCAGGGCCTTTCGGAAGGCTGGTGGCTCAATGTCGATCGGGAGCAGTGCCCCTGTGCCCATCGAAGTGTGGAGGTAACCGCTGTCGCCGACTGCGGGCAGCGTTGCCGTTCCTACGACAAGGAGCCGAGTTGGCGGGACATATACCGGGAAGTCCTTCGGGGTCGCGTAGCTCACCGTTACGGTTTCGCCGACCCGTGTGTGCAACTGCGCCAGGGTGGCAGCGCCGAGAACGATCTGGCCGTTGGCCTCCAGGCGGCGCCCCGACAAGATCGGAGGGGTAACGGTGGCGCCCGCACTACCAAGCAGGATGGGTACCGTTTGGCCGTCGACCTGGGCGTTGGCGAAGTCGAACCCGGTCCATGAGGCCACAACGGGGTCGCGATCAAGGAGCGTCTCGGCCTTTGGCGGGATCTTGCCACCGCCGAGCTCCTCGATGGCGTAGCTCCAGTTCCACCCGTAGAGCGCTGGATGGGTCACGAGGGTCCTTAGGCCACTGCCAAAGGTAAGTGTCGCCACCACCACGGCTACGGCGAGGACAGAGCCCAGCAGTGCCGAACGCACCGGTACCGTAGTCCGTCCCTGCCCGCGCTCGAGGGCGAAGCGGACACCGGTAACTGCCGCGGACGGCAGCCCGCAAGCTGCAGCGGCACGCGCCAGGCTGGACACTGGAGAGCGGTACAGCCTTCGGCGACGGTCCGCCCGCTGCGGGGCCGCTCGGTAGACGAGCGCTACCGATAGGGCACCGAGGCCCATAACCAGGACAAGCAGGCCGGTCCCGAGCACCGTCCAGTCGAACGCAAGCCCGGGGGAAGGGTCGAGCCTGCGCGCCGGGCCGATCGGCGCCAGCGGAGAAAGCGCCACCGCTACCAGCAGGGCCACCACCGACCCAAGGACGACGGCGCCTAGCATCCCGAGCAGCCCGTCCGCCATGGTCATAGCTGGGCTGGCGCCGAGGGCGCGCAGTACGCCGAGGTCCTCACTGTCGGCGCCGAGCCGCCTGCCGATTGCTTGGCCGGCGATGAGGAGGGCCGCGAGCCCGGCGATAGCTCCGAACACTGCCAAAGCGATCGCCTCCGGCTTCGTCGCGCGCTCCACCTGGCCCTCGACGACTGACGTGACGTGAAAGTTGTAGCTCTCCCCCGAGGGGA
>Ga0302326_10010102_pt1 | contig 20476 bp, 12 predicted proteins | sample Palsa_T0_3_FD_202264 | JGI IMG/M metagenome (GOLD analysis project Ga0302326, IMG submission 202264) | Peat permafrost microbial communities from Stordalen Mire near Abisko, Sweden - Palsa_T0_3 | ecosystem: Environmental > Terrestrial > Soil > Palsa > Peat permafrost | place: Sweden: Abisko...
TTCGCGAAACAGGCAAACGGAGCACTGGAAACCTTTAAGCACAACCAGAAAGCGGATCCGGCCGTGGCTACGTTGGTGAATACGGCAGCGCGGATCGACCCGCTGGTCTACAGCCTGCAACTGAACCCGCAAACGACGTCGCAGTGGGAGAAGCTGCGCAGCGAGCTGCACCAGATCGCACAGGCGTTCGGCGTGCCCGAACCGTACTTCGCGCCGCAACCGGGGAGTTCTGCCCCGCCCAGTAGTACCGGAACGTGCCTGAATGCTGTGGGTATCGAGCGGTCGCGGCAGCTGGTGAACGAATGCCTGCAGGTTTCACCCGCCACCCACCCGCCTTGCAATGCACAGAACGCATGCTCGCTGATCGTAGACGAAATCAAGCGGGGTTGCGCGCTCATCGGTCAAGGCGCACCCGGGTTCTGCGCGGAGTACCAGTAGAAGGTGGAGTACGGGCGAAGAATTTATGCTAATTTTCGGGATTCTTGGGGAGGCTTAGAAGGTTGGCGAAGATGCGGTAAGCTCCTGGAACACCTTCGGGCAGCTGGCGGTATAAAGCATAGGCGATATAGACATAGGCCCCGTGGCCATAACGCGCGTACAACAAACCGCCCTTCTGCTCATCCTGGCCAGGGTCGTGCGTCTCGGTCAAAGCCTGATAGCGCGGATCCCAGGAATGCATGAAGGAATGACCACGCTCCTCAACCCAGCCTTGAAAATCCGCAGCGGTGATCCGGTTGGGCCAGGAAAATAAGGGACTCTTTGGGTCTAGTATCTGGACCGGACCCGTCTCATCCACGACCTTCTCCGGATCACCACTCAGACTGATTGGATATGGGCCGTAGCTATGCTCGTACTCGCGGGTGTTGTACTGAACAACGAGCACGCCGCCCTGCTTTACGTACTCGAGCAGACGGGCGTTGGAGGCGGCAAGCTCCGGACGGGCGGCGTAGGCCCGAATACCGAGCACAATCACGTCGTACGCAGCCAAATTGCCGGCGTTGATTTCCGCCGGCGGCAAAAGATGAACCTTAACTCCCAGGCTCTCAAGGGCCTGGGGAACATCGTCGCCAGTGCCCATGACGTAGCCCACCTTGAGATCGGGCGCGAGCTTGACATCAATTCCAACTAATTTATAGGGACCAGGCCGGTAGTAGTTATAAGGGCGTAGACCTGTGTAGCCAACCGTCTCGTACCCCTCGGCGTATTGGTGGCCCTGGTACTCAGCGACGGGAGCGATGGGATAGCTGGCGGCAGCGAGATTATGGGGTGTAATGGAGAAATCGAGGGTTTGCTCATCCCCATCCTTGTGCGCCGTAAAGGCCGCCGATTGCGGAGTGGCTTGCCAACCGGGGGGAAGATCCAGACGCACCCTGCCCTCCGCCGATGTTTTGACATTGCTGCGAACACGAACATTAACGGTTGCCATCCTGCTTTTTTCTTCGCCCAGGGGAATGATGCCCGCCGAGGCGGTCGAGGCTACAGAGATAGCGGGGGCTACGAGCAGCGGCTCGTACACACCTCCGCGACCCACCACATGCTGAACTGTTTGCACTGCCTGAGCGGCACGGACACTCACGCCATCCACGGTGAAGTCGAGCCATGCCTCCAAAGGATATGGGGGGAGCGGCTGGTCCAGGCAGGCGACACTGTCCAGGTCGTAATAAGGCTGTTCGACATCTTTGCGATGGAAGCAAGCTTTGGTTAATTCCGCATCTGCCGGCACAGTTACGTGGAAGTCGGCGGCCTGGCGCTGGTTGGCTTCCAGGGCGCCCTTGAGCGGCGAAGTGGAGGTGATGCGCCAGTCCCCCGAGCCGGCGGAGCGCAGCGAGACGCTCGCGCTCTGCAGGGATACTGGACTGGGATTGCTGACGAATGCCGTGACACCGAAGGCCTGACCGGGGATCGCGGTGGTAAAGGTGTCTTGCGCGTCGACGGCAAAGCCAGAGCGTCCGCGATCTTGCGCGGACGGAGCGACCACAGCAGTGAGGGTGACCCCAAGTGCTTCAATGATGGCGCTGTTGAATTGCGCCTCCTTGACCCCGAGCTCGTGAAGGATGTTGTATTTCTCTTCAGCGGACAGATCCGACGCCTTCACTTTCTGCATGAGCACCTGTGTCTGTTTCATTCCAGCAGCGAGCACCGGGACGAGGTTTTGCGGGTGAGATGGAGAAAACGTGCGTGTCGCCTGGGCTACGGATGTGGCCAGCTGGTGCAAGCCGCTGAGGAGGAATTCGTGCGGGCCGTGAGCAAGGGAGGCAATGCCGGCAAGGGAGACGTCGATTCCGTCGAAGTAAGATTGCTCGGCAGCAGGAGCTGCGAGATGGGACCCGTAGCGGTGATAGGACACGTCGAAGGCACCGGGAAGCGGAATGCCGGTGCCACCGTTCTGGGATTTTTGCAAGCCGAGGCCCTCTCGCGCGAGCTGAATGTAGGACCTGCCGAGCGTGGGATCGTAGGTTCCTTCGGGTATCGTGAGAGTGGTCGTGGGCACCGCATTGGTCCATTTGCCGGCGACGTAGTCGTAAAAGCGAACGGGAGCCCACTTGCCGGTGGCATAGTCATACATCCCTTTCGGGGTAACGGAGAAGGAAGGTACGCGGGCATAGACTTTGAGGGGGGTCCAGGGGAGGAGACCGGCCTTGATTTGGTCGGGAAAGACCGCGGGATCCCCAGCGACCTTGAAAACTTCCTGGGCCATTTCCCCAGAGACCTGGTGCTGGCCATGACCGTCTGTGATGCCACCGACGAAGACAGCGGTGAGGACCAGTGGCCGATTGAGACGGACAGCACGCACCACGTCGTAGAGCACACGGTCATGACCCCAGACAGAGAGCGCCTCGTCAAGGGTCTTGGAAAAACCGAAGTCCGCAACACGGGTGAAATATTGATCGACACCGTAGCGGCGGCCGGCGGCTAACAACTCTTCTGTGCGCACCAACGCCAGCTGGTCCCACAGGTCGTTGGACATAATGTTTTGGCCACCTTCCCCACGATTCAGCGTGAGCAAGGCGACGCGTGCACCCTGACCACGGGACTCGTAGGTGAGCATTCCGCCATCTTCGTCGTCCGGATGGGCGACGATCATCATGAGGCTGGCACGAGTGCCCAGCTTGCGCAATGACTGCTGGAGGGCAGAGACACCTCGGTCAATACCGAGAGGCTGGTAATCAGGGGTGGCAGCGATGGAGCTGGCGGCCGGGGTCTGAGCCGGCACGGAAACAGCCGCCAGGAAGAAGGTGGCGCAGAGAGGTAAGAGTAGGGACCTTGCTGGGCGGAAGCATCTCATAGGTGGTTGGCTACCTATAGCATATGACAGGATGTCCGCGGCTTTCGATTCACATAAGTGGGTTTGGTTGCCTGATTGGCACCGGCTGGTAGAGGGAGCGGGAATGGTGGGCTTATGAGCCGCGTCGCAAAGGGTGCGGAACTGGTACGGGGTATTGGGCTACCAGGCGCGATTTCACTGAACATGATCAATATGATCGGTGTCGGACCGTTTGTTACGATGCCGCTGATCATTCTGGCCATGCAGGGACCCCAAGCCATTCTCGGCTGGGTGCTGGGAGCGTTGCTGGCCGCATGCGACGGACTGGTGTGGGCAGAACTGGGCGCAGCAATGCCCAAGGCTGGAGGCTCCTACGAGTACCTGCGGACTATCTATGGGCCCCGCCGTATGGGAAGATTTCTTTCGTTCCTGTATATCTGGCAACTGAGCTTTAGCGCACCGCTATCGATCGCATCAGGGTGCGTCGGCCTGGCACAATATGCAGGTTATCTGTGGCCTTCCCTGCGCAAAGTATATTTTGCCTACCAGCTGCCCATCCCTGTTCCCTTTGCGCGCACATTACCGTTGGCTATTCTGCTTGGGCCTGGCACGCTGGTAGCGATGCTCTGCTGCATGGTCGCCGTGGGATTACTGTACCGCAATATACAGAGCGTGACCCGGTTCTCCGGCTTACTGTGGGTAGGGGTGATGGGCACCTTGCTGAGCGTGATCCTAACCGGGCTGCTGCACTTTCACGCGAAACTGGCCTTCAGCTTTCCCCCGGGAGCGTTTCAGCTATCCGGCGGATTCTTTACCGGGCTGGGAGCAGCGCTGCTGATTGCGACCTACGACTATTGGGGGGCCTACAACATATGCTTTCTCGGCGCAGAGGTGCGCGACCCAGGGCGGACGATTCCAAGGGCAATTGTGTGGTCGGTGGCACTGGTGGCGGCCCTGTATCTGCTGATGAATACCAGCGTGCTGGGGACAATGCCGTGGCAGGAGCTGGTTGGACAGGCGGGAGCCAATGCGCGGCTCTCCGTAGCGGCTGTGGTAGTGCAACGAGCATACGGCGCACTGGCAGGGCGGATCGTCGCGCTGCTGGTGGTTTGGACGGCTTTTGCATCGGTCTACGCACTACTGCTAGGGTATTCGCGCGTGCCCTACGCCGCGGCACTCGATGACAACTATTTCCGCATCTTTGCCCGCGTGCACCCTCGCCACCGCATTCCCCACGTTTCGCTGCTACTGCTGGCTGGAGTGTCGATGATGTTCTGCATGCTGCAACTGGTTGACCTAGTGGCGGCGCTGGTAGTGATACGCATCCTGTTGCAGTTCTTGCTGCAACAGGTTGGAGTGATGGTACTACGCCGCACTCAACCGGAGATGGAGAGGCCGTTCAGGATATGGCTCTACCCGCTACCACCGCTGGTGGCGATCGCAGGGTTTCTCTATATATTGTTCTCGCGGCCCCACTTTGCGCGCGAGATATTCTTCGCCATGGTCGTGGTGGTTACGGGAACGGCCACTTACACGCTTCGTGCATACCGGCGCCGCGAGTGGCCGTTTGCGCCGCTACAAGCGTCTTAGCGTTTTTCCTTGGAGCGCTTTTGCTTAGCCCACCGAAGCTTCTGCGCGGCGGCGATTCGCGCTCTGCCCTCGGGCGAGATAACTCGCTTGGTGCGCTGGGCCCTCGGCTTGGGAGCAACCAATCCGCTCTTGCGCGGATTGCGGGCAACCTTGGGACGAGCGGTTCCGGCAACCAGATCGCGGGCTTCGGTTAAACGGCTAATCTCGGCATCTATGTGGGAAAGTATCTCTTCTATCGTCATCGCCCTCAAGTGTAACTCAACCGAAGCCACAGAGCACAGAGGGGGAACAAAAGGATGGACTATTTTTTTAGTCCGGCAAAATAAGCGAAGGGGCAGTCATGAAGGGGGATCGACCGACAGGAGAGGATCGCATCGCCACTCGACAATCTCCACGCGCGCCGCAGGAATGTGTACTTCCTGGGTCGCGGGCACGATCCGGGCAGGTAACATGCATGCGCCTAACACCAAGCGCCGGCACACCTTGGCGCGGGGAGCAAAAACGGCAACGGTTACTTGCTCACTGAACTGCCTGGAGACGGTAACATTGCTGTCATCGTACACCTTGTTACACTGACCGAAGGCCCTGGCCGTTCGTGCAAGCGTCTGCCTCGCGGCGCCACCCCATACGTACATGTTCAAGGTGATGTGCATACCGTCGTAATAAGCTTCTGGGGTTTCCTCATAGAATTTAGCGATGGCACGAAGACCTTCGATAAAGTGGCACCGCCGACGCTCCTGGCTATTCATCAGCTTTTTCCTCGGCCGGCACAGGGTCCCGACCAAATTTTCTTTCGAAGCGCAGGGGGCAACCCGGTCGGACGCCTACTTTGAGACGCGCAGCAACAAAAGGGGGCGCCGGAAATAAGACCTGCGAGCATAGCGTCAGGGCGGAAGACGTTCTCCGGAGCGTAAACGGGACTGAAGTTGCAGCGTCCGCTGCTCGCGATTCCAGCGATGACGGGCCTGGATCCACCGGGCACGGGCGGTCCCGCGATTGAAATCCAAACCACAGTTTCCCCCGATGCGGCAGTCGTGTGCACCGGCGCTTTCAAAGGGCGGCTCAGGAGACCAGGCAAGGGAGCGCTGTTCGGCTGTAAAGTGCGATAGCGCTTCAACGACCTCATCCACGGTTTGCGACGGATAATAAAAGGGATCAGCATGGTTAGCATCCATTGGCCTGATACACAGAGTCCAGAGATGAAAAGCACCAGCGACCAAGTGTCCTGAATTCCAGCTGCCGCTAGCTATTGTGAGCTTGCTACCTGCAGCATGGCCGGTCAATAGACGAAAGGCCGAATGATGAGGAACTCGGGGGGGTAAACTACAAGTAACTAATACTGGAGGTTTCAGGAATGCCCCCAGAGACCTGGCGAATTCAAATGTCAGTCGCCATCCGTGTTGCTGTCTGCTGGTAACACCATGAGTTAGTGCCTTTCAGTTAAATACCCCCTTCTCCTCAGGATTTTTGGTAACTGTACTTGCGGGCGGCGCGACCTGATGCCATCTTGGTTATGCGACCAAATGAGAGGAATCTATGAGGTGTTACGGGCATAGCACGATCATTCCGAGACTTTGAGCTGGAGCACGACCGACATCTGGATGCCGGTCCGCGTCAGCGATTATCTGGCCGATACCTCACACTTCCTCCCGCTTGAGATCCTGGACTGCGACGACGTATTGCTCGCCCGGATCACAGGATCGGCTCCGAATGCCTGCAACTCCCGAGCAGTGCCGGCGGACTTTCTTGAGATCTACGCCCGACATTGGCACCGAGGGCACACCCGGCAAGAACGAAGCCGCATCGCGGCCAACCCACAATCCAATCCCAATAAAGCAAGGCTAGCGGCCCGCGGCAGGTCGATCAAGACCGCAGCGGCCAAGGTAAGCGGTCGATGCCTGCTTGCGTTCCAACGGTGCAACAGGTATTGCACGACGCGCTCTAGTGCCTGGCGATGCCACATCGAAGTCCCAACCAGGGTCAGCGCGCCATGAACAGCCGTCGATTCTTCCGGCACCAGCTAAGGGTTGGAATGACATTGCCGGTGACGCAGCCTCACAGAGCAGCGAGCGCGTAAAAGAACGATGGATTGTCGCGATCGGGGGCTACGCGGAAACGTGCGCACAGCAAGCACTTTATACGGGCGGCACAGGCCGCCTTCACACTCCCCCTACGGAGGACTCAGTGACGGATGAAATGGATTTCGTGAACGAGGAAGTCTTCTCGGCGGGTTCGATCTACATGCCGCCACGAATACGGAGGGGCAGCCTAGGCGGCGCGATCCTGCTGGCTGCGATCGGCGACTACCGCAGCATGGATGATGAGGTACACAGGGATGCGAATCAGTTTCTCTATCCTCGAACGCGCGAACGCCAGGAACACTATGACTGGGCAGTGAGCATGGCAGGAGGTTTGAACCCCGTCTGGTTACGGGATGCGCTGGATCGATCTAAACGAAAGTGGGATGTGCAACGCCTGGAACGGCGGACATTACAGGGACGCAGACGATCACTGGTTTTGGCCGGGCAGGCCGGGCAAAGCCTCTGCAGGGAGGTGAAGCGATGAGCGCATTAACGTGGACATTCTCTATTGGGATGCGCGGACTGGCAACCCTGCTATTGAGCCGGCGGGCACGGCGGGCACTTCGTGGGTTGATAATGCTGCGCCGGGTCTACGGTTACGTGCTGCTGATGGCAACCGTTGAGGGTGAGCAACGGGTTCGAAAACCGCACTACCAGGGGTACGTGGACGCGCTGAACATCTTGGCCGCGAAGGCTACTTCGATTGCCAAGACGCTTTGACATGAGTCGGTAACGTAGGGAGACCATCCATGGCCGAGGAGCCCAGCCCGAGTGAGTTTCTTATCTCCAAGATGGAGGGGATGGACGATGTTGTCCAGGTTCTGATCGTGACTCGAACCGACGACGGCGAGATCAGCTACGACAGCTGCGGGCAGATTGCCGCCGATACGCTGGGCATGATCGAGTTCGTCCGTGTAGCCGCTGCGGAACACCTGCGACGTGAGTTGTACGGCGAGGATGCGGATTGAAGCACGACACTCGCTCGGGGTAAGCACACTTGATTGCGATCGGGGCCTAATGGAGAGATGCGACTTTCTTAGGGAGAGGCGCATACGCGGTTCTCTACAGTGCTGCGTGGCCGGTGCTCCGGGTACGCTCCGGCCGGGACGACAATTCATTCACACGACGACCGGCGCGCTTCGGTCGAGATGTCCGCGTTACGCCGCAACCCAGGTTAGGTGGCTCGTCTCCACTTAGACCTGAATGACACAGTTTAACGAGTTTCGCGATTTATCTTCCCGTCGCCGGGCACAGCTTTGCTTTTTCACCCACTTAACGGACGTCCTTCAGGAACCAACCATGAATGAAGCCTCATTGATTGCTGCTGCGCGTTTGGGAGATGAAGATGCATTCGCGGAGCTCTATCTTCAACATGCGAGCTATGTGAGGGCTATCGGGCGCTCCATTCTTCACAAGAGCGATCTGGACGATATGTGCCAGGACACGTTCCTATTGGCCTTTACACGGCTGCGCAGCTTCGAGGGTAACTGCCAGTTTCGCACCTGGATCAGCCGCATCGCAACCAACCAGTGCCTACTAACACTTCGCAAGGCACGACAGGCAAGCAATGGGGAGGCGCACCTCATACAGATCGATGCAGAGCTGGCTGCGGGCCTAGGTCGCGACCGGTGGATCTTCGCAAGCACAGACAAGGGCCTCGAAGGGCTAGCAGCGCGGCTGGACCTTAATAGACTGCTATCAGTTCTGAACCCCATTCAGCGCCGGGTTCTAGAGATGGCATATCTTGAGGGCACGCCTGGCGAGGAGATCGCAGAATTGCTGGGCATACCCCTCTCTTCAGTGAAGAACAAAATACACCGCGCCAAGAAGCAGCTGTTGAAAATACATAAGAAGAGGTGAACTTTTCGGGGGCAATTGGAATCTATATAGGTGATACACATTAAACGATTACCCAGATGAGAAGATAAGCTCTCGTACGCTTGCTTCTTTTTGCGCTCCCAGCGCGTGCGACCTTGGGACTAAGCTACGAGAGGGAGATGTATGACTCCGAAGGTCTGCATTCTCAATGAAGACGATGCCCAATCTCTGATTTATGGGGGCATTGCGCATAAATGCTCCAGCAGACGCCATCACCATTACTTGAAAAGCAAGGCAGATGCGCTGGTAAAAGAGGGCGAACTGGTGTGGTTGGGTAAACACAAGAAGGTCGCCACCTTTTGCAATGCACGCTCGTGGATCAAGACTTATCAGCGCAACCAATACGGCGAAGTGATCACGTGCGGAATGCAGCTAGTACGCGGTGGTGGCGGGTTTTGACGATTAACTCCTAAAAACATGCCCAGAATGAACGCTCTGTTGACCCTGATGCTTGGTACGGCCACGGCGTACGGTGGAACTGTAACTGGAATGCTGCAAGGGCCTTCAGGATTACCAGTGAAAAACGCCACGCTTAACTTCAGCCTGCAGCAAGCAGGCCTGATAGTGGGGACGGGTAGCATCGTCCCGACTACGGCATTCTGCTACACGTCCGTTGACGGCACAGTTGTCGGGACTCCTAACCCGCTCACGCTGCCCAACGTAGCGATCACCTACGGCTCAGGCACGGCAGCACCCGGGATCTACTACATCGTCTATTCGTTTTACAGCAATGCAGGGTATGAAACGCTGGCGTCCCCGGAGCTAGAAGTCCAACTAACCGGCACCGGTTCTATGATTATCTCGCCGCCGGCTACGTTTCCTGCCGGTGCAGCAGGCATGACTATCTACGTAGGTACCGCGAGCGGGGCGGAAACGGCACAGGGCAACTCAACCGGCAGCAGCGGGACCTTTGTTCAGAACGAAACGCCCGTCACCACAGCGATCCCCATCCCGGCAACGAATTCTTCGCCATGCACCATTGCCTTTAACGACACGATAATTCCTTACTCCGGGTACAGTGTCTCGCTCATTTCGTCGAGCGGCAATGCTTACCCAGGTTGGCCGCAGACCTGGCAGCTGAATGGCGGGTCAGGCGGGACCGTGAACATCTCGAACGGCGCGCCGTTGTGGAACGGCACGATCGTCTACCCGCAACCGATTCTGTCACAGCCACTAAACCATGGCCCGCAAAGCATCTCCGGACTGTTGAACATGACTGGGTACAACCTGCTTAACGTGGGAGCACTCGGCATCGGCACCAGCACACCAGCGTATCCGCTGGATGTAGAAAATGGTTACATCAACACCAACCTTGGGTATCTGGTCGCAGGCGGCGCGGGTTCTTTGGGCGAGTGCCTGGTCTCAAACGGCACCTATTTCGCGCCAGGAAGCTGCGGCGCGCCCCCGACGCTTTATTACCAACACGTGCAGACGAACGCTTCGTTTCTTACGCAGGAACCCTATCTCAACTTTACTCCGCGATTCGCGCTTGACACCAACGCCGGGGCCACGCGGACCGACGTTGACCTGGCAACCACCGCAGTTACCCCTGGATCCTACAGCAACGCCAACATCACGGTGGACGGCTGGGGCCGAGTGATTGGCGCGACCGACGGAGCGGCAATCCCGACGATTCAGGGTTTGATTATCAACTCGGGGATTTGTTCCACCGGAGGTTCGGCTTTCTCCAGTTGCAGCATCAGTGCGACATGGCCGAATGCATTCGCCAACAGCTCATATGCCCTCACCTGCACACCGTCAGCGCCCACGGCTTTGACTTTGAACACGATTTACTTCACCAGCAAGACCGCTTCTGGTTTCACGCTGGCTATCCAGAACGCGGATGCCAGCGGGGCAAATCCAATCAGCTTATCTGAAATCGACTGCATCGGAATGCACCCATGAAATCATTTGCACTGCTCACGATTGTCTTTTTCTGTGCCAGCGTCCAGGCGCAGAATATCGAAGGCCAAATCATTGCGTCACAGTATGGCAAGTGGCGGGTTCCCGGGTACTCGGCGAACACTTATAGCTTTGCACCCGACTCTTGCCGGGTGCAGGGCGGAGCAAGCTTCTTCTTCGCATTTACTACAGGCACGCCGATTACTATCGTAGACGCGAATCCTTCGCTGACCGAGACGCTGACGCCTACCGCTTTGGTCGATAGCAACGTGACTTGCAGCATTTCTATTGCCCCTGTCAATAACCACCAGCTCCCGTTCTATGTGACCTCGGCCACGGGGGGACTGCAAGAAGCCCTCAATCAAAACTCTACCCAACCCCAGGCTAATACGATCATCCTTGACAACGCGTTTTACCAGTTGGTAGGTGGGTCAAGCAACGTGGCCGAGGTAATCGGAACAGTTCAAGGCAGCACTAACCTGGGTCTGGTGGACGTGACCCAGGTGCCGACGATCTGGTATCGCTGGAATGGCGCTCAATATGTTGCCGTCGGCCCTGCGACCAATGGCGGCAGCACGCTAGTCAACGACCTCTTCTCGAACGGCTCCAGCAACGCATGGCAAGATCTCTACGCCTTTGTCGCTACGAGCACTCTTTACAATGCCCAGGCAGCCCTGACCGCAGCTAATGCACACAATGGCACGGCGATTTTGCAGCCGGGTTCCGGGCGCACTCCTTTTGCCAACACCGGCAACGTGAGGGTGCAGGATAACCGATCCGATGTGGCTGCAACGGCGCGGGGAGCGACTGAATTCGGAGCGGCCTGCGATCTACGCAGCGTCTATGGCACGCTCTCCTCGGGTTCAAATATCGTAACCATTATCGGCGGCTATAGCGCGTTGTTCAGCAGCGCGGACATCGGGCGCACGCTGGTGGCCACCGGCACGGTGGCGGGCACGCCTACCGTTTTCGAAACCGCGATCATGTCTATTACCGACAGCAATCACGCGGTGACGACTACGCCGGCACCCTTCAGCCAATCCATCAACCACCAAATGGATTTGGGGCACGACGATACAGCAGCCATCACACAGGGCATGAACGCGGCGGGGGGCGGCGGGACGCTGATCTTCCCAGCCGGGAACTGCCTCACCCACACGCAAAACTTAAGAGGTCAAAGCCCTACCGGGCTGGGCCCGCAGTCAACGATTACCGGCTTTCCCGGTGAGGATATTTTCGCCGCTCCAGATCCAAGCCAGACGACCGGAGTTAACCAGGGCCCTGCTCATATCCACGACTTGACCCTGAACGTCGATGCGCGCATCGACGCCACCGAGCCCTGGCAAATTGTGAACGATTCTGGAACCATCGCGGAAGCGGCCCTCTACCGGCCCATCGCACAGAAGAGCGGCGTCTCCAGCAACCCGACGGCCCCGGGATGGTTCCAGGGGCCGGGACCAAACCTGAGCGGAGCCACGAACGGTGTAGCCGCAATCACAGCGTCGTCGGCTGTGATCTGCGTGCCCAGCTCGGAAACGGCCCCGGCAGCCGGCCAAACAATTGTCTTTCCTTACCTTGCAAATGTATTCACGGCTACAGTCTCATCGGCCGCCGGAAGCTGCCCAGGCGGCGCGAACGCGCGCACTCTCTCTTCTGCGCTGCCCTCGGGATCGACTAACGGCCAAGCGGAATGGTTTGCTGGCAGCAGCCCACAGAATCTGTCGACTGCGATCGGCTCCGGATCCTGCCCTTCGAGCATCACGTTGAGCAACTCGATCAGCCCGGTCCCCGGGTACGAATCGAATGTGGCTCCCTTCGGGCTGATCCAGATCGACGGGGAACAGTTCACTTATTTTGGTAAGTCGAATGCGAGTAGTCCAACTCCGGCAAACACGCTTTACAACATCCAATGCGCGCAGAATGGGACCGGTCGGGCGGCGCACTCCTCCTCTGCTACGGTCATTCCGCTGAACAATTTCAAGCCCACCTATCCCTGGCCGGTGACACCAACCATCAATACCGGAGACACTACCCCAACCGGTACCGCAGGGTTCTTTCCTGGCTGGAACGTAGGTAATGCTGCCTTTGCCTTCCCTATCGTTAGCGGAATCAATTCCGGTAGCGGTGCCGTGGGAGCATGGAGCGCCAACGCCAGCATCGAGAACCTCTCGTTCTATCCGTGGCCCAACGACATCAATGGAAACTCGTGGGGTGAAATGAATCACACAGCGATGTTTTATTTCGTCGAGCCATCGTACGCTACCAAGTTTCGCAATCTGATGAGCCAGTATCTCTTCTACGGGATCGCTGAAGGGCCTCCTTCGATTGAGAACGGAAACTGGGGGGCCGCGCAACCAACAGCGGACGGCACCAGTTGGGACCAAGTCGCCATTTGGGCTGCGAACCCGGTCAACGTGCCGCTTGGCAACCAGAACACCTACACAAATTTCAATGTGTACTCCAATGAGGGAACGGTATCTTCGGGTGGACTTGGAGCGGACACCTGTTACTACTTCACCGCGGATTGGGACGACCAGACGGGCGGGGTGGTCGAGGGCAATTCACTCGACGTGATGACCAACCTCTACTGCGAACCCGAAGCCGGCGCCCACAACAACTCCATGCCGAACTGGGAGTGGGACACCAACAACAGCGAAATCGTCGACCAGCACATGGGCGGTGGGGGAGAAGTCTACATCGGGGGCTACGGCCAACACTGGTACGGCGGGAACTTCAATAACAGCCCGGGCTTGCCGGCGATCAACTTCGGCCCTGGTAACAGCGCCGATATGGTCGCTAACCTCGGCTCGGAACCTAAGAGCAACGTATACGGCATCGGCGCGCTGATTAACTTCGAGCCCAACAGCAGGTTCTCTGGCACGACCGCGCAGGTGTATGGCAGCGCAAGCGGTCCATACGGCGCTTTGCAGGCCGGCAACAGCCGCGAACCGATACCGTCGCAAACCAATGAGACGTTCAACACCGGCAACCTGACTGTGCCGTACGCCAGTTCGGGCGGAGGATTTATCGCTCCGGAAGAATTCAATGCGTCGTCGGCATTTGAGTCGCAGGCTATGACGCAGGGCTGGACATTTGACAGCACATCGCCAATCACCAGTGGCTATGCGGCCTGCAGTGTGGGAAACAGCGCAGGCACGACCTATTGCAGTACATTCAAGTTCAACCAGCAGCAAATTTCTATCGGTCCCGGCCAGCGGCTGGTGCCCGGCAAATACACACTGTACGTCTCGATGAAGGATGCCGCGACCGTGTCGAATACTGAGACGCTGACTGTGTGGTCCAATTGCGGCGGGATTGCAAATACTTATGCCGTCCCCATGACGAACGCCTGGCCCTCCACGGCGGCCGGGGTCTTTACCAAAACCATTGACCTTACCGCGGCCACAGGGTCAAGCTGTTATATCGGTTTCAACTTTCAGGGGGCAACCACGGCCGACTTGGTCGAAGTAGGCTACGTGGACTTCTCACCGCTGGCAGAGAACCTGAACGCCCAGACCATCAACGTAACTAACATCATCACGCCCGGAGGCCCCACGGGAGGCACACCCAACGGCTGCTCATCCTCCCCGGTGACCGGTATCAACAATGGATATACCTGCCCGACGAAAGGCTGGGGTACGACCCTCTCGGCAAACCAGGGTCCGACCGACACAACGCTGTCGCTCAACGGCTCACTGAGCGGATTGTCGCCGGCAGGGTGTTTGTTTGTGGACACGGAGTACGAGTGCTATACCAGCATCGCGGGCAGCGAGCTTAACGGCCTGACACGCGGCGCTTACACCACAACCGCGGCCAGCCACAACAGCGGCGCAGTCGCAACGGCGGTGGACCTGGTGCTGGGAAGCATCCAGCAGCCGCCGGCCAACGTCATCATCGGCGGCGGATCAGGCAACACCATTCTGAGCCTTAACAACGGCTTTCCTAATAATCACGGGGGAGCGAACGTTTTCGAGATCAACGGCGGAGGCAACGAAACCTGGTTCGACCAAGCCGGAACCATACAGCAGACTAATGGCTCGGACACCAACCGCTTTAGCTCCCCCATATCCGTGGGCAACACCTCGGTAGCCTACCATCCAGTGATCACAGATACCGGGCCAGTGCTACAGGGCAACGCGCAAAACCAGACCTACTACCCGCTGGGCCTGGGGGGCGGTGTCGCCGGCTCCCTCAACGTGGTGCAGCCTACCAGCATTGGGGCTCCGCAACTTTATGACCAGTCTGGCGGAGGCAGTACCACCCGCAGCTATGTGTGCAGCGGTATCGATACGGACGGCAACCTAATCCCGGGAACGACGGTCACTGACACTACGTCAGCCGCCAGCTTCAGCTTTCCGAACTCGATTGAGGTCACCTGCCCTTATGCAGCGGGAGTAGCGCAGTATCAGATTTGGCGCACAGTGGGTGGTCCCAGCCAAGGGCTACTCGCAACCATTAGCGGCACACAAGCTGCCGGGTTCCAGGACTTCAACGGCGCGGCCTCGGCTGGCACGCCACCGGCTTCAAATACTTCGAGCCCCCATATTTCGGTGGCCGGCACCGGCAGCCCTACGATCACACTGGGCGCCGCAGGCCCGCAATTACTCGCTGGCTCAGGCGGGCCTCCGAGCGGGTGCGGGAGCAACTATCCGAATGGGTCGATGTATATCAACACTACCGGGTCGACGGGCGCGACTGACCTGCTGTATATCTGCAACTCGGCCACGAGCGCATGGGTGGACATCAAGTGAGGCGACTACTCAGGACGCGGGTCACCCGTCGTTGCTCGATTGACAATTGGTTTCGCAAGGCAGGCTGCGCAGCGATTGGACTTTTTTGTCTTTGCCCCGGCGCGCACGGGGCGACGTGGAACGCCAAGACTAACTGGGGCGCGACCGGGGATGGCACTACGAACGACGCGCCGGCCATTCAAACAGGTGTGGCCGCGATTGCCGCTGGGGATACGATCTACTTCCCCACGGGCACGTACCTGATCAACAGCACGGTGAATTTCTCGGCGGCCGCCGTCATCACTTGCCAGAGCGGCGCTGTGCTTCAAGGTCCGAACCTGGGCACGGCCATCTTCGGCAGTCTCCAGTCAAACACCACAGTCGGCGGATCTGCGTCGACCGGCTGTACCTTCTCAGGAGGCGGCGTTGGGGCTTATGGTTCTGGGGGCGACAGCGGTCAGACACTGGCACAGGCGGTCACTAACCTGACCTTCACTTATAACACTTTCGAAAATATGACTTACGGCCCGAATGTTAATTTTCGGACCAATGGCGGGATTTTCATCGGTGGTGGATCGAACAACGTGGTCATTCGCTACAACACGTTCTCAAACATCATTCCGTACAATAACGGGTACAATTCGGCGGGCACGACCTTGGGCGAGCAGTACGACCCCGACGGGGATGCGGCGCGCGCCGCCATCTGGTTCTTTGGGGGGTCGAATTACTCCATCGATCACAATACCTTCTCCCACAACTACCAGAACATCAAGGCTTGCCAGGGCCAGCAGTTTCAGGCGCAGAACATCAATATCCACCATAATTTCTCTGACTCGCACCACCGGATGTTTATGGAGATCAATACGGGCAACGGCTGCGGGAATCCGACATACAATGCCGGCATCGCAGGCTTCTCGGTCTACGACAATTACGATCTGAACGCGGGGGGCCCGTATCCCTATTACAACACTTTTGGTTTTTCAGCGCCGTTCACGACAGCGATCCAGCCGGGGGCGAGCGTTGCCACGGCGATACCCATGAGCGGAGTCAACTGGTACAACAACCTGTTCAAAGGAGTGGTCGACAACACGCAGTCCGTAGGTATCGGCATGGAAGCCGGCGCCGAGAACATGAACGTATACAACAACACGGTAATGAGTCAGTGGCCGTGCGCCGGGTGCGGATTCGGAGGCACTTCCGGCGGATACATACAAAATGACTACGGCTGCCTGATGACTCCATCGCAAGCGACCAACTCATCCTTTGCGGACGAGGGCAATGGCGCAACGACGATTACCTACAAGGGAAATATTGCCGCCGGGAGCTGCCCTGCCGGAAACTCCTCGCTCTCGGTTTCGCTGGGGAGCATCACGAATACCTCAGGTACGCTGACGGGCACGGCCACAGTGACCACGGTGGAGTACGGGATACAGGGCGTCGTCTTCGCAGTCGACGGTAACTATTTGAGGGCCGTGATTGGCTCGGGCCCCTACAACCTGAATTACAGCGCCGCAGGGCTGTCGACCGGTTTACACACAATTACTGCTACAGTGGTCGATGCGGTGGGCCTGACTGCTGTTTCTAACACCCAAACTGTCTCAACCACCAATGGAGTGGGCCCGACAAACGGGCCGATCAGTGGCACCTTCACGGCCGCCAGCGTCGTTTTTGATGTTGCCGGCAACGCCAGCGATCCCATCAACGGGATCACACCAGTCTCTCTGTTGAACGCCTACCTAACCACTCCGGGCGGCGCGAGCACCATGACGGTGGGCGGCACGCTGCAATACTCCGCGGTGTGCGTGTACTCGGACGGATCGACGACCACCTGCAATAACCCGGATGTACATGGCAACCAGGCCACCTCCTGGTCCAGTACCGTACCCGGGACGGCGGTGGTAAGTGCGAACGGTCTTGCTACCGCGACCGGAACTGGATCGACGAACCTGCAAGCCACGATCACTGGCGGCATAATGAGCTCTCCATCGACGGCTACGGTCAATGCCGCGGCCGAGGCCCTCACCTCGGTTTCGCTCAGCACCACGGGCGGCGTCGGTTCGATCGTGGTGGGCGGGACCAACCAGCTCATCGCGACCTGTCACTATTCAGACGGCTCAACGACTTCGTGTGCTACTCTCGACAGCCACGGCAATGCGGTTACTTCGTGGGTGAGCTCAGCGCCAAGCGTTGCGATCATAAACTCCGGTGGCCTGGTGACTGGCGTGGCTGTTGGCGGCACAACCTTCACGGCGGTGGTTCCGTGAAAGTCCCAATGAACAGGATCGTTCTCCCGGCACTCTATTGGTTCACGACGCTGGCTCACGGACAAGTAGCAGCCACGCCCATATTTACGTTACCGGCCGGCGGGTACACGATGCCAACGAACACGACGGTAACGGATTCAACCACGGGAGCATCGATTCTTTGGTGCTATAACGGGACCACCAGTTGCACCCCAGCCACACCTTATACGGGCTCCATTTATATCGACCCTCCATCGGCCGTGACTCTTTGCGCGAACGCGACCGCTGCTGGATACTCGGAGAGTCCGACCGCCTGCGCCACGTACACGACTGCCACGAGCGCGAATGGTAGTTCAACAGCCGCTGCAAGCGTTATCTTCTCTCTCGCGCCTGGCCACTACTCCGGAAGGCAGTTGGTTGCGCTATCGTCGGCCACGCCAAGCGCTAAAATCTTCTACACGCTCGATGGAAGCACTCCAGATTATACATCTACTCCCTACGCTGGTCCGATCACGATTCCGCCGGGGACAACTACGATCAATGCCATCGCGGGGGTTATCGCCAGCTGCAATGGAACTGCCAGCGGTCTCTGCCAGTTGGTCAACGAAAGCGGCTCGGTCCCCAATGGATGGTCGCAGCCTTACTGCCAGGGCAGCTCATGGTCCAGCAGCACGTCGTATGTGGCCGGCAACGGGGTCAGCAACGGGGGAAATACGTACGTGGCCATCGCCAACAACAGTAACCACGCTCCCCCGAACGCGACCTACTGGCAGGCCAGCCCATGCCAGGCAGACGATCCAGCCGGTTCCGGCTCCAATTGGCCTTTGTCAAACTCTGATCCAACCGGCGGGATCAGCGGGAATCCCACGGGCCTCATCTCTTCGGGCTGCGACCTGTCTCCCAACGGCAAGTGCATGGACTTCACCATGACCCCTGCCCCCGGAGTGCAAACAGACATCCTGTGGCCGAACAAAACCATGCATTGCAACGGAGCGTGCCCCACCTGGACGGTTTCTGACAAATACGAGGAGTTCACCGACAACCCGACCGCGGCCACAGCCTTTGAAAACGACTCGCAAATCTACGACAACACGGATACACCCGCGCACTTTCCTCACGGGATCAACTACCAGTTTGGGATGCAGTGCAAACTCTGCACAACATCGGGATCGGCTAACTGGCAAATAGGCGGGTACACGGGAGTTGGCTGGACATCGACAGGAGTCAAGACAGCCATCGCCGCAAATGTCTACCACCACGTAGTCACGGAAAATCACCGGGTCGCATCGGAGGTAACGTCGCTTCCCTGCACCAACTCCGGCAATCCCGCGCCATGCAATTACTGGACGGCGCTGGTCATCGACGGAGTCTATAACAACCTGCTGGCGCCCGGTATGTGCGGCCAAGCGAAAGGCTGCGCGTTCGGCGCCTACCCGCTGTCTTCCGGCTTTAGCGAACTGATCGGCGATCAGTATCAGATCGACGCGAACACCAGTTCGTCGGGCCAAAAGGTCAACTTTCGCATCGACTCGGCGACCTTCACCGGCTACAACGACCCATCGGCGGTCGCGACGGCCTCGTACTCCATAGGCAACCTCACGGGCACACTGGGCCTCACGGTGGCGGCGGCTCCGCCAACATTGACTAGTGTCACACTATCTGCGGCCGGCGGGGCTACCACGATCGTCGTCGGTAGCACTTTGCAATTTACCGCGTTTTGCCACTACTCGGATAGTTCGACCACTAACTGCACGGCGGCCGATATCTATGGCAACACGGTCACCACCTGGAGCTCATCGAACACTGCTCTGGCAACCATCGGAGCAGCGGGGTCGCCTAACGCCGGGCTGGTCACTGCAGTTGCCCCCGGCTCAGACAGCATCCAAGCAACGATCGGCGGGGTCTACAGCTCAACCTGGGGGCTCACGATCAGCAACCCAGCGGTTACGCTTTCCAACATCTCGCTCGCGACCACGGGCGGTGTAACCTCGATAGCCGTGGGTCAAACCAATCAGCTTAGGGCTATCTGTACTTACTCCGACGGCTCGACAACCTCTTGTAATACGGCGGATTCCCACGGCACCTATGCAGCAGGGTGGACGAGCTCTAACCCGTCACTCGCCACGATCAGTGGCTCGGGCTTGGTTGCCGCGGTGGCAACCGGATCCGCTACCTTTAGCGCGGCGGCGGGCGGACACACCAGCGCGGCACTCCCGCTGACTGTAAGCGCGATTCCCCCTGGCAGTTACACCATCACTATCACGGGACCGGTGACTATCTCAGGAACGGTGACTTTCTGATGGCGCCCAATGCGAAGCCCAGCGGCTCCGCGGCTATCCAGACGCAAATTCTGGGGCAGCTGACGGAAGTGAAGAGCAAAGTGGAGGAGAGTCTGCAGCAGGGCCGCGAGAACGGGAACGAGCTGAAGATGCTTCGCCGGGAGCTGGGGCTCGATGGGCAGCATGGCCGTTTGCCTATTATGGAGGCCCTGCTGGTGCGGCACGAGGCGCGCATGGAAAAAAGCGATGAGCGCGTAGATAAGCTGGAAGCAGATACGAACGAAGCGAAAGGCAAGGCTAAGTTGGTTGCTACCTCCCTCGCGCTGCTAGGCGGCGGCGCTGGCGGGGCCATGATTGCGTTCTTGGCGCATCTGCTCGGAGTTCACTAGAACTACGAGCTTTGCTATCAGCTTCTGCTTATCCCCTCCTTGAACCCAACGACGGGTACGTATGGTGTGGTTGTACTCGGTACTGTGAGAGATGCAGGTCATATGGCAAACGTGGATGC
>Ga0302326_10010103_pt1 | contig 20476 bp, 14 predicted proteins | sample Palsa_T0_3_FD_202264 | JGI IMG/M metagenome (GOLD analysis project Ga0302326, IMG submission 202264) | Peat permafrost microbial communities from Stordalen Mire near Abisko, Sweden - Palsa_T0_3 | ecosystem: Environmental > Terrestrial > Soil > Palsa > Peat permafrost | place: Sweden: Abisko...
AATCCTCGCGGTGATGGTCGGTGTGGTGGTGGCCCTGGTTGGTCTACTGCGGCTCGGGTGGGTCGCCGAGTTTCTGTCGGCGCCGATCATCAGCGGATTCCTCGGCGGGGTAGCGATCATCATCGTGGTACACCAGCTACCGGATCTGCTCGGCCTGCCCGGCGCCAGCGGCAGCACACTGCACCGTGTGAGTGTCACGCTCAGCGGGCTGCACTCGATCAATGGGTGGGCGCTGGGCATCGGGGTCGGCGTGCTCACCGTCGTGGTCGTCGCCGAACGGGTCGATCGCCGGATTCCAGGGGCGTTGGTCGGGCTGATCGGCTCGACGATTCTCGTCGCTGCGTTGAAGCTGCACGCCCACGGGGTGATGGTGTTGGGTGCGACGGCCCACGGCGCGCCGCACCTCGGGCTGCACGGGCTGTCCTGGTCGGCGTTGCGTGCGGTCGCACCGATCGCCGGCGTGGTGGCCCTGGTGATTATCAGCCAGACTGCCGCGACGACCCGCGCGTTCGCCGACCAGGGCACATATGACGTCGACGTCAATCGCGACTTCCTCGGCGTCGGAGCCGGCAATGTCGTCGCCGGGTTGGTCGGCGCCTTCCCGGTGGACGCAAGCCCGCCACGAACCGCCGCTGTGGTCTCGGCCAACGGGCGGACCCAGGTGGCTGGTCTGGCTGCTGCCGGTGCCCTCGTGCTGTTGATCCCTGCCGTCGCCCTGCTCGAGGACCTGCCCTTGGCGACCCTGGCGGCGATTCTGATCTTCATCGCCACCCGAATCTTGCACATCCACGATCTGGTCGACATCGCCCGCTACGACCGTTTCGAATTCGGGCTGGCTCTGATCACCCTGCTCACCGTCGCACTCGTCGGCGTCGAACAGGGCATCACCGTCGCGGTCGCGTTGGCCATCCTCGACCGCACCCGCCTCACCGCCCGCCCGCACCTGCACGCGCTGGGCCGCATCCCCTCGACCACCAGTTGGGCCCCGCTCGAGGGCAGCGAACACGCCATCGAGGTTCCCGGGGTACTCGTGGTGATGTTCGCGACACCCCTCTGGTATGCCAACGCCAGTCGTTTCAGGACCGACTTGACCGCCGCGGTCGACCGCGCAGGTCACTCACTTCGGCTCGTCGTGCTCGACGCGATGGGAATGACTGATCTCGATTACACCGGAGCACACGCTTTACGCCAGATGCTCGACCAACTGGACCACGGGGGCGTGTCCTTCGCGATAGCAAGAACCAACAAAACGGTCCGCGCAGGCTTGGCGCGAAGTGGCCTGCTGGCGCGGATCGGCGAGGACCACCTGTTCGCGTCCGTCGGCGAAGCAGTTAACGCTCTGCACCCCTAAGCGTCGTCGGGTTTGAGCACCAAGACCGACAAGGCTGATAACGCTAGTGCACCTTTGACATCCCGCTCACATCAGATGTCGTCACGGCGCAGCGTTCCAGGTCCAGTTGCGTATTTCGGGCAGGTCTTGGCCGTGCGTGTTGATGTAGCGGTTGTGTTCGACGAGTCGGTCGGCCATGGCCTGCTTCAAATAGTCGCCGGTCGCGCCCAGCTGCGGCAGCCGGTCGATGACGTCTCTGACCAGGTGAAAACGGTCCAAACGGTTTTGTACCCGCATGTCGAAAGGCGTTGTGATGGTGCCTTCTTCGTTGTAGCCGCGGACGTGCATGTTGCGGTTGGTTCTGCGGTAGGTGAGTCGATGGATCAAGGTGGGATAACCATGGAAGGCAAAGATGATGTGTTTGTCGGTGGTGAACAGGGTGTCGTAGTCGCGATCGCTCAGTCCATGTGGGTGCTCGCTGGCCGACTGCAGTTTCATCAGGTCCACGACATTGACCACGCGAATCTTCAACTCGGGCAGGTGTTCCCGCAGGATCGACACCGCCGCCAGCACTTCGAGAGTCGGTGTATCGCCGCAGCACGCCAAAACCACATCGGGTTCGGCACCGCGGTCGTTACCGGCCCATTCCCAGATGCCGATGCCCTCGGTGCAGTGCACCACCGCCTCATCGATACTCAGCCATTGCGGCATCGCGCGTTTGCCGGCGACGATCACGTTGACGTAGTGGCGGCTGCGAAGGCAATGGTCGGCAACCGAGAGCAAGCAGTTCGCGTCCGGCGGTAGGTAGACCCGCACCACGTCGGCTTTTTTGTTCACGACGTGGTCCAAGAAGCCGGGGTCTTGATGTGTGAAGCCGTTGTGGTCTTGCTGCCAGACATGAGACGCGAGAACATAATTCAGCGACGCGATGTCACGGCGCCACGGCAGTTGCGCAGTGACTTTGAGCCATTTTGCGTGCTGGTTGAACATCGAGTCGATGATGTGGATGAACGCCTCGTAGCAGTTGAACAACCCGTGCCGGCCGGTCAGCAGATAACCCTCCAGCCAGCCCTCGCTTTGATGCTCGCTGAGCATCGAATCGAGCACCCTGCCCGCGGGAGCGAGGAACTCATCGTTCTCGACGGTGCGGGCCTCCCACTGCCTGTCGGTGACCTCAAAAACCGCGCCGAGCATGTTCGACAGTGTTTCGTCGGGGCCGAAGATCCGAAAGTTGCGCGATTCGTCGTTGAGCGCGATGACGTCGCGTAAAAAAGTTCCGAGCACGCGGGTGTCTTCAGCATCCACCGCGCCCGGTGCGGCTACGGCGACCGCATGGGTGCGAAAGTCGGGCATCCGCAGGTCGCGCAGCAACACCCCGCCGTTGGTGTGCGGGTTGGCGCCCATCCGTCGCTGCCCTCGGGGAGCAAGCGCGGCCAAGTCGCGCAGCAGTCGCCCGCTCTCGTCGAACAGTTCGGTGGGTTTGTAGCTGCGCATCCAGTTCTCGAGCAACTCGACGTGCCCGGGATGGTGCTCGTCAACGAGCAGCGGCACCTGGTGCGCCCGGAAGGTCCCTTCGATCTGTAGGCCGTCCACGACCTTGGGACCGGTCCAGCCTTTTGGAGAACGCAACACGATCATCGGCCAGCGCGGGCGGGCGGCGTCGCCTGTCGTTCTGGCGTCACGTTGAATTCGGTGAATGGTCTCCACCGTCTCGTCGATGACAGTGGCCATCAGCTCGTGCATGTCTTCGGGGTCCTCACCCTCGACATAGCGCGGTTCCCACCCACAGCCGCGCAGGAACTGATCCAGCTCTTCGTGTTCGATGCGAGCCAGCACGGTGGGGTTGCTGATCTTGTAGCCGTTCAGATGCAGGATCGGCAGCACCGCCCCGTCACCGATCGGGTTGAGGAACTTGGTGGAATGCCAGGCCGTCGCCAGTGGCCCGGTCTCGGCCTCGCCGTCACCGATGATGCATGCCACGATCAGGCCGGGGTTGTCGAACGCGGCGCCGAACGCGTGACTCAATGAATAGCCCAGCTCCCCGCCTTCGTGGATCGATCCCGGAGTCGTCGGTGCTACGTGGCTGGAAATGCCACCCGGAAAAGAGAACTGGGTGAACAGCTTCTTCAGTCCGGACTCGTCCTGGCTGACATCGGGATAGATCTCCGAATACGAGCCCTCGAGGTAGGTATTGGCGACCAGGGCCGGACCGCCATGCCCCGGGCCGGCGACGTAGAACATGTCCAGGTCGTACTTCGTGATCACCCGGTTCAGGTGGACGTAAATGAAGTTCTGCCCCGGCGTGGTTCCCCAATGGCCGACCACGAGCGGTTTCACATCCGATAGCGCCAGCGGACGTTTCAGCAATGGGTTGTCATACAGATAGATCTGGCCGACCGACAGGTAATTCGCCGCCCGCCAGTAGGCGTCCATCTTGTGTAGGAGTTCTGGTTCGAGGGTCCGGGTCGTCATCGTGGTGCTCCCTTGGTCGACGGCATCTACCCGGTTCGTTTTGACGTGTCGGCCCCATTGCTGACGGTGACCGGCTGGGTCGGGGCCACGACGGCCGCACTTTCTCTGGCGAGGAAGGCGCCCAGTTCACCGATCGCACTCATGAGCGGCGCCGGGAACACGATCGTGGTGTTCTTCTCCACCCCGAGTTCGACAAGCGTTTGCAGGTTGCGCAGTTGCAAGGCCAACGGGTGGGCCATCATCGTGTCCGACGCCTCACCCAACGCTGCCGCGGCCATTGATTCGCCCTCTGCCGCAATAATTTTGGCTCGCTTCTCGCGCTCGGCTTCGGCTTGCCGAGCCATCGCGCGTTTCATACTATCGGGCAACTGGATGTCTTTGAGCTCGACCAGTGTGACTTCGACACCCCATTCGAGGGTCGCGATGTCGAGGATCTTTCGGATATCGGCGTTGATGGTGTCTGTCTCCGACAGCGCCTGGTCAAGGCTGTGCTGGCCGACAACCTTACGCAAGGTGGTCTGCGCGATCTGGTTGATCGCGGCGTGGACATTCTCGATCGCGATCACCGATTTCACCGCGTCAACCACTCGGAAGTACGCGACCGCCGAAATGTCGACGCTCACGTTGTCGCGGGTGATGATGCCCTGGGACTGGATCGGCATCGTCACAATTCGCAGTGAGACCTTCACCAGCCGATCGATGACCGGGATGATCACGGCCAGCCCGGGGTCCTTGACACCCACCACCTTGCCGAGGCGGAACAACACACCCTTCTCGTACTGAGTCACCACTCTGATCGCCAGCGGCAACACAATCAAGCCGACAAGAACGAGCACCACAGCCAGGATGATCAAAGCTTTCACAGCATGTCCTTCATTGAAATCGGGGAATCTAGGGTTTTGCCCTCAGTCGGGGATGACGCCGTTGTTGTGAATCAGCAAGCCCGCGAGGCCGACGCGGTCGGAATCTGTTGCGCCAGTGGGTGAGTGCGTTGATGGAAAGCAAGCGAAGTGGTCATGGTGACCTGCCCTGCATGTGATCATGCGGCGTGTGAGGGCTCGGAGCCGTTGCTCCTTGAGTTAAGCGGCGGACGGCCGAACTCATCCCGAACCAGCTGAAATTCTCAGCCCCCTTCACACTACGCCCGTTGGACTGCCGTTTGCGGACCAGCTGACCCGGCGGATGTCAGGCGGCTGCCCCGCCCCTTGCGGCGTAGTATCTATTTGACAACCATCTAGTGACGCTTGCGCCACGATGGCGCTGGCCTTCGGTGTTCGATTCCCAGCTTCGCCAAGACTATTGAGCGCAGGTATGACCGAGTTAACCGAGGACGCCAGCGGCTTACCGTTGGGGTCGCTAAGCGTTCAGCAAGCTAGCGCTGATGCCGCCGACTTGCAGGCCGGGATCGACGACCTGGCGGGCTTGGTGGCGGGCAGTCTGGGGTTGCCTGAGATGCTGGCCGAGGTGTCGACATTCGCGGTGCGCGCGATACCGGGCGCCGACGGTGCGGGAGTGACCTTGTTGCAGGTTGACCGAGTGGACAACATGGTGGAAGCGTTGGCCGCGAGCGCCCCGTTTGTCGCCGAGATCGACGAGATTCAGTACGTGACCCTCAAGGAGGGACCCTGCATCACTGCGGCACTGGAGCGGCGCACGGTGCGGTCGGGATCGTTGGGTGGGGAGAAGATGTGGCCGCGGTTCGGTCCACGGGTGGGTCGCTTGGGCGTGCACAGCGCACTTTCGCTGCCGCTGCTGCTGTCGGATCGAGTGATCGGCGCGATCAATGTCTACGCCCACAGCAAAGACGTCTTCGATGAGCACGCCGCCGAACTAGGGGAACTGTTCGCCAAACCCGCGGCGGTCGCGGTGCATAACGCCCAGGTCCTCGCGCACGCGACGGCACTGACCGCGCAGTTGCAGAAGGCGCTGTCGACGCGCCCGGTGATCGATCAGGCGATCGGCCTGATCCGGGGACGCAGCGGTCGTACCGCCGAGGAGGCGTTCACTCAGCTGCGCGCAATAAGCCAAGCCGAGCACCGCAAATTGGCTGAGGTGGCACAACAGATCGTCGACGAGGCCGTGCGCCGCGCCCGCGCCCGACACAACCCGGCCTGAGCCAGAGGCACCAGCGGGAGACTTCCTGACGGGTGTACCGTTGAAGATGCTGGGTCATTCAGCCGGTACGGAACGGGTTTGGCTGTACGCCGCCGAATTTGATGAGCATCTGCTCGCGCCGCACATTCTGAAGCAATGCTTCGCGGTCAGGAAAGCATGACGCCGGCAATACCCGGCCGCGCACCGAAAGACGCGCCGATCAAGTTGGGAACCAAATCGCTTGAGGACCAAGCTAAATGGACGCCTTCCAACGCTACCCGGCCTCACTCCTCCCACCTGTACACAGAAACTAGGTAAACGTCATGATCGGCCTCGGAATCCTCCTTATCGTCCTCGGGCTCGTCCTCCCTGCCCTCCTCCCTGCCTTCGCCTACGCCCATCTTTGCTTCGTCATCGGGGTCCTCCTCCTCATCGTCGGTGTGGTACTGATGCTGGCGGGACGGACGGGACACGCCATCGGCGGCCGCCGCCACTACTACTGACCGCCCCGGTGCACTCCCCGGCTCGGTTAGCAGAGGCTGGCCGAGCCGGGTGTATCGGGTTGCTTCTTCGTCAATTAACGCCGGCAGCCCGGCATCTGACCCGGAGAAAGGACGATATCGATGGCGATCACTGACGTCCCAGCCTTCGCCCACCTGGCCGACGCCGACATCGAAAACCTGGCCGTTGAGCTGGACGCGATCCGGCTGGATATCGAAGATTCCCTTGGTGAGCGCGACGCGCGCTACATCCGCCGCACGATCGCCGCGCAACGTGCTTTGGATCTCGCGGGCCGGCTCATGCTGGCCGGTAGCTCGAAACGCCCGGCATGGTGGGCGGGAACGGTGACCCTCGGTGTGGCCAAGATCGTCGAGAACATGGAGATCGGCCACAACGTCATGCACGGCCAGTGGGACTGGATGAACGATCCCGAAATCCACTCCTCGACATGGGAGTGGGACATGAGCGGGGCCTCAAAGCACTGGCGTTCCACCCACAATTTTCAGCACCACAAGTACACCAACATCCTCGGCATGGACGACGACGTGGGCTACAGCACCCTGCGAGTCACGCGTGACCAGCCCTGGAAGGGCTACACCATCGGCAACGTGCTGTTCAACACCATCCTCGCGCTCGGATTCGAGTGGGGAATCGGCTTGCAGCCCATCGATTTCGGCAAGATCCTCAAGGGTGGCTCGGAGCGCGAAACCACCCTCCGACAGATCCGCGAATTCTCAGCCAAGGCAGGACGACAGGTGGTCAAGGACTACGTCGCGTTCCCGGCGCTGACCTCGCTGTCGCCGGCGGCGACTTACACATCGACGCTGGTGGCCAACGGTGTGGCCAACGTGATCCGCAACATCTGGGCTAACGCGGTGATCTTCTGTGGGCATTTCCCCGACGGCGCAGAGAAATTCACCAAGACCGACATGATTGGCGAATCTCGGGGTCAGTGGTATCTGCGCCAGATGCTGGGCAGTGCCAACTTTGAGGCCGGGCCGGCGATGCGATTCATGAGCGGCAACCTGTGCTACCAGATCGAGCACCACCTTTACCCCGATCTACCGAGCAACCGGCTACACGAGATCTCGGTGCGGGTGCGCGAAGTCTGCGATAAGTACGACTTGCCCTACACCACAGGATCATTCCTCATGCAGTACGGCAAGACGTGGCGCACTATCGCCAAACTGTCGCTGCCGGACCGCTACTTGCGCGACACCCCCGACGACGCTCCGGAGACCCGCAGCGAGCGGATGTTCGCCGACCTACAGCCTGGCTTCGGCGGGACCGACCTAGACACAGGACACCGCCGCGGGCTCAAAACGGCCATCGCGGCAGTCCGGCAATGGCGCCGGACCAGCGCCGATGAGTGTGATCTACTGACCAGTAACCTACGGGACCGTAGGTTACGTTATAGTCGGTCAATAACGGGTCGGCATGCCAGAACACTGTTGGACGGAGACCAGTTCACGTGAACGAGATGAGCTATCTCGATCTGCACGGTGAGCGTATTGCCTACCGGGACGCAGGGGCCGGCGAGGCGCTGCTGTTGATTCATGGCATGGCGGGAAGTTCGGCGACCTGGCGGGCGGTCATCCCTGAGTTGTCGAAAAGGTATCGGGTGATCGCACCGGACCTGCTGGGGCACGGTGAATCGGCCAAGCCCCGCGGTGACTATTCGTTGGGTGCGTTCGCGGCGTGGCTGCGTGATCTGCTCGATGAGCTAGGCATCAGCCGGGCGACGGTGATCGGTCAATCACTCGGTGGCGGTGTGGCCATGCAGTTCACCTATCAACATCGCGACTACTGCCAGCGCCTGGTTCTCATCAGCAGCGGTGGCCTTGGCCCCGACTTGAACTGGATATTGCGCATCCTCTCGGCACCCGGAGCCGAATTGGTGCTGCCGGTAGTCGCTCCGCAGCCGGTGTTGAATCTCGGCAACAAGCTGGGGTCGTGGCTCACCTCGGCCGGAATCCAGTCGCCGCGCACCGGCGAGATGTGGAGCGCCTATTGCTCGTTGTCGGATCGGCCGACTCGGCAAGCGTTCCTGCGTACGCTGCGCTCGGTGGTGGACTACCGGGGCCAGGCAGTCAGTGCGCTCGGGAAGATCCATATCAGTTATGGACTGCCCACCTTGCTGATCTGGGGCGACCAGGACCGGATCATTCCCGTCGCCCATGGCTACGCGGCTCACGACGCTGTCCCGGGTAGCCGACTCGAGGTGCTCGCCGGCGTCGGGCACTTCCCACACATCGAATCCCCGAATGCGGTGGTCGACATCCTTGACGACTTCATCGCCACCACTGGGCAGGACGTCGGTTCGGCGAATCGACAAACCAATCAGAAGAGTCACCCCGCAGCGGAATCGACCGGCTCAGACTACTGATCGTCGGGTCCGGCGACATCCGCGCGGGCGATCCGCGTCGGTTGACTCACCCAAGGCTGCGGTTCTCCGATCGACGATCGTTGTAGCGGCACCAAGAGATCCGATCCACAGGTCTTGACAATTGCTTCAGCGGGGTGAAGCGTCAACTAAGTTGAGAATCTCAACCAGTTCGGGATGGGGTCGGCCGTCCGCCGCTGTCCTCGCAGAGCATCAGCTCGCGCCGAACGAATCGGTGGCAACCGTTTGTCGGGGAATCACCATGAATGCTGTTCGTACCCCATCTATGCCGCCAGTCGGCGGGTTTGTCTCCCAGCGCTGGGAGAGTCACACCGCACGATTGGCCAATCGTCGGCCGAGGCCGTCGGTAACCGTTATCACCGCCCGCGGCCACATTGATGCATCTAACGCTGACGCTCTGACCGAATACATCCTGGGGCATCTGACGAGTTGCCGCGGGTTGATCATCGATCTGCGCAGCCTGGATTTTTTTGGGACCGAGGGTTTCTCGGCGCTGCACAGGGTCTCCGTCTGCTGCGCGCACCCTGGCATAGCCTGGGCAGTAGTACCCAGTGAGGCGGTCTCGCGGGTGCTGCGGATCGGCGACCCACAGGGTTTACTACCCGCCGCGAGCAACGTCGAGGCAGCGATGGCGCTCATCCAAAGCCGGCCGCACCGGCCAGCCCTCCCATCGCAAGTCGCAGAGAAGCCGGACAAACCACGAGGTGGCAACGCACGGTGTGCTTAGTCTGCGGCGGTGCACAACAGGTCTGACACGAAGACGATGCGAAATCTGTGGTTGTGGAGTACGGCGCCGGCGAGGAATGTCGAGACCGCGTCGACCCCGACGGTTAATGTGTTGCGGGGGTTGGTGGCTCGTGCGACGACACCGCTACTGCCCGACGACTACCTCAAACTAATCAATCCGCTGTGGTCTGCGCGAGAACTGCGGGGCCTCGTCGTCGATGTCCACCGGGAAACCGAAGACTCGGCCACGGTCACGATCAAACCCGGATGGGGCTTTTCCGGCGACTACCAACCCGGCCAGTACCTCGGCATCGGAGTGCGTGTTGGTGGGCCATGGCATTGGCGGTCTTACTCGCTGACGTCGATCCCACGGCGCGACAAGAAGTTGATCTCTATCACCGTCAAGGCCACGCCCGAGGGCTTCTTGTCATCACATCTGGTCAACGGCGTCGAGCCCGGCACGGTTGTTCGACTCGCCGCTCCGAGGGGCGATTTCGCTCTACCTGACCCGCCGCCGGCGAAGTTGCTGTTCGTGACGGCGGGCAGCGGCATCACTCCCGTCATAGCGATGTTGCGCTCGCTGCGGCAGCGTGGCGAGAGTCCCGACATCATGCATGTCCATTCGGCGCACGCCGTCGGCGACGTGATATTCCACGACGAGCTATGTGCGCTAGAGCGCACCCAGCCTGACTACCGGCTGCACCTGCAGCTGACAGCGAACATGGGCAAGGTCGACTTCGCCGCGCTCGACGGCCTAGTCCCGGACTGGAAAGACCGCTCCACATGGGCGTGCGGTCCGTCCGCCATGCTCGACGCGGTCGAAAATGCATGGACGGCAGCGGGTATGCGGGACAAGCTGCACACGGAACGGTTCGCCATCGCGCGCACCGACAAAGGGGGCGAGGGCGGCACGGTCACCTTCAAAATCTCGGACAAGAGCATCAAACTCGACGGTGCGACCACGCTGATGGAAGGCGGCGAGAAGCTCGGAATCCAGATGCCGTTCGGATGCCGAATGGGCATCTGCCAATCCTGTGTATTGCCACTGGAATCGGGCTACGTGCGCGATCTCAGGTCTGGAACCGAACACCGCGCGGGCGATCGAATCCAGACCTGTATCTCCGCGGCATCCGGCGACTGCACCATCGACATTTAGGAGCGCGGCATGGCCATCACCGACATCAGGCAGTACGTGCACCTCACCGCGGCCGACATCGAGGAATTGGGCCGCGAACTGGACGCGATCCGAACCGATATCGAGGAGTCCAGGGGCGAGCGCGACGCCCGCTACATACGCAGAACAATCCAGCTGCAGCGCGCTTTCGTGGTTAGTGGTCGAATTGCCTTGCTGGCGAGCAGGAACAAAGTCGCCTGGGCCGCCGGGACCGCCCTGCTTGGCATCGCGAAGATCATCGAAAACCTGGAACTCGGGCACAACATCATGCACGGCCAATGGGATTGGCTGAACGACCCGGAGATCCACTCCACCGAATGGGAGTGGGACACCACTTGTCCGAGCGTTCAATGGAAGCACACACACAACTTTGTGCACCACAAATACACCAACATCGTCGGGATGGACGACGACGTCGGCTACGGCCTCCTGCGCGTCACCCGAGACCAGCGCTGGAAACCGGAGTTTCTCGCCAACCCTGTCTTCAACCTGCTGCTCGGAACGCTTTTCGAGTGGGGCGTCGCGCTGCACGGGGTTGAAATAACGAAGGTCCGCAAGCGTGAGAAAACCATGGCCGAGGCCCGTAAGGACTTGCGCGTGATCGGGAAGAAGGTCGCCAAGCAGGTCGGCAAGGATTACATCATCTTCCCTGCCCTGTCGGGTCCCGGGTGGAAACACACCCTGGCCGCGAACGCGATAGCGAACCTCATCCGCAACTACTGGGCGTACCTGGTGATCTTCTGCGGGCACTTCCCCGACGGCACCGAGAAATTCACCCGCGAGGAATACGACGACGAGACGCACCCAGAGTGGTACTTGCGGCAGATGCTCGGTTCGGCGAATTTCACCGCCGGCCCCCTGATGGGCTTCATGAGCGGCAACCTCTGCTACCAGATCGAGCACCACCTGTTCCCCGACCTGCCAAGCAACCGCTACGCCGAAATATCCAGGCGCATCAGGCCTTTATGCGACAAGTACGACCTGCCATACACGACCGGATCGTTATGGCACCAGTACATGCAGACGTTCTGGACAATCGTCAAGCTCTCGGTCCCGAACAAGTTCCTCCATGGAACCTCGGACGACGCGCCAGAAACCCACTCGGAGCTGAAATTCCGAATCCGTGAGGGCGTTCGCGAGAGCTTCGGTGTCGATCGCGGCACTGGCAGACGTCGCGGTCTGCGGACCGCGATGCGCGAGCTTCATACCGGTGACGTCGCGACAGCCTGAGCAGCCGCTCGTCGTGGCGGAACCGACTTTATCCCTCCGAGACGGGTGAGTCACCGACCCGCGCGGTGGCAGCGTGAATATCCGGTAACGGCACGGGCCAGGGCATCAGAACAATTTTGCCGCCGAGTCCGTCGGCGTCGATACGATGTCAGTCGCCGCCAAGTTTGCCGACAACCCGGGGAGGCAGCACATACAACAATGTCCACCCGAATCACCAAGAGCTGCATCATTATTGCCGTGCCATCGCAATCGTGAGCCGGTCCTCGGCTTTGATGAGGTGATCTTGGCTGTCGTCGCCGATGTCGATCTGCACCCAGTCGATCTGACCGGAGAACTTGTTGCCGGTGGGGCCGTAGTCCGGGGATGCGGGTGAGCCGGTGTCCGCACCGACGTCGCAAGCCTCGTCGGCGGAGTAGATCATCGGTTGCGTCCGTTCGACGCGGCCTTGCCCGACGGGTTTGCCGTCGTAGTACAGCGTGACGTCGCCGCCTTTGCCCAGGCCGCCGCCGTCGTACGCGAATTCCACTCGTACTTGGTGCTTTCCGGCTGGGATGGGTTCGCCCGCAGTGACGATGAAGTGGTCGACGCCCAAGAAGTTATAGCAGTATTTGAGCTTGCCCTCATGCGCATACAGCGACCAGCCGCCTACTATGCCGCCCTGGGTGATGATGACTCCGGCGGCGCCGGAGTCCGGCACGGTGATGTCGGCGGTCACCGAATATGACTTGTTTTTCAGTGTGAGTACGCAGTTCTCGCTGACCCGCATCCCGGGGAACAACAGCTGGCTGTTCCCACGGATCAGCTGGGGGCGCCCGGCCATATCGGGGTTGAAGCGCTCGAAGGTACGGTCATCAAGGGGCACGACGTTGTATTTGACGGCCTCGATGAGCCACAGCCGCTGCAGGTCGGCAAGGTTCTGCGGGTTCGCCTTGGCCAAGTCGTGCGCCTGTGTCCAGTCGTCGGGTCCGTACAGCTCCCAGACATCGTCGTCGAACGCCGGCGGCGCCTCGGTGGTCCACGGCGTGCGGTGCTTGGTCACCGCAGTCCAGCCCTTGTGGTAAATGCCGCGGTTGCCGAGTATCTCGAAATACTGGACGTCGTGGTGCTCGGGCGCATCGGCGTCGCGCAGGGTGGGCAGCATGCTGACGCCTTCCAGCGGCGCCTGCGTAATGCTGTTCACCACGGTGGGTTCGGGCAATCCGGCCGCTTCCAGGATGGTCTTGGCGACGTCGATGATGTGGTGAAACTGGCTGCGGATCTTGCCTTTATCGGCCAAGCCGTTGGGCCAGTGCACGATGGTGCCGTTGCGCGTGCCACCCCAGTGTGAGGCCACCTGCTTGGTCCACTGATACGGCGTGCACAGGGCATGTGCCCAGCCGACCGCGTAGTGGTTATAGGCCTTCGGGGTGCCGAAATCATCGATCTTGGACAGCAGGAACTCGGTGGTCTCGATTTCCGGCATGCCGTTCAGCATGGCCATCTCGTTGAAAGAACCGTTCAGTGTGCCTTCGGCCGAGGCCCCGTTGTCGCCGATGATGTAGTAGATCAGCGTGTCCTCGAGCACCCCCAAGTCGTCCAGGGTGTCGACGAGGCGCCCAACCTCGTGGTCGGTCTGCTCGAGAAAGCCGGCGTAGAGCTCCATCTCGCGGGCCAGCACAGGCTTCAGGTCAGCGGGCATGTCATCCCAGGCCGGGATCTCGTCGTGGCGTCTGGTCAACTCCGCGTCCGCGGGCACGACACCCAGTTCCTTCTGCCGGGCAATGATCTGCTCGCGCAACGTGTCCCACCCGCTGTCGAACTTGCCCCTGTACTTGTCCGACCACTCCTTGGGCACATGGTGCGGCGCGTGGGTGGCACCGGGCGCCCAATACATGAAGAACGGCTTGTCGGGCACCAGCGCCTTCTGCTGGCGCACCCAGGTGATGGCGCGGTCGGCGAGATCCTCGGTCAGCGTGTAGCCCTCTTCGGGTGACTTCGACGGTTCCACCGGCAAAGTGCCTTCATACAGTCCGGGGTAATACTGGTTAGCCTCGGCACCGACGAAGCCGTAGAAGTACTCGAAGCCCGAGCCGGTGGGCCACTGATTGAATGGCCCTACCGGGGAGACTTCCCAGACCGGCACCTCGTGGCACTTGCCGAACTGCGCCGTCGAATAGCCATTCAGCATAAGGGTTTCGGCGATGGGTGCCTTGTCCTTGGGCCGGACGCTACTGTTCCCCGGCGCCGACGTGGCGATCTCGGTGATGCCACCCATGCCCACCGAGTGGTGATTGCGCCCGGTCAGCAATGCCTGGCGGGTGGGCGAACACAGCGCCGTGGTGTGAAAGCGGTTCAGCTTCAGCCCGCCCGCGGCCAGTCGCTCGGCCGTCGGCGTATTGCACGGGCCACCGAAGGCCGACGATCCACCGAAGCCCACATCGTCGAGCATCACGACCAGAACGTTGGGTGCGCCCTTCGGCGGGCGCAGTGCGGTGATCGGCGGATAGGTGGTGTCCGGGTCCTTGGCGTCGTACGTCGTCAGGCCGACATGCTTGGCGTCCGGGATCGGCAAGATATCCCGCCGGACTTTATCTTGCTCCGGTGCGGTGGTGGGCTGCTGGCCGTTGGGTTGTGCTGATGACTCAGCCATGATGGGCCTCTCTTAACGTTTCGTCCCGACAGCGGTGGCCTTGGTGATGTTGAGCACCACGAAAAGCTATCTGGCACAATAGTTTCGGTTATCCAAGGCGGCCAAGAAGATCGATGTTCTGGATGGCGTCTTGCGAGCTCGTCTGTGTCGGCCCGACACCCCACCCTAGGCTGTCCGACTCATCGACAACACCCGCAGTCCCGCTCACTTGAGGGCAGCGCGCTGTTCGTCGATGTAGCCCGCGCGGAGCAAAATCAGTGCGCTAACGACCAACACCCAGACGGGGAACGCCAACGTCAGCCACATAGAGACGTCGCCCGCGATCAGCAACCCGAGCGCCACGAGATAGCTGACGGCGACGAGCCACCGTGGCATCAGCCCGGTCTTGAGCCAAATGGTGGCCAGCGAAATCATGAATACCGCCGCCATCCGAATGGCGTAGGTTTTGGCGGCCGACACCACGGTCATCCTGCCGAACGCGATCACCTCGACATGTGCCGCGGGATCGGTAACGCCCGCATTGGTAGCCACCAGCGCGGCGGCGACTGCGGTCGAGACGAACATCATCGCCAAAAACAACAGACCGCTGCCTAAAAGCACCGATGCAAAGAAGCGATCCTCGCAGCGCCCGAGGTTGTCCCGCACGACGCCGATGAACCATAGGAAGGTGATACCGACGAACGGCATCAGCTTCGTCGCGGTTGCAATGCCGTCTTTTTGTGAGTCAAGCCATTCCGCCGAATCACCCACTCCCTCTGGCATCTTCACGCGGATCAGGATAAGCGTGGCGCCGAAAAGCAAGGCGAACAGAACCCCTGCCACGGCCGCCGCTCGCGGCGTCGTCAACTGATGCAGGCTTGGCCCTGCTGAGTGGGCAGGACCGTTGGGTGTGGACACCGCGTCATCGTGTCAGACCGCCCCGCGCATGCGCGCGATTTCAGGTCAGGGTCTGTGCGCTCGCGCCACTATTCGGGTTCTGGTGGGCTGTCGGGTGGCGTGTCGTCTTCTTGCTGGCAGTGCCGAATGCCCGGCGCAGCGGTGACACTGTGCAGGATCAGGCTGAGCGTGACGATCACCACCACGGCCTGAGCGATCAACGTCCCCTGTTTTATCTCGCCTTCCCCGATCACGATCAGGCCAAGTACGATTGTGCCGATTCCCCGAGGGCCGAACCATCCCATGAACAGTTTGCTGCGCCTGGGCAAGCCGCTACCTGCCAATGCGATCGCGAGTGATGCGATACGTACCACGATCAAAGCGAGAGCCGCGAAAACAACAACTCGCCAACCAGCGTCGCGCCAGGCCGGCACGACTGCCGCCGCGCCGAAAAGCGCGAACACCAGCAGCTCGAGAACTTGGCCAGCCGCGTCGGAGACCTGAGTCGCCGCCGTCTGGGTACCGCTGCGCCGCAATACAACTGCGTAGGCCAACCCGCCGACGAAGGCGGTGACAAACCCGCTGCCGTGCAACCGCTCGCCAAGCCCGAAGCAGACGAGCGCGAGCGCCAGGGTCGCCAGCTGTGCCCAGGTGTCACTCATCCACCCGCGCGCACTGGATCGTGAGATCACCACGCCGCCGATCACACCAATGAGCACGCCGACCGCCAGCGAGGCGAACTCGGTACGAAACGCGAACCAGGCCCAGCGGACCGCAGCGCGATCGGTCTGCTCCGAGGCGAGCGCCAGTGCGGCCAACAAAGCGGCCAGCGCAAAGCCGTCATAAAGGCCGCTCTCAATCGAGAGCGCATGACGGACGCGCTCAGGGATGCGCCGATCCTCAAGTAGGGCGTCCACCAACGCCACCTCGGTGGGCGCCACGATAACGGCCAGGCACACCGCTTCCCAAAACGGGAGCACCGGCAGCACGGCGACGGCGATTGCCGTGTTGAGGGCGATAGTCACGGGTATCCCTATCGCCATCAGGCGCATCGGCAGATGGCCCCGCCGAAACGCAGTCCGCAGGTTCAGCGTGGAGGCTTGGTTGAACAGAATCACCGTCAGCGCCAGCTCCGAAAGGACCGTGAAACCCTTCGTGTCGGAACCCGCCTCGATCAACCCCAAGCACGATGGACCCAGAACTATCCCGAGGACGACGAATATCAGCGCGGGCGCCAGGTACCAGCGTCGGACCAGCCCGGAGACGGCAGCGTAGCAGAGCACCAAAAGTGTTAGGACGAGCGCGGTCTCACTGTGCATTCTCTGCTCCTGCCTCAGCGTCGGCTCCATACTGACACTCGTCGACACGCTCCCAGGCTCCTCGTCTGCGGTGTCGCCTCAATCTGACCCTTTCTGGATGTTCGCTGCGCGCCACCACTGGACCCGCGCAGACGTGCGCTCTCGGCTCGAATGCGCACTATGCCGAGGAAGCACCCGCGCAGGGTGCCCGGTGGCAAGCCAACACCTGGCAATGGAGCCCGCGACGTGGGGCCGGTTGGCGTTTGGCGATACTAGACCGATGCCGAGCACCGATTTTCACCCCGATCTGCGCAGATTCGCCCGCTTCGCCCCGCGAGCAATGGTCGGCCCGCGCAGTCTGCGGCTGATCCGGGCGCTAAGCGGCTTGCAGCGCAGCCGAAGCCGCGACGGCATCGAGGCGCTGATTCTGGGCTCTGGTGTCGGTGTGCGGCTGCACCGGCCGACTGGCGTCAGCCAGCCCGCTCCCGCGCTGCTGTGGATCCACGGCGGCGGTTACGTCATTGGCAATGCGGCGCAAGACGACGCGGTGTGCCGTCGGTTCGCCCGCAAACTGGGCATCACCGTGGCGGCGGTGGACCATCGGCTGGCGCCCGAGCATCCGTATCCCGCGCCCTTGGAGGATTGCTACTCGGCGCTGACCTGGCTGGCCGGTCTGCCGGCGGTCGATCCGGCGCGGGTGGCAATCGGCGGGGCCAGCGCCGGCGGCGGGTTGGCGGCAGCGCTGGCACTGTTGGCACGCGACCGCGGCGAGGTGACGCCGACCCTGCAGCTGCTGGTCTACCCGATGCTCGATGACCGCAGCGGGACTGGGCCGAACAATCCGAACTACCGGCTGTGGGGCCCGAAGAGCAATCGCTTCGGCTGGACGGCCTATCTCGGCGATGCCGACCCGCGGGAAGCGGTTCCCGGCCGCCGCGACGACCTGAGCGGGCTGGCCCCGGCGTGGATCGGCGTCGGCACCAATGATCTGTTCCACGACGAGGATCTCGCCTACGCCGAGCGCCTCACCGCGGCCGGGGTGCCGTGCCAGGTCGAGGTGGTCTCCGGGGCTTTTCACGGTTTCGATCAAGTGGTTCCGAAAGCCGCTGTGTCACAGGCGTTTTTCGCCAGCCAGTGCGCGAGTCTGCGGACCGCGCTGGCCGTGAAGGGCTGATCGGCGGCTATGCGCAGCAGCGCACCATTCTCGGTGAGCGATGAGCAGCGGGCGCTGCGCAACGCGGTCGCCGACGTGCTCGCACGACATTCGGATGAAGCGCAGGTGCGAGCGCTGATGGCCACCGACACGGGTTTCGACCCGGTGGTGTGGCGCGAGCTGGCGGCCATGGGTCTGACCGGGCTGCTGATCGGCGAGGAATACGGCGGTGCTGGTGCGGGCCCGGTTGAAATGGGCATCGCAATGGAAGAGATGGGCCGAGCGCTGCTGGTCAGCCCGTTCCTGTCGACGGCGGTGTTGGTACCGAGCCTGCTCGCCGAGATCGGCGACCCAGCCGAATGTGCTGCGGTGCTGCCACGAATCGCGGCCGGCGACCTGATCGCCGCCGTCGCCTTCGCCGAGGACGGTTCCGCCCGGTTGCCTACGACGATCGCGACGTCAGCGGCTGCCATCGGTGGTGCTTGGCACGTCACCGGCTACAAGCATTTCGTGCTCGACGGGCAGCCGGCGAACCTGCTGTACATCCTGGCCGGCACCGACGCCGGACCCGCCGTATTCGCCGTGGACGCGGGCGCCGCCGGCCTGGACATCACTCTGCTGACCACAGTGGACCCGACTCGCAAGCAGTGCCGCCTGCAATTCGTCGATACGCCGGCGCGTCTGGTCGGGCGGCTGGGTTCTGGCGTCCAGGTGTTCGCCGCGGCGCTGGACCGCTCGGCGGTGGCATTGCTCAGCGAGCAGGCCGGTGGTGCACGGCGGGCAGTCGAGATGGCCACCGAATACGCCAAAACCCGCTATCAGTTCGGCCGTGCAATCGGCAGCTTCCAGGCCGTCAAGCACATGTGCGCCGACATGCTGCTGGAAGCCGAGTCGGCGGTATCCGCGGCACGCTTCGTCGCCGGATCGTTCGCCACCCAAGCACCCTCGCGCATCGCTGATCTTGCTCTGGCGCAGGCATATTGCTCGGATGCATTCGTCTTCGTGGCGGCGACCAACATCCAGGTGCACGGCGGCATCGGATTCACCTGGTCGCATCCGGCACATCTGTATTTGCGTCGGGCCCGCAGCGACGCCCAGCTGCTGGGCAGCCCGTCGTGGCACCGCGAACGCTATCTGCAGCAGATTGGAGCCTGAGCAAATGACCCGCGTCGGCGACGATAAACAGAGCAGTGCGATCGAGATGAGGCAGGAGCAGCGACACTTGACCGACGACGAGCTGCGCGACGAGGTCCGTAACTGGCTGGCGGCCAACTGGATTCCCGGCATCGATCGCGCCGAATGGGCCGAACTCGTCGTCGACGCCGGATGGGCGGTGCCCAGCTGGGAACCAGAGTGGTACGGCCGGGGCCTCTCGGATACCCAATCCCGGCTCGTTGCAGCAGAATTCGCTGCGGCCGGTGCGCCGGGCACCGGCCATGACCGCGCGAACCTGTTCGCCTGCACCGTGCACGACGCCGGAACCGACGAGCAGAAGCGCCGACTGATTCCACCATCGATCAGCGGTGACAGCAAGTGGTGCCTGCTCTACAGCGAGCCCGGTGCCGGATCTGACCTGGCCGGGCTGCGCACTCGCGCCGAACGCGACGGCGACGAGTGGGTGATCAACGGGCAGAAGGTGTGGACATCGTTCGCTGCGAGCGCTGACTACGGCATGCTGGTGGCCCGGACCGATTGGGACGTGCCTAAACACCAAGGCATCAGCTTCTTCATGCTGCCGATGCGTCAGCCCGGCATCGAGATTCGGCCGATCCACCAGATCACCGGCGAGTCGGAGTTCAACGAGATCTTCATCGAAGACGCCCGCGTGCCCGCCGAGAACCTTATCGGCGAGCTGAACAGCGGCTGGTCAGTGCTGCAGACCGCGCTTGCTTACGAGCGCCGATTCATGGGCGATCTGGCCCGCACCGCCAGGGACAGCAGGCGGCCCCGAGCCGAAAAAGCACACGTGCTGATGGATTTGGCACGCGATGCCGGTCGGCTCGGTGATCCCCACATTCGTCAGCAGATTGCCCGTGTTGACGCGCTGACCACGGTCAATCGGTGGAACACCCAGCGTTCGAGGGCAGCGGCCGATCGCGGCGAGGCAGCGACGTTGATGGCGCTCGGCAAGGTCGCTATGTCTCGGATTCTGCATGAGACCGCCCGGGTGGAAACCGAGATCGTCGGCGCTGAGGCCATGCTGGCCGGACCGGACAATCCCGTCGGCGACGCGGTGACATTCCGGACGATGAACGCCTACTTCACCTCAATCGGCGGGGGCACCGATCAGATTCAACGCAACATCATCGGCGAACGTGTGCTCGGCCTGCCGAAAGAGCCTGAGCCGTACCGTGACACACCGTTCCGGGATCTCCCGCACTGATTCCGAGCGGCGACGCGCCCGGGCTCGATGCTTGAACATCGTCCGCATTGCGCCCATCCTGACAGCGTGGCCGGTCCCGAAAAGCCGTCGCGCGGGATTCTTGACCCGGTGGCTCGTTTTCTGCGTCTGCCGTTTGGGACGCCGGATTTCATCGACCGGATCATCCGCGGAGGTGTGAACCAAGCCGGACGACGAACGCTACAGAT
>Ga0302326_10010107_pt1 | contig 20473 bp, 18 predicted proteins | sample Palsa_T0_3_FD_202264 | JGI IMG/M metagenome (GOLD analysis project Ga0302326, IMG submission 202264) | Peat permafrost microbial communities from Stordalen Mire near Abisko, Sweden - Palsa_T0_3 | ecosystem: Environmental > Terrestrial > Soil > Palsa > Peat permafrost | place: Sweden: Abisko...
GGCACCGCGGGCGGTCGCGAGCGCGACCGCGTAACACGTGGCGGCGAGCACGTTGCGCGCCAACGACGTGACGGTTCGCTTCGGCGGCCTGGTCGCCGTTGACGGCGTTACAGTCACCGCCAGCACCGGGCGGATAACTGGGGTGATCGGGCCCAACGGCGCCGGTAAGACAACGCTCTTCAATGCATGCTCCGGGCTCAATACACCGTCGGCCGGCGAGATCACGCTCGACGGCCGCGACCTCGCACGCCGGCGTCCCTCGGTTCGGGCACGGATGGGTCTCGGCCGGACGTTTCAGCAGGTGACACTGTGCGAGTCGTTGAGCGTTGAAGAGAACGTGCGCGTTGGCGCCGAGGCCGGGATCGTCGGCGCGAGCGCGTTCCGGCACGTGATTCGCCAGCCCGCGGAGAACCGCCTCGTCGACGCCCGCACGGCCGAGGCCTTCGCGCTATGCGGCATCACCGACCTCGCCTCACAGATCGTGAGCACACTGCCAACCGGTCAGCGGCGCCTCGTTGAGCTGGCGCGCTGCCTCGCCGGCGCATTCACCATCCTGCTTCTCGACGAGCCGTCATCCGGACTCGACGCGGCTGAAACCGAGGCGTTTGGCGAGCTGTTGCGGCGCGTGGTCGATGAGCGCGGCATCGGCATCCTCTTGATCGAGCACGACCTGTCGCTGACGATGCGCGTTTGCGATGAGCTCTACGTGCTCGACTTCGGCAAGCTGATCCACGAGGGCACGCCGGCGTCGGCGCGCGAGTCCGCAGCGGTGCAGGCGGCCTACCTCGGCGACGTGGCTCTACAGGCATGACGGCAGCGATAGCCCCAGAGTCAACGACGGTGCTCGAGCTGCGTGACATCTTCGCCGGCTACGGCGAAGGGGACGTGCTTCGGGGCGTCAGCCTCGCCGTGGACAAGGGCTCGATCGTCACGCTGCTCGGCGCAAACGGAGCCGGCAAGACGACGCTGTTGCGGATCGCCTCCGGAATCCTCAAGGCCAAGCGCGGCCAGGTCCTGATCGATCTGACGGATGTGACAGGGAGCTCGGCGCAGCAGCGCGCCAAAGCCGGCATCTGCCTGATCCCGGAGGGGCGCGGGATCTTCCGCTCGCTCTCAGTGCGCGACAACCTGCAGTTGTTTCGCCCGACATGGGCCGAGAAGTCGAGCATCGACAGCATCGCCGAGATCTTCCCGATCCTCGGCGGCCGTCTCAACCAGACCGCGGGAACGTTGTCCGGCGGCGAGCAGCAGATGCTCGCGCTGTCGCGCGCATTCCTGTCCGAGGCCCAGGTCGTGCTCGTCGATGAGGTTTCGATGGGCCTCGCTCCGAAGCTCGTCGACCAGGTCTTCGAGATCCTCGCGAGGATCTCAGCCGAGGGAGTATCGGTACTGCTGGTCGAGCAGTATGTGAGCCGCGCACTGGAGATCGCGGACTACGCTTATGTCCTCAGTCGGGGCCAGATCGTGCTCGCCGGCACCACCGATCAGATCGACCACGCCGACATCGCCGGCACCTACCTGGCATGAGCGCGCCGCTGCCCCGCCCACTCGAAGGGATCACCGTGCTCGACCTTGGCCAGGTCTACGGCGGTCCTTACTGCGGCCTGTTGCTCGGACACCTTGGCGCGCGGGTGTTGAAGATCGAGGCGCCGAGCCGCGGCGAGCCGCTGCGCTCCGGCGCAGGCGCGACCGCGACTGCCGATCCGTACGCCTTCCAGCTGCTGAACGGCGGCAAGGAGTCGGTGACGCTGGACCTCAAGTCGCCGGACGACCGCGCGGCCTTTCTGGCGATCGTCCGCAGCGCCGACGTCCTCGTCGAGAACTTCGCACCGGGAACGACGACGACGCTGGGGATCGACTACGCCGCGGTCTCGGCGATCAACCCGCGGATCGTCTACGCCTCGCTCAAGGCCTACAGCGACGACACTCCGAGGCGCGATGAGCGCGGCATGGACCTGACCGTCCAGGCGAGCTCGGGCGCGATGTCGGTCAACGGCTACCCCGACGGCCCACCGACGCGCTGCGGTCCATCGCTCGCCGACTTCCTCGGCGGAACTCACCTCGCGCTCGGCGTGCTGGCCGCGCTGCGCGAACGCGACCGCACCGGCTTGGGCCAGCTGCTCGACGTCTCACTCCAGGACGCCGTGATCCCTGCGCTGGCGTCCAACATCTCCGGTTGGCTGACAGACCCCGAGCACGCGCCCGAGCGGACCGGCAACCATCACGGCGGAATGCGCGAGGCGCCGTACAACGTTTACCGGACGAGCGACGGCTGGGTCGCGATCCTCGCCATCAGCGAACCGCATTGGCGGAGCGTCTGTGAGCTCACCGGCCGCGAGGACCTGCGCGACGACCCAGACCTCGCAACTTCACCGGGCCGCGTCGCGAGGATCGCAGAGATCGATGAGGTCGTCGGCGCGTGGACCGCGCCGCTGACGAGCGAGGAGGCGGCAGCAGCACTACAGGCCGCGGGCGTTCCCGCGTCGCCGGTAAGGACTGTGGCCCAACTCGTCGCCGAGGAGCTCGAGCGGCCGGCGCCGATGATCCAACACCGCAGCGGCGCCGACGGTGCCGACAGTTACACGCTCGCCTCCCCGGTCCGCCTTGCCAACCATCCGTCGCGCCCGGCCGGGCCGGTCCCGAGCCTCGGCGAGCACACTTCGGCCGTACTCGACGCCCTCAGGACAGCGCACGTGGCCTCCGACCGACAGGACGACAATGGCAATTGACGAAGCACTCATCGAGGCGCTAGAAGCCGAGCGTGGCGTCGAACATGTCGAGGAGCTCGGTGAGATCTCCGCTGTGCTGATCCGCCGCTACGCCGCGGCGATCGGTGAGACGAGCCCGCTGTACAGCGATTCGGCCTACGCGCGTGCCCAAGGACACGCGGACGTCGTGGCGCCGCCGAACTTCATCGCGGCGGTGATCAACTGGGGGCCAGGTGCCCCTTACGAGCGGCTGCGCGAGGACGGCACCGAGGCCGACACGCACCTCCCGGGGGTACCGGCAAAGGGAGTCCGGGTGATGGGCGGCGGCGAGGAGATGAGCTTCAAGCGGCCGGTCGTCGCCGGCACGGTCGTGACACGCACGACGACGCTCGCGGACGTCAGCGAGCGCGAGTCTAGCCAGGGCCCGATGCTCGTCGTGCACTACAGCGACCGGTATCGCGACGCCGCGGGCGAGTCACTCCTGGAGACGGTACGAACCGTGCTGCTGCGATGAGGGTCGGCGAGGAGGCCGAGACGCGGCGGGGGACCTTGCGGACCGGCAGCGTGCTGCCCGCCACGGAGTACCCGACCTCGACGGTGCAGATCTTTCGCTACAGCGCCGCGACCTGGAACACCCATCGGATCCACTACGACAAGGATTACGCCGTCGCGGAGGGCTATCCCGATGTGCTCGTGCAGAGCCACCTGCACGGCGCGCTGCTCGCCCGCTACTGCACCGACTGGATCGGCGCGAATGGGCGACTGCTCGAGCTCGGCCTGCGGGTTCGCCGCTTCGCGATCGCCGGCGAGACGCTGACCGTGCTCGGAACGGTCAAGGCGGTCGAACATCTCGACGACGCTCACGCCGCCATCGCGCTCGAGCTGATCGAGACGCGCGGGTCCGACGGTGAGACCTGCGCAACCGCGACAGCGCGGATCGAGATCCCGCCCGACTGGCTCGCGAGCGCGCCCACTGACGAGACGCCCAACGCGGGGAAGACGGCGGCATGAGCCGCGTCGAGCCACTGCGCGTCGCGAACGTCTCCGGCTACTACGGCGACCGCGCGAGCGCCGCGCGCGAGATGCTCGACGGCGGACCGGTCGACTTCCTGACCGGTGACTACCTCGCCGAGCTGACGATGCTGATCCTCTGGAAGACGCGCCAGCGACGCCCCGACGAGGGCTACGCACGAACGTTTCTGGGGCAGATGGAAGGCGTCCTCGGGACCTGCCTCGATCGCGGTGTCAAGGTTGTTGCAAACGCCGGCGGGCTGAACCCGGCAGGCCTCGCGCAGCAGCTCGAGGAGGTCGCGGACAAGCTTGGACTGAAGCCGAAGATCGCCTACATCGAGGGTGACGACGTCTCCGAGCAGCTCGGCCAGTGGCTCGCCGACGGACTCGAGCTGCGCAACATGGACAGCGGCCGCAAGCTCTCCGACCTCGAATCGGAGCCGATCACCGCGAACGTCTACCTCGGCGCGTGGGGGATCGTCGAGGCTCTCCGCTCGGGGGCGGATGTCGTCATCTGCCCGCGCGTGACGGATGCGTCAGTGGTTGTCGGGCCGGCCGCGTGGGCCTTCGACTGGGCGCGCGAGGACTGGGACGCGCTCGCCGGTGCGGTGCTGGCCGGGCATGCGATCGAATGCGGGCCGCAGGTCTGCGGCGGCAACTACTCCTTCTTCCAGGAGATCGACGATCCGGTACGCCCGGGCTTCCCGCTCGCCGAGATCCACGCCGACGGGTCCTCGATCATCACCAAGCACCCCGGTACGCCAGGCCAGGTTTCGCGCGGCACGGTGACAGCCCAGTTGCTCTATGAGATCGGCAGCCCCGCATACCTGAACCCCGACGTGACCGCGCACTTTGACAGCGTGACGATCGACGATCTCGGGGATGACCGCGTCAGCCTGAGCGGACAGAAGGGCTCGCCGCCGCCGGACACGCTGAAGGTCTGCATCAACTACCACGGCGGCTTTCGCAACAGCTACACATGCATGCTCGCAGGCCTCGACATCGAGGCCAAGGCGCAGTTCGCGGTCGACTCCGTGTTCACTGCGCTCGGCGGCCGCGAGCATTTCGAATCCACTGATGTGCGCTTGATTCGCAGCGACCGCGCGGACGCCGACCGCAACGATGAGGCAACGGCGAGGTTGATCATCACGGTCAAGGATCAGGATGCCGAGGCGGTTGGGCGGCGCTTCGCGGCGGCTGTCAACGGAATCGGGCTTGCGATCTACCCCGGCAACTACAATGACATCGTCAGCCCGCAGGCCTCGGAATACGGCGTGATGTGGCCGACCCTCGTGCCGGCCTCGCTCGTGACACAGCGGATTGTCGTGGCTGGCGAGGAACCGATCGAACTGCCGTGTACGCCCGGCGAGGGCTCGTCGGGCGCCGCCCCGCCCCCGCGGGCGCCGACGAGCGTGCGCGACTGGGCGAGCGTGGCGACGCAGAGTGCTCCGCTCGGCCTGCTGTTCGGTGCACGGTCGGGCGACAAGGGCGGGAACGCCAACGTCGGCGTGTGGGCACGCTCGGATGAGGCCTACGATTGGCTGGCCTACTTCCTGACCAGCGAGCGAATGCAGGAGCTGCTGCCGGAGACCGCGGAGCTGCGGATCGACCGCTACGAGCTGGCGAATCTGCGGGCGCTCAACTTCATCGTCCACGACATCCTCGGGGAGGGTGTCGCGGCGACGACCCGCCCGGACGCCCAGGCCAAGAGTCTCGGTGAATTTCTGCGCTCGCGCAGCGCCGAGCTACCCAGCGTCTTGCTCGCCGACGCACGGGCAGGCGCCGCCGCCGGCGCCCGCTGAGGCGCGCCTCTGCCGATGTACTTCGAGCCCACCGAGGAGCAGCGCGAACTGTGCCTGACGATGCGCCGGTTCGTGACTGAGCGGATCCTCCCGCTCGAGACGACGCTCGACCCCGACGCGAGCGAGCTGAGCAGCGAGCAGCTGGCCCCGCTCGTCGAGACCGCCAAGCAGATCGGCCTCCACAACCTCGGCGTACCCGCAGCGGATGGCGGACCGGATGTGGACACCGTCACCTGGGCGATGCTCGCGATGGAGATGTCCCAGCATCGAGCCGGCCTGTACAGCGCTTGCTACGGCGCGTTCGGAGGCACCGGCATACCGCAGCTCTCCGCCGCGAGTCCCGAGCAGAAGGAGCGATACTACGAGCCGCTCCTACGTGGCGAGAAGCGCGCGTTCTTCGGCCTGACGGAGAGCGCGGGAGGTAGCGACCCCGCGACGACGATCCGGACGAGCGCGGAGCGCGACGGCGATGACTGGATCCTCAACGGCGGCAAGATCTTCATCAGCGACGCGCACAGAGCGGACTTCGGTCTCGTCTTCGCTCGCACCGGCGGGCCGGGCTCGGGACGCTCCGGGATCTCGTGCTTCATCGTCGACACCGACACCCCCGGCTTCGCCGTCGAGCGGGTGATAGCAACGCTGCGCGCCGGCGTCAGCCCGACCGAGCTGAGCTTCACCGACATGCGCGTGCCGGGCGCAAATCTGCTCGGCGAAGTCGGCGGCGGCTTCGCGCTCGCCAACTCGGCCCTCGTGCGGACGCGGATCCCCTACTCGGCCGGCTGCGTCGGTGTGGCGATCAAAGCGCACGCGATGGCCCTCGACTACGTCAAGCAGCGCGAGGTCTTCGGCAAGACCCTTGCCGAGCACGAGGGCGTGCAGTGGATGCTCGTCGACAGCGAGATCGAGATCCGCAACGCGACGTTCCTGGTTCTGCATGCGGCGGCGCGCGCAGACCAGAACCTGCCGTTCCGCACGGAGACGGCGATGGCGAAGATCTACGCGACCGAGGCTGCCGGCCGCGTCGTGGATCGCTCGATGCAGCTGTTCGGCGGCTACGGCGTCGCCAAGGAGCTGCCTTTCGAGCGCTGGTACCGCGAGCTGCGAATCCGCCGGATCGGCGAGGGCACGAACGAGACCCAGCGGATGGTCGTCTCGCGCGACCTCCTGGGTGCGCTGCGCTATAAGGCGGCATGGGAGCGGTGACGAGCGAGACGGTCACGCGCACCCAGGTCGGGATCGTCGGCGCCGGCCCCGCGGGCTTGACGCTCGGCCTGCTGCTGGCGCGCGCCGGTATCGAGTCGGTGATCCTCGAGAGCCGCAGCCGCGAGTACATCGAGCGGCGCGTGCGCGCCGGACTGCTCGAGCAGAACACGGTCGATCTGCTGCGCAGCCTCGGCGTCGCCGAGCGGCTCGATCGCGAAGGCCTGCTGCACAACGGCATCTACCTGCGCCACCAGGGACAGACCCTCCATATCCCGATTTTCGAGCTCACGGGACGCCAGGTCACAATTTATGGACAACAGGAGGTCGTGAAGGATCTCGTGGCGGAGCGCCTGGCTCAGGGCGGGAGGCTCCATTTCGAGGTCTCGGATCTCGCGGTGCACGACCTCGACGCGGATCTCGCCCGGATCACCTACAGCAGCGGCGACGTCCACCACACGCTTGAGTGCGATTTCATCGCGGGCTGCGATGGGTTTCACGGCGTGTGCCGTGCGTCGATTGCGGCGGGGGCGCTGACCGAGCACGAGTACGTCTATCCGTTCAGCTGGCTCGGAATCCTCGCCGAGGCGCCGCCGTCGACAGACGAGTTGATCTACGCCTGGCACGAGCATGGCTTTGCCCTCTACTCGATGCGCTCGCCCAAGGTCAGTCGCCTCTACCTGCAGGTGCCCAACGACGAGCCGCTCGACGCATGGCCCGATGAGCGGATCTGGGCGGAGCTGCAAACGCGCCTGGCGAGCGCCGGCTGGTCGGTGACCGAAGGCCCGATTTTTGAGAAGGGCGTCACACCGATGCGCAGCTACGTCTGCGAGCCGCTACGCCACGGCCGCCTGTTCCTCGCCGGCGACGCCGCGCACATCGTGCCGCCAACCGGAGCCAAGGGCCTGAACCTCGCCGTCAACGACGTGCGCCTGCTCGCCGCCGCGCTCGCCGGCTGGTATCGGAGCGGCTCGACCGACGGTCTCGAGAGCTACTCGGACGCGGCGCTCAGACGCGTCTGGCGCGCCCAGGACTTCTCCAACTACATGACCCAGTTGCTGCACCGCCTTGGGGACGACACTTTCGAGAGCAGACTCCAGCTGGCGCGCCTCGAATATCTCGCGCGCTCGAGCGCCGCGGCAACTAGCCTCGCCGAGAATTACGTTGGACTTCCCGCGACCGAGGAGTTCTGAGAGCGTGCATTCACGTGGCCTGGGACCATGGCTCAACTCCCGCCATGCAGGAGCCCCCTCTCGCCAGGGATGCCGCGACGCCAGAACGTTTAGTAGGTGGCTCGGCCGCCGCTGATGTCATAGACCGCTCCAGTGGAGAAGCTGCAGCGATCCGACGCCAGCCAGGCGACGAGTTCTGCCACCTCCTCAGGCCGCCCAACACGCTTCATCGGTATCAGGCTCGTGATGTGGGCGAGGACGTCGGGCGCCGTCTTCTCGTTCATCTCGGTGGCGATCACGGCCGGAGCGATCGCGTTGACGATCACGCCGGCGGTAGCGAGCTCCTTGCCGAGCGATTTGGTGAGACCGATGACAGCGGCCTTCGACGCCGAGTAGGCGCTCAGATTGGGATTGCCGTCCTTGCCGGCCATGCTCGCGAAGTTGACGATTCGCCCCCAGCCGCGCTCCACCATCCCCGGAATGACGGCGCGGCACATGGCGACGGTTCCGTGGACGTTGACGGCAAAGGTGCTCTCCCACTCCGCGCGCGTGGTCTCCCACAGCGGCTTGCCGGGACCGCCGATGCCGGCGCTATTGAGAAGGATGTCGACCGGCTCGAGCTCGGCGACCAACTGGCTCACGGCCTGCTCGTCGGTGATGTCGAGACGGTGGTCGGCTCCGTCGGCGATGTCGAGCGTGATCACGTCGTGGTGCTCGGAGCGAAGCCGCTCGGCACACGCGCGGCCCAGCCCGCTGGCACCTCCAGTCACGAGTGCGCGTCGTGGCCGATCGCTGCTCATGGCCTTATCCCTTAGTGGGACTCACGTGCGACCTGGTCGCCACTCGCACCGATCAGGAAGTTCAGATCGGCGCCGGTGTTGGCCTGCTGCACCGTGCTCACGTAGAGGCTTTCCCAGCCGCGCGACGGGTTGGCAAATGCCCGTGTCGCTGCTTCGGCCGTCGAGCGGCTCGCGAGATCCTCTTTCGTGGCGTCGATCTCCAGCCGCCGTGCTGGAACATCGAGGATCACGTAGTCCCCGCTGCGCACCAGTCCGAGCGGTCCCCCGGCCGCTGCCTCGGGCGACACATGCAGAACGACGGTTCCATAAGCCGTTCCGCTCATCCGCCCATCGCAGATCCGGACCATGTCGCGAACGCCCTGCTCGAGGAGCTTCTTGGGCAGCGGCATGTTCGCCACCTCCGGCATCCCCGGATAACCCTTCGGCCCGCACCCGCGGAGCACGAGCACCGAGTCTGCGTCGACCTCCAGCTCCGGATCGTCGATCCGGGCGTGGAAGTCCTCAATCGAGTCAAAGACCACAGCCCGGCCGCGATGGCGCAGCAGATGCTCGGATGCCGCGGAGGGCTTGATCACGGCTCCGGTGGGCGCGAGGCTGCCGTAGAGGACGGCGATCCCGGCGTGCGGCTGCAACGGATCAGATCGCGACCTGATCACCTCAGGGTCCCAGATCTGCGCGCCGGCCAGGTACTCGACGAGCGGTCGGCCGGTGACGGTCAGCGCGGTCGGATCGAGCAGGTCCTGGACCTCCCGGAGCACCGCGAGCAGACCGCCGGCACGATGGAAGTCCTCCATCAGGAACCTCCCCGATGGCTGCAGGTCGACGAGCAACGGCACCGATGCGCCGACGCTGTCAAAATCGTCTTGGGTCAAGGGGATACCGAGCCGACCCGCGATGGCAAGCAGGTGGATGACGGCGTTGGTGGAGCCGCCCACTGCCGCCAGCGCGACGATCGCGTTCAGGAACGAGCCGCGGGACAGGAACTCGCTGGGCCGGCGTTCGTCGTGGACCATCGAGACGACCAGAGTCCCCGTTTCGTGAGCCGCCTGAAGCAGCCGGCTGTCCGCCGCCGGCGTCCCGGCGACGCCGGGCATCGTGGTGCCGAGCGCCTCAGCCACCAGCGCCATGGTGGAGGCGGTGCCCATCGTGTTGCAGTGTCCGCGGCTGCGGATCATCGAGGACTCCGACTGCAGGAAGTCCTCCTGGGACAGCGTTCCCGCACGTACTTCCTCCGACAGCCTCCAAACGTCGGTGCCGCACCCCAGCGTCCGCCCGCGGAAGGTGCCGTTGAGCATCGGACCGCCCGGCAGCACCACCGCCGGCAGGTCTACCGACGCCGCCGCCATGAGCAGCGCCGGGATCGTCTTGTCACACCCTCCGAGCAGCACCACGCCGTCGATCGGGTTGGCGCGGAGCATCTCCTCGGCGGCCATGGCCGCCATGTTCCGCCACAGCATCGCGGTCGGGCGGACGTTGGTCTCGCCGAGCGAGACCACGGGGAGATTCATCGGGATGCCACCGGCCTCGTATACCCCCTGCTTGACGCTCTCGGCGACCTCGCTGAGATGCGCGTTGCAAGGCGTCAGGTCTGACGCAGTGTTCGCGATCGCGATGTGCGGACGACCGTCGAAGGCATGCTCGGGCAGGCCCCGCCGCATCCACGCCCGGTGGATATAGGCGTTGCGGTCGCTACCGGCATACCACTGCGAGCTTCGCGGGGTCGGCATCGGCGTCCTCGGGGTGGTCGGGCGAGGCTTAGGATCTGAGGCGTGCCCGAGCCTACCGATTGGCGGCCAGCGGAGCGGACGGACCGACCACGCAGCGGCGCGCCGACGTTGTTCGCCGCCAGCGTCGCGTCGGAGCGGTACTACGGGTTGGCGGAGGGGCCGCTCTGGGACGAGCATCGCGAGCGTGTGCTGTGGGTGGACGTCAATGCCGGACATGTCCACAGCGGCTCCTTGGACGGGTCCGTCATCACGCCTGCCGACCGGCTCGGCTTCGATGAGACAGTCGGCGCCGTGGTCTGCTCCGCCGAGGGACAACTGCTCGTCGCCGGCCGACGCGACCTCTATCGGGTGACGCGGGATTCGCGGCGTGAGATGCTGGCAAACGTCATCCCGGCCGGAAAGAACAGCCGGCTCAACGATGGAGCCTGCGATCCGGTTGGGCGGTTCCTTGTTGGCAGCCTGGCGCTCGACGCGCGCGTGCGCGACGAGTGTTTGTGGCAGATCGGCCCCGGTGGGAGCGTGGCGATCATCGATGACGACGTGACGCTCTCCAATGGCCTCGCCTGGTCCCCGGACGGAGCGGTCCTTTACAGCGTCGACACAGCTCTCGGCATCGTTTGCGCGCGACCCTACGACGCGGCGTCCGGGAACTGGGGTACCCGGGCCGTAATCCTCCGCATCGGCGAGGGCGCCCCGGACGGCCTGTGCGTAGATACGTACGGCAATCTCTGGATCGCGATCTGGGGCGGAGGAGAGGTGCGCTGCTACACGCCGGCCGGTGAACATCTGGCCACGATCGCCGTGCCCGCGCCGCACACCTCAAGCGTCGCATTCGTTGGGTCCACGCGCGACACCCTCCTGATCACGACCGCTCGCGCCGGGCTGTCGTCGGCGCAGCTCGAGGAGTTCCCGCTCTCCGGGCATCTGTTCATCGCCCACGTCGACGCTGCCGGCGTGCCGACAACGCCGTGGTCGGGATCGTGAGCGCGAAGCGGTGAAGGCCTTCGTCGTCACCGCTCCCGGGGAATGCTCGGTACAGGACGTGGAGGCGCCGGTCGCAATGCCCGGCGAGGTCGTCGTGGACGTCGCCCGCGTGGGTGTTTGTGGAACCGACGTGGAGTTCTTCACCGGTGAGATGGCCTACCTCCACGACGGAAACGCCGCTTATCCGATGCGCCTCGGACACGAATGGTGCGGAGTCGTCGTCGCCGCCGGCAGTGGCGAGGACCAGTCGTGGATCGGTCGGCGCGTCATCGGCGACACGATGCTCGGTTGCGGCGACTGTCACCGCTGCCGATCGGGGCGCCAGCATCTCTGCGAGAGCCGCACCGAGGTGGGTATCAGAGGTGGCAAAGCCGGAGCGCTCGCCGAGCAACTGGCGGTCCCTGCGTCATCGCTGCGAAGCCTCCCGGACACGGTCGACGACGTAGCCGGCGCCATGGTGGAGCCGGGCGGGAACGCGCTAAGGGCCGTGCGGGCTGCCGACCTCCAACCGGCGGAGCGAGCGCTGGTGCTGGGTCCGGGGACCATCGGTCTGCTCGCCGCGCGGTTCGCTCAAGCCGCGGGAGCTGAGGTACATGTGATGGGCAAGGACGAGCCCTCGTTGTCCTTCGCGCGGTCGCTCGGACTCGACGGCGTGTGGATGCCTAACGACCTGCCGCGCCTCGCGTTTGACGCCGTGATCGACGCCTCCAATGCGGCGGCGCTGCCGGCGCTCGCGCTTGATCTGGTCGAGCCCGGCAAGCGCGTTGTGTACATCGGGCTTGCCGGCACGCCGAGCACGATCGACACCCGAACGATGGCGCTCAAGGACGTGACCGCGGTCGGCATCCTGTCGGGCTCTCCCGGTCTGGTGGGTGCGATCGACGCCTACGCGTCAGGTTCGGTCAACCCACGTCCGCTGGTCGCCGCGACGGTCGGGCTCGAGCACGTCGGCGACGTACTCGCCGGATGGCGCCCGGGTGACGCCGGCGCTGGACCAAAGATTCACGTGGATCCTCGTATCTGACCGGCCGGCCGAGGGCGCGTCTTTCCGGGTTCTTCGAGCGCCGGGTCATCTCCGAGATGGCTTCGGCTTCGGGACGCCGGTGCGAGCGACCGTCACGGGCGTCGGCGCCGCGGCCGTGGCGCACGTGCCGGCTCTATGGCGGGAGGAGAACATTGGGGCCGCGCTCCGAGCTGATCCTTGTCGGCGGTCGGTACCGTTTTGCGCGTGGACTTGCAGAGGGCCATTGTCGAGCGGGCGGGTGAGTTCTTGCTCTTCGCGGTGACGCCGCCTCGCCTGGCGACGGGACCCGAGCAGAGCAGGCAGATCGCCGACGTGACCCTTGAGCGGCTGCGACCGTTGGGCGTCGATGGCCTTGTGCTCTACGACATCGATGACGAGAGCGACCGCAATTCCAAGGAGCGCCCGTTTCCGTTTCTGCCTACGACGGACCCGGCCGAGTACCTCGCTCGCGACCTCGCCGGGCTGGACGTGCCCGCGATCGTCTACCGCGCCGTCGGCAAGTACGCAGAGCACGACCTCCGCTCGTGGCTTCGCGAGCAAGATCCCGCGCGAGTCCTATCTGTCTTCGTCGGCGCCTCCTCCCACGAGAAGCCGGTCGCCACGTCGCTCGTAAGGGCCTACCAGCTGCGAACTGAGGTTCACCCAGACATGCTGCTCGGCGGGGTCGCGATCCCTGAGAGGCACGCGCGCGGGGGCAGGGAGCACCTGCGTCTGCTCGCCAAACAGACCGAAGGCTGCTCGTTCTTTGTCACTCAGATCGTTTACGACGCCAACGCTGCAAAGGACCTGGTCTCCGACTATCACTATGAGTGCCTCGCCCAGGGCGTCAAGCCGGTGCCGATCGTGTTCACGTTCTCAATCTGCGGCTCGGTGAAGACATTGGACTTCCTGCGGTGGCTCGGTGTCGACGTGCCACGCTGGATCGAGAATGAGCTGCGCCATGCCGACGACACCCTCGAAGCGTCCTACAATCAAGCGCTTGCGACGGCCCTCGAGCTGATCGCTTTCTGCCGGCGTACTGGCGTTCCGTTCGGGCTCAACGTCGAGAGCGTCTCGATCCGCGGAGTTGAGATCGCCGCCGCCGTGCGGCTCGCTGCCCGGCTACGAGCCGAACTGCGCGGTTAGCGCCAGAGGCCGCACACCGCCGCTGTGGCAGGCGCCAAAGCGACACGAAAGCCGGCGACACCGCAGGCCGCGCTCCAGTGCGCCGCCCCGCTTCGCCTCGAAGGCGGGACACCGACCTGACCACGCGCCGGCCCCTGCCCCGGACGAACTGCAGGTCAGCGGACCGGCCGGCGGGCGCCCCTGCAGCGCCGCCGCGAGCGTGCGTCGGTTACTCCTGGGACGGAACGGATCTGATCCGCCCAGCGGCCGGGCCCGACGGCTCGCGCTGAGTCTGGCGAGCCATCTCCCAGGTGGCGGCGAGACCTGTTCCCTTGGCCTGCGCCGCCGGCTAAGTGATCTCGACAAACAGCTGTCCTGAGGTGACACGAGCGCCCCCGCAAACGGCGCTGCGGTCCGTGCCGGGCTCACGAATGACCGGCGCGGACTCCCCCGTGATCGCTGACTCCTCGACCAATCCAATTCCGTCGATAACGACGCCGTCGCCGGGGATCACCTCACCGACGCCAACTACGACAATGTCACCGGCGTTCAACTCGAACGCCATTCTCGTCGTGCCGTCTCGAAGCGTCGCGGGCGTCTCTGCTGGCACGGCGCTGGTAGGCACCCGCCCCGACGCTCGCGTCGCGCCGTCCCTGGCCCGCAACTTGGCTCGCATGGCCCCAAAACCGGCCGTGACTCGGCTGCCTTCACCCACCGCGGTTCAGGATACCGCGCGGAGGAATACCCTCGCGCGTTTCCTCGGCGGGCGACGAGCGTGGCTCCGGCGCCACGGCAGGCCGCCCGCGGCGCCGGAACGTTCGACGTTCTCTCCCCGCTCGCCGAAAGCCCGGCCCCGTCTTCGAGCTCCCGGTCGACCGCCACGCGATCGACCGCCCGCCACTCCGCCGCCGCGACGTAGGGGTCGCGCTCGCCCCGGCTGAGCGCCACGACCTCGTGCCCCGCCCGGACCAGACGCGGGACCAGGTAGCTAGCGACGTGGCCGGTGGCACCGATCACGACAATGCGGCTCATCGCGCGAGCTTAGCCACTGTGGCCGGTCCGGCTATGGCGCGCGCGGGGGACCTCGAAGCTATACGCCGTCTAAGATGGACGGTCGAGGGAACGTTGGAAGCGCACGTCAACAACCATCATCGAGATACGGTCGCCAAGATCTTCAGTCATCCGGCGAACAGGAACGTCGAATGGCGCCAAGTGCGATCGCTGCTCGAGGCGATCGGGACCGTGACCGCGAAGCATGACGGCAAGCTCGAGGTCACCGTCGGTCCTGAGCGCGAGGTGTTCACTGTGCCCAGAGGCAAGGATGTCGATGTGCAAATGCTCGTTGACCTACGGCGGATGCTTGGCCAGGCCGGCTACGGACCTGACGGTGGTCCGGCGACCCCGGATCTGCGCTCACGCGACCACGGCGACGGCCAGTGGGGAGCGCCCACGTAGGCCCGGCGCTCCGCGGACAAGCTGACGCTGAAGCCAGCGAGTTCAGGTGAGCGACTTGACGTCTACGAGATCGTCGACGATGGCGAAGTCGGCCGTGTCGGCGGTGAGAAGTGCCACGCCGTGGACGTTGGCCGTCGCGGCGATTGCGAGGTCAATCGCTCGCCGGCGTGGTTGTCCGCCGCGCTGGGAGACCGCTGCGGCGAGGCGACCCCATTCGCGTGCCACGGCGGCGTCGATGGGAAGCGGATCGAACGTCGCCTCGATGACGCCGAGTCGCTGCGCGCGCAGTGCTCGCTCGTCGGAGTCCGTGGCGACTAGCATTCCAAAGTGAAGCTCGGCTAGGGAGGCGACGCTGATGGCACCCTCCACATCGTCGGGGACCTCGGTCCCGATGAGCACGGAGGTGTCGAGGAGGGCGCGGGTCACGCGAACGGATCGACCAGTGATCCTGTGAACCGCTCGAGGTCTCCCGCGAGGCTCCGCGGCGCGGGCGTCTCGAAGACAGTCGCAAGCGCGGGGCCGCTGACCCAGGATCGCCTGGACGCCGGGCCAAGCTCGGCAACGGGTCGCCCTGACACTGTGATCGTGAACTGCTCGCCCGCTTCCGCGCGCCGGAGCACGTCGCCGACGTTGTTACGAAGCTCCTTCTGGGGAATAGTCACCACCTGGCCAAGGTAGCAGATCTGCTACCACAGCTGAACCGAAAGGCCCCCGACCCCAGCGCCAGGTCTCGCGCCTATAGCGATTCGAGTGGCGTGTCGGGATCGCGTAGCGCGGCGGTCTGGATCGGCTTGCGTGCGCGGATCAGCGCCTGAATGTGCTCGGTGACATCCCAGACGTTGACGTTCATGCCGGCGACGACGCGCTGATCCTTGAGCCAGAACGCGATGAACTCGCCGCTGTCGCGCTCGCCGCGGAAGACGACTTCGTCCCACTTGGGGGCGTAGCCGGAGTACTCCATCCCGACGTCGTATTGGTCGGAGTAGAAGTAGGGGATGCGGTCGTAGCTGGTCGCCTGCCCGAGCATCGATCGTGCTGCTGCCGGTCCCTGGTTGAGCGCGTTTGCCCAGTGCTCGAGACGGATCCGTTCACCGTAGAAGGGATGAGCAGCACTGGCGACGTCGCCCACCGCAAACACGTTCGCTGCCGATGTCTGGAGCGCGTCACTCACGAGGATGCCGTTTTCGACAGCGAGGTTGGCCGCAACAGCGAGCTCGACTTGGGGCGTGACGCCGATGCCGACGACGACGAAGTCGCAGCTGATCTCGCGTCCTCCCGCGGTGCGCACAGCTTTCACCGCGCTATCGCCGAGAAGCGCTGCGACGTCATCGCCGAGCACCATCTCCACTCCGTGTTGGACGTGAACGTCGCGGTAGAAGGCGCCGATCTCAGGACCGAAGATCCGCTCGTTGGGCAGCGCTTGTGGATCGACGACAACTACCTCCAGGCCCCGCTGGCGCGCCGAGGCGGCGAACTCGCAGCCGATCCAGCCGCCGCCCACGACCACCACACGACCGCCCTTTTCGAGGCGCTCGCCCAGTACCTCGCAGTCGGAAAGCGTGCGCAGGTAGTGGACCCCCTCGAGCTCTGCTCCCTCGACTGAAATACGGCGCGGCTCGGCGCCGGTGGCCAGTAGAAGCCGGTCGAAGTCGAGCCTACGACCGGTCGCGAGAGTCACCTGCCCGCCGGTCGGATCGATTGCGGTCACCGTGGTCGCGGTCTTGAGTTCAATGTCCTGCTCGGAGTAGAAACCGGCAGCGTGAACGTAGGCTTTCTCGCGCTCGGACTCCCCGCGCAGATAGTCCTTGGTCAGCGGAGGACGCTCGTATGGGCGTTCGGGCTCGGCGCCAATCAGTACGACTCGTCCGTCAAAGCCCTGGCTGCGTAGCTCCTCGGCTGCCTTCGCGCCGGCGAGGCTTGCCCCGACGATCACAAACGTGGACTTGCTCATCGGCTTCTCCTTTGCTCAGGCTCAGGACGCCTCAGGGGCCGGGCGAGGGCGCGATGTGGTCGCGTTGGGAGTCCCATGTGATCTCGGCGAGCGTTTGCGCAGCTGCCCTGGAGGATGTCACGTGCGCAGCGCGCTATACATCGCCACTTGGCGCTCGCGCCCGACGCACTCCACGACCGCTCCCACGTCCCAGCTCCGGGGTCGCCACCAACCCTGCAGGAGCTCGCCCGGCGCTGGGAGTGGTGACGCTGTCCGCTCAGCTTCTCGACCGCCGAGCGCTCAACCGCGCGCTGCTCGCACGGCAAATGCTGCTTGCTCGCCACGAGCTTGCAGCCGATGAGGCGATCGAACGGCTCGTTGGGATGCAGGCGCAGGCCCCGCTCGCGCCGTACGTCGGCCTGTGGACGCGGCTCAAGCGCTTCGAGCACGGCGAACTCGGAGAGTTGATCGAGACACGTCGCGCCGTCCGCATCCACGTGATGCGCGGCACGATCCACCTCGTCAGCGCTAACGACGCCGTCTTGTTACGCCATCTGCTCGCCCCGTTCCTTGCGCGCTGGCTGCGCTCGAGCCCGTTTGGCCGGGCGCTCGACGGAGCCGACATCGACGAACTTCTCGACGCTGCCCGCCCGCTCCTCGACGCGCGCGCCTACACGCGGGTCGAGCTGAGTCAGGCGCTCGCCGAGCGTTGGCCCGACCGCGATGCCAACGCGCTCTCATATGCGGTGATCTTTCGCCTACCGCTCGTTCAGGTCCCGCCACGCGGCATTTGGGGCGCCACCGGCCAGGCCCGCTGGATGACCCTGACGTCATGGCTCGACTCACCAGCGCCGCACGCCCTGTCGCCGTCCGCAGCTGTGCTCCGCTATCTGGCGGTGTTCGGCCCCGCCAGTGTTGCCGACGCCCAGGCGTGGTCGGGGCTCACGCGGCTCGCAACGGTCTTCGAGCGTCTGCGCCCAGACCTCGTCACGTTTCGCGACGACGCCGGCAAAGAGCTTTTCGACCTACCCGACGCACCCCGCCCGGACCCCAACACGCCCGCGCCACCGCGCTTCCTGCCGGAGTACGACAACGTGCTGTTCGCGCACGCCGATCGCAGACGCATCAACCCGCAGCGCCACGCCATCCCCTTGCTCCCCGGTAACGGTGGAACTTCCGGCACGGTGCTGATCGACGGCTTCTTCCGCGCGACCTGGCGAGTCGAGCGCCAGAAAAACACGGCAAAAATCACCATTACGACGCTCGCCGACACAACCAGGGCGGAGCGGGCGGCCGTGACCGGCGAAGCAGAACGACTCCTCGCCTTCGTTGCCCCCGCGGCCGCCACCGCCGATGTTCAGTTCCTCGCCTGACGTAGACCGTGGACGGCACGCCGGAACGTCCGTGTTGCGGCACCGCGCGGTCAGTTGGCCGTTGCGCTGGCGAGCGTGCGCGAGTGGGCGAGGACGCGACCATTGGCAGCGAGCGCCTCGACCGCCACATACGCCGCGTTTGCCGGTGCCGCCAGCGCCGTCTCGAAGCCAGAGCTCGGCGCCTTGGACGCCACAGCGAGGGCGTCGGGGGCGGCGCCGGCGAGAACACGCCAGCTTGCGACATCGGTCGCGCCGTTCCAGCTCGCGTAGAGTCTGAGCGTGCCGGACGCGCCATGACGGGCGATCGCAAGCGCCGGCGAGGTTCGTGGCTGCGCGTTCCAAGCGAAGCGCAAAGTGCGGTAGCTCGCGCTGCTCGGTGGTGTGTGCGCTTCGTAGAGCAAGGTACCGCTTGGGCTGAACTCGGTCATCGTGGGATTCGCACCCCAGCCCAGCCACCAGTCGCCATCGGCGAGCCGCTGGAGGCTGCCCTCGGACACCGTGGAGATCGGCTTTGATGGCGCGATGGCAGCGACGAGACTGGCGCTGGCGGTCGTCGGATTGATCGAGAGCACGAGTCCATCGGCGTGGCCGCCGTCGTTGTTGTTGAAGACGCTGTAGGTATCGGGGCCGAGTTGCCGCGCGTCGTGCTGGAAAGCCATGGCGGCGCCGGGACCGATGCTGAAGCTGGAGCCGTGGCCGCCGAGACGCCAGTTGATCTGGCCGGTCGCGGCGTCGAGGTCGTAGACCGCTGAGGTGTCGCGAGCCGAGATCAGCAGGCTACCGTCGCTGTCGACGTTGATCGAATTGAGGTGGAACCAGTCCCACGGCGAGGCGAGGCTGGCGCCGCTGACCGCCGTGTAGGAGTCCGCCAGCGGCACGTGGTCGAGCGCGTCCCACTCGTACATCACGAGCCCGGAGCGGATATCAATCTCCTGCATCACCGTGTCATAGATTGCATCGTCGGCGTGCCCGCCCACCGCGGTTAGGTCGCAGTAAAGCGGCTTCCAGGCGGTGATCAGTGCTGTTCCCTGTGGGGTCAGCTGGAGTTCGTGGAGATCCTCCTGCAGGCCGTTGCCGGCGTCGATCTGGGCGAGCCGCTGATAGGTGTCGGAGTAGATCTCGCCCTCGCCCAGGCCAACGCCCTCTCGGGTGAGCGTCCCCTGCCACCACGTGAGTACCGGCTTAGCGTCATAGCTCTGCACGCTGACGCTGGTGGCGAAGATGTCCGTCGGCAGTGGCTTGAAATAGACGAGCTGGCCGTCCGGTGCGACGATCATCGGTCCTGTCTGTCCCGGGCCGGGATAGGTCGAGAGGAAGATGTCGCCGCCGGCCGCCGCCGCTGGCGTGTCGACGACGACGCTCACCCGTGCCGGCCTGAGACGTGGCGCGGAGTTGAAGTGGAGCACCGATCCGGGCGGTCCCGCTGGCTTGGCACGCTGAGGCTTGGGCCGGGTCAGGTCGGGAGCGCCGATCACGAAGCCGAAGCTAAACGGCGTCGCCGCACCACCGCTCGCAGTCCAGGTGCCGGTTACCGTGACGTGCTCGCCGACGGCGTAGGGCGAGGCGGCGACAAAGCTGGCACCGTCGCCCTGCGAGTAGGGCTCGAGCCGTCCCGCGTGGACTCCTGTCTTGCTGCCGCGCACGACGATCGAGCTGAGCTCGCTGCGCGGTGCGCCGAGGAAGCTGATTTGGGTCCGAGGCATCGCGGCGGCTGAGCCCGGCATTGGGCTGACGAGCAGCGGCGTACCGCTGAGCTCCGCCGAGACGTCGAGCTGCTGGGGCAGGCAGCTCGGTGCCGTCGTCGCACCGCTGCTCGCCGCCGCGTCCGCGACCAGCACAACGAGCAGGCCGACCAGTGCGACGACGATCCACAGTGCGCGCCGCCGCCGATGTCGATCGTCTCGGGGGGCTGACCGGCGTGAGGCCACGGTCATCGCGGCGCACCTTACCAGGGATGCCTGGAGGAAAAGCGGGGCGTGATGGGGGCGCGGTTGGTTCGCTAGCCTGGGGTGCACGTGCTCGCAGTTGTTGTCCATCGCCCCGGCGGGCCTGAGGTACTGACGCTCGAAGAGCGCGAGATCCCGTCGGCGCGAGCCGGCTGGGTGCTGGTCCGCGTGCGAGCCTTTGGGCTCAACCGGGCTGAGCTGATCACCCGCAGCGGCGGATCCGGCGACGCCGTCAGG
>Ga0302326_10010111_pt1 | contig 20469 bp, 12 predicted proteins | sample Palsa_T0_3_FD_202264 | JGI IMG/M metagenome (GOLD analysis project Ga0302326, IMG submission 202264) | Peat permafrost microbial communities from Stordalen Mire near Abisko, Sweden - Palsa_T0_3 | ecosystem: Environmental > Terrestrial > Soil > Palsa > Peat permafrost | place: Sweden: Abisko...
CGCGGAAGCTCTTAGCTTCGGCCATCCCCCGCTTTTTACCGAATACGTCGCCTGGGCGGCGGCGCTTCTGGCTCGGCTGAATATTGACGGTGAAACGCTGGCCTTTAATCTGGAGCTGCTGCGCACAACTTTGGGTGTGGAACTGGACGGCGCGGGCGGCGCACTGGCGTCCGAGTATCTGGATGCGGCCCTGCGGAAGATCGAAGGCGCATTGCCCGAGCTTCCCAGCTACATCGATGGAACCGCGGCGCTCGACATTCTGGCGCGCGATTTTCTGGCGGCCTTGCTTCGAGGAGAACGCCACACCGCCAGCAATTTGATCCTGGCAGAGGCTGACCGCGGAACGTCGGTGCGGGACATCTACCTGCACGTATTTCAACGCGTGCTGCGCGAAGTAGGGCGGCTTTGGCATTCCAACCAGATCGGCGTCGCCAAGGAACACTATTGCACCGCGTGCACTCAGTTGATCATGTCGCAACTTTATCCCCGCATCTTTTCCGACGTGAGGAACGGCCGCCGATTGGTGTCCACCGCGGTGGGCGGAGATCTGCACGAAATCGGAGTGCGCATGGTTAGCGATTTCTTCGAGATGGCAGGCTGGGATACGTTCTATCTGGGGGCGAACACGCCCCTTTCCGCCACGCTCGAGCAGGTGGCCGAACGGAAGCCGCACGTCCTGGCGATTTCAGCCACCATGTCGTTCCACGTCCATGCCGTGGCCGATCTAATCGCCGCCGCGCGCGCCGCCGGAAATCCGCCGCGCATCCTGGTGGGCGGGGCGCCGTTTAATTCCGTGCCCGAATTGTGGGAAGAGGTCGGCGCCGATGGCTACGCTCGCGACGCCGCCGAGGCCCTGGTCGTGGCCGGGGGCTGGTGCGCTTGATCCCCGCTTCCCCGATCTCCGCCGGAATCGCCCTGTTATGCGACACCGAAGGGCGCGTCCTTGAAATCCTCGGCGATCAATCTGGTTTGTCGGAGCGTTTTGCGCCTGGCCGCCGGTTCACCGCGGGCTTGGCCGCGGGCAACTTGGCGAAGGGTCTCAGCTTCCTCCACGAGATCCGCTCGCGCCAATCCGCGTGCGATTGGGAACTTCAAGTCGGCGGGGAAAACGGACCTTGTTTCACGCTCTCGTTCAATGGCTGCATCGTGGGCGGTCGTCTGTTGATTCTGTGTGGAGCGAGCCAGGAAACGCGCGGCTTACTCGACCACCTGATGCGTATCCAGAACGAAGAGGTCAACTGGCTGCGCCTCGGGCTGAAGGAGATGTCGTTGAAGGAGGTGGGCGACGGTTTTAAGCACGAGCACTATAACGACCTCACTCGCCTCAATAACGAACTGGTCAACACGCAGCGCCAACTCGCCAAACAAAATTTCGAACTCGAACAACTTAACCAGATCAAGACCGGGAGCATTCGGGAACTCCAGGAAGCGCGGGATGCGCTGGCGCGAAGCGAAGAGCGCTTAAACCTCGCGTTGCGTTCCTCCGAGATCGGCGTTTGGAGTTGGGAAATCACCCCGAACCTCATCCAGGCGGACGAGAATTGCTCCATCCTGTTCGGCCTTCCTGCCGGAGAGTTTCCGCAAACCGTCGAGGGATTTGCGGCGCTGGTGCATCCGGACGACCGCGAGCGCATGCAGCAAGCCGTCACTGCGGCCATCGAACGCCGGGCCGAATACAACACGGAATTCCGCGTCGTATGGCCGGATGGAACCGTCCGGGCCTTGATGGTTCGCGCAAAAGTCTACTACGGCGGCGACGGCCAGCCGCTGCGCATGGCCGGCGTCAACTGGGATGTGACCGAGCGCCGTCAAACGGAAGAGAATCTGCGCGAGACGGCCAAAAGGCTGGTGGCCGAGGGCAAATTTCGGGAGCTGCTCGAAGCGGCGCCGGATGCCGTGGTGGTGGTGAATCGATCCGGCGAGATCGTCCTCATCAATACGCAGGTGGAGAAGCTGTTTGGGTACGGGCGCAAGGAACTGCTCGGCCAGAGCATTGACATGTTGCTGCCGGAACGCTTCCGTAACGAACATCCTGGGCGCCGGACCGGCTTTTCCGCTCATCCCCAGGTGCGGCCCATGGCGGCTGGGCTGGAGCTGTTCGCGTTGCGCAAGGATGGCGTCGAGTTCCCGGTCGAGATCAGTCTCAGCCCACTGGAAACGGAAGAGGGCTCGCTGGTCTCCAGCACCATTCGAGACATCACGGAACGAAAGCGCGTGGAACTAAGCCGGGAGCAACTGGCCTCCATCGTTGACTATTCCGATGACGCCATCATCGGTAAGTCGTTGGATGGAATTATCGTCAATTGGAACAAGGGCGCGGAGCGGCTTTACGGCTACTCAGCCGAGGAGGTCATGGGCAAACCGATTTCCATTCTGCTTCCACCGGATCGGCCGGACGAGCTAGCCCAGATCATATCGAAACTCCAGTGCGGCGAAATTGTCAATGAAGAAACCGTGCGGCGGCGAAAAGACGGCGTCCTGATCGATGTCGCGCTCACCGTTTCCCCCATCAAGGACTCCCGCGGCCAAGTGGCCGCGGCCTCGGCCATCGCGCGCGACATCAGCGAGCGGAAGCGAGCGGAGGCGATGTTCCGAGGCCTGCTCGAAGCGGCGCCGGACGCCATGGTCGTCGTGGATCAGGAGGGCAAGATTGTCCTGGTCAACACGCAATTGGAGAGTCTGTTCGGGTACCAGCGACAAGAGCTGTTGGGCCAGGCAGTTGAGATGTTGGTCCCCGCTCGCTTCCGCGACCGGCATCCCTCGCATCGCGGCGGTTTTTTCGCCGATCCTGGAGTACGCGTAGGCATCGAACTATACGGGCTCCGCAAGGATGGTTCGGAGTTCCCCACCGAAATCAGCTTAAGCCCGCTCGAAACCGCGGAAGGAATGCTGGTCTCCTCCGCCATTCGCGACATCACTGAACGAAGGAGGGTTGAAGACGAGCTCCGTCGCAGCAGAGCCGTGTTGGAGAGCCTGTTCGAGTCGCTGCCGGCCCTGTTCCTCATTTTGACGCCCGACTTGAAGATCGTCTCGGCGAGCGACGCGTATCTGAAAGCAACGATGACTCGGCGCGATGACCTCATCGGCCGCGGCATCTTCGAAATCTTCCCCGACAATCCCGCGGACCTTGGCGCAACGGGCGTCTCTAAATTGCGCACTTCCTTCGATCGGGCGCTTGAGACCCTCTCTCCAGACACCATGGCCATCCAGAAGTACGACATCCGGCGTCCCGACGGCACTTTCGAGGAGCGCTACTGGAGCCCGATCAACTCTCCCGTGCTCGGAACCGACGGTCGGATTATGTATTTGATCCATCGCGTGGAAGACGTAACCGAATTCGTTCGGAAGAGGTCCCAACCCGCCGGGATCGAGCCTCTCACCCGCATGGAGCAGATGGAGGCCGAAATCTTCCGCAACTCGCAGCAGTTGCAGGCCGCCAACCGCCAGCTGCACGACGCCAATGGGCAATTATTGCAAGCCAAGGTGGACGCCGAAGCCGCCAACCGGGCCAAGAGCACGTTCCTGTCCACCATGTCTCACGAAATCCGAACGCCGATGAACGCCATCCTCGGTTACGCGCAGTTGATGTTAAGAGACCCGGATCTGGGCGCGGATGCGCAAGCGAATCTCAAGATCATCGGCCGAAGTGGCGAGCATCTGCTGGCCTTGATCGATGACGTTCTGGACATGTCCAAGATTGAGGCCGGCCGCACGGAACTCCATCCGGTGACGTTCAATCTCTCCCGGCTGCTCGACGATCTGGCGGCGATGTTCCGTTTGCGCGCCGGCACGAAGGCCTTGCGATTCGAATTGTTGGTGGACGCCGAGGCGGCGCCATACGTTATCGCGGACCAAGGCAAAGTGCGCCAGGTGCTGATCAATCTGCTGGCAAATGCCGTCAAGTTCACCGAGCGTGGCCGAATCGCGCTGCACGCAACCTTGGAAAAAAGGAGAGGGGAGCAGCTATGGTTCTCCGCTCGCGTCGAAGATACCGGTTCGGGAATGACAGATCAGGACGTGAGGAAATTGTTCGAACCATTTAGCCAAGTCAGGAGCAGTAGGGACAGCCTGAAGGGGACCGGCTTGGGGCTGGCCATCAGCCGCAAGTACGCGCGCCTCATGGGAGGCGATATCACGGTCGCCAGCAACCCGGGCAGCGGCTCCGTGTTCCGGTTCGAGATTCCTATCGAGCGCGGCGACCAGGCAGTGGCCAGCCGGATAGCGAGCCGCCGGCGCGTCATCGCAATAAGAGCGGGACAAGAAGCTCCCAAAACCCTGGTGGTCGACGACTATCCCGAAAACCGGGATTGGCTGATGAAACTCCTGGCTTCCATCGGCTTCCCCGTGCGCGGCGCGGAAAGCGGCGAGGCGGCTCTCCAAACCTGGGAGCAATGGAACCCACGCTTGATTCTGATGGACGTGCATCTGCCGGTTATGGACGGCCTGGAAGCGACTCGCAGAATAAAGGCGCATCCGCGAGGCAAGGAAACGATCGTGGTCGCTCTGACCGCCAGCGCCATGGAGGAAGACCGCCGCAGCGCGGCTCAAAGCGGCGCGGACGATTTTCTGGCCAAGCCCTGCCGCGAGGACGAACTGCTCGATAAGATCCGCGCCCTTCTGAACGTTGACTACGACTACGAAGAAACGAACGATGACGACGCCGAATCGCGCGGCGAAACCGAGCCGTTGGGCGCGGAGAGGCTTGGGCGGCTGCCGCACGAGTTATTGGAAGAGATCCGCGACGCGACATTGACCGGCAACAAGAAACGCCTGGATGCGCTGATCCTCAAGGTGCCCGAGACCGGTGACGACGAAACCGCGCGCGCTTTGCAAGCGCTTGCTGACAAGTACGAATACGATTCCCTGTCGCGGATGCTGGAGGAAGCTTGTCGCCGCTAACGGACCCGGTACTGCGTCCAGGCGACGTGATGATCGTGGATGATAATCCCGCCAACCTGAAACTGCTGGAAGGCATGCTGATCCAGCAAGGGCATGAAGTGCGTTCGTTTCCACTAGGGCGGCTGGCGTTGGCGGCGGCGATGAAGAATCCCCCGGATGTCATTTTGCTGGACATCGATATGCCGGAGATGGATGGCTACGTAGTGTGCGAACGTCTCAAGTCCACCGCGGAGCTCTCCGACATCCCCGTCATTTTCCTAAGCGCCCTGAATGAAACCCAGGATAAGGTGAAGGCTTTTTTGTCCGGCGCCGTCGACTACATATCCAAACCCTTTCAGTTCGAAGAGGTGCATGCTCGAGTTAAAACGCATCTTAGACTGCACGCCCTGCAGCGAGCTTTGAAACATCAGAATGAACGCTTAGAGCAGGCAGTGGCGCTGCGCACGCTGGAACTTGAGGAAGCAAACCGGCGGCTCACCATTCTCGATCGTTCGAAGAACGATTTTCTGAACCTGATCTCGCATGAGTTCCGCACGCCCCTCTACGGGCTGCTCGGCGTCGGCGAGCTGATTTTGGAACACAGCCCTTCCACGCCCGAAAACAAAGAGCTCCAGGAGCTGTTCGAACGATCTCGCCAAAGAATCCTGTCGATCCTGGACGATGCTTTGCTGCTTACCGAAATCGATGTCGAAGGAAAGCAGTTCAAATCCGCTCCGTTCGCCTTGGATGCCGCGCTGAGCCGCGCCATGGAAAGCGCGACGGCGTTCGCCGAATCAAGGCAGGTCACGCTTGCGCCGCCATCCGCGGAACACGCCTTAGTCGTCGGACATGAGGACTTGCTGGTCCGGGCATTGCACTCGCTGCTTGAGACGGCCGTTAAATTCTCCGATCCGGGCAAAACGGTCCGGCTGGAGCGGGAGGCGCGTCCGGATTCGATCAGGATTGTTATCGAGAGCGAAGGCCGGACTATCCCTGGACCCGCCATACTGAAATTCTTCGATCTTTTCTCGATCGGCGAAGCGATCACGCCGGGAGGCGACCTCGGCTTAGGCCCCGCGCTCGCCTACCGCATTCTTTGTTTGTTCGGAGCATCGGTTACGGTCGCGAACCGGGATTCCTCCGGGATACGACTGACGATATCGCTGAAGGACGCCGCGCCTCCCCGTCCGATCGAGTAGACTGACGAAGTATGGGCCAACCAGAAGTCTTTGCGGGCGACATCGCTCTGATTAGCGGCGCGAACAAGGGCATCGGTTACGAGATAGCGCGCGGCTTGGGCGCCAAGAAAATCAAGGTGCTGGTGGGCGCGCGGGACGACGAGCGAGGCCACGCCGCGGCCGAGAAGTTGAAGGCCGAAGGCGCGGATGCGCGTTTCGTCAAGCTGGATGTTACCCAACACGATACGATCCGGCGCGCGGCGGAGTGGATCGAAAAGGAATTCGGCCGGCTGGACATCTTGGTGAATAACGCCGGCATCGGCGAATGGGGAGCCAAGCCCAGCGGGGCCGAACTCGCGAAGGTGCGCGAAATCTACGAAACGAATCTCTTCGGCCCTATCGCCATGACGCAGGCCATGCTGCCCCTGCTGAGGAAATCGAAGCACGGCCGCATCGTAAACGTCTCGAGCAGCTTGGGGTCGCTCACGCTCGCAAGCATGCCCGATTCGCCGATGGCGCAGTGGGTCATTCTGGGCTACAACACGTCCAAGACCGCGCTGAACAGCATGACGGTGCAGTTCGCCAATGAGCTGAAGGGCACGCCCATCAAGGTGAACGCGATTTGTCCCGGCTACTGCGCCACCGACATCAACGGCAATAGCGGCCCCCGCACGGCCTTTCAGGGCGCGGTCGCGGCCATCGAATACGCCACCATCGGCGCGGATGGACCCAGCGGCGGGTATTTCAACGACGAAGGGCGAGTGCCGTGGTAGCGCCCGGCCATGGCTGACGCGAGCGATGGGCCGGAGTTCGTCGCGTTTCACGGCCGCACCGGGCGCGGACTTCGGGTGGCGGTGATCGACAGCGGCGTGCATGCCGCCCATCCTCATATCGCGGGCGTCGCGGGCGGAGTCACGATCGGCCCGGATCAAATGGAAGAGGACTCCTACGTCGATATTTTGGGCCATGGCACCGCGGTCATGGCCGCCATTAAAGAGAAGGCTCCGGCCGCTGAATATTTCGCGGTGCGCGTTTTCCAATCGTCGCTGAGGACCAGTGTCGAGGTCCTGGTGCGGGCCATCGAGTGGTGCGTCGATCATCGCATGGACGTAATCAACCTGAGCCTCGGCACGGCGAATCCCAACCACGCCGACCGATTCGCGTCCGTGGTTTCGCTCGCCCGCGAGCGCGGCGCGGTGCTGGTTTCGGCCCGGGACGTGAATGGAATTCCGGCACTGCCGGGATGCTTGCCCGGAGTTTTGGGCGTGGGGCTGGATTGGGACTGGCCGCGCGAATCGTATTCCTGCCGGCGCACCTCGGAGGGAGTCGTGTTGGCGGCGTCGGGGTATCCGCGTTCGCTGCCGTCGGTTCCGCGCGAACGGAACCTGCATGGCATCAGCTTCGCGGTGGCGAACATGACAGGATTCGTGGTCCGCGCGTGCGAAGGGCTGGAGGATCGGTCGTATCCAGTTTTGTGCGAGACGCTGGCCGCGGAAGCGGAACGGATCGCCGTCCATTTGCAGCTCCGGCAGAAACGCTAATTCGGCGGCTGGTTCAACTGGCGGAAGCTAGTGGGAGTCGAACCCACCTGCGACACAGAGTGCCCCACGCTGGTTTTGAAGACCAGGCCCAGCACCGGCCAAGACTAGCTTCCAGCGCTGATTCTAGCATCGCGCCTTATGGAGTCGTAGCCGATGCCGCCGGCGCGTTGCCCGCCAGCCCCAACTCGGCCGCGCGCTCCCGCATCGCCTGGATGCAGAACTCGATGTGCTGATCGAGATCCACTTCCAGCGCGGCGGCGCCGTTTACGATGTCGTCCCGATTCACCGACCGCGCGAAAGCCTTGTCCTTAAGTTTCTTGCGGACCGACTTGACATCCACTTCCTGGATGCTACGGTTCGGTTTGACATAGGAACAGGCGGTGAGAAAGCCCGCCAGTTCGTCGCAGGCGAACAGAGTCTTCTCGAGGCGCGATTCGCGGGGCACGCCTGTAAAGTCGGCGTGCGAAAGAATGGCCCGCCGGATTTCCGCATCCACGCCGCGTTCGGCTAAGATCGGCTCGCCTTTGGTCGGATGGTCCGGCAACTCGGGATGAATCTCCCAATCGAAGTCGTGCAGGAGCGCGGTAATCGACCATTTGGTCTCGTCTTCGCCGAATTTGCGGGCATACGCGGTCACGCAGGCTTCCACCGCGAGCGCGTGGCGCCGCAACCCGTCCGACTTGGTGAATTCGCACAAAAGATCCCAGGCTTGTTCTCGCTGCATTCGACCATGGTATCGAAAACGCTGTGATATATTGGCAACAGAACCCCGCACGTGGGCCTGTGGCGCAGTTGGGAGCGCGCTTCCATGGCATGGAAGAGGTCGTGAGTTCGAATCTCACCAGGTCCACCAAAACCAAGCCGACGGGCTCTACGCCAACTGAAGAGGCTCTACGCCAACAACGGGAGCCAACCCCGATCGCTAAGCTATGCCAACGTAACGGTATCCGTAAGCTCGGCCTCTTCGGCTCGGTTCTTACCGATCGTTTTTCCGAATCCAGCGATATCGATGTCCTGGTTGAGTTCCAGCCCGACGCACATGTCGGCTTCTTTCGCTTGGCGGAGATCGAGGATGAGTTGAGCCGGTTGTGGGGTGGCCGGAGAGTCGACTTGAGGACACCCATGGATTTGAGCCGTCATTTTCGGGAACAAGTCGTCCGGGATGCTCTAGCTGTCTATGCCGAGTCCTGACGTCGTCCGGCTGCGGCATATGCAGGAGGCCGTCACGCTCGCGTTGAAGATGGCGAGCGAGCGCAGCCGGCAAGACCTCACGAGTGATTCGATGTTGGCTATGGCCTTGACTCGATGTCTTTAGGTCGTCGGCGAGGCTGCCTCGAAACTGAGCGGCGAGGCGCGCCGGCGATTTCCGGGCATCCCTTGCGCGAAAATGATCTCAATGCGAAACCGCCTGATCCACGCGTATTTCGATGTGGATCTCGATATCGTCTGGACGACGGTTTCTGAAGACCTCCCATCTCTGCTGCCGATCGTTGAATCCGCACTCGCTCAAATCGATAATTGAGACCTCGCCTGCTGGCAGAAGAACGGAGCCTAACGTGACTAGAGGGCGCCCCTTGCGCGTATCATTTTGGCGCTTGGCTGCCTTGGTGTTCTCTCGGGGATTGCTGCATCCGGCTCTTCAACGCGCTTACGTCCAGATCGCAAAACGCCGGCCGACTGTGCATTCGAGCCTGGGCCTTCCCCTGTTGGGTGAATTCCATCGCAGTCTGGCTGGATGCGTCGAAGCTCGGCCAGTTGGGCAGGTTGAGTCCGTTTGGGTTCCCGGTCTTCGCGAAGTTGGTCCAATAACTCTGCATGGATTCACCCAAAGCAAAGTCAAGAGGCTCGAACGGCAACCAGCTCCAGGAAGGCTTCCGGAATCCGGCGAACACGTAGGGCAGTTCCAGGCTGTGGAAGGAGCCCAGAGTCTTCTGCCCCTTGCCTGGTATGGAACGCAGAAACTGGTAGACGTAAGCCGGGTGTCCGTTGCCGGCCTGGAGCAGCGCCATGGCCATCTCGGGACAGGCGCAAATAACGTCGTTTATCCAGCTATCGGCTGCCTCCGTCCGGTGCAACGCGCTGTCGATCAGGAAGAGCCCTGTCACAACCGGGGTTGCGCCGCCATAGAACATCCGGATCGTTTCCTTCACGGAATCTCCTCCCAGCACGGCGCTGCCTGAACTGGACGCGCCCCGAAACACGCTGATCTCGCGGCCGTTGTTGCCGATCATCATGTCCACCGGCAGTTGCCTGCCCTCAGCGAAAATCTTCGCCGGTGACTCGCGCAGGCTCCATCCGTCCAACACGAAACCTGGATCGCGACTGCGAGCAGCGGCCTCGCCGGCAGCTTTGATTACGCTTTCCGGAGGCGATTCGCGCAACTTCCGCAAGTCGCCCGGCGACCCGAGCGCGTGAGCCACGCTCTCTCCAAAGCGCTCTCCCTCATCGAGCGGGGCCGGCTGAGCCAGGCTGACAACCGGTCCGCTTTCCAAAATAACTCTCTGCAACAAACCGGCCGCCAGCGGCGAACACAGCAGCATGCCTGCGTCGATGGAGCCGGCCGATTCGCCAAAAACCGTAACCCGCTTCGGATCCCCTCCAAACCGCGCGATGTTCTCGCGAACCCATTCGAGCGCGGCAATCTGATCGAGAATCCCGTAATTGCCGGAAGCGTGATGGGGCGACTCGCGCGTGAGTTCTGGGTGAGCGAAGAAACCGAACACGCCCAAACGGTAGTTGATCGTGACCACTACCACCCCCTTCCGCGCCAGCGCCGCGCCGTCGTACGTGTTCTCCCCGCCGCTTCCGATCACGTTCGAGCCGCCGTGAATCCAGAACATGACCGGAACAGGATTCTTCACCGGCCAGTTGGGCGTCCAGACGTTGAGGTACAGGCAATCCTCCGAAATGTCGATAGGCGCAGCTTTGTACATGGCGCCATAACGCTCGGCTAGCGGTTTGAGAAAGCCGCCGGTGCCCAGTGAGGGCTGTATGCAGGACGCGGAAGATTGGGTCGCATCGCGAATCCCCTGCCAGGCCTGCACGGGTTGCGGTTCGCGCCAACGCAAATCTTTCACGGGCGGCTGTGCGAAAGGAATGCCCTTGAAGACGCCCCCTCCCGGCAGCGACGGATCGAACGTGCCTCTTATGGATCCGCCGGTTACGCTGACCACCGGCAGCGCCTCCCCGGTTGCCGGCGACGCGGCACGGGGGAACGCCAGTAAAGACACGATGAGGCAGCCGGACAGAAAAGCGATCCTATTGGTCAAGCCTCGGGCCTCCCCAACCGCGCCAACCCCGTCGCCAGCAGCGCGAGCAGCAAGCACAGCGGCGAATAGAACCAGGTGTCCCAATCGGAAAAGGCCGTGCCTTTGACATTCTTGAAGAACCCGAACGTCCGGAGATTCCCCACCGCGCGCAGAGCGAATACCAAACCGAGGCCCCAAATCCCGACATCGAACAACACCGGTAGCGGGCCCGGCGCGATCCACCCCGACTTCCCCATCACGATGATCACCGCTATTCCCAGCAAGCCGCACACCACCCAGGTGGCCGACGGAGACGGATCGAAGCTGCGCCGCCCGTTGATGGTCGGCACCGTATATGCGCTTCCCCATCGGCCACCCAGCGCCCAATAGGCGTGCAGAAGCAGAAGCCCGCCCAGGATGACCGCCAGCGGAATCGCGAACAGAAGTCGGTTGCCCATCGTTTCCGGCCTTCGCACAATCTTAACCATTCTCACATCTTCTGTGTCGCAGAAGAACTGATTCCGCTCAGACGGTGATCACTACTTTGCCCACCTGCTGGTTGGATTCCAGATACTCGTAGGCCTCGCGAGACTGCGCCAGAGGAAATGTCTTGGCGATCTTCGGGTGAAAACGCCCGTCCGACAGCCGATCGAAGACATACTGTTTCGCGGTTTTGAGAAGCTGCGGGTCCCGGTTGATTTCGAAGAGCGTGTAGCCGCGAAGACTCAGCCCTTTTTGCATCGCCGGCCTCAACGGGAACGGAGTCGGCTGCATGGCGAGCGCGCCGTACACGAAAATGATTCCGTGAAACGCGGCGGCTTCCGCCAGCTTATCCACGAACGGACCGGACACAGGATCGAAGATTAGGCGCGCGCCATTGCCGCCGGTGATCTCCTGCACTCTTTTCACCAGATCCTCTTCTTCGGTGGCGATCACGTGCGGAGCGCCCAGCGAAAGTAACTCGGCGCGCTTGTCCGTCTTTCGCGTGGCAGCGATCGCCGTGGCCCCTTCCGCGTTCACGATCTGAATAGCCGCCAGACCGACGCTGCTGGAAGCGGCCGTGATCAGCACGAAATCGCCGCGCTTCACGCCGCCGAACGTGACTAACGCCCCGTAAGCGGTCAAATATTGCATCCATATCGCCGAGCCCTCCGCCGGAGAGAGCTTAGCCGGATACTCGCCCAGCGAGTAGGCGGGCACGATAGCTTCTTCGCCCAACACGCCGTACTGGCCCATCGAGTATCCCGGGATGGTAGCCACCTGCTTGCCCACCCATCCAGGATCGACGTCGGGGCCAACCGCTTCGACCACGCCGGCTGCTTCGTAACCAATTCTGGACGGCGGAACCGGCTGCTCGAAGTAGAACCCGCGCATGTATACCAATTCGGCGCGATTCAAGCCGACCGCTTGTACGCGCAGTTTGGCCTCTCCCTTGCCGGGCGCGCGCGCAGGCTCTTCTTCGAGTTTCAGATTTTCGGGACCGCCGATACTGTGAAAGCGAACGACTTTAGGCATACCGCTTAGGATGACAGAGGCGGCGAAAGGTCGCAATTGATTGCGGGGTAGTAAAATCGATTTGTGCCTCGCGCTTTCGTTTTCATCCTACTGCCAATATTGCTGGGAGGCGCCGATTTGAAAGTCGATCATGTCACCGTCGCGGCCAGGAACCTCGAGAAACTGCGCGCGGGCTTGGCCGCCGTCGGCCTGAACAGCGAATATGGAGGCCCGCACAGCAACCATGCCACCGAAATGGCGCTCACCAGTTTCCCTGATGGATCCTATCTTGAGCTGATCGCGCTGCAACCGAATGCCGACCCCCACGCCGTAGCCAAAAACGAATGGTCAAAGCCGATTGAGCACGACGCCGGTCCCACCGCCTGGGCCGCTCATGTGAACGACTTGGCCGCCGAGCTTGCGCGGTTGCAAAGCGCTGGCGTGGAAGTGGGAGCGGCGGTCCGGAATGGACGCGCGCGGCCCGACGGGACCAAGCTCGATTGGGAAGCGGCTCGTGTGGGCGGCGGACCCACTGGCGCTTTTTTCCCGTTCCTGATTCGGGACTTCACGCCCCGCGAGCTGCGCGCCTTTCCCCAAGGAAAACCGACCACGCAAGATTTCAGCGGTATCACGCGCGTGGTGATCGCCGTGCATGATCTGGACGCCTCAGCGGCCCGCTATGCCAAGGCCTTTGGCGCGGCGGTTACCGCCCGAGAGACCGACCCGAGTTTCGGCGCCCGCCTGGCTATTCTCGCAGGCACACCTGTTATACTCGCGACACCCGTGAACTCCGACTCGTGGCTGGCTCGGCGACTGGATCAATTCGGCGAAGGGCCGTCAGCGTTCGTCTTGGGCGGGCATTCGAGCGGGCGCTACCAAGCCGTCTCCAAATCCCGCTGGGCCGGAGCCGACGTCTCATGGTTCGACAACGAAAAACTCGGGTGGCGCTTAGGGTTCGAATAAGCCGCCGCCGATGCAGATAACTCGAAGGACCGTTCTCCTACAAGCGCTCGCCCCCTCGCTCTTCCCCCAAGGCATGGCGACGCGCAACGTTCAGCCGCAACCGCGTGCAAAGCGCTCCGGCCTGCCGTTCGACGCAAAGTTCACCGACGTCGCCCATCCAGCCGGCCTCACCGCTCCCAGCGTCTACGGCAACATCGATTCGAAGCGCCACATCCTTGAAGCCGTCGGCTGCGGCATCGCCTTCTTCGATTACGATCACGACGGCTGGCTCGACATTCTCGTTCTCGGAGGCACCCGCTTCGGCGCTACTCCGGAAGGCGCAGGCAACCGCCTCTACAAGAACAATCGCGACGGAACGTTCCTCGACGTCACTACGAAATCCGGCCTTGCGCGCCCCGGCTGGGTCTCGGGCGTCACCATCGGCGATTACAACAACGACGGCCTGGATGACCTGTTCCTCACCTACTACGACCACAACGTGCTCTTCCGCAACAACGGCGACGGCTCGTTCACTGACGTCACGCGCGAGGCGGGCCTGGCGCTGCCGAAGCCGCAATGGAGCACCGGCTGCACGTTCGTCGACTACGATCGCGACGGGCGTCTCGACCTGTTCTTCAGCACCTACGTCGACCTGGACACCGGCGCGAAAATCCCGGCCGGCTGCGATTGGAAAGGGATTCCCGTGCATTGCGGCCCGCGCGGACTTCCCATGGGCCGATGCTACTTGTTTCACAACGACGGCCGTGGCCATTTCACCGACGTTAGCAAGCAGGCCGGCGTCGAAGCGGGCCACGCCTATGGATTCACGGCCGTCGCCGCCGATTTCGACAACGATGGATGGCCCGATATCTACGTCGCCTGCGATTCCACGCTCAGCTTCTACTACCGCAATCGCCGCGACGGAACTTTCGCCGAAGAAGGCCTGGAGCGTGGCGTTGCCCTGAGCGAAGACGGCGCCGAGCAAGCGGGCATGGGCGTCGGCGTCGGCGACTACAAACTGGATGGAACGCTCGGCATTCTGAAAACGCACTTCGCCGACGACACCAGCGTGCTCTACGAAAACAACGGGAAGGGCGAATTCACGGACGTCACGCTGAAGTCCGGCCTGGGCGTGGAAACTCGCTTCGTTTGCTGGGGCGCTGGAATCGTGGATCTCGACAACGACGGCTGGCCCGATTTGTTTATCGCCGCCGGCCAGGTTTATCCGGAGCTCGAAAAGCAGGCGCCGCTCTTTCCTTACAAGAATCCGCGGATTGTGTTCCGCAACCTGGGCGGCGGAAGATTCGAAGAGCTATTCGACGAAGCCGGACCGGCGATCGCCCAGCCGCACTCGAGTCGAGGATGCGCATTCGGCGACTTCGACAACGACGGCGACATCGACATCGTCATCATGAACATGAACGAACCGCCGTCTCTACTGCGCAACGACACTTCCGGGCGCAACCGTTGGCTGAAGGTTCAACTGGAGGCCGTCTTGTCCAATCGAAGCGCGATCGGCACGCGCGTGACGGCGCGCTATGGGGAACACGTACAGGTGCAGGAGTTGATGAGCCAGTCGAGTTTCCTTTCGGTCAACGACAAGCGTCTGCATTTCGGCCTCGGCGCGGAAACGTCGGCAGCGCTCGAGATCCGCTGGCCTAACGGCGGAAAGCAGACGTTCCCGAGCGTGCCGGCAAATCATCTGGTCGTGATCCGCGAAGGCGCGGGAATCGTCGCGACGCGCAAGCCACCGTTTACGGCTTAGTACGGTCCAACGGTGCCGGCTCAACCTTCGAATCCGCGGTATCGTGGAACTAAGGCTGCCGTGATCCAAATTGACGAGCAAATCTTACTCGCTCAGCAATGCGTTGCGAATCTGAGAACCATCCTGCTTGAAGTAAAGCAGCGAGAGCAGGAAATCCTCGAATATTTGAGCCGCGGCGTCGAACAGCGCGTCGCGAGCTGATCGTTTTTCGCGCTTGCTTGCGCCCCGGCCAAACGCACCGCCCTATAGTGTTGACATTGCGTGCAACAATATTCACCCACCCGCCACAACCACTTACGCCATCCCACCGCCATCACTCCGCCCACCGCGGCGTAATATTGTTTTGATGGACCATCCGAACAAAGCTCGCTCCTCAACTCGCCAGGCACGGCGCAGCTCGCGCAATGCAAAATTGCAAAAACGAACCCAATCCCGAAATCGGACGCTCGAGTTTTTGTCTCGCGCGCGGCCCCGTTTTTAAATGAGCCGTTCGTTCCACCTTCCGAGGCGCAGCTTCCTGATGCGGAGCCTCGCACTTCCATTGTTCCGGCGACTGAATGCACAAACCACACCGCAGGTGGATGCGGGTTTCCATCTGCATCCCCACTATCGCGCGCAAACCGCCCTCGACGCCACGATGCTCAATACCAACGCCGGGCTCGACGATTTCATCACGGAAAAATATCACGATCAAATCGCCTCGATTCTCGCCGAATGGACCGCCGGCTTGCTCGAATCACCCGCGCAAATACAGGCCATCGAAAAGGTCCTCGCCCCAGCGTTCTTAGGCTCGTCTGCGCAGCCGGCCGAATCCCGCATCGTCCGCCCCGGGCCCGCGCTTGAAGTCCGCGATGTCACTTTCCCACCGCAGCCTGCCCTTGCGCCCGACGCATTCCTCCACGAATTGCGGTCCTCTCTCAGCAACTATTCGAAGATAGATACCGCCGAGTTTCAAGTCACCGGAATCGACCCGCAGCCGAGCGGCAGCCTGGCAACTCGCGTGCGCTACGAACTGGTCGGCACAGGCCCAGGATTCCACCGCGAGCAGCGCGTGGGATGGTGGGATCTCGAATGGGAAGCCGCCTCGCCCGATCAATATCGCTTGCGACGCTGGCATGCCGCGGAAGAGACGCGTAGCCGATCTGCCAAACCGTGGTTCGCTGACATCGCCCCCCACGCGTTCGCGCGCGCTTCTTCCTACTCCGATCAACTGTTGCACGGCGTCGATCATTGGCGCACGATCCTCGACGGCGCATCCGGCATCGACATTTACGGCCACAACGGCGTGTCGGTCGGCGACATCGACGGCGACGGCTTCGACGACCTTTACGTGTGCCAGCCCGCGGGCCTCCCCAATCGGCTTTATCGAAACCGCGGCGACGGAACGTTCGAGGATATTACCGTGGCGTCGGGAGTCGGCCTTCTCGAAAACACCGCCTGCGCCATCTTCGCCGACTTCGATCGCGACGGGCGTCAGGATCTGATCGTCGTGCGCGCCAACGGTCCGCTATTGTTCCTGAATCAAGGCGGCGGCAAGTTTCGCCTCAAGCCCAACGCGTTTCAGTTCGCCAACCCTCCGCAAGGTACCTTCACCGGCGCGGCCGCCGCCGACTACGACCGCGACGGCTGGCTCGACACTTATTTCTGCCTCTACGCCTACTATCAGGGCGCCGATCAATACAAATATCCGAGTCCCTACTACGCCGCCGAAAACGGGCCTCCCAACTTCATGATGCGCAACAATCGCGACGGCACTTTTCGCGACGTTACCGCGCAATCGGGCCTCAACCAAAACAACACGCGTTATAGCTTTTGTTGCGGGTGGGGCGACTACAACCGCGACGGCTGGCCCGACCTTTACGTCGTCAACGATTTCGGACGGAAGAATCTCTATCGCAACAACGGCGACGGGACTTTCACCGACGTCGCTCCCCAGGCGCGCGTGGAAGATGTCGGCGCGGGCATGAGCGTCTGCTGGTTCGACTACGACAACGACGGCCTCGAGGATCTTTACGCCGCGAATATGTGGACCTCCGCCGGCGAGCGCATCTCCTCGCAGGAAATCTTCCAACGCGACGCGCCGCGCGAAGTCCGCGAATTGTATCGCAAACACGCGCTGGGCAATTCGCTATTCCGAAATCGCGGCGACGGGGGTTTCGAGGATTCCACCGCCGCGAGCGGAACCGGGATGGGCCGATGGGCGTGGTCGAGCGACTCCTGGGACTTCGATCATGACGGCTTTCCCGATCTCTACGTCGTCAACGGAATGGTCTCCGGCCCGCTGCCGGACGACCTCAACAGCTTCTTCTGGAGGCAAGTGGTCGCCAATTCGCCCGCCGGAGCGAAGCCGTCGCAGGAATACGAGCAGGGATGGAACGCCGTCAACGAATTGATCCGCGCCGACCACACCTGGAGCGGGTACGAACGCAACGTCTTCTTCGCCAACAATCGGGATGGAACGTTTTCCGATGTTTCGGGCGCGCTCGACCTCGATTTTCTGGAAGACGGCCGTTCCTTCGCCTTGGCCGACTTCGATCATGACGGCCGCCAGGAGCTAGTGCTCAAGAACCGCAACGCTCCGCAGTTGCGCCTGCTGAAGAACTTAATAGACGAATTGCCGCCGTCCATCGCCTTCCGGCTGCGGGGAGTCAAGAGCAATCCCGACGCCATCGGCGCAACCGTCACCGTCGCCAATCAGACGCGGTCGCTCCAAGCGGGATCGGGGTTTCTCTCGCAACACAGCAAGGAAGTGTTCTTCGGCGTCGGCGCAGCCGCCGGCCCGGTGAGCGCATCCATCCGCTGGCCGAGCGGGTCGGTGCAGGAACTACACGGCCTGCCGATCAATCATCGCGTGTGGGTTGAAGAAGGCGCCGCGCCGTCTCGCATGGAACCGTTCAAAACATTCCAGTTCGCTCCCGTTTCTAAACCGCAACCGCCTGAAATTGTTCCGACCACCGTCGAAACCTGGCTGCTCGCGCCCGTCCCCACTCCCGGCGCCAAACCGGGACTTCTTCAGTTATCGCTCGATCCGCAACGCCAGGCGCTTTCCGTTACAGACGACACCGCCGCCATCTACAACATTCTTTACCGATACATATTCGACCGCCACCGCGATCTCACGCTTCCAACTTCGTTCCTGATCGACGCTCACGGCGACATTGTGAAGGTGTACCAGGGCCCGGTCGATCCCCGGCGCGTCGAGGAAGACATCCGGCGCATCCCGCAAACCACCGAACAACGATTAGCCAGTGCCCTGCCCTTCCCCGGCAACGCGGAAACGTACGAGTTCGGCCGCAACAATTTGTCCCTTGGCTCGGCGTTTTTTCAACGCGGCTATTACGATGAAGCCGCGGCGTCTTTTCGAACCGCTCTTCGCGACGACCCCTCCAGCGCGGAAGCTCATTACGGCCTCGGTAGCGCATACCTGAAGCAAGAAAAGAACGCCGAGGCGCGCGCGAGTTTCGAGCAAGCGGTGAAACTCACCGCGAACTATCCCGATACCCTTCCAAGCGCGTTGAATAATCTCGGCCTGCTCGCCACGCGCGAAGGGCGGACCGGCGAAGCCGTCGGCTATTTCGAAGAGGCCCTCCGCCTCAGCCCCGATTATTGGATCGCGCTCGAGAACCTGGGTAACGCCTACCGGCAGCAGAAGCGTTGGGACGAAGCGCGCCGGGCGTTGGAGCGAGCGGTCGCCGAGCGGCCTCGAGAGCCGGAGGCGAACTACAGCTTGGCCATGGTTTACGCGCAAACGGACGACACCGGCCGCGCCGATCAATATTTGCAAAATGCTTTGAAATTGCGCCCCGATTATCCGGAGGCGTTGAACAACCTCGGAATTCTGTATCTCAGGACGCACCGCCGCGATCAGGCAGTGGCGAAGTTCGAGGAATGTATCCGTGTCGCGCCCGGATTTGATCAGGCTTACTTGAACCTGGCACGCGTCTACAGCTTGGAAGGCGCTAGCGACCAAGCGCGCGTGGTGCTGGTCGCCCTGCTCAAACAACATCCAGGGCACGCGCAGGCTCAGCAGATGCTCGATCAATTGCGATGAAGCTGTAATACAATTCGATCAATGAAGAAGTTCGCTTTGGGTTGCGTGGCCGCCTTGGCGGTTGGAGCGCTCTTCGCCCAAGATCAAAACCCGCAAAGCAAGCCCGAGTATTTCGACGAACCCAAGTTCATCGTCGCCGGCGTGGCCGATCCTTCTGAGCGCGGCGGCCATGGTTCCGATCCGGTGCTGCGTTCCTCCGAAGCCTTGGCGAAAGCGGCGGCTTCGCTGCGCACAGGCTCGCCGAGCACCGCGACGATAGAATCGCTGCGCACGGCCGTCGCCCACGAACCGAATCGAGCCGACCTGCGCCACTCCCTCGCCGACGCGGAGGAGAAGCAGGGAGATGCGCTGGACGCCGTTCGCGAGTATCAGCGCGCCGCGGAACTGCAGCCCAGCGAAGCCAATCTCTTCGATTGGGGCACGGAACTGCTGACGCATCGCGCGGCGAACCAGGCGGTCGAAGTCTTCACCAACGCCAATCGCCTATTCCCGCGATCCACTCGCGTGTTGCTTGGCCTCGCCGTGGCCGGCTACTCGCGCGGTTCCTACGATCAGGCCGCGAAATGGTTTTTCCAGGCCACGGACCTGAACACGAGCGATCCGGCGCCTTACATGTTCCTGGGTAAAGTGTCCAGCGGCGCGATTACGGATTCCGACGGTTTCGCGGAGCGGCTGGAACGATTCGCTCGCCTGCAGCCCGAGAACGCCTGGGCCAATTACTATTACGCCGCCACTCTCTGGAAGCAACGCAACGGCCCGCCCGACCGGGTACAAGCGCTGCTCGAAAAAGCGATCCATCTCGATCCGCATCTCGGCCCGGCCTATCTGCAACTCGGCGTCCTATTTTCAGAACGGGGCAACTTCCCGCAAGCGATGGCCGCTTATCAAGACGCGATCACTGCCGATCCTCGCATGGAGGAAGCCCACTACCGTCTGGCGCAGCTATTCCGGCGGACCGGCGAATCCGCGCAGGCGCGAAAGGAGATCGAGATCTACCAGCAGTTGTCGAAGCACTCGGCTGAGGAGTTAGAACGCGAGCGCTCCGAAATCCAGCAATTCGTGTTTGAGTTACGCGGCCGTTAGCTCAACCTCAGAAGGCCAGCTTGAGCGCGAATTGAATGAGGCGTGGATTGTTCACCGTGTAGTTAATCGTGGTAAACGTCGCCGGAGAATTGAAGTCCGCGCCTGATAGGTTCCCGCCTGGGGTGCCCCACTGCGGATGGTTGAATAAGTTGAAGAACTCGGTTCGAAAATCGAGCCGCATCCCTTCGCGCGGCAACGCGAAGTGTTTAATGACGGAGAAATCGGTGTTCACGAAGCCGGGGCCGGAAAGCGGCGTCCGGTTCGCGTTTCCGAGCTCTCCCGCAGCCGG
>Ga0302326_10010113_pt1 | contig 20466 bp, 20 predicted proteins | sample Palsa_T0_3_FD_202264 | JGI IMG/M metagenome (GOLD analysis project Ga0302326, IMG submission 202264) | Peat permafrost microbial communities from Stordalen Mire near Abisko, Sweden - Palsa_T0_3 | ecosystem: Environmental > Terrestrial > Soil > Palsa > Peat permafrost | place: Sweden: Abisko...
AGCCGACCCCCGCGCCGCCGGTGGTCGCGACGGGGACGCCAAGGCCGCGAAGAACGCCGATCGTCGTCGAGAATGCCAGGCCTTCGGTGACCGCACCGCCGTAGAAACCGCCTATGGAAAAGATTGCATGGTTTGGAGCGGGACTCATGGGTTCGGCGTTCGTCGAAGCGTTGCGCGCGCGCGGCGCCGACGTGGTGGTGTATAACCGCACGGAAGCAAAAGCACGGGCACTCGAGCGCTTCGGCGCTCGCGCGGTCGGAGATCCACGCGAAGCGGCGCGCGGTGCGAGCCGCCTGCACATTATGATCTCGGACGACGCGGCAGTCGATGCGCTCTTGGAGTCGCTCGACGGCGCAATCCCAAGCGACGCGATCGTCATCGACCACTCGACCGTCGCGCCCGGCCCGACCACCGCTCGCTTCGCGCGGATGCAGTCGCGCGGGATTGCGTTCCTGCACGCCCCCGTCTTTATGTCGCCCGGGGGCGTCCGCGAAAGCACGGGCGTCATGCTGGTCAGCGGGCCTCAAAGCGTGTACGAGAACGTGCGAGCCGAGCTTGCTGCAATGGCGAGCGACGTGTGGTACCTCGGCGAAACCCAGGATAAGGCCGCAACGATCAAGCTGTTCGGCAATTCGATGCTCGTCTTCATGAGCGCGGCACTGGCCGACGGCTTGACGATGGCGAACGCCGCCGGCGTAACGCCCGAGGAAGCGCTCACGCTGTTCGAGCACTTTGCGTTGCAAGGCGCACTCGAATTTCGCGGTAAGAGGATGGCGCGGCGCGATTTCGCCCCGATGTTCGAACTGACGATGGCGCGCAAAGACGTGCGTCTCATGCTCGAAACGGCACAGAGCGCAGGCGCAACGCTCCACGTTCTGCCGCACATTGCGGCGCGAATGGACGAGCTCATCGCAAGGGGTTTCGGCGCCGAAGATTTGTCCGTCTTGGGTGCGGACATCGTCGCGACGAACGCGCTCGCGTAGATGCCCGCGACGTTTTACTTCGAAGACGCGGTCGTGGGTGTGCGCCGCGAACTGGGGCGGCACACCGTAAGCAAAGAAGAAATCATCAGCTTCGCGACGCAGTACGATCCGCAGCGCTTTCACGTCGATCCGGCCGCGGCGGAACGGACACCCTACGGCGGGTTGATTGCGAGCGGCTGGCATACGTGCTCGCTCGCGATGCGCGCGCTCGTCGACGGTCTGCTCTCGCACACGGCGGCGCTCGGTTCGCCGGGGGTCGACGAAGTGCGCTGGCTGCGGCCGGTGCGCCCGGACGACACGCTGACCTTCTACACGACCACGCTCGAAGCGCGCCCCTCGCGCAGCAAGCCGGATCGCGGGGTCGTCGTCTCGCTCACGGAAGCCGTCAATCAAGCGGGCGAGGTGGTGATGACCATGCGCGGCATGTCGCTCACGCTGCGCCGGCCGGGCCCGTAGCCTTGGCAGAAGACGCCGACGTCATCGTCGTCGGGGCAGGCCTTGCGGGCCTGGTTGCCGCCGCCGAAATCGCCGATGCCCACAAACGCGTGATCGTCGTCGATCAAGAGTCGGCAAACAACCTTGGCGGTCAGGCATTCTGGGCGTTCGGCGGATTGTTTTTCATCGATAGCCCGGAACAACGGCGCCTCGGAATTCACGATTCGTACGACCTCGCGCTCGAGGATTGGCTCGGCAGTGCGGGCTTCGATCGTGAAGAAGATCACTGGCCACGGCAGTGGGCACACGCCTACGTCACCTTCGCAAAAGAAGAAAAGCGGGCGTGGCTGCACGCGCAGGGCATGCGCTGGTTTCCCGTCGTGGGCTGGGCCGAACGCGGCGGGTATGGAGCCGTCGGTCACGGCAACTCCGTGCCGCGCTTTCACGTCACGTGGGGCACGGGCCCGGGCGTCGTCGCTCCGTTCGTGCGACGCACGCGCGCGGCCGAAGCGGCGGGACGGCTGCGCTTTGCCTTTCGGCATCGCGTCGACGAACTGATCGTCGAGAACGGCGCCGTCGCGGGCGTGCGCGGGGCGTTATTGCAAGCGGACGGCGTCGCACGCGGTAAGCCGAGCTCGCGCGTCGTCACCGGGGACTTCGAATTGCGCGCGGGAGCCACGATCGTCGCGTCCGGCGGCATCGGCGGCAACCACGAACTCGTGCGGGCGAATTGGCCGGCGCGGATGGGAACGCCGCCCGCCTTTATGATCCAGGGTGTGCCCGATCACGTCGACGGCCGCATGCTCGCCATCACCGAGGCCGCGGGCGGCCGCATCATCAATCGCGACCGAATGTGGCACTACACCGAAGGCATCCGAAATTGGAACCCGATTTGGAACCGGCACGGCATTCGCATTCTGCCGGGGCCGTCGTCGCTGTGGCTCGACGCAACCGGCAAACGTTTGCCGCCGCCGCTCTATCCCGGGTTCGACACGCTCGGCACGCTCGAGCACATCATGCAGTCCGGTTACGAGTACACCTGGTTCGTGACCGATCAAGCGATCGTCAAGCGCGAGTTCGCGCTGTCGGGTTCGGAACAAAACCCCGACCTCACCAATAAAGATTGGCGTCTGGTGCTCGGTCGCGCGATCGGAAAACGCGCCACACCGCCGGTCGAGGCATTCAAAGAGAAGGGCGCCGACTTCGTCGTGCGCGAGACGCTCGAAGAGCTGGTCGAGGGGATGAACGCGCTCACCGACGTGCCGCGGCTCGACTTCGAAACCGTGCGTCGCGAAGTGACGGCGCGCGATCGCGAGCTCGACAACCCGTACGGCAAAGATCTGCAAATCGCCGCGATCCGCCAGGCGCGCAATTACCTGGGCGACCGGCTCATTCGAGCGGCACCGCTGCACCGGTTGCTCGATCCAAAGTTCGGTCCGCTCATCGGCGTGAAGCTGAACATCATCACGCGTAAAACGCTCGGCGGTTTCGAGACCGATCTTACCAGCCGCGTCTTCGGAGCGAACGGCAGCATCATCCCAGGGCTCTACGCGGCGGGCGAAGCGGCGGGCTTCGGCGGGGGCGGCGTGCACGGCTACCGCGCGCTCGAAGGCACCTTTCTCGGCGGATGCATCTTTTCCGGACGGGCGGCGGGGCGATCGGCGGCGCGCGCGTGAACGGACGGTCGGCTAGCTGCGTAGGGCAGCTTCTTCGCATCTTCGTCGGCGCCGACGCGCTTTGGCAAGGGCAACCCGTCCATCTTGCCATTCTAACGCTCCTTCGCGATCGCGGGTTCGCCGGCGCGAGCGTGTTTGCGGGGATCGAAGGCTTCGGATCGCACGGCGAGATCCACTTCGATCGACTCTTCGCTTCGGACCGCAAGCGCTCGATGCTCGTCGAGATCATCGATACGGAAGAGCGGATTTCAGCGATCCGGCCACAGCTCGAAGCGATGATCGATGAAGGCACCATCACCCTCGAACGAATCGAGTACGTGCACTATCTATCGAGCAGGTGACCGGAGCGATAACGCGCCACGGCGACGCGTTCGACCGTCACGAAGCCGTCGCCGAGCATCGACTCGAGCGCCGGAAGAAAACCCCGCAGCCGCTCTTCGCTCTCGGCGACCTCGATGACGATCGGTAGATCGCCCGGAGCTTCGACCGCTTTGTCCGACGAGAGGCGACGGCCTTCCCCATAGCCTTCCGCTCCTGGAAACGCGGTGGCGCCCGAAAACCCCGCGGCGAGCATCGCTTCCATCAGCGCCCGAAACAGGGGCTTGCCGCGAAAGCGGTGCGATTCCGACACGTAGATCCGCATCAAGACGCCGTTGTAGCCGATCTCCACGTCAGTGCCTTCTCTCGGCAGAACGATAGCGACGATAGAACACGCGCTCGATCGTTCGGACGCCCTCGCGGATCATCACATCGACCTCGGGCAACAGGGCGTTGATCTTGTCTTCGCTATCGACGATCTCGATGACGACCGGCATTCGGCTGCCGAAGGAGAAGACGCGGTTGGGGTGGATCTCGCGATGGTTGCCGAAGCCCTCGACACCACGAAAGACCGTCGCACCGTTCACGCCTCTTTGGCGCGCCTTGCGCACGATTGCGTCATACAGGGGGCCCAGCCCATGCCGCGCATTTTCAGCCACGAATATTCGCAGCATGCAGGCTTCGACGAATCCGGCGTCTTCGAACATCAGAAATTTTAGTGTGCGATCGAAAATGCTGATTCCTGTGCCGCCTTTCGACGCTCACGGAACCCCGAGAGCTTCCTCATCAACCCGCTGCTCGGGCGAGAAGAATGCTTGCGCCACCAACGTCGGTACGAGTGCAGTGAGGATCACGACCGTAACGAGCGCCGTATACTGGGCCTGCGTGATGTAGCCGTGAGTCAACCCGTAGAGGCTCGAGATCGTTCCGAACGTGAGCCCGGTCGCCATCATCAGCGTAAGGTACGATGAGTCTTGCTTCGAGTGCCCGAAAATCCGCGCGACCGGCCAGACGCCGGCGATCTTGGCGACGAGCTTCACCACGAAGAGCGCGAGGATCAACGGCCACGTCGTCAGCGCCGCGCTCGCGGAGATCAGCGATCCGGCTTTGATGAAATAGAACGGTGTCAGAAAGCCCATCGTCAACGAGCGAAGCCGGCGCGAGACGTCGGAGTGTGACATGAGGAAGCCGGCGCAGGAGAGCCCGAGGAAATACGCCGGAAGGACGCCCTCGCTTCTCGCGGCGGTTGCGATCGCACTCAGCGTGAGGATGATTGCGAAAAGCACGCGCAGACCGGGTTCGCTCACGCGCGCAGGCGCGGCAAAAATACGACCGAGAAGCTTCGGCACGGTAACGATTGCCACGACGATAGCCACCACGAGCGCGACGAGCCAGAGGTTATAGTTGGCGAAGAGCAGGCCGAGCGCCACGACGGTACCGAGATCGGTCATGAAGCATGCCGCCAGGATGAGTTGCCCGAACGCGGTTCCGGCGCGGCGCGATTCCACCATGACGGCGTAGACGACGGCGACCGACGTGGTCGACATTGCGACACCCGCAATTTTCGCGGCCGGTGCAGACCAGTGAACGAGGAGCAGCGCGTACGTCAACGCGGCGAGGAACGGCAGAAAGAACGAGACCATACCGATGAGAACGGCTGGGCGAAGCTGCGCTCGGAGAACTTTCGGATCGATCTCTGCACCGGCGAGGTAGGTAAGCATGATGCTCCCAAAGCCGGCAATGAAATCGATCCAAACCGTCGAGTGGAGGCCGATCAGGTTACCGGCAAAGACGCCGATGAGTATCTCGATAAGCGCGGCGGCGAGCCCGGCTCGGGTCGCAACAAACGCCGCTATCGTCGCGAGAATCATCCATAGAGCCGCGGTGGCCCATGGATTGTCGGCCGGGAGAGCGAGGTTCACTGGGTCCTCCTACGACAGCGTGAAGCAGATCGTAGGAGTCGTTGGCCGCAAAGGCGGTGCCGCAGGGAGCGAGGTGGACTCCTCCACCCCGACCGGGATAGGTCCGGCCGCGCCACGTTCTTCCCGCGCTCGGTAGACTTTAACCTCTCGCGAGCGGCAGGCGTATCGAGAGGCCGCACGCTATCACGCCAACGATGCGCATCGATCTCAACGCGAGGGCGTTACTCGGGATCGTGTTCCTCGTCGCAGTGATGGCGCTCATCCTGTTCGGCGGCGCGGGAACGACACGCTATTGGCAAGCGTGGGTCTTTATCACGATTTATTTCGTTTCGGCGCTGCTGATCACGCGCTATCTCATGAAGAACGATCCGGCGCTCCTCGAGCGTCGCTTGAACAGCGGCCCGATGGCGGAAAAAGAGCCGGTGCAAAAGATCATCATGACCTTTGCGTCGATCCTGTTTATCGCGACCCTGGCCGTGCCGGCGCTCGACCATCGTTTTGGGTGGTCGAGCGTTCCGCTCTATGGCGTCGTCTCGGGCGAGGTTCTCGTGGCAGTTTCGTTTTACGCCGTCTTTCTCGTGTTCGCCGCGAACCCGTTCACCTCGGCCACGATCACGCTTGCGGACGATCAACGCGTCATTACGACGGGTCCCTACGCGATCGTGCGCCACCCCATGTACGCCGGCGCATCGCTGCTCCTCATCGCCACGCCGTCCGCGCTCGGATCCTACTGGGGCTTGCTGCCGTTCCTCGCGCTGATGCCCTTGCTGATCTGGCGGCTCTTGGATGAGGAGCAGTTTCTGCGAACGCATCTCGCTGGGTACAGCGAGTACTGCGCGACGGTGCGCTGGCGCTTAGTGCCGGGAGTCTTCTAACACGTGCTCGGCATAGGTTAAGCTTCCACTCGCGCCGATCGCTTGGGCTAAACACCGCTCTTGCTCGGCAAGCCCGCGGCGCATCAGCAGCTCTCGACCGGCCGGGAGCACTTTCAGAACGCGACGAACTGCGGTGCGCGGGACGAACGTCAACACCGGGTACCACGGCAGCACGCCCGACGGCAAACCAAGGTCGGCCATACCGCTTTTGCCGACGAAGGCACGAACGATGCTCAGGTGCAGCGCGCGCGTCCAGCGTCCGCGCAGCCATCCGAAGTTGGGATAATAGTGTCCTAGCGGTTCGTCGATGAGTGCGGCCCCGAGTTGACGGCTCGTCTCGTCGGGCGGTGCCTGCGCCAGCAAATTGTGGTAGAGCGCGACGCGACCGTCCGCCTCGGTTCTATGCAGCCGATGTTCTTCGACGCCCATGAGCCAGCCGATATAGCGCCACAACTGCATCACGGACTGCGCTTCGGTATTCGAGATCGGCACGCCGAGCAAGCGAATGCCCAAGAGATACACGACCGAAAACGCGAGATACGTTACGTGCATATCGCCCTGGTTGATCGGCACACCGTACGTTGAAGAATCCCAATCGGAACGACGCGCGACCGAACGGCGAACGAGCGCGTGAATCAGGCGAACCTGCAGCGTCGAAACGTAGCCGGGCGCGAACGGTTCCATCCCACCGGGACGCGTGCAATCCAGCCACCACTTGGTCGTCTCCGCGAGACGTCGCTGCGGGCCTTTCTCGAGCGCGCCGGTCAGGACGAGCGTGCGATTGATCGCGGACGCGCGGTACCCCGCGAGCAAGGCGATGTCGCGCAGCACGTAGTTCCCCATGCGACCGGCGAGCGCCGATGCGCGCGTGCCGGCGGCGAGCTGCTCCGAGTCGACCCATCGGGGCCGCTGCTCGACCACGGAGAAGAAGCTGCGCAGCTCCTGGGGTGCGTTCTCTATCGAGGCGACCCCGTATCGCGAGGCGCGATCGAAGAGGGGTTTCGTACGGGCGAACCCTTCGCTGCTCATCCATTCGACGAGCGCATCCATCGGCTGGTCGCCCATCAGCAACGATGCGCCGAGCGCGTTCCACTGCCCGGCGTTCGGCTCGCAGTCCGGCGGCAGCAGGCGGCGCAAGTTCCGCGCGCTGCGCCGGGCAGCGCGCACGCCGGCTCCGTGCCGCAACGGAAATCCAGGCGATTCGACCGGGTTGAGTACGTCCACCGTGGGCCACCTTCGCGGCGGGTCGCGCTATGGCTTCCTGAGGATCACCACGTCACCGTCATCGTTCTCACGGTAATCCTTATCGCTCAGGATTCCGCGCCGAACCGCGCCCGCCCACTGGACGACATAATGATAGGAGCCCGCGATCTTCGCGACCGGGCCGAGCACCTCGCGCCAATGATCGCACGCCGTCGTATTGTCGGGGTCGACTTTTTCGGCACGGCAGAGTTCGTAATAGAACGTCGGAATGAGGAAGACTTGCGTCGCGACCGGCGTCGTCACGATCTTCACCGAAATTTCGTCCGCGCCGCAGCCGCCTGCGAATGCAAGCCCGTGAAGGCTCGGATGCGTTGCCTGATAGCCTTTGACCTCGGCCGCAATCCGATTGCTGAACGCACCGTCGAACGGGACATCGTACAGGCCGTCGGCGTCGTGAGCCGTCGCAAAATCGGCTCCAAGTACTTTCGCGCGTCCTGCTTCGTAGCTCTCGAAAGCGGCGAGCGTCGCTCCCCAAACGCTGCGCGGGTACCCCAGCTTCACGAGCGCCCGCTCGTAGCGGATCGCGACGTTCGCGATCGTCGAATAGTGGGAGAGAAGCGTCGTCGCCTGAGCGTTCGGCAAATCGGTCTCGAGCATGTCGCAGCCGCTGACGACGCCGCAACCCGAACGGGCCGAGCACGTATTTCCCTCCGCATTCTCACCGTAATGGAGCCGCGTCGCAGAGACGACGTCGTCAGGTACGATCGCGGCGACGGCCGTCCGCACCGTGGAATACCTCGGCGTGGCGGCCTTTACCGTGCCGGCGGCAGCTGCGAGAAGAACGGCGAGCGCCAGCGCACGGGCGAACTGCAGGGCCATAGATCGCTCTCTTTATTGCGCGGTTGAGTCGACTTCGACTCCCGCCCGCTTCGGATCGATAAGGATTTTGGCGTGACGCTCCGGGTCGCCGAGTGCGGAAAAAGCACCGGCGACGCCGTCTAAGCCGACCGTGCCGGTGAGCACGGCCGCGCACTTGACCTTGCCCTCGGCGATGAGATGCAGCGTGTCGCGGTACTCGAGCGGGGAATAGCCCAGCACGAACCGCAGGTCGATTTCCTTGTTGATGGCGAGCGACGGTTCGATCGTGTCGGGTACCATGCACACGCCGACGACGATCACGCGCGAATACAGCGGCGCACCGTCGAGTATCGTCTGCAATATGCCCGGCACGCCGACGCACTCGAAGATCACGGGGCGCTTTGGTTTGAGGCCGAGCGAATCGATCAAGCGCCACGTGTTCCACCAGGGGAACGGCAGTTTGCCGAGCTTTTCGCGCGTCCCGAGCGCGAGCTCGAGCAAAGCCGGGATGGTTCCGATGAAGCCGTACTGTTCCCAGCTTCGATAGGGCGAATTCTTCGCCGGATCGATCAGCACGTCTGCGCCGCAGCGCCGTGCGAGCTCTCGCCGGCCGGGCGAAAAGTCGCTTGCGATGATGGTCTTGACCCCCCGCGCCTTCAGCATACAGATCACCGCGAGCCCCACCGGGCCGCAACCGATGACGATGCTGACGTCGCCTTTCTTGACCTCGCTGCGCGCGACGGCATGCAGTCCGACCGCCATGGGTTCGGTCAGGGCAGCCCGGTCGGCGTCGAGCCCGTTGGGTACGGGCGACATCAGCGTCTCTTCGACGACGACCTGTTCCGCATACGCACCCGCCGAGCGCGCCGAGAGGCCGAGTAAATCGATGTCGGCTCCGTTGCGCAGGATCGGCACCGCGGTCACGTGCGTTCCCGGTTTGAGTTTTCGCGACGTTCGCGGCCCGTACGCGAGAATCTCGCCGCAAAATTCATGGCCGAACACGACTTCGTCGGAAGAACTCGGGAAGTGCGGATAGCCGGAGCGCAGCATGAGCGCAGCCATATGGTCGCAGTGATATCGCAAGTGCAGGTCGGAGCCGCAAATCCCGCAGCGCAACACCTCGAGCAGCACCTGCCCTTTCCCGGGGACGAGCGGCGGCCGGTCGACGACGCGAAGGTCGGTGTTCTGGCAAACCACGGCTTTCATAAGGGAGGCTTCGCGTTCTGCCGAAGCCACCCTCGATGCAACTCACGGCTGCGTTTCTTCTGGTTTGGCTCGCAGCGCTGCCGCCGATCGCGAGCGAAACGCGTGCCGTTGCGCCGGCGACGCTCGCGCTCGCTACGCTCAATGCGCGGCTCGATAAGGATCGTGGGCGCCACGATTGGACGGCATATCTCGCCGATGCGAAGCGCATCGCGGTGCTCGTCAACCAGTCGCCGGACGCCTTACTCGAGGTCGCGCGTGCCGACACACATCTGGGGCGCACGAACGACGCGCTCGCTCTCGTGCGCGTGGTCGCTGCGATGGGTCAGGGGAGCGCTGCCGTCGCGGCGTTACCCGACTTTCGTCCGCTTCGCAAGATGCCCGCGTTTGCGCCGATTGCCGCGCGCCTCGTCGCGAATTCGCGCCCCGTTTCGCGCGCCCGCGTCGCCTATGTGTTACCCGATGCCGGCTTGATGCCGGAGGATCTCGACCGCGACGCCCCGCGAGGGCGATACCTGCTTACGAGTGCCGCGGAGAAGAAGATCGTAGCGCTCGATGCGGCGGGCCGCATTTCGGATTTCGCGCGCAGCCCTGACGGCTGGCCGATGCTCGCGCTCAAGGTCGATGCCGTGCACGGCGTGGTGTGGGCGACCGAGGCCGCGCTCGACGGGTTCGTGTTCGTTCCCAAGCGCGATTGGGGCCGCACCGCCGTGCTGCGCTTCGATCTCGCGAGCGGCAAGCTCTTGGGACGCACGGAGGGTCCGCGGCCGGCGCAGTTTGGCGATGCGGCGCTGAGCCCACGCGGAGACCTGCTGCTTGGCGACGATAATGCCGGCGGCTTGTACCTCGCTCCGGCCAACGGCGCGCCGCTGCGCCGCCTCGACAAAGGGGAATGGGTCTCGCCACAAACTCCGGCGTTTATCGACGCGCGGCGCGTGCTGATTCCCGATTACGCGCGAGGTCTCGGCCGCTTCGATATGGCAACGGGGCTCGTGCGCTGGATTCCGATGCACGGCATCGCCCTCGAAGGTATCGACGGTATGTACCTCCGCGGCCACGACCTGTTCGCAATCGAAAACGGCACGGCGCCCGAACGCGTCGTCGTCCTCCATCTCGATGCCGCCTTCGATCGCGTTCTTTCCCTAGACACGATCGAAAGCGGTACGCCCTCGCTCGATCCAACGCACGGCCTCATCCGGGGCGGCGCTTTCGAGTACATCGCCAACGCCGGATGGGCGAAGCTCGACGCGCATGGGAATCTCACGTCCGGGCAGCACTTCACGCCGGCCCGCATCATGCGCGCGCCGCTCACTAGCTTTGCAAAGGACGTCCGACCCACGTGAAGGTCTTCCGGCGCTCGTTCTTACTCTCGGGCAGCGCGGCGCTCGCGAGCTGCACGGTTGTGGGTGCGGGCGGCGCAAACGGCCGCATCAACCATACGACGATTCCTGGGACCCTGCGCTACACGGACGGCGGAGGCGTCACGGGCCTCAACGACCACCTGGTGCCGGAGCTCTCCGTCCGGTATCTCTCCAGTCTCTATCAGGGTTTCCTGATGCGCTACGACGCCCAAGAGCGGCCTTATGGCGACCTCGCCGGCTGGATCGTCCTGAACGATATCCCGCTCTCTGGTGCTGGTTAATCCTTGTCAGCATGACGAGCTGCTTCCGCTAGCGCCGCTTTGATCGCGTCCGGCGTCGGCGGGCAGCCGCGCACCGTTACGGTGGCGCCGAGTTCGATGACGGCGCCCGCGCCGGCATCGGGTGCTCCCGCCCACGGGCCCTCGCCCAGCGCGCAATCGCCGACGGCGATCACGACGCGCGGGGCGGGCGTCGCTTCGAGCGTGGCATGCGCGGCCTCGCGCATCGCGACCGTCATCGGTCCGGTTACGGTTATCACGTCGGCGTGGCGCGGCGAGGCGACGATGTCCCAACCGTCTTTCGTGATGTCATAGAAGGCGTTGTTGAGTGCGTTCATCTCGTGCTCGCAGCCATTGCAGCTGCCGCAGACGAGGTGCCGGATGCCGAGCGATCGTCGAAATGCCGCCATCAGCGATCCGCGCACGCATAGCAGAGGTTGAAACTCTTGTTGACGAGCGGAAAATCCGGCACGATGTTGTCGTCCATCGCGCGAGCCACGCACGGCCAGTTTCGGTACGATGCGGAAATCAGATGGAAACGCTCGAGGCGGCCGCCGGCTCCGATGCGAAGGGCGATCGTTTCCGCGCCGCGCGGTCCCTCGACGGTTGCCAGTGCGGTTCCAGTTCCGGCTCTAAGCGCAAGCGGCGGCGGCAAAGCGGCGTCACCGAGGAGGGCGAGCGCCTCGCGAATCAAGCGAAACGACTCGCTCAGCTCGTCGCGCTTCACGTGGCAACGCGCCATTGCATCGCCGCCAGTAGCGCGCGCAACCCTTGCCGGAAGGTCGCGATAGGCGCCGTACGGGGCGAATGTACGAACGTCGACGGTTCCGTGCGAGGCTCGATGCGCCGGGCCGACGGCGCCGAGGGCGTGCGCGATCTCGCGCCCGAGCACGCCGGCGTTTTGCCAGCGTGAGCTGACCGATGCGTTGCCGAAGAGCGCGTGCACGAAACGCTCGCTGTGCGATTCGAGCTTTACGACCTCGACGGCGATGCGCCGCCGGTCGTCGAGAGCGAAGGCTGCCACGCCGCCGGGTACGACGGCATCGAAAAGCAACCGGTGGCCGCCGGCGATCGCGCACAGGCGCATCGCCTCCTCCTTGAGCGCCATCCCGCGGGCAAAACCTACGCCCCAGCCCGTGCCCGCTGAGCTCGCCGCCAAGTCGGCCACATGATTGTAGATGCGCTCGAGTTCTGCTATTACCAGTCGCGCCAAATCGACCTCGGCGCAGACCCGCACGCCGGCCAGCGCTTCGAGCGCGAGCGCGTACCCGAAGGAATGTGAGGCGCTGCAGCCGCCGCAAATTCGCGCGACCTTCGGGGCGCTCGCGGCGGCCGAGCCGCCCTCGAGCGCTCGTTCGACGCCGCGATATGAATAGCCGAGTTGCGCGTCGAGATGCACTAAGGTCTCGCCGCCCGAACTAAAGGTAAAGCGCCCGGGCTCGATGATTCCCGCGTGCACCGGGCCGACGACGAAGTGCATCAAACCGCTTCCGTGAGCGACCACGGCCGGCGGCATCGCGCCGTCGTGCCAACGGAATGGGCGCGGATCGGGCAGGTCTTCGAAGTGTACGGCGCGCTCCTGCGCCATCTCGCGCTCGTCCCATGCGAGCGCGGGGCACGCGCCGGAAACCGCCTTTGCGATCCGCGTTTCGTCGAAGCGGTGCGAGAGCGCATACGGACCTTGCGCTGCGAGGAACAGGTAGTGGAGCGCGTGGTCGTCGGCGTAGGCACCCAGGGGAACTCCGTCAGCGCAAGCCTCGGCGACCCTGTCGCGGAAGATTTCAGCGCCGCTCGCGCGGGTCGTGGTCACGGAGTGCCTCCGGCCGAGGCAGCGAGGGCGAGCAGCGCAGACCCAAGCGTTGACCACGGTACGATTGCGACTCCAAGTGCGCAGCACAGCGCGAGCGTCGTCGTCAGCGCGGTGAAGCGTCCGGAGCGGCGCGTGGCCACGTGGGTTGCGACTCCGCCCTCGATTTCGATCGCGACGCGAGCGATCGCCGCGAAAGCGAGTGCGAGGCCGAGGACGCCAAACGCGAGGGGAGCATAGCGGTGCGCGGAGATTCCGGCGAGCACGACGAGCACTTCGCTGACGAAGAGCCCGAACGGCGGCAGGCCGCAGAGCGCCGCGAGCGCCGCGAGCATGAGGCCGCCCGCCGGATGCATCGTCCAGAGCGCACGGACGCGGCGCAGTTCGGTCGAGCCGCATTCCTGCGCGACGATGCCGGCCATAAAGAATGCCGCGCACTTCGTGGCCGCATGCGCGGCGACGTGCAGCAGCGCCGCAAACCACCCGAGCGGGCCGCCGAAACCCAGCGCAAGCGCGACGATGCCCGCGTGCTCGACGGTCGAATATGCGAGCAGACGTTTGAGATCGGTCTGCGCGAGCATGAGCGCGCCCGCCGTGACGGCGGAGAGCGCTCCGAACCACACGAGCAGGTCTGCTGCGAACGGCCCTGCGCCGAGCGCATTCGCGACGCCGAGCGTGCGCATGATCGCGTAGAGCGCGCACGACACGAGCACGCCGGAGAGCAGGCCGCTGATCGGCGCCGGCGCTTTCGAATGGGCGTCGGGCAGCCACGCGTGCATCGGAACGAGCCCGGCCTTCGTTGCGAAGCCGACGAGCATCAGCGCGATGGCGACGCGCGCCAGCGGCGTCGCACCGGTTGTTCCGTGCGCTTCGATTGCATCCCACGACAGCGCGGCCGCGGGCGGAATCCCGTGCGCAATCGAGACGTGGCCGAGCGCGACGATCCCGAGCAACGCGAACGCGATGCCGACGCTGCAAAGGACCAGATATTTCCAAGCAGCTTCGAGCGCAGCTTCCTCGCCGCTGTACCCGACTAAGAACGCCGTTGCGAGCGTCGTAAACGATATACCGAGCCACAGCAAAGCGAAGTTCTGTGCGAGCACGACCAGCAGCATCGCGCTCCAGAACGCGCCCAAGAGGATGAAATAGATCGGCTTGCTCGACCAGATCGCGTAGCCTTTCGTCCAGTCGTCCGCAAAGATGCCCTCCGAAAAGAACGTCGCGAGCAGCCCGAGGACCGAGACGATGCCGGCGAACAGCAGCGAGAGCCGGTCGATCGAGCCGGCGCAGAAGAACGGCAACGCTGCGGCGATCACCGTGAGCACGGTGCGCGCCGCACGCCGCAGCGAGCGCTGCGGGATTAGGCGCACGAGTAGGGCGAATGCGAACGGAGCGGCGATTGCAAACGCGATCATCCGCGCAGGCTCCGCAACGCCTCGACGTCTAAGACTGAACTGCGCGCGAAGAACGCGCGCACGAGGGCGAGACCGATGAAAGTTGCGACCAGCGCGTCGAACGTCGCCCCAAGCTCGAGCGACTCAGGCAAGGTTGGCGCGAGCACTGCCCCCGCCAGCGTAACGCCCGTTCCCAGGACGAGCAGCCCAGCTACGTGCGAGAGCAGGTTCCTGTGCACGATCAGGATTCCGACTCCGCACAGGATGACGTAGGGCGTGATGTCCTCCAGCGGGGCGGCCGCGAGCGACGGGATGTTGGCCGCAGCGCGCGAGACCAGTGCGAAGGCGAGTACGAGCGCCAGACGTGCGGGCGCCGCGATCGAAGGCCTCAGATTACCTGCCTGGGGATTCGCGCGGACGAAGACAAGTATCCCGAGCGGCGCGACGATCACTTTGAGGATCGTCGAGACGGCGAACAGCGCAAGCGAGAGCGGCGATTGCAGAGCCGTCGGCGCGACGAAGATGCTGACGGTCACGGCGAGCACGACGTAGGCTGCGAGCATCGTAACCGTCCGTGTGCTCAAGAGGAGCACCGCACCAGCGAGCACGATGGCAAGCTCGGCCATCAGAGCGCCGCTCCAAGCAGTCGCATCGCGACGCTCGTCGCGGCCAAGATGAGCGCGGTTCCGAGCAATTGCGGCACTTCGAAGAGCCGCAGCTTCGCGAACGCCGTCTCAACGAGAACGATCAAGACGGCGATCGCAGCGCAGCAGCTCAGAATCGTGAGCCCCCCGGTCAGCCAGTACGTCAATGGTGACTCTACCCACGAGCCGTAGAGCGGCAACAACCTCACGCTTAGGATCAGAAAAGAGAACTGGCGCACGTAGGAAGCGATCTGCAAGAACGCAAGCTGCCAGCCCGAGTATTCGAGCGCGAGGCCTTCGTGGATCATCGTCAGCTCGTAGTGCGTCTCTTGATTGTCGATCGGGATACGCGCCGTCTCGGCAAGCAGTACGAGAAAGAACGCTCCAAATCCAAGCATTCCGGCTAACCCAAAGAACCGCGGGTCGGTCAGAAGCCAAAGTTCGGAGAGGTGCGCCACGCCGAGAGGTTGGCTTCCGAGAAACGGCACGACGGGCGGAAGAAGCGCCGCCGCGCCCAGCAGTGCGGTCAGCAGCGTCGGCTCAACGAGGCTTGCGAAGGTCATCTCGCGGCTCGCCGCCATCCCCGCGAAGGCACTGCGCGAGTCCAGCGCAGCAAGCGCAAGGAAGAAGCGTCCCAGCGCGAGCAGGAACACCAGTGCGACGACGTCGTCGAGCGCAGGCAGCGCGTTGAAAATCGGCAGCATCGCCGCAAAGGTCAGCGAAACGCCGAGCGCGATGCCCGGCGCGCAGACGGCGATAGATGAGACCCCCTCCGGCAGTAGCGCTTCTTTCTGCCAGAGCTTCGCGAGATCGCGGTAGGGTTGAAGCGGGGAGGGGCCGGGGCGGCCTTGGAGCCGCGCGCGCAGCGATTTCATCGCGCCTTGCACGAGCGGCGCGAGCGCGACGATGATGAGAACCTGCAGCACAAAGATCATCGGCGTGCCAGCATCACGACGACGACGAGCGCCACGACCGCATAGGCGAGATAGAGCCGCAGGCTTCCGCTCTGAAGGGCGCGGGAGCGCCGCGCCGTCCAGAGTGCGAGCGCGCCGAAACGTCGCGAGGTCTCGTCGATGACGTCACGACTGCGGGTCGTGTACACGATATGCTTCGGGAACCAGGCGTTTCCGGCTTCGACGACGCGGCGCCGGTCCGGCAGCAACACGAACGCGAAGATGGTACGAAGCGGCTTCGAGAAGGCTGTTGCGGTATATTGGGCCGCGGGCGTCACGGGTGACCCGCACGTCCAGGTTGGGACACGGCGCACGCCGCGCCGCGTGGCGAGCACAACGCACGCGATCGCACCGGCGAACGGCAGCGCGATCAACGTTACGGGCAAGACTGGTAATGAATGGAAGTAGGACGGCCACTCAAAACCCGGGCCGAGCGTCGCCACGACGCGGTCGAGCGGGTCGAAGGCAAGCATCGGCGCGAGTCCAAAGAGCGCGCAGAGCGCGGCGAGGATGCCGAGCGCAGCGGTGCCGGCATCGAAGTTCTCGCGTGCGACCGGACGTTCCGGCACGCGGCGCGACTGCCCCAAGAAAACGATGCCGAAGACTTTCACGAAACAGGTTGCCGCCAGGCCGCCGGTCAGTGCGAGTCCCATGACGGCTCCGAGCAACACCAGCCGCTCGTCCGGCTGCACGACCCGGAAGCCGTTGATGAGGGTTTGAAACGTCAGCCATTCGGAAACGAAGCCGTTGAGCGGCGGTAGGCCGACGATCGCAACGCAGCCGACGAGAAAGAGCGGCGCCGTCCAGCGGAGCGGTCGCCAGAGGCCGCCGAGCTTTTCCAAATCGACGGTCCCGGCGCTCTCGGCGACGACCCCCGCGCCGAGAAACAAGAGGCCCTTGAAGAGCCCGTGATTGATCGCGTGATAGAGCGCCGCGATGAGTGCAAGCCCGGCGAGTTGCTCGTACCGGTTTGATTCCGCCAACACCGCGACGCCGATTCCGATCGTGATGATGCCGACGTTCTCGACCGAGTGGTACGCGAGCAGCCGCTTGAGGTCGTGCTCGACCAGCGCGTAGAGAACGCCGCCGATCGCGCTGAGGGTCCCGATCGTGATAAGCACCACGCCCCACCACGCCGCTCCGGGAGCGGCGAGTTGGAAGATGACGAGACAGAGGCCGTAGAGCGCGACCTTCAACATCGCGCCCGAAAGTAGCGCGGAGGCGCTCGGCGGGGCGACCGGGTGTGCGCGCGGCAGCCAGAAGTGCAGCGGCAAGAGACCCGCCTTCGAGCCGAAGCCAACGAGCGCGAGCAGAAAAACCGCCGTGCGCGTCGCCGGCGGAAGGGCGGGCGCCCGAAGCATGGGGGCCGCGTAGTTCGCATATGCCATCGCCGCAAACGATCCATCGCCGGAGTTGTAGGCGACCAGCACCGAAAGCGCGAGCAGAATGCAGAGCGCGCCGCTTTGCGCGACGACGAGGTATACGAGCGCGGCGCGGCGCACGTCGCGCCGCTCGTGATGGGCGGCGACGAGGAAGACCGATACGAGCGACATCGCTTCCCACGCGAGAAAGAACGCCGCGGCGCTGCGCGCAACCAGGACCGCCAGCATCGCGGCCATGAAGCCCGCGATCAGGACGGCGTCGATCGGCCGATCGCGGCGCAAGCACCAGACGCCGACGGCAAAGCCAAGCATCGCCAGCAACGCAAGAAACGGCAGCGCAAGCGGATCCAATCCGAAATCGAGTCGCAGCGCCGGAAGCGGTCCCGGGATGCTTGCGAACACGTGCGTTAGCCCAGGAGCATGGTACGTCGGGCGCGGCGCGCCGATGATTGCACCCGACGCGGCGAGCAGCGAAATCGTCCACGTCGCGAAAACCCCGGCGAGGCGCAATCTCATCGAGTGCACGACTTCTCCCGTTCGCCGCGCCCGACGGGCTTCCTTAAACCTGCCCCTTAATGGCGATGCTCCGCGTGATTCCCACAAACGCCGCCCGGTGTCTGCATCCACGGCCTCCGCAATCGCTCCTTGCCGGCCGGGCGCTAGAGACTTACCGCTCGCGCGCTATGCGAAGGACTTCGGTCGCTAGTAAATCGATTACGGATGCTATGATCGCACGCGGCACCGGGCTCTCCCGGCGCTCGTTTTTGCTCTCGGGCAGCGCGGCGCTTCAGAACGCCGGAGCGACGGATGGCTGCACTTGGAACCAGCACCCGACTGCTTCCGCATTGCCGGGATACCCGGAGGTATTGAACTGAATCGCGACTGCGCCGTGAGGATCGACGGTTGTATTGAAGATGTGCCCGGACCCAAGCCAGAAATCGCCGCACGTGTCGGCGCTTGTCGTGTTAAAGCCCTTCGTCGGTGGGACGAACTGAACGACTTGCGAGACGGGGTACGTATATTTGCAACCGCCCGGCGTCATGGTGCCTCCCGTTTGGGTGCACACGCTCGGATTGGAGATAAGTGCATCGGTCACGGTGGCGCCGCCTGGGCCAAAGGCGCTATTCGGAACGGACGGCACGTAGATACAAACCGACGCATTCGCGGCTTCGCAGTACGATAGGTAGTCCGTTGGGTACCGAGTTCCGGCGATGGCGCTCGTCATCTGCGGGTTGATCGGTACGACAATAGGACCGCTCGCCGAGCTGGGCGCGGCGGACGGGCCACTCGTCGGACTCAGCTTTGTCAAAGTGCTGCTCGAAGCGCCTCCCGGTCCCGTGGGCTTGAAAGCGTGGATCCGAACGTGAGCGCGGCTCGCAGCCCCGAGCGCCGCAGCGTGCGCCCGGCTCGCCTCCAGTGCCGCGTGCACTTCGCGTAGCAGGCCGAGCGCGTAGATCTTGCCGGCCACGCTCACCTGCGTGCTGCCCGGGAGGCTGTGCAGCTCGCTTTCGCTCAACAACCGCAGATCTCGTACCTGCCCGAGAGCGCCGCTTGCCGGCGCGACACCGAACGTACGCGCCGGGGCCGCCTTCGCACTGGGTGCCGCCGTCGGTGCCGCGTGCGCGGGGATGATCGTGATGGCTACGATGACGGCCGCCGCAGACACGCTTCCGCCGATCTTTGTTGCCCAAACCAACGATGACATGAACTTGCTCCTTAGGTGGCTTTACTTACGTCGTGAATGATCCGGTAGGGGCGAACCTACCACAACTCCGTCTTCAAAACATCCTCGCCGGACGCGCCGCGCTGAAAGGACCAACGCTTGGCGGGAACGCCCAAATGGCCCAGAGTGGTTGCTGGCGCACGTCCGCCGGGGATCCCATGCGTGCTTAGAGTCCGCGCGGAGACACGGTGTTCGGGGCGCGACGAAGAACGCGCCGGTACGTTGCGGAGGCCGTAGTGGTTCCCGATTGCGAGCCACGGCACGGCAACGTGAGGTTCGTCGTCTCCGTAAGGACGAGGTTTTCGCCGTTCAGCGTGAACTGGAATGTCTCGGTGCCGGCGACATTCAAAGAATTAGCGAACCCGTGAGAACGTATCAAACTCGTTTACAACTCCAACCTCAAGAGGCGCAAGCGCTCGAGGCGTATGGAGAGTTGTTCGGCCGGGCCTTGCGCACGATGCATGCGCGCCGTCGTCGCAAAGTAGCCGACACGAAACCTGCGTTTATGGCGGAGTTCGGTTTGACGGCCCGCCAATTCAACGCAGCGCGTTTCACGCTCGAGGGGATGGAGCGCTCCTATCGCGAGCGCCTGGTCCAACTGGTCGCCGAGGACCGTGTCCGTCTGGTGAGTTTGAAGCGCAGGCGAACAAAAAGCGAAAAGCCCTTTGCGCGCCATCACCTCGCGCGCCGAATCGCGCGGATCGAACATCGGATCGCTCTGCGCGAGGACGACGCCGCGCGGGGCAGCGTTCGCATCGCCTTCGGCTCGCGCAAACTCTGGCGTGCCCAGTACGCGCTCGAAGCCAATGACTATGACTCGCACGAGGCCTGGCGCAACGCCTGGCGGGATGCCCGCTCAAGCCAATTCTTCGTGCTCGGCTCCAAGGACGAGACGGCCGGGTGCCAAGGTTGCGTCATGAGTCATCTAGGCGACGGGCACTTCTCATTGCGCCTGCGACTCCCCAACGCCGCGGTTGAGAAATATGTAACCTGCGAGGTACGCTTTCGCTACGGTTGGGAGCATCTGGTCTTTGCGCTGGGGGCGAACCAGGCGATCTCGTACCGCTTCCTGCGCGATGCGAAAGGATGGCGTGTCTTCGCAAGCACGATGGCGATGCCGGTTGCAAGCGATCGCGACCTCAGCCGCGGGGCGCTCGGCGTCGATCTCAACGCGGATCATCTGGCGCTCTCGCACAGCGGTCCGGACGGCAACTTGGTCTCCTTCGAGCGGATTGCGCTCGTGACGTATGGTCGGTCGCAGGATCACGCTGCGGCGTTGCTGGGGGATGCGGTCAAAGACGCGATTGCCTCCGCGCTGCGAGCGCAGGTTCCGATCGTCGTCGAGACGCTCGACTTTGCGAAAAAGAAGGCGCGCTTGCGCGAAGGCGGAGCTCGGTATGCGCGGATGCTATCGTCGTTTGCTTACCGCCGATTCGTCCAGGTGCTCTGCG
>Ga0302326_10010115_pt1 | contig 20462 bp, 16 predicted proteins | sample Palsa_T0_3_FD_202264 | JGI IMG/M metagenome (GOLD analysis project Ga0302326, IMG submission 202264) | Peat permafrost microbial communities from Stordalen Mire near Abisko, Sweden - Palsa_T0_3 | ecosystem: Environmental > Terrestrial > Soil > Palsa > Peat permafrost | place: Sweden: Abisko...
AGGCGCGAGGCTTTAATGTCTGACTGGTATGGGCCTGTCGGCCGACGTAGGCGGCGGGCTTTTGTTGTCTCGGAGATCACCATAGGGGCCATGGTTGCCTCTTTCGATGTGGAAGACGTCCGGCTGTGCAGCGGGCTGTCTACTCTCGCGGTTTGATGGCAAGGCGCTAATCGCGAAAATTTGAGCAAAATTGTTAATCCAGAAGTGGCTTAAGCTTGCATTGGCGCTACGTAACTACTATTTATTCCTGCAATCTTTGGCGTTAATGCTGCTTTATAGAGGAAAAACAGAGATGAAACTTGCAAAGACTCTGGCAATCGTCGCGTGCGCTGGTCTGCTGTCGGTGGGCGCTATTGGATCGGCACCTCGGGCATATGCGGGCGGGTACGGCCCGGCGGCTGGGGATTCAGCGGGGGTGGGAGCTTCCAAAGCGGGCCCATCAGTGGGGACTGTACCGGACTCGGTCCCTGATTTTGAAGGATGCTGGGCCGGTATCAACTCTTACGGCTATCTGGAGGATGACAACTACGGACCTGGGATCGGCTGGATCGGAATCGACCAGAGGGGCAAGACAATCCTGGGTCCGAAAAACCACAGCTACTTCGAGTTCTACTGGGAGGACGGCGCTAACGCGTACGGTGGTGTGAAGGGCAAGGTGACCAAGCACGGATTCGTCGCGACCGGAGAGGCAGGGCTCCCGTGTGAAATCAAGTTCATCGGCCAGTTCGGCACCGATGACGATATCTTCGGGACCTACAAAACGATCCACTGCTCAAAGAAGCATGAATTCGATGCGATCGGAACGTTCGATCTCCCGTACAATCCCGACGGCTGCGTCGATATCATTCCTATGCATTAAAATTCCCGCTCCCTGCATTGACACTTTACGGAGGGAATATGGCGAGCGAACAGTTGGGCAAGGTTATCGAGCGAATCAAGTCGCAGCCGCAGAATCCTGATGCGCCGTTGGAGCATCGGCGCGCCGGGATGGAGCGGATCAGCGAGCGCGTCCCCGCCGACGTGATTTGCGAAAAGGTCGATGCGGGCGGTGTCGCCGCGGAATGGGTCGCGGCACCGGGCGCTGCGGCGGATAGAGTCATCCTGTATCTGCACGGCGGCGGCTATGTCATCGGATCGATCCATACGCATCGCGCAATGGTCTCGAGAATCGCGCGAGCGTCGAATGCGCGCGCGCTGTTGATTGACTACCGGCTCGCGCCCGAGCATCCGTTTCCCGCCGCGGTCGAAGATGCGACGGCGGCCTACCGATGGCTGCTCGCGCAAGGCTACCGGCCGGGCAAGATTGTTATCGCCGGCGATTCAGCAGGGGGAGGACTCACGCTCGCTCTGCTGGTTGCGATTCGCGATGCGGACCTGCCGATGCCGGCGGGTGCCGTTCCGATATCGCCGTGGACGGATCTCGAAGGCAAGGGAGAATCGGTGCGTACGCGGGCCGCGCAGGACGTCATGGTCACGCAGGAAGGCCTCTCGTCGATGGCGAAGCAATATTACGGTGCGCACGATCCCAGGCATCCGCTGGTGTCACCGGTGCATGCGGATTTTCGCGGGCTGCCGCCGATGCTGATCCAGGTGGGCGACGCCGAGGTCCTGCTCGATGACTCGACGCGGGTGGCGAAGAGCGCAAAGGCGGCCGGCGTTGAGGTAGAGCTCGAGGTGTGGGACGAAATGCCCCATGTCTGGCATGTGTTTGCGAAGTATCTGCCGGAAGGGCAGCAGGCAATCGACAAGATTGGAAAGTTCGTGCTTGCGCGCACGTCGTAACGCTTCAGCTCATAACGAGTAGTGCACGTTGGTGAGCTGCTCGGATACTTCCCAGAGTTTTGCGGCGGCAACGGCGTCGCGGGCGGCTGCGCTGCAGGGGACGTTCTTCGGATGTCCCCACATCTCGGCGATGCCGTCAGGTCCGATGTAGTCGCCGCCATGAACGCCGGGCGCGACGGCCGCATACTCGGTTGGCAGCGCGCCCATCGCAGCGCTTTGCGCCACAGTTCGGTTGCTGAGGTCCATGATATATTCGACCATCGACGATCCCGACATCTTCGGTCCCACGGCCTGCAGGTTGGTCGCCGCGTACCCGGGATGGCATGCGGCGCAGAGCAGTTTCTTGCCGGCCGCATCCACTTTCCGCTGCAGCTCGAAAGTGAACAGCAGGTTGGCGAGCTTGCTTTGCCCGTAGGCTCGCCACTTGCGGTAGTTTTGCTTCCACTGGAGATCGTCGAAACGAATGGAGCCCATGCGATGCGCGCCGCTGCTGACGTTCACGACCCGTGCGCCCTCGGTCGCGAGCAGTCTGTCCAGCAGCAAGCCGGTGAGGGCGAAGTGGCCGAGGTGATTGGTGCCGAACTGCATCTCGAAGCCGTCCACCGTCTGCCGGTAAGGGATGGCCATCACGCCGGCGTTGTTAACCAGCACGTGCAGCGCGGGATGCTCCAGATGAAACGCGTCGGCGAAACCGCGGACCGACGAGAGGTTCGATAGATCAAGCTCCATCACGCTGACGCTGGCGCCCGATGATGACGCTGTGATCTGCGCGGCCGCCGTGCGCGCCTTGCCGAGGTCGCGACACGCCAGGATCACATCGGCCCGCTTGCGTGCGAACTCGAGTGCGGCTTCGTAGCCGATACCGCTGTTGCCGCCGGTTACAACGATTGTCTTGCCCGAAAGATCGGGGATGTCATCGGCAGTCCAGGGTTTCTTGTCGGGCATCGTGCGCGTTCCTCCGGGTCGGTTGCGCACAGGCTATCACACGATTGGCGAGTCAGGGTAAATTTGCAGCCAACTCGTAGCGGGAGATTTGCGATGGCTATGAAGACTCGTTTCGCGAACCGAATCACGAAAATGCTGGGCGTCGAATATCCGATCGTGCAGGCGCCGATGGGATGGATTGCGCGCGCGCAACTCGCTTCGGCAGTGTCGAACGCGGGCGGCATGGGCATCATCGAGACTTCGTCGGGCGAGCTCGACGCGGTGCGCAATGAAATCCGCAAGATGCGCGAGCTCACCGACAAGCCGTTCGGCGTGAACATCGCGCAGGCGTTCGTGCGCGACCCGGACATCGTGAAGTTTGTGATCGATCAGAACGTGCGATTCGTGACCACCTCGGCCGGCGATCCTGCGAAATATTGCGGCGAGCTCAAGGCCGCGGGCCTGACTGTGTTCCACGTGATTCCGACGCTCAGGGCTGCTCTGAAAGCGGTCGAGGCGGGAGTCGACGGATTGATCGTCGAAGGCGGGGAGGGCGGCGGATTCAAAAATCCGCAGCCGGTTTCCTCGATGATCCTGCTGCCGCTGGTGCGCGAAAAAGTGGATGTGCCGATAATCGCGGCGGGCGGAATCGCCGACGGGCGTACGATGGCAGCGGCGTTCGCACTCGGCGCGGAAGGCGTCCAGATGGGGACGCGGATGGTGTCGGCGGCGGAGTCGCCGGTTCATGAAAACTGGAAGCGTGCGATCGTCGCGGCAGCGGAGACCGATACGGTTTTTCTCAATCAGTTCTCCAAGCCGGCGTTGCGTGCGCTGCGGACGGGCAAAACGAGCCGGCTCGAGCGGGAGCCCGGGCCCAACATGATGAGCGAGTTCGGGCACGCCAAGGATTTATATTTCGGCGGCGACATGGAGGCGAGCATCGCGCTGTCGGGGCAAGTCTGCGGGAGGATCGATTCCGTCAAGCCGGTCGCGCAGATCATCCACGAGACCATCGAGGATTTCTTCGCGACGATGAAAGAGCTGTCGGCGGCGTACGCAGCCTGAGGAACGGCCGAGCGTGACTTTCGCGCGCGCGATCCGGTTATAGAGTCGTGATGGCCGAGCCCAATCAGCCCCCAGCTCCACGCCGCGCCGCGCTGGTACTCATCTTCATCACGGTCGTGCTCGACATGCTCGCGCTCGGCATGATCATTCCGGTGCTGCCGAAGCTGGTCGAGGATTTCGTCGGCGGCAACGCCGGGCGCGCCGCCGAGATTTACGGATTATTCGGCGCGGTGTGGGCGGCGATGCAGTTTGTATTTTCACCGGTGCTTGGCGCGTTGTCGGATCGCTTCGGCCGCCGGCCGGTGATCCTGCTCTCCAACCTTGGACTCGGACTCGACTACATCGTGATGGCGCTCGCGCCGAGCGTCGGCTGGCTGTTCCTGGGCCGCGTCATCTCGGGCATCACGTCGGCGAGCACTTCGACCGCCTACGCGTACATCGCGGACGTCGCGCCGCCGGAAAAGCGCGCTGCGGGTTTCGGCATGCTGAGCGCGGCATTCGGCCTCGGCTTCGTGGTAGGACCGGCGATTGGCGGCGTACTCGGCAATATCGATCCACGCCTGCCATTCTGGGTCGCGGCCGGTTTCAGTTTCATCAACTTCATGTATGGACTGCTGGTGCTGCCGGAATCGCTGTCGGTAGAGCGTCGCGAACGATTCTCGTGGGGGCGTGCGAATCCAATGGGATCGCTCAAGCTGCTGAGGTCAAATCGCGAACTTTTCGGATTGGCCATCGTCAACTTCCTTGGCAACATCGCGCATGAAGCGCTGCCGACCACGTTCGTTCTGTACGCGATGTACCGTTACGGATGGAACGAACGCAGCGTTGGGCTGGCGCTCGCGACGGTGGGCGTGTGTTCGGCGATAGTCGGCGCCGGGCTGGTTGAACCGGCGGTGGCGAGATTCGGCGAACGGCGCACGATGCTGGGCGGACTGCTGGCAGGTGTTGCAGGCTTCACCATATACGGCCTCGCGAACACTGGCGCGATTTTCTGGGCGGGCCTGCCGGTGAACGCGCTATGGGGACTGTCGGGACCTCCGATGGCCGGCACGATGACTCGGCACGTCGGTCCCTCGGAGCAGGGACAGCTCCAGGGCGCGCTCAGCAGCCTGCGTGGAATCGCGTTCATGATCGGCCCGCTGGTTTTCACCAACGTCTTCGCGAGCTTCATCGCGGCGAATCGCGACTGGCATCTGCCGGGTGCACCTTATCTGCTGGCGGCGTTGATGGTTGCCGGATCGACGGTGATGGCCTGGCGAGTCACGCGCCCGCGATCCTTTGCGCCGGAAACGTCGCTGGCTGCGGCGGCCGAAGAATTCGACTAGTTCACAATCCGCAGAATCTGCTCATTTGCCATTGCTACTCGTTCCTGCTTTTTCTAGATTGCCGTTGACATGCGACAGCTCTGGGGAGAGCGATGCATAGTCAAGGAGAGCTTGAATGGGTTTGGGAGAGTCTGCTGGTGTTGCGTGCGGATGGCGCAGGGTCTTTGTTCAGTTCATAGCGCTCATATCGCTAATCGCAATAGCACCTGCAAAGAACGCATCGGCCGATTCCACCAGCCCCGAGAGGAAGCTCAAAGGCGCTGAAGTTGATACGTGCTCGAGCGGGACTTTAACCCCGATGGCTATGCCGCCCGTTGGCATCCCGCTCGATCTGGAGGTGACTGCGCCGTGTAAGGTCCCTGCAGGCAACTACTACTACGGCAACGTGAATATCTATAAGAAGCAGGGCGCAGCAGCCGGCGGCACTCTAAGCTTCGAAGACGCGACGATAGACTTCTGGGCCAACTCAATCCTTGTAGAAAATGCGGGTACCTTGCGCGCCGGCGTCGCGGACGACGGTACCATCTCGCCGGTCGGCACGGCCAATATCAGCAATATTGTAACTATTCACCTTTGGGGTGCGGAAGATGCGGATCCCATGAACGGGAAGGGGATCCCTTGCAAGACCAATCCCGGTGGCAAGGACGGCAACGAATGCGGCGTCGATCAGGCGAACTGGGAATCGAATCTGACTAACAGTGATCCCAAGACCTGCACGGTAGCACCCAGCGGTCTCCCCGGTGGTGTAAAGGATTGCTTTTATGCCTACCACCCAATCAACTTTGATGGTGGCAATCCTACCGCTTACTTCGGTTACAAGGTCTTGGCTGTATCCTATGGTGGATCGTTGCAGCTTTTTGGTCTCAAAGGCGCATCCTATGACTCCACTACTAACAATGATCCGTCAAATTCCGGCACCAGCTGGGCGCGCCTTGCGGCTAATCTGACTGGTTCCGGCTCGGAGACGACGCTAACGCTGGACCGGCCGGTTACCTGGCAGAAGAACGATCAGATCGTCGTCTCCAGCACAGATTACATGCCGGCGCATTCCGAGCTATTGACGCTCAGTGAAAATGCGACTGGCAACACGATCACAGTTACAACGCCGATTCAGTATGCGCACCAGGGCAAGACCTACCCGGTAAGCCAGATTCCCTCTACGCTGGGAATCGACCCGAAGTTGATAGCCAATGGCATCGAAACCCGGGCCGCGGTTGGATTGTTATCGAGAAGTATAAGGGTTGTTTCCGGCGGCAAGACCCCCGGCCTGGGCTTTCCTGGGCTGCCCTGCACCGATGAAACTTTGGGCTGCTATTTCGGTGGCCACACTATCGTTCGCCAGGGATTCCAGACCTATCAAATCCAGGGCGTGGAATTTTATCAGCTGGGCCAGGGCGGAAAGATAGGACATTACCCCGTCCACTTCCATCTGGCGCGTAAGACTGCTCGCGTCGATCCCACGTTGAACACCTTTGTGAAGGATTCTTCGATGTGGGACTCGATGACTCGCTGGATAACCATTCACGGCACCCAGGACGTAACTCTCGCCCGCAACGTCGGCTATGAGTCCATAGGTCACGGCTACTACCTCGAGGATGCGACCGAGATCAATAACAAGCTTTATTCCAACCTGGGAATACTGGCTCGCGCGGCGGTCAATAGTCCGCTGAATCCGAGGCAGGTACCCGGCATCCTTGCGGCGGACTATTCTCCAATCGAAGGCATTGCACCCGCTCATCAGCTACCGCAGGAATTCGTCCCCTACCATTCCGACATGGATCATCCGAGTGTGTTCTGGATGACAAACGGATGGAACGACTTCGAGTACAATATGGCGGCCGGCGCCGGTACTTGCGGCGTGTGCTACTGGCTGGTGCCGGCTGCGAACAGCGGCCCGTCGAGCAAGATGGCGTGGGAGTCCTATGCGGCCGAACAACGCGGATCTGACCGGCAGGAGACTACGCCGCTGGAGAAGTTCCTCGGAAATTACTGTTCGACGGCGATGACCTCGTTCCAGACCATCGGCAACTCCTCTCCATGTCTTGGTGTGGTTAAGAACGATCCGGCGAACTCGAAATTTCCGGTCCTTGCGCCAATCCATAACCCTTTGGCAACGCAGTTGCCCAAGCAGCAAAAGGTAGTTCCTGGCCCGCCTCTGCAACCGGACGAACTTGCGACTCTGCTGCAGTACTATCCCGACGTGGACTCTGGCGGCGGCCGCAAGGGTACCAAATGCCCCGACGTCGATCCTGACCATCCTTTCGATCCCGCCACCGATTGCGGCAGCGACGCGGTCGCCCCGGTCTGCGCCGCGGGCAGTGAACAAAACTGTATGGTAACAGTGCTGGATCACTACACCTCGTCCTACAACTGGGCCCACTTCAATCTTGCGGCGATATGGCTAAGACCTCAGTGGTACCTGGTGATCAACAGCGCGCTTACCGATATACAAAATGGAGGCCTGACGTTTGTAACAGGCGGAGGTTATACCGATTCAGACGCGCTGCCGGGCCATTGGGCGCTGGCTTTGAAAAATATCTTTGTCGGCGCGACACAACCGGGCAATCCTTACGCCAATGAGGGAGGTCCCTTCAACCCGGTTACCGCCGCACTCGGAGGTCCTACCCCTGCGGCGCCGCTTGGTTTTAAGGTGAGCTGTGCGCTGGCCACCAACGGGCAGTTTCCGGGTTACTGTCTCGATGTCAATCAGAGCGTCAGTTTCCCGCCGAGCAACTACGGCGGCAACCAGCGCTTCTTCAACATTTACGACGGCCCGTCTTACGAAGACTCGAACGCCTACCTTGATATCAAGAAGACCTCAAATCTCGACTGTAACGCGACCAACGGCTGCTCTAACAGTCAGTGGTTTACCGCGAAGCAGCTGGGAACGCCGCGCGATAACACTATCTCGGGGGTGAATAACTGTTACCTGCCGAACGCGGCGATAGCATGGAAGCAGCCCAATGGGTTCTACTATCCACCGGCCTTCCATTCAAAGAACCTGTTCTTCGATAACGTCGATATCCGTCACTTTGTGATCGAGCCCTTGTTTAATCCGGGTACTTTTCAGACTGACACTACGGCGATCGCCAACCATTACTGCACCGCGAATCCGACCATGTTCGATAACTTTACCGACGTCGATCGGCAGACCGAACTCAACGACGACGACGGCTCGCTAACCGGTCTGGCGCAGACGATTTCCGTCAATCTGGATTCCTTCTTTACCGCGCCGGTAGAAAGCGTGGAATGCGAATCCGGCCCGTTCATCGATGAGAGCGTTACCCCTGTCCTGCCTCCGGGAACCGCCAAGACCAGTCCTTACGACTACGTAACTACCGCGATATATCCCAAGTGCCTTGCCATGGACACCGGCGGCGAAGAGTGTAACACCAATCCAGCGGTGGCGCCCTGGAACCTGTCATGTTCGAATGAGACTTGTTACGGCGTCCCGCTATACCGGCAGTACGTGACCGAGCAGGAGAAAAACGGGCCTCCGATGCCGGCTGCCATACCAACACCGAGCATCCGGCTGATGGGACAGAATCAGGGGCAGCGCAGCGGCCTGACTCTCAATAACGCGACCTACTATATTGATACGTCTCTGGATGCGCAGGGGCAGACCGCCCCGCCTCGGGCGGGCGCATCGAACGTATTCCAGAAGGACCACACCTATTACGTCTATTTCCTGTTTGCCAAGCCGAATACCACGCAGACTTACCAGTTATACGTAGGCAAGGACCCCAGCTGGGATCCGACCCAGAAGGTTGAAATGGTTCGCGGGCAGTTTCCGTCGTTTCCGTACCAGTTCACCGAGGGAACCTGGCCCACGCAGTGGAAGCGGGCGACCGCGGACGGTGGAGGCGCCGGCTACGATCCGAACACGGGCATCGAGACTATCACCGTTGACATGAATGGCTACGATACGTTCATGAACGACTATAACACCTCGAAATCCAACGAGTGCGCGCCGGTCAATTTCTGCAAACCGGTGAGCGACGGCATGAACACGACCTGTACCTGTCAATTGAGCAGTACCGATCCCTTATTCAACGACTGCCAGTCGGTTTGCACCAACTGGGCTAATAAGGATGTTCCCTGTCCTGATGGCAAGTGTTTTGGATTTTCGGTGACTATGTCCGACAACTTCGAAACCATTCCGAAAGATCAACCGCGCCCTCAGCCAACTCCGGGTTGCTTTCCCAACGATGTCTTCAACATTCCTTATGAGCCGGCAATGGTTGATGCGGGTACCTGTGCCAATCCACTGCTGCCAATTACTCGGCTCTGTGAATGAAAAACTATGAGAGCACGCTCCAGGGGAGTCATACTGGCCACCGCGGTTGCAGCCGCCTTCATCTCGAACCCTGTCCTTGCGCAGGAATCAGGCTCGCCGGTTCCCCCGCCGACTTATGTCGGGTGTCTCGGTGTCAATACCTGCAAGGGCAAAAGTATGTGCAAGAGCTTTGACCACGAGTGCCAGGGAATGAACTCGTGCAAGGGCAAAGGCTTCATCGAGATGAAGTCCGCGAAGCAATGCACGGACAAAGGCGGCAAGGTCATCGACCCCGATCAGATGTGAGGGCTAGCCAAGAGATACGCCGGCGATCTTCGCGATCAGTGACATATCCACGCATTGTTCCAGCGCGTCGGCGATTCGATCGAAAGCATTTCGGCGATTAGCGCTAGTGTCATCGCGCCGATCGGATTCCAGCCGGGCCAGTCCTTTGGTGGTCCTGATCTCGTCGAGCAAATGCCGTCGAAAGCCGGCCGAATCGAACAAGCCATGAATTGAGGTGCCGATCACTCGTCCATCATCTGATCGGACTCCTTCGAGTTCGCTGACCGGGCTGGAATCCCGATGAGTCAATTTGAACAGTGCCCGCGACGGCGGGATACCAGCTATGCGACCGCAATGAATCTCGTAACCGGAGACGGATATGTTCGTCGGCAGATGGATCGCGCGGACTTGATCTGTGATTTTCTCTTCCTGAAAGGCGGTTTCTATTTCAAGCAGTCCCAGGCCGATGGTTTCCGTCGTCTCACTCTCGACGCCTTCGGGATCAACGATCAGGCGTCCGAGCATCTGGTAGCCTCCGCAAACTCCCAGCACCCATCCGCCCGTCGCACGATGCCGCACGAGGAAATCCTCCCATCCGGTTTGTCGCAGCCATTTCAGATCAGCGACGGTGCTCTTTGTGCCCGGCAGAATCAAAACGTCGAGGCTTGGTGCCATGCCCGGATCGCTCAAGTAGTGCAGGGCGACGTCTGGTTCGTCCTCAAGCACTTGAAAATCCGTGTAGTTAGAAATGCAGGGCAGGTGTACGACTCCGATAGTTATCGGCTTGTCGGCGGAAACTTTTTCGACGGCGTGCAACGACGCGGCGTCTTCTTGCGGCAATCCCAGTCTTTCCTGCCATGGCAGCACGCCGATCACCGGAACGCCGGTGCGTTGCTCGAGAAAGCGAAGCCCCGATTCGAGAAGCTTCACGTCGCCGCGAAACTTGTTGATAAGCACGCCCTTGATGCGCCGCCGCTCTTCCGGCGCCAGCAATTCCATAGTGCCGATGATAGACGCAAAAACTCCGCCCTTGTCGATGTCCGCGACCAACAGCACGGGCGCGTCGGCTAGCTCAGCAATTTTCCAGTTGACGATATCGCGATGCCGCAAGTTGATTTCCGCGGCACCGCCCGCGCCTTCGATGACGATCAACTCGAAGTCGCGCGCCAGGCTTTTATAGCTACTGACTATTTCCGGCCACGCCTCATCGCGATAGCGCTCATAGTCATTCACCCCCATCCGGAACCGCGCGCGCCCGCGAATGACGACCTGGCAAACCATATCGGATTGCGTTTTCAACAGCACAGGATTCATGTCGACGTTCGGTTCGAGTCCGCACGCCTGCGCTTGCACCGCCTGCGCGCGTCCTATTTCGCCGCCACCGGCACAGACGGCGGCATTATTCGACATGTTTTGCGATTTGAACGGCGCCACCCTGACACCGGCGCGTGCGAGCGCCCGGCATAGCGCAGTGACGACAACGCTTTTGCCGACGTCCGACGCCGTGCCCATTACCATTAAGCTCTTCGCGATCAAAACCGGCTCCATTTGCGCCCGACTGAACGGCAGCCATAACATTCAGGATGCGGTAGAGTGTTTCAATACAGGCCCGGTTCAACAAGGAGCTAATACAATGCAGATGGGAATGGTCGGCCTCGGCCGAATGGGTGCGAATATGGTGCGCCGCCTGCTACGCGACGGACACGAGTGTGTCGTGTTTGACGTTAGCGCCGACGCAGTCAAGGAATTGGCGAAAGAGGGCGCGATCGGTGCGACGTCGCTCGACGATTTCGCCTCCAAGCTCAAGCTGCCGCGGGTTGCGTGGATGATGGTGCCGGCGGCGGTCGTCGAGCAGACGGTCGCGGACCTGTCGAGCCGATTCCAGCGCGACGACATCATCGTCGACGGAGGCAACTCATATTACATCGACGACATCCGGCGCGCCGAAACCCTGCAGGCCAAGGGGATTCACTATGTCGATTCCGGCACCAGCGGCGGAGTCTGGGGACTCGAACGCGGCTTTTGCCAGATGATCGGCGGCGAGACGCCCGTCGTGAAGCATCTCGATCCCATTTTTGCGACGCTCGCGCCGCCGATGGATTCTGCGCCGCGCACTGCGGGCCGCGAGAAGGTTCAGGGCAGCACCGCGGAGCATGGCTACCTGCATTGCGGGCCGAACGGCGCGGGACATTTTGTGAAAATGGTGCACAACGGAATCGAGTACGGGATCATGGCGGCGTATGCTGAAGGGCTGAACATCCTGAAGAACGCCGACGTCGGCAAGCAGACGCACACCGTCGATGCGGAGACTACGCCGCTGCGCAATCCAAAGCTGTACCAGTACGACTTCAACCTCACCGACGTCACCGAGGTATGGCGGCGCGGCAGCGTGATTGCGTCATGGCTGCTCGACCTGACGGCGGATGCGCTGCTCGGCGATCCGCAGCTGAAGAAATTTACCGGCCGCGTCTCTGACTCGGGCGAAGGTCGATGGACGATAGACGCGGCGATTGACGAGGGCGTCCCTGCCCACGTGCTCACCGCAGCGCTCTATGAACGGTTTGGCTCCCGCGGCGCTGCAGACTTCGCAGACAAACTGCTTTCCGCGATGCGCTACGAGTTCGGCGGACATCTGGAGAAAAAGGACTAGCGGCTGCCTGCGATGACGACTTCAGTCCCAAAGAATACATCCGCCGCCGCCTCGCATGGGAAGCCCGGCGATCCGTGCGTGTTCGTTATCTTCGGCGCGACGGGAGATTTGACCAAGCGCCTGCTGATGCCAGCGCTGTACAATCTGCTCGCGAACAAACTGCTACCCGACAAGTTCGCGATCGTCGGCGTCAGCAATGTGGAGATGAGCTCCGAAGATTTCCGCAAGCAGCTCGGCGACGAGATAAAACAGTTCGCGACGACCAAGGTCAGCGACGACCTCTGGAAGTTTTTCGATCAGCGCATGTCGTACATGTCTGGCGATTTTAAGGATCCGGCAACCTACCAGAAGCTCAGGTCGGAGCTCGAGAAGACCGACAAGGCGCACGGCACGCCGGGTAATTACCTTTTCTATACCGCGGTGTCGCCGAGTTTTTTTGGCGAGATCGTGAAGCAGCTAGCCGGCGCCAGATTGACCACGGAAGCCGACGGTCATTGGCGGCGCGTGATCATTGAAAAGCCGTTCGGCCACGATTTGGAATCTGCCAACGCGCTCAATCGCGAGATTGGCGCGTGCATTAACGAACATCAGACTTTCCGAATCGATCACTATCTGGGCAAAGAGACCGTGCAGAACATCCTGGCGTTTCGCTTCGGCAATGGCTTCTTCGAGCCGCTGTGGAACAACACTTATATCGATCACGTGCAAATCACGGTGGCGGAGACTGTCGGCGTCGAGGAGCGCGGCGCATTTTACGAAGTGACCGGTGCGCTGCGCGACATGGTGCCCAATCATATCCTCGCGCTGGTCTCGCTCACCGGGATGGAGCCGCCGAATTCGTTCGACTCCGAGACGGTGCGCGACGAGAAGACCAAGCTGCTGCGCGCGATTCGTCCGATTACGCCCGACGAAGTTCCGAGTTGGGCGGTGCGCGGCCAGTACGGCCCCGGCACGATCGACGGCAAGCAGATGCCGGCTTATCGATCGGAGCCGCACGTCGATCCCAAATCCGGCACCGAGACTTACGTGGCGATGAAGCTGGCGATCGACAACTGGCGATGGTCGGGTGTGCCGTTCTATCTCCGCACCGGAAAGCGGATGGCGCAGCGCCTCACCGAAATCGCAATCAAGTTCAAGGCGCCGCCAGCCCTGCTGTTCCGGCAGACTGGCGTCAAGCAGCTCGAGCAGAACGGGCTCGTTTTGCACATTCAACCCAACGAAGGAATTTCGCTCAGCTTCAGCGCCAAGGTGCCCGGACCCGTGGTCAAGCTGGCCGGCGTCGACATGAACTTCAAATACGCCGACTACTTTGGCTCGGCGGCGAGCACCGGCTACGAGACGCTCCTGCTCGACTGCATGATCGGCGACCCATCACTGTTTCAGCGCGCTGACACAGTCGACGCGGGATGGCGCGTGGTCGATCCGATCCTAGAGGCGTGGAAGGCGAAGCCCGCAACCGACTTCCCCAACTACGCCGCCGGTTCATGGGGGCCCGCGGCCGCAAGCGATCTACTCAAACACGGCGGCCGCAAATGGAAGGAAGGCTGAAGATGACATCGCTGCGTGAAGTGTTGAAACGGGCGGAAGCCGACAAGATCGCCGTCGGCCATTTCAATTTCTCGGACCTGGTGGCGTTCAACGCGATCGTTGCCGCTGCGCGCGACCGCAAGCTGCCGGTGATGGTCGGCGTGTCCGAGGGCGAGCGCGAGTTCACCGGCGTGCTGCAGGCAGCCGCGCTGGTGAAGGCGATTCGCGACGAGTACGACTATCCGATTTTTCTCAACGCCGATCACACTCATTCAATCGCCAAGGCCGAGGCGGCGGCGAAAGCGGGCTTCGACGAAATTATCTTCGACGGCTCGGCGCTGCCGTTCGAGGAAAACATCGCGCAGACGATAAAAGCGATCGAGGCGATCAAATCGATCAACCCTGCGATCCTGGTCGAGGGAGAGATCGGGTGGATTGGCTCTTCGTCAGCCGTGATGGACAAGGTTCCGAAGGGAGTCGGCGTTTTGACGACGCCGGAAGAGGCGAAGCATTTCGTCGACGCCACCAAAGTTGACGTGCTGGCGCCCGCCGTCGGCAACATGCACGGGATGCTCGAGAGCATGGTGCATGGCGACGTCGAGAAGCGGCTGAACATCGAGCGCATCGCCGAGATCAAAGCCGCGGCCAGGATTCTCATGACGCTGCATGGCGGCTCGGGTACCAACGACGACGACTTCAAGCGCGCGATCAAGGCCGGCATGACGATCGTCCACGTCAACACCGAGCTGCGGATCGCGTGGCGGCACGGAGTCGAAGCGGGGCTCGCCGCGCTGCCGAACGAAGTCGCGCCTTACAAGCTGCTGGAGCCCGCCCTCAAGGCGGTGCAAGAGGTGGTCAGTTCACGGCTCGAACTGTTCAGTTCGAAGTAGCGGCTATTTCGCCCAGCCCTTTTCGTACGGCGCCGACATCCTGCCGATTGCGCGCAGATGCGCGAACTTCCACTCGCCGTTGAGCTTTACATAGTCATCTTCATAACGCGCGCCGAGCCACATCGCGCGATTACCGCTGCGCATCGTGAACGGCCCGATGAAGTACCAGATGCCGGTGGCCCGCTCGCCGCTCACGTCGATGATCGGATTCATCACGTTGTGCTGCGAGAAGCTGATCCGCTCCTGGAAGCCCTGGAACAGTTTGCGGATCGCGTCATGCCCCTGATGCCGTCCGACGCCCGCGCCTTCCCAGATTCCGTCGGGCGCAAACAGCGTCGTGATCTTCGCCGGATTGTGATCCTCGTCGCAGATAGCGCAGTAGCGGGCCTTCAGCTTCTTGATTGCCTCGATGTCTTCGAGGACCGTGATCCGCTTCTCGAGGTCGCCCGGATCCATCTTCAGCTGCTCCTGTTGTCCGGCGGCAGGTTTACAAACACCGCCGCCGTGACGACCGTCGTCCACAGACCGTCGCGATCGCCGATCGCCGACTGCGTGATGTTCCGCGTCTGCACGATTTTATCCGACAGCTTCCACACGTCCTTGCGTTCGTCGTAGCTCACGTTGGGATCGAAATCCACGCCGAGCGCCGTCGCGAGCATTGTCGCGGCGAGATCTTCGGCGTAGTCGCCGGCCTTCTCGTCGGTCTGCCCGAAACTTTTGTGCTCGGACAGATAGCCGTACTGATCCTTGTCCGCCGGAATCGCAAGGCCGACCGACGCAGCGATCAGCCGATGCGGTTCGTCGGTAGAATTGTCGTACATCACGGTATACACGATCTGCCCCGGTGTCAGCGTCTTTAGCCCGTCCTGAATCGAGACGACTTTGCATCCCGGCGGGAAGATCGAACTGACTCTGACGAGATTGAACTCGGCGATCCGCGCGTCGCGCAGCGCCAACTCGAACGAAGTGAGTTTCTCGCGATGTCTGCCGACGCCTTTGGTCAGAAAAATAGCTTTGCCCGTTGGACCCATCTAACTTTTATCCTCGAACTCGATCTCGTCATTTAGCCGGGGCGAGCGCAAGAGTTTTGCGAGGTTACAGCTCTGTGAAATTTTTTCCGGTGGACACATCACGGACTTTCGTAGAATGATGCGCGTCCAATTCGAGGGCTGGGTTCACGTCGTGTGTCGCATGCCCCGAGCGGAGGGACTGCGTCCATGGCTATGCTGCCGCATCTACGAAACCGTGCCCTGATTGTGTTCCTTGCATGCTTTGTATTCCTCGCGATGTTGAGCGTCGGCGTCGCGCAGACTCCCGGCTCGCCCGGCGACGTGACGGCAGATCTGGTGCTCGGTCAACTCAACTTCACCACTCAAGACAGTCTCCATGCGTCGAGCCAAATCTATTTCGAGAATCCTCAAGGCGTAGCGATCGATCGCAGCACGTCGAAGGGACGCGTCTACGTCGTTATTCCCGGGGAAGATCGCGTGTTGGGTTGGGACGATGCGAGCGCACTCACCAACGGTGCGCCGGCCGTCCTGGTGATCGGGCAGAGCAACTTCACGGCGACCGGGTTTTCTGGCAGCTTCGACGCGGCGCATTTGAACGAGCCCGAGGCTGTCGCGGTCGATTCGAAGGGGAATCTGTACGTATCGGATTTTGGCAGCAGTCGCGTACTCGAGTTCAAGACGCCGTTCGCGGCGGGATGCACGACGGCGAGCCCGTGCGTCGGGGAATCGGCCAGCCTGGTTTTCGGCCAAGGGTCGTCTGGCACCAATTTTACGCAAGTGGGATGCAACACCGCGGGGACTGACGGGAATCCCAGCGCAGTGTCGCTATGCTCACAGGCGGGGCTCGCGCTTGACTCAAGCGATAACCTGTACGTGGCGGACCGGGACAATTTTAGAGTGCTGCAATACGAGCAGCCGCTGGCTTCCGCCGGCGGATGCACGCCGAATATGGATGGGACGGGATGCCCCGGCGACGTTGTCGCGGACCTGGAATGGGGACAGGGCGGGGGCGTCGGCAATCAGTTCACCATGAGGTCATCAGGCAGCGCGTTGGATGAGTTCGGTTCGACGGATGCAGTCGCGCTCGATTCCAACGGCACCATGTATGTGGCGGATTCAGCCAATTCACGCGCCCTGGGATTCGCGAACGCATTGACCACCTTCACCGCCACCCTCGTATTCGGCACGGGCGGCTCGATCGGCTCGACTCCGGTCGTACCTCAGGGTGTCGCGGTCGATTCGAAAAATAACGTCTATCTGTCAGGGAGCAACCGCATACTCGAATACGAGCAGCCTACGGCGTCATCAGGCGGATGCGCCGGCGCGGGGACCTCGCCCGGATGCCCGGGCGACACAGTGGCCGATCTTGTTTTCGGACAAGGCGCCAGTGGCACCGATTTCACCGACGAAACCTGCAACGACGGTAGCCCGTCAGATCCGACGGCCGTGACCCTTTGCCTCAACTTTCCAGCCGGGATCGATCTGGATGCCAACGACGACCTGTGGACCTCGGACTACGATAACAATCGGGTGCTGGAGTACCTGCAACCGCTGGCGTCAGTCAGCGCGACACCGACGCCGACCCCGACCGCAACCTCGACTGCCGCAACTCCTACGGCGACGGCGACTCGCACCGCCACCGCTACGGCCTCGTCGACCTCGTCGAGAACAGCGACGCCTACCGCAACTGTGACTGCGACTTCCACGCAGTCGCAGGTGTCGCCAACTCCGACCGCCACTCAAACGCCGACGGGTGCATCTCCCACCGCGACCGCGACGCCTACTGCGACGGCGACCCCGGTCGACGAGAAGCTGACCCTCAGCCCCAGGACGCTCGCATTTGGGAAAACGACGACGGTCGGCGGGATCAGCAAGCCCAGGACAGTCACGATCAAAAATGCCGGCAGCAAGAAAACCGGCGTCTCGGTGAACATCGAAACGGAGAGCGCGTCACCGCCGGTGTTCGCGGTAAAGGCGCGGTGCGATGAAACGCTTGCGCCCGGCAAGAGCTGCAAAGTGTCGGTGACCTTCAGCCCGACCGACACGACGCCGCAGAGCGGAACGTTAACGATATCCGACAACGTGACCGGCGCGCCGCAGAGCGTGAGCCTCAGTGGGACGGGGAAGGCAGCGAAGAAAAAATAGAGTGGGGCCGGCCGCCGTGCCCGCCTTCTTGCGGCAAGTGATAAGATGATCGCTAAAGCCACTTCGCCGAGGTGAATCGTGATCGAAACGAGTCCATTCGGAAAAACCGGTCATCAGAGTACGCGCGTTATTTTCGGCGCCGCCGCGCTCGGCGCGATGAAGCAGGACAAGGCCGATGGCGTGCTCGAGGTGCTGCTCGAATACGGCATCAATCATATCGACACCGCGGCGTCATACGGCGATTCTGAATTGCGCATCGGTCCCTGGATGCGCGAGCATCGCAAGCGGTTCTTCCTCGCCACCAAAACCGGCGATCGTACGTATCAAGCTGCGCGCGACAGTCTGCATCGCTCGCTCGAGCGCTTGCGTGTCGATCAGGTCGACTTGATCCAGATGCATAACCTCGTCGCCGAGAACGAGTGGACGGCCGCCATGGGAGCCGGCGGCGCGCTCGAGGCCCTCGTTGACGCGCGTTCGCAGGGATTGGTGCGATTTATTGGGGTCACGGGGCACGGAAGTCAGGTCGCCGCGATGCATAGTCGCAGTCTCGAGCGGTTCGCCTTCGACTCGGTGCTGTTTCCGTACAATTTCACCATGCTCGATAGCGCGCCGTACGCCGCCGACGTCGAGGCGCTGCTGACGGTATGCCGCGAGCGCGGAATCGCAACGCAGACGATCAAATCAGTGGCGCGCCGGCGATGGCAAAATGGCGACGGCCCGAAGTTCAGCTGGTACGAGCCGCTGCGCGATCGAGAAGCCATCCGCCGCGGCGCTCATTTCGTGCTCAGCCAACCAGGTCTCTTCCTGAACACTTCGAGCGACGCGACGCTCCTGCGTGACATCCTCGATGCCGCGAGCGTGACAGCGACGGCGCCCGCGCGTTCCGAAATGGAAGCCGACGTAAAGCACTACGAAATGGAACCGCTATTCATCCCCGGCGTGTCGGACACCATTTAGGAATTGAATGTGAAACCCGCGGTTTCTTAAATCTGGTTCCCCTTCCACCAGGGGAAGGGGTTAGGGGTTAGGTTGCCTGTCGCGATCCCCTCGACTCGCTCGCCTACACAACCTTCCGGAAGGCCAGCGCCGGCGGAAGTCGAACTGCTTCGAAGATTGGGACGATGCCGCTCACAATGCTTACCGCCAGCGCGGCTATTAGTGCGTTGACTGTTTGTGCGGGAGTCACCCACAACGCGCCGTTGCCTTCGAGCGCCGCGCCGAGCGTGATCCCGCCGGAGAACATCCAGAGTGCAGCGCCCGCGCCGATGATTCCGCCGAGTAATCCTATGGCGCCGCATTCACCGAACAGCAGGAAAGCAACCGCGCCGCGGCTGAAGCCCAGCGCGCGCATCAGGGCTACGTCGCTGATTTGTTCGCGAACCATCATGACCGTCGAGTTGGCCGCGATTAGCAGTACCGTCAGCAGCACGACGAGGCACAGCGCGAAGACGATTGCGCGGATGTTGCCGATCGCTGACAGGCCCGACGACAGCGCGTCGCTTTCAGTCATCGTCCGCGTTTCGGCGTCGGAGTTGGCGAAATGCTGGTCGATCATTTTGGCGAGCGGACCCATCGCGTCATTGCTGGTGGCCCGCACGATCACGTTCCACGCCACGTCTTCATCGGGCAAGCCGTTGGCCTTGCGCGCCGCCATCAGGTAGTCGCGCCGCATGAGGAAGATGTTCGGATAGTGCTTGGATTGCATCTGGCCGGTTATTAGAAAGGTCATCTCCATATGATCGGAGTCGGTGCCGCGGAGCGTGACCGTGTCGCCAATCTTCCAACCATATTTGTGCATCAGGATTTCGCCGACGATTGCCGATCGCTTCTCCTTCAGCGTATCCGCGCGCTGCTGAGCGGTCAGTGCGTAGTCCGGAAACACGTCCGCGATCTCAGGTCCTGCGCCGACGCCGAAAACCGGCTCGCTGACGTCGCGCCACGTCGCGAACCATCCGGTGATCGCCGTGCACGCGGCCACGCCCGGCATCTTGTCGATGTCGTCGCAGTACCGCGCGGGCAGATCCTCCCACGGCGCGGTCTTGTTGTTGATGATGAGGCGGAGCGTCCCCGAAGCGTCCTTGACCACGCGATCCATCGAGGCCGGCACCGACACCAGCACGGTGTAAATGAAGGTGGCGAGCGCGATGGTGAGGATGGTCAGAATCGTTCGGCGCAGATTGCGGCGCATGTTGCGCTCGATCAATTTCATCCAGTTGAACACGATGACCCCCGCTCAGACCGATCGCAGCGACTCGACCAGCCCGATGCGCGACGCGCGCCACGCTGGCAGTAGTCCGCCGAGCGCGCCAATCAGGATTGCGGCCACTATTCCCGACACGAACGCGCCGATCGTCAGCCGAAACCTGAATATGAACTCGCCGACATTCATCAATTGGCTGCTGAGTCCGGTCGAGTACGCGACGATCACGCCGAGCAGTTCGCCGAGAATGCCGCCTGCGAGCGCGAGCACTATACTCTCGATAACGAAACTTGCGAGCACGTTGAAGCGGCTGAACCCCAGCACGCGCAGCACCCCGATTTCGCTGGTGCGGCGCGCCACCGCGGAATACATCGTGTTCATCG
>Ga0302326_10010117_pt1 | contig 20459 bp, 22 predicted proteins | sample Palsa_T0_3_FD_202264 | JGI IMG/M metagenome (GOLD analysis project Ga0302326, IMG submission 202264) | Peat permafrost microbial communities from Stordalen Mire near Abisko, Sweden - Palsa_T0_3 | ecosystem: Environmental > Terrestrial > Soil > Palsa > Peat permafrost | place: Sweden: Abisko...
CCTCGCGGTGAAGCCACGCTGCGCGAGGCGCAGGATGCGATCGAGCGAGGCGACCTCGATGCTGCCGCAGGCGCGTTCGGGACGCTGCTCGCCGCGGCGCCGGGCCATCCGGTCGCCACGATGGGCATCGCGCAGGTCGAGCTGCTCCGCCGGGTCAACTCCTACGACCGGGCCAAGGCGGTGCGGGCGGCTCAGGAGAATCCCGGCGACGCGGAGGCCCAGGCCAGAATGGCCGACATCGACCTGGTATCGGGCAAGATCGATGCCGCCTTCAGTCGGCTGCTGGAAACGGTGCGCCGTACCTCCGGCGAGGAGCGGAGCAAGGCCCGGGTCCACCTGGTGGGCCTGTTCGAGATCTTCCCGCCCAGGGATCCGCGGGTCGCCAAGGCGCGCGCCACGCTGTCCGGCTTGCTGTTCTAGTCCCTCCGGTCTAGTCGGGGAGCGGGGACTGTCTAGTCGGCGGGCGGGGACTGCCGGGCCTGCTTGCGCTGGAGGCCTGCGGCTGAGGTATCGGTATCAGCCAGTTGCTCCAGGGCGGGCAGGGCCGCCGCGAGCGCGGCAAGCTGATCGGGCGCAAGCAGGAGCAGGCCGTCAGCGAGCAGGCTCGTAGTCTCCTGCCGGATCCGCTCCAGCGCGGACTGGCCTCGCTCGGTAATGGAAACCGTGCTGGCTCGCGCGTCGCCAGGGACGGCACAGCGCTGCACGTACCCGTGCTCCTCCAGCACGCTGACCAGCCGGGTGAGCGTGGACGGCGCGATGCGCTCGGCGGCCGCCAGATCGCCCAGCCGGACCGGTCCGGCCGCTCCCACGGTGGAGAGGGCGGACAGCTGGGTGGGCGTGAGCCCGGCCAGCTCGTGCTTGCGCAGCCGCCGGGACATCCGCAGGATCGCGACCCGCAGCCGGGCCGCGTCGACCTCAGGAGCACCCGGAGCGCCGGGAGTACCCGGTGCGCCGGGAGTACCCGGTGCGCCGGGAGTGCCGGCCTCGGGCGCCTGGGCCGCTGCCTGGGGCGCTGCCTGGGCCACCCCCGGGAGCGCCGTTACCATTCCCTTACCACCCTTGCAGGGTACGTGCCGCGGGCTGGATCGGCTGACCTGTCGGCGTTCTGGCCGGCCACGTTCTGCGGCCCACGTTCTGCGGCCACTGCGCTGCGTGCCGCATGATGGTGTGATGCAGGACCTACCTCTCACCGGGAAGCTGCTCGCGGCCACGCCGATGCTGGGTGACTCTAACTTCCGGCGGACCGTCGTCCTGATCGTCGAGGACGAGCCGGACGAGGGAACCCTCGGCGTCGTACTGAACCGGCCGACGCAGGTCCCGGTCGGCCAGGTGCTCGAACCATGGCAGGAACTGGTCACCGGGCCGTCGGTGGTGTTCAAGGGCGGCCCGGTTTCGCCCGACAGCGCGCTGGCGCTTGGCCTGGTGCGCGGCGAGGAGCAGCCGCTTGGCTGGCGCTCGCTGGCCGGGTCTCCGGTCATGTCCAGGATCGGGCTGGTCGATCTGGATGCGTCGCCCGGGCTGCTGGCAGCCGAGGTCACCTCGCTGCGGGTCTTCGCTGGTTATGCGGGCTGGGGCGCCGGCCAGCTGCGCGCCGAGATCGACGCGGGCGCCTGGTACGTGCTGGGCGGCGAGCCTGCGGACGCGTTCTTCGCCGAGCCCGAGCGGCTGTGGTCGGCGGTGCTGCGCAGGCAGGGCGGCGAACTGGCTCTGGTCGCCACCTATCCCGATGATCCCGTTCTGAACTAGGTCCTGGCCGGCCAGCGTAAACTCAGCCACTGTGAGCACAGAAGTCATTCCCGGCGGCGATACCCGCCTGGACACCGACGTACGGCCGGACCTCTCGACCGGCGATGGCGACCATGAGCGGTTTGCCCACTATGTCCAGAAGGACAAGATTGTCGACAGCGCGGTATCCGGCACCCCGGTAGTGGCGCTCTGCGGCAAGGTCTGGGTGCCGACCAGGGATCCCAAGCGGTTCCCGGTGTGCCCGGAGTGCAAGGAGATCTACGAGTCGCTGCCAGAGGGCGCCGACTAGCTCACCGGGCGCCCACTAGCTCACGCCGCGGGCAGGACCAGGCCGCCCAGGCGGCTGCGCACCGGTCCGGACGCGCCGGCGTCCGGACCGGAACTGCGCGGCACCGGGCGCGCCAGCGGCTTGCAGGTCTTGTCCCACCGGGCGTGGTTGTCGCGCTTGGGCAGCGTCCCGCTCTCCAGGTAACGGGCGATGGTGCGGTCGACGCACAGGTCGCCGTCCAGCGAGTCCGCGTGCGTCGTGCCGCCAGGCTCGGCCAGCAGCACCGAGTGCGGGAACAGCTTGCGGACCTCCAGGCTGCCCTCGAACGGCGTGGCCGCGTCCAGGGTCTCGTCGATCAGCAGGGCGCTGGATATCTCGCCGCCGCTGCCGTGGGAGCCCACCTTGACCGGGGTGGACGCCTTGGCCGGCCAGTACAGGCACGGGGCATTGAACCAGGCGTTGGCCCAGGTCTCGAAGGGCGCGATGCGGTTGATCCGGCGGTTGTCCCGGCTCCATCGCGCCCAGCTCGTCGGCCACTGCACGTCGGTGCACTGGACGGCGAGGTAGACGGCGAATTCGTTGTCGTTTCCGGGGGTGTCGGTCTCCTGGTACAGCGCGATGAGGGCCCTGCCCGCCTTCGCGCCGTGCCCGTTCGCCCAGTCGGAGAAGGCCTGGCCGAGCTGCAGCCAGGTCTCCTGGTAGTAGCCGGCCTCCAGGAAGATGTCGATCCACTCGTCCGGGCCGATCTCGGCCGTGCCGCGGGCTGTCCTGATGGGGTGCCGGGCGAGCCTGGCCTGCTCGGCGTAGAACCGGCGCTGCACCTGCTTCTCGGTCGTGCCCAGGCGGTAGACCTTGTGGTACTTGGCCAGCCAGCCGAACCAGATTTCGATGTTCCGGTTGAACGCGATGTCCTGGTTCAGGTTGGCCTGATACCAGACGTTGCGCGGGTCGACGTTGCTGTCCAGGATCAGGCGCCGCACCCGGTGCGGGAACAGCGTCGCGTAGACCTGGCCTAGATAGGTGCCGTAGGAAAAGCCGTAATAGGTGATCTGCGACTGGCCCAGCGCCTTGCGGATGGAGTTCATGTCCATGGCCGAGTCGACCGTCGTCATGTTCTGCAGCAGGGCTTTCTGGGCGGGGGTACCGCAAGCTTTGGCATAGCCCGCCGAGCGCGTCTTCCAGTAGCGCAGGATGGCGCTGGTGGTCGGCTGGTAGCGCTCGCGGTCACCGCTGAAGTAGTCCGGTTCGCAGCTCAGCGCCGGGAGGCTGGAGCCGACGCCGCGCGGGTCGAAGCCGATCCAGTCGTAGTCCGCCGCAGCCGCGCCGAGGTGCTCGGCCTTAAGCGCGTCGATCAGGAAAACGTTGAGGTCCAGGCCGGAGCCGCCGGGCCCGCCCGGGTTGGTCAGGATGACGCCCTGGTAGTGGCTGGCGGGCGCGGTGTGCCGGATCCGGGAAACCGCGATCTTGATATGCGGGCCTGCCGGGTGGCGGTAGCTGAGCGGGACCGAGAGGAAGCCGCACTGCGCCTTCGCTTCGCTCAGGTACGGGTCAGAACACTTCCCCCAGTGAATGCTCGCGGTCCCCGTCGGCCTGGTGGCCTGGCCTGCGGCCGGGCGGGCGGCGGCCGGCCCGGCTGACGACGCTGCCGCCGGGGCGGCGGTCCCCAGCCCGGCGGCGCCCAGTCCTGCGGTCAGCATGCTGGCCGCGGCAGCGATGGCTGCGAGCTTTCTCATCAGAGGTGTCCCCTTCGGCCTGCTTGCGCCCGCCTGTCGGCTGTGTTCGCCAGGACTCGGCTGTGTTCGCCAGGACATTGTCCACGCGACTAATTGTTCACGCGACTATAGGCTCTGTTCCAGCCCTACGCCTAGATCGCGCAGCTCGTCCAGCGCGGCGCGGGTGGTGTCCGCGGCCACGCCCGCCGTGAGCGGCAGCAGGACCCGGGTCGCGAACCCGGCGCGGACGGCGTCGGCCGCCGTCGCGCGCACGCAGTAGTCGGTGGCGATGCCCGTCACGTCCACCTCGGTGACCGCCCGCGCGCGCAGCCAGTTCTCCAGCGATTCCCCGCCCGCGGCCTGGCCCTCGAAGCCGCTATAGGCAGCCGCATGTGCGCCTTTGCGAAACACCTCGTCGATCAGGCCGGTGTCCAGGCCGGGGTGGAACTGCTCGCCCGGCGTCCCGGCGATGCAGTGCGGCGGCCAGCTGGTGGCGTAATCAGGCTCGGCCGAGAAGTGCGCGCCGGGGTCGATGTGGTGATCCTGGGTCGCCACCACGTGCGCATAGCCGCTCGCGGCCGGGCCGGTCAGGTAGGCGCTGATCGCCCTGGCCACCCCGGCACCGCCGGCGACAGCGAGCGAGCCGCCCTCGCAAAAGTCGTTCTGCACGTCCACGATCACCAAAGCGCGCATGTTGGAACTCCTGTCGGGGCCGCTGTCATCGGCGGCCGTTCTCGTCCGGGTCCGGCGTGAGCACGGTCGGGATCGCCGGATAACCGCGGGAAAGCTGCCGGGCGTAGGCAGGCAGCTCGGCTACCGCTTCGCGGTGCCGGGCCCGCGCGGCATCGATCGGCTCGCCGCCCACGATCTCGCCGTCGCGCACGAGCTGGCGCAGCAGCACCCGGCCGGCTGTTCCCGGCTCGGGCGGAACCGTGCTGACAAGCTCGGCGACCGCCGTGCCGTCGGCATCCAGCTGACGTACCGCCCACTTGCGCCCGCCGTGGCCTGGCTTGCCGACCGAGCGCTTGGCGACCGGCAGCAGCCGCCCGGTCCCTGCGTCGTCGGTGCGCGCTACCAGCTTGTAGACCAGGGCGGCCGTCGGCGCCCCCGATCCGGTGACCAGCGACGTGCCGACCCCGTAGCCGTCGACGGGCGTCGCGGCCAGCGCCGCGATCGAGTACTCGTCCAGGTCACCGGTGAGCACGATCCTGGTCTGCGTCGCGCCGAGCGAGTTCAGCAGCGCCCGGACCTCGCGCGCGATCACCGGCAGGTCCCCGCTGTCGATCCGGACCGCGCCCAGCCCTGGCCCGGCCAGCTCCACGGCCGTCCGGACGGCGCTGGCGATGTCGTAGGTGTCGACCAGCAGCGTGGTGCCCGTCCCCAGCGCCGCCAGCTGGGCGGCGAACGCGTGCCGCTCGTCGTCGTGCAGCAGCGTGAACGAGTGCGCGCTGGTGCCGCTGGTCGGCACGCCGTAGTCCCGTCCGGCCCGCAGATTGGACGTGGCGGCGAACCCGGCGATGTAGGCCGCCCGCGCGCTGGCCACCGCGGCGAGCTCGTGCGTGCGGCGCGAGCCCATCTCGATCATCGGCCTGCCGTCGGCGGCCGTCACCATCCGGGACGCGGCGGAGGCGATCGCGCAGTCGTGGTTCAGGATCGACAGTGCCAGCGTCTCCAGCAGCCCGGCCTGCGCGAAGGTGCTCTCGACCACCAGGATCGGCGAGCCGGGGAAGTAGCAGTCGCCCTCCGCGTACGCCCAGATGTTGCCGGTGAACGAGTACGACTCCAGGTAACGCAGCGTCACCTCGTCCGCCACGCCGGTGTCGCTCAGGAAGCTCAGGTCGCCGTCGCTGAAGCGGAAACCGGCGAGCGCTTCGAGCAGCCGGCCCGTCCCGGCCACGACTCCGTAGCGCCGGCCGCTGGGCAGGTAGCGCGCGAACACCTCGAAGACCGCGCGGCGGTGCGCCGCCCCGCTGTGCAGGGCAGCGCGCAGCATGGTCAGCTCGTAATGATCGGTCAGCAGCCCGGTTTCGGCCTCAGAAAATCCAGCTTCAAAACGGCTGGCCGCCGGCAGACTCACCCCGCCCAGGTCACTGCTCATGGGGGGAAGCCTACGGACCCGTCATGGGAGGAGGCCTACGGACCCGCCGCCGGTCGGCGGCTGCCAGGCGGCCCGACCGGCGCGCTCGCTGTCGATCCGCCCGGACGCAGTGGAACACTAGGAACAGACCCAAAGAGGGCGGGACGTAAGAGAGCGGGCCGGGAAGAGGGCGGTGACATCTGGTGAGCATTGCGCCTGCTGAAGTAGAGCGGCCGGAGACGGGGCAGGAAGCGGTCGCTGACACGCCCTGGGTGACCATCGTGTGGAACGACCCGGTCAACCTGATGTCGTATGTGACCTACGTGTTCCAGACGGTCTTCGCTTACCCCAAGCCGAAGGCGGAGAAGCTCATGCTCGACGTGCATCACAAGGGCCGGGCCGTGGTTTCCTCCGGCGCCCGGGAGGAGATGGAGCGCAACGCCGAGATCCTGCACGGCTACGGCCTGTGGGCCACGGTGAGCCACGACCGATGAGCCACGACACCTGAGCCACGACCGATGAGCTACGACCCGATGAGCCACGACCGAATAAGCCCGACCGAGTAAGTATTAAGGAGGCGGAGGATTCTGGTGGCCGGTTTCAAGGCCGCGGGCGGCGGGGCGACCGCTCGCTTCGCCGCCGCCCAGGCCAGCATCATCCGCAATCTGGTGACCCAGGTCGCCGAGCTGCTCGGCGCCGATCCGCTGGCCGATGGCGATCCGCTGGCGGATCCGGCGCAGCAGCCGCCGGACGGGAGCGCCGCTGCCCTGGACGCCCAGCTGCGGCTGAGCGACAGCACCGAGGCACCGCAGGATCCGGCGCTGGCCAGGCTGCTGCCCGACGCGTACCGGGATGATCCTGAGGCGGCCGCTGAGTTCCGCCGGTACACCGAGGAGAGCCTGCGCTCGGGCAAGGTGGCGGCTGCCCGGACCGTCCTGGACACGCTCCCCGCTAAGGGCGGCAGGATCCGGCTGTCGGTGGCCGACAGCCAGGCCTGGCTGCGCGCGCTCAACGACGTGCGGCTGGCCCTGTCGGTACGCCTTGGAGTTACCGAGGGATTCGACGAGGAAGCGGCCCGGCTGGGCCCGGGCGATCCTCGTTATGCGTATGTATGGGTTTACCAGTGGCTGGCCTACCTGCAGGAGAGCCTGGTGGAGGCGCTGGAGTGACGGCCCGCGTTACGCTCGCATGCATGCTGACCATCTCGGCCCACCTGCAGGCGCAGATCGTGGCTCATGCGCGGGCCGACCACCCAGACGAGGCCTGCGGGATCATCGCGGGGCCGGCCGGCAGCGACCGCCCCGAGCGATTCATTCCCATGCTGAACGCCGAGCGGTCGCCGACCTTTTACCGCTTCGACTCGATGGAGCAGCTGCGGGTCTGGCGGGAGATGGACGACCGGGACGAGGAGCCGGTAGTGATCTATCACTCGCATACGGCCACCGAGGCGTACCCTTCCCGCACCGACATCTCTTATGCCAGCGAGCCGGGCGCGCACTACGTGCTGGTGTCCACCCGTGACCCGGACTCCGCGCCGCTGCGCTCGTTCCGCATCGTCGGTGGCGTGGTCACCGAGGAGGAGATCGTGAGCACCGGCGACGCTGGCCGGGGCGCGGCAGACCAGGCGCCGCGCACCGCCGCGGCGGAATGATCCGGCCAGCCGGCCGGTTGGACCAAGCAGGCAGCCCGCAGGAAACCCGCATCATTGGAGTGTTACCGATGGCCATCGAGGTCCGTATCCCGACGATCTTGCGCAGCTACACCGGCGGTGCCAAGTCAGTTGAGGCCAAAGGCGACACGCTCGCCGATGTGTTCGACGATCTGGACGCCCGGCACAGCGGGCTGCGCGACCGGCTGGTGGACAGCGCAGGTCTGCGCAGGTTCGTCAACGTCTACCTGAACGACGAGGACGTGCGCTTCCTGGGCGGGCTCAGCGCCAGCGTCAAGGACGGCGACACTGTCACCGTGCTGCCGGCGGTGGCCGGCGGGCGGTACTGAACGCCGCCGGGATCGGCTGACCGGCAGGTAAGCAGGAGCTAGATGCGCTACGACTCGCTGCTCGACGCCGTCGGCGGCACCCCGCTGGTGGGCCTGCCGCGGCTGTCGCCCAGTCCTGAGGTCCGGCTGTGGGCCAAGCTGGAGGACCGGAACCCCACCGGGTCGGTCAAGGACCGGGCGGCGTTCTTCATGGTCGCCAGCGCGGAGCGGTCCGGCCAGCTCGTTCCCGGCGCGACGATCCTCGAGCCGACCTCGGGCAACACCGGCATCTCGCTGGCGATGGTGGCGCGGCTGCGCGGGTACCGGCTGATCTGCGTCATGCCGGAGAACACCTCGGCCGAGCGCCGGCAGCTACTGGAGCTCTACGGTGCCTCGGTGATCTCCTCGCCGGCGGCAGGCGGGTCCAACGAGGCCGTGCGGGTGGCCAAGGAGCTCGCCGCCGAGAACCCGGACTGGGTGATGCTCTACCAGTACGGCAACGAGGCGAATGCGCGGGCGCACTACGAGACGACCGGCCCGGAGCTGCTGGCCGACCTGCCGGAGATCACCCACTTCGTCGCGGGGCTCGGTACCACCGGGACGCTGATGGGAACCGGCCGGTACCTGCGCGAGAAGGTGCCGGGCGTCCAGGTGATAGCGGCCGAGCCGCGGTACGGCGAGCTGGTGTACGGGCTGCGCAACATCGACGAGGGGTTCGTTCCCGAGCTGTACGACGAGTCCGTGCTGACCGGGCGGTTCTCGGTCCCCGGCGCGGATGCGCTGCGCAGGACCAGGGAGCTGCTGGAGGTGGAGGGCCTGTTCGCCGGCATCTCCTCGGGCGCGGTTCTGCACGCGGCACTCGGGGTGGGGGCCAAGGCACTGGCGGCCGGGCAGCGCGCCGACATTGCCCTGCTGATCGCTGACGGCGGCTGGAAGTACTTGTCGACCGGCGCCTACGGCGGCACGCTCGCGGAGGCCGAGAGGCGGCTGGAGGGCCAGCTATGGGCGTAGCGCCCCCGTGCGCCGCCCGGTCCTCCCAGCGGAGAGGCGCGGATGACGGTCTTTGACCAGGCGACGGCGGTGCGCCGGCGTGATCTGGGGCGGTATGACGCGATATGCGATCAGCGGTTCGCGCTCACCGCACCTGGTGGCAGCACGCGGCCGGCGGTGAACGGGGGCGTGCTCATCGCGACCGTGCTGCGCGCGGTGCTGGACTCCTCGCCGCATCCGCATCCAGTCGCCACCAGCGCGCATTTCCTGCGCGTCGCGGCCCTGGCTCCGGCGCAGGTGCAGGTGAGCTGGCTCAAGCAGGGCAGGACCGCGGCGACCGCGCGGGCCGTGCTGATCCAGGACTCGCTGCCGGTGGTCGATGTCACGGTCACCACCGGCCGGGTGCCGGACGGGTCGGCCGGGCTGGCCGGTGACGACGGGCTGAGCTGGACCGGTGCGCCGCCGGTGCTGCCGCCGATCGAGGACTGCGTCGATCTGGGGCCATGGCCGGGGACGGTGGCGGCCGACGGCACGGCAGGCTACGCCGGCCAGATCCGGCTGCTGATGGACCCGGCCGCGACCGGATGGCACCAGGGCGAGCCGGCCGGCGTGCCCGAGATGCGGGGCTACTTCCGGCTGCGCGAGGACCGGGCGCCTGACGCCTACCTGCTGGCCCTGGCGGTGGACGCGCTGCCGCCGGTCGTGTTCGGCCTGGGAGCGACTGGCTGGGCGCCCACTGTGGAGCTGACCTGGTACATGCGCGCAGTACCCAGCGCCGGTCCGCTGCGGGTCGCCACCCGGTCGCGGCACGTCAGCGGCGGCTGGTTCGACGAGGAGGCCGAGGTGTGGGACGCGGCGGGGCGGCTCGTCGCGCAGAGCCACCAGATCGCGCGGGTCGGCCGCGGGCCGGTCCGGGGCCGGGCCAACGGCAGCCAGCCAGGCGGGCCCGGAACCTGAGCCCCGCGCGGGCCACGGAACCTGAGCCCCGGCGAGGTCAGGGGACGCTCTTGATCCGCCAGACCAGGGCCGACCCGGCGAGCGCCACTGCCGCGGTGGCGGCGAAAAGCGTCGGGTACCGGCCCAGCGAGACCAGCACGGCCGCGATGGCACCGCCGAGCGCCGCCGGCCCGACGATCGCGATGTTGATGATCCCCAGGTCCTTGGCGCGGTCGGCGGCCGCGGGCAGTACCTGCGTGATCAGCGCCTGGTCGACGGCAAGATAGGCGCCGAAACCAGTCCCGTACAGCACCGCGGCGACGATCGCCGCGTCCCAGGTCTCCACGAAGGTCAGCAGCAGCGCGGCGGCACCGATCAGCGCACCGGAAATCGTGACGATCATCTTGCGCCGGCCCAGCCGGTCGGAGATCATCCCGCCGACGATCGCCGTCAGCACCACGCCCGCGGTGTAGATGATGATCAGGATCAGCAGTCCCTGCGCCGGGTGGGCGTAGTGCACCCCGTCGCGCAGGAAATACAGCAGGTACAGCGTGCCCATCGAGATGGCCAGCGAGACCAGGAACCGGGTGAGCCAGGCCCAGCCGAAGTCGGGGTACTGGCGCGGGCTCAGCCAGTAGGACGCCAGCAGCTTGCGCACCGAGATGCGCTCGGCGTGCTCTGGCTCCAGCGGGTGGTCCGGGGTGAGCAGCACGAACGGCAGCGCCAGCGCGAACATGGCGATGGCCAGCACGAGGTACCCGCCGGTCAGGCTCTTGAAGACGTCCACGACCAGCAGGGTGCCGACGACCAGCCCGAGCGCCTGCGGCATGCCGACCCAGCCGGCCACCGTGGCCCGCTGGCTGACCGGGACATGATCAGGGATCGCGGCGCTCAGGGTCGCGTACTCCCCGTTCTGGAACGCGCAGAAAACCATGTAGAGGATCGCCACGCCGACCACCGTGCCCTGCGGCGCGATCAGCGCGAGGCTGGCGGCGCCGAGCAGCGACATGGCCAGCGTCCAGCGGTGCCTTCGGCCGCACAGCCTGCCGAGTCGAAGGGCCCGGGTGGTCCGGTCCGACAGCGCGCCGGCCACAGGCGTGGCCAGCAGCGACGCGAGGCCGCCGAGCGCCGACACCACGCCCAGGGCGACGATCTTGTGATGCGGGGTGATCCGCTGCAGCTGCTCGGGCAGCAGGACCTGCAGCGGCGTGTAGGCCGCCATCCACATGGCGAGGCTGGCCAGGCCGAGACCGGAAATCCAGCCCGCCCGCACCCGCTCCACGGGCTCGGCCAGAGCAGGCGGCAGCAATTTATGCTCACTGGTTTTCTGTTCAGTCACGACGCCTCCGCGAGGTCTACGGCGGTGCGCTACGTCGGCGCCGCGGTGCTTTTGCCTTGCTTTTGCCTTGGACGGATCATGCCGCTTTTCCCCTTGTATTGGTAGCTGCCGTCCGCGGCGGCAGCCGGGCGTCGGCGGCGGCAGCCGGGCGAGTAGCGTGGCCGCTCGTGCGGCTGACGATTGTCGGATGCGCGGGCAGCTTCCCCGGCCCGGACAGCCCGGCCTCCTGCTACCTGGTCGAGGCCGAGGGGTTCCGGCTGGTACTTGACCTCGGCAGCGGGGCGCTCGGCACGCTGCAGCGCTTTGCCGGGCTCGACGACATCGACGCGATCTGCCTGAGCCACCAGCACGCCGATCACTGCCTCGACATGTGCGGGTACTCGGTCGCCAGGACGCATCACCCGCAGGGCCCAAGGCCGCGGATCCCGGTGTACGGCCCGGCCCGCACCGCCGAGCGGCTGGCCCGCGGGCTCGGCCTGGATCCGGGCACGAGCATGACCGACGCCTTCGATTTCGTCACCCTGACGCCGGGAACAATCGAGATCGGCCCGCTGCGGGTCACGGTGGAGCACGTGAATCACCCGGTCGAGACGTTCGGCTTCCGGCTGGAGCACGGTGGCGGTGCCATTTGCTACTCGGCCGACACCGGGCCCTCCGAGGCGCTGGTCGCCCTGGCCCGCGGCGCTGACGCGCTGCTGTGCGAGGCCTCTTTCGTCGATGGTCCCGGCCTGCCGGGCAACCTGCATCTCACCGCCCGCCAGGCGGCGGAGCACGCCGCCGCGGCCGGCGCCGGGCAGCTCGTGCTCACCCACCTGGTGGCCTGGAACGACCGGGAGCGGACTGCGCAGGAGGCGGCGCCGGCGTTCGGCGGGCAGATCACGCTGGCCACCGTCGGTCAGCGAATCGCCGTCGGCGGCTCGCCGCCGGCATAAACTCCACTGTCATGCACGTACTCGTCACCGGCGGCGCCGGCTTCATTGGCTCACATCTGACCGACGCGTTCCTGGCGCGCGACGACGAAGTGACGGTGATCGACGACCTGTCGACGGGCCGGGCGGCCCGGCTGGACGAGCGCGCCGTGCTGCACAAGGTCAGCGTCACCGACGCCGAGCCGCTGGCCGAGATCATCGGCCGCGAGCGGCCGGAGCTGATCTGCCACCTGGCCGCGCAGATCGATGTCCGGGCCTCGGTTGCCTGGCCGGCGGGCGACGCGCAGACCAACATCGTCGGCACGGTCAACGTCCTGGAGGCGGCGCGGGAGGCCGATGTCCGGGTGCTGCTGTGCTCGACCGGCGGCGCCCTGTACGGCAGGGATGCGCCGATCCCGGCCCTGGAGGACGTGCTGCCGCTGCCGGAGTCGCCCTACGGCATTGCCAAGTACTGCGCCGAGCAGTACGTCGGCCTCTACAACAGGCTGCACGGCACCCGGCACTCGGTGCTGCGGCTGGCGAACGTGTACGGCCCGCGGCAGGACCCGGACGGGGAGTCGGGCGTGGTCCCGATCTTCTGCTCCCGCCTGCTCGCGGGGGAGCAGCCGACGATCTACGGTGACGGCTCGCAGACCCGCGACTACGTCTACGTCGGCGATGCGGTGGCCGCGTTCCTCGCCAGCGCCGATCGCGGCCGCCCCGGCACCTGGAACATCGGCACCGGGCGCGAGGTGAGCGTGCTGGAGCTCGCCACCATCATCGGGGCGGCGGCCGGCCGCCCGGTCGAGCCGCAGTACGCGCCCTCGCGCCCCGGCGAGCTGCAGCGCAGCGCCCTGGCGGTGGAGCGGGCCGAGCGGGACCTTGGCTGGCGGGCGGGGACCGAGCTGGCTGACGGGGTGCGCGCGGTGTACCGGTGGATCGAGAGCGGCGCGCCGGACCGGGCCGGCCACTGACCAGTGCGGGCCGGCCACTGACCGGACCGGGCCGGCCATTGAGCTGTGAGCCGCAGCCCGCTCCCCGCTAGGCTGACGGGCATGTCCCGACCGCAGGGCCGACGCCCCGATCAGCTGCGCGATGTGAAGATCACCCGAGGCTGGCTCGACCACGCGGAGGGATCGGTGCTTGTCGAGTTCGGCGCTACCCGCGTGCTGTGCGCGGCCAGCGTCGCCGAGGAACTGCCGCGCTGGCGGCGGGGGAGCGGCCTGGGCTGGGTGACCGCCGAGTACGCGATGCTGCCGCGCGCCACCAACACCCGCACCGACCGCGAGTCGGTCAAGGGCAGGCTGGGCGGGCGCACTCAGGAGATATCCCGGCTGGTCGGCAGGTCGCTGCGGGCCGCGATCGACCCTAAGGCACTGGGCGAGAACACCATCACCATCGACTGTGACGTGCTGCAGGCCGACGGCGGTACCCGCACCGCGGCGGTCACCGGCGGATACGTGGCGCTCGCCGACGCGGTCGCCTGGCTGCAGGGCAGGAAGCGGTGCAAAGGCAACCCGCTGGCCGCCTCGGTGGCCGCGGTCAGCGTCGGGATCATCGACGGCCAGCCCCGGCTCGACCTGTGCTACGAGGAGGACGTGATCGCCGAGACCGACATGAACGTGGTCTGCACCGGCGACGGCCGTTTCGTGGAGATCCAGGGCACGGCGGAGCGCGAGCCGTTCGGCCGCGACCTGCTCGATGAGCTGCTGGGCCTGGCGGTCGCGGGTTGCGGTGAGCTGACAGCAATCCAGCAGGACGCCCTTTCCAGATGACGAAACGGGATTCCGCGCCAACCCAGGCCGCCCTCCTGGTCCTCGCCACGGCCAATCCAGGCAAGCTCGCCGAGCTGACCAGAATTCTGGCGGCCGGTCAGGTTCCGGTGCGGCTGGCCGGTCTCGGCGATTTTCCCGGCGCCCCCGAGGTCCGCGAGACCGGCGCCACCTTCGCGGAGAACGCGCTGCTCAAGGCGCACGCAATCGCTGAGTTCACGCACCTGCCGTCGGTCGCTGACGATTCCGGCATCTGCGTCGACGCGCTGAACGGGATGCCCGGCGTCCTGTCAGCGCGCTGGTCCGGCAAGCACGGGGACGACGAAGGCAATCTGCGGCTGCTGCTGGCCCAGATGGCGGATGTGCCGCAGGACAGGCGCGGGGCCTATTTCGCCTGTGCCGCGGCCCTGGTCGTGCCGTCGGGCGTATCGGCGCCGGGGGTATCGGCACCGGGCCGGTCGGCGGCGGGCCGGTCGGCGGCGGGCCGGGAGCATGTCAGCGAGGGCACTGTGCACGGTCGGCTGACCTGTGAGCCCAGGGGGGAGAACGGGTTCGGCTACGACCCGATCTTCGTCCCGGACGTCGCCGAGCTGACCAGGGCGCAGCTGAACACGGCGGATCTGACCACGGCGCAGCTCAGCCCGGAGGCGAAGGACGCGATCAGCCACCGGGGCAAGGCGCTGCGCGCGCTCGCCCCGGTGATCGCCGCCCTGCTGGGCTAGTGCCACCCTGGTGGGCCAGTGCCGCCTCGCCCGCCTGGGCCAGCGCCGCCCCGCTGGGCCAGTGCCGCCCGCCCGCCTGGGCCAGCGCCGCCCCGCCCGGCTGCTCCAGTACGGTAGGACGCGAGGTTCGCGAAGGGAGCACGCGTGGCTGACGATCGGCTGGCGCCGGGTGATCCGGCCCCTGATTTCACCCTGTCCGACGCCGATGGCAGCCAGGTGAGCCTGTCTGCCCTGGCGGGCCAGCGGGTGATCATCTACTTCTACCCGGCGGCGATGACGCCCGGCTGCACGAAGCAGGCCTGCGATTTCCGGGACAGCAGGAACGACTTGTCCGACGCTGGGTTCGCCGTGCTCGGGATCTCCCCGGACAGCCCGGCCAAGCTGGCAAAATTCCGCGAGAAGGAGGGTCTCACCTTCCCGCTGCTGTCTGACCCCGACCGGCAGGTGCTCACGGCGTACGGGGCCTACGGCGAGAAGATGATGTACGGCAAGAAGTCAGTCGGCGTGATCAGGTCGACCTTCGTGATCGGCGCGGACGGGAAGATCGAGCACGCCTATTACGGAGTCAAGGCCACTGGCCATGTCGCCCGGCTGCGCAAGGACCTGGGCGTCTGACCGAGTCCTTGACCTGGGCGTCTGACCGGGTCCGCGGTCGGCGCCGTCCGGTGTCCGGCGGGTCCGGCGGGTCCGGTAAAGCTCTGGGGCCGTAGCCCAACGGCAGGAGGCACGCGGTTTAGGTCCGCGGCAGTGTGGGTTCGAATCCCACCGGCCCCACCCAACCATCCACCAACCAAGAATCCCACCGGCCCCAACCAAATTGGTTATCGAGCGAATGCCAGGACACGGTCGGGCTCGGCGCACGCTGAATGGCAGGAGCGGGACTTTGCGGCCTAGTGCGAAGCCCGTCTGGCGCGGATAATTACCACCGCAGCGGGGTCCGGCGGCCGCTGGGCAAGGTGGCCCGGCGCTGGCTAGTCAGCGCGGTCGCCGACTCTGCTCGGGCTGCGTGGAGGGTCGAGGCAATGGCTGAGTCGCACCGAACCGGTCAGGTCAGGCGGTATGGCAACGGGTCGCGGATGAGGGTCCGCTGGACGCATGCCGTCCGGCTGCTGGGTGTCGTTACCGTCCTGCTCGGGTGCACGGGAATTGCCGCGGCTGGCGTGGCGCAGGCCAGCCAGCTACGGACGGCCGCGGGTAGCGCGTGGAAGATCGAGCCGACGCCGAATCAGGCCGGCGCCAATATCAATGAGTTCTCGGCCGTGTCGTGCACCTCCAAGCGGGCCTGCACCGCGGTCGGCTCGCACGCGGCCAGCCTGTCCAGTCCTTCGTTCACCCTGGCGGAGAGGTGGAACGGCACAAGCTGGCGGATCCAGCCCACCATCCTGCCCAAAGGCGCCGCGAGCAGTACGTTCACCGGCGTGTCCTGCGGGTCGGCGACCGCCTGCACCGCCGTGGGCGGAGCCTTGCACAAGGCCACTGGCGTTGGCGTGAACCTGGCCGAGGCCTGGAACGGCAGGCGCTGGCGGGTTCAGGCCATCGCGAATCCTAAGGGCGCGACCGACGGAGAGCTGTACGCGGTCTTCTGCACGTCGCCGGACGCGTGCACCGCGGTCGGCCATTACGACAACGCCGCCGGACGTGTGCTCGCCGTGGTCGAACGGTGGAACGGCACGACCTGGCGCATTCAGGCCATACCCCGGCCTGCCAAGCTCACCTGGTTGTTCGGGGTGTCGTGCTCCGCCGCGCGCGCGTGCACGGCCGTCGGCTACCAGAACACGGGCACCGGGGACGCTCAGCCCTTGGCCGAGGCGTGGAACGGTACGAAGTGGCACGTTCAGGCCGTGCCGCTCCCGCACGGAGCCCCCGGCGGTGCCCTGAGCGCGGTGTCCTGCACGTCGCCGAGCGCCTGCACAGCGACCGGTACCAACTTCGGCACCACCGCCCCGACGCTGGCCGAGAGGTGGAATGGTAAGCGCTGGCGCGTTCAGCCCACCCCCAATCCGCCGAACTTCGGTACGAGCATGGGGGAGGTCGCGCTGCACGCCGTATCGTGCGCCTCCGCTACGGCCTGCATCGCCAGCGGAGGGTACACACCGGGCGGCCAGGCAGAGTATTTCATCGAGGCCTGGAACGGCCGTGACTGGCGGATGGTAACCGCGGCCCACCCGGCCGATTTCACCCAGGGCGCTCTCAACGGCATGTCCTGCGCCCTGGCGCGGTGCACCGCAGTCGGCGCCTGGTCGGGCGGGGCGGTCCCCGTGGCCACCCTGGCCATGGCCAACTGGTCCCGCATCGAAGGTAACCCGGCAGGGGCTATCTGGCTACAAGAGGCAGCCATTCCGCCAGAACTGGCAAGATTCACCAGCGCGTGAGCACTCCAGCGGCGATCTCCTCCCTGGGAGCTAGACCGCAACTAGCCAGCCGCACCGATCGGCGGATAGCGTCCAGCCCCGCCGACTGGCAGTAACGATAGTGGTGCCGTGATCGATGTGAAGGGCGCGGGCGCCCCACGGGCTGGGAGGAACTGCATTGGCTGCGCCAGGAAGCACGCGCGCCTGGCGGACCAGGCCCCGCCTCACGATGGGCGTGAGTCAGGCCAGAGCCAGGACGATTGCGTGCAAGGCCAGGCCCACCCCGGCCCCGACCACTGTGCCGTTGATGCGGATGAACTGCAGGTCGGGCCCTAGTAGCAGCTCCAGCTGGCTGGAGGTCTGTGCGGCGTCCCAGCGCTGGATGGTTCCGGTGACAAGGCCGGCGAGCTCGTCGTGGAACTGATCGGCGAGTGCCCTGGCTCCTGACTCGATGACGCGTTCGAGGCTCTGCTGGAGGCGGCGGTCTGATCCGAGGCGCTGGCCGGCCGCCGCCAGCGCGCCGGCCAGCTGGCGGCGCAGCTCAGAACCCGGATCGGCCGCCTGGGTCCGGAGGGTGTCCTTGGCCTGCTTCCACAGTGCCGAGGACCAGTCCCGCAGCCCGGGGCTGGCCAGGACATCGCGCTTGACGCGCTCCCCGCGCTCGCGCAGCTCGGGGGATGTCTCCAGGCGGTCGGGGAGCCCGGCGATCCATTCCTCGAACTGGTGGCGGGCCTGGTCGTCCGGATCGGCCGCCATCGCCACCAGCCGATGGCGCAGGCGGGTGTACAGACGGTCGAAGACCCGCCGGTAAACCGCGTCGGGCACCCAGCGGGGTGACTCGGCCTCAAAGAGCTCACCAAGCTCGGTGTAATGATCGGCAAGGTAGCGATCGGCACCGGACACCATCGCGTTGAACAGCCCGGCGTGGTGGCCTCCGGCGATGATGACCCGCAGGGCCCGCCCGGCCAGCGGCGCCACCTCGACGGCGTCCGCCGCCCGGGTCAGTTCAGCGGTGAGCACGCGCTGGACATCCTCATCGCGCAGCGCCTCGGCCACTGTGACTACCAGATCCGCGGCGTGACCGGCGAGGCCAGCGGCGCTGGCCTCGCCGGCCAGCCAGGCGGCCAGGCGGGGAACCAGCCGGGTGGAGCGGATCCGCTCGGCAAGAACGTCGGCGTTGAGGAAGTTCTCCTGCACGAACTGGCCCAAGGTGGCGGCGAACTGGTCCTTGCGCTCGACGATCAGCGCCGTGTGCGGTATCGGCAGGCCAAGAGGACGGCGGAACAGAGCCGTCACCGCGAACCAGTCCGCAACGCCTCCGACCATGGCCGCCTCGGCGCCGGCCTGCACATAGCCAGGCAGAGTCCCGTGGCCGCCGGCCACCGTCACGGCCACGAACACGACCGTCACCCCTGCCAGGACAGCGGTAGCCCGCCGCCGCGCGGCGGCCAGGCGGCGCGCCCGCAGTTGCGCCGACTCATGCCCGAGCGCGGATACCGGTGAAGCGGACACCGTCGCGGCAGGTTCCATCTGGCAGCCCCCGGTCAGTCCGCGGCACCGGGGCGGAGATCCGCAGCCGCGTCAGGCGAGCAGTCCTATCAGCAAGTCAGCCCCAAGTCTCGCAGGATCTGGATGATCATTCACATCACGATCACGCCGGGGGAAAAGCAAATCCGATCCCGCCGACCGTGACCAGGCCCCATCCCGGCTGATGCCAGGTCCGGCGGACAATGGGACCATGCCCGATCTTGACCCCGAATCTGTCATCGAGGCGGTGGCCCGCGACCCGCGGCTATGCGCATTCATCGGCCACGGCGGGATCCAGACCCTGCCGGCCCGGCAATCGCGGCGCCGCCTGCTGCTTGACAAGATCGCCCAGGCATTCGAGCCGGGCGTGTGCTACTCAGAACGCCGTGTCAGCTTGTTCCTCGGCGCCATATATGGCGACTACGCGGCGCTGCGGCGGTATCTCGTCGATGCGGAGTTCCTCTCCCGGTCCGATGGTCAGTACTGGCGCAGCGGCGGCACCGTGCCCTCGTCCCCGGCGGATGACCTCCGGGACCAGGCGCTGGACAGCCGGGTCGACAGGGCAGGTGCGGCGCCCGGCAAGGGAGCGGACCTGCACCACGAGCCAGGCGGTGCTGATTAGCAGGGCCTTAGGCGCCCGTGAGTTCCTCAAGCGCCTTGACGACCGTCGGCCATGTCGGCGAGGAGGCATCGGCGATCGAGAAGTGGCCGCCGCCGACCTCTAGCAACTGCGCATCCTGTCCGGCGGCCGTGGCGGCCTCTACGTAGGTCACGCTCTGCGTGAACGGGACCCTGTCATCGGCCCGGGCGTGCACGCACCGCACGCTTGCCGGGATGGGCACCTGCGCGAGCGGGTCGGCTACTGCGTACCGCTTCGGATACTGGTCGGGGGCGCCGCCCATCAATTCAATCGCTGCCCCGCTTCCGAGCTTTTCGCGAGCCGCGGCGGCCAGGTCGACCACTCCAGCCAGGCTGATCACCCCGGCGAGATCGACCACGGGCCCGGCCCCAGGCGCGCCGGCGGCGAGCTTGCTTCGGCCGGCGGCCCAGGCAGCCAGGTGGCCGCCGGCACTGTGGCCGATGGCCACCACCGGTTCGGTATCGATGTCTTCGAGCGCAGCCAGGTAGTCGATTGCGGTCGCCGCGTCCGCCAACGTTGCCGGGTAGCCGCCGCCGAGGCCCAGTCTGCGGTATTCGATGTTCCACACAACCCAGCCCCGCGCCGCGAGATCTGCCGCGGCCGGGTCAAGGTTGTCAGCCCCGTACTTGGGTCCCCACCATCCTCCGTGAAAGAGGACAACGGTGCCGGTTCGGCGTTGCTCGGCCGGGAGGTGCAGATCCCCGAATTGGGAGGGATCAGAGCCGTAGAAATGCCGGAGCGGAATGGACGTGCTCTCGGATGTGGCCATCACGTGCTCTTTCCTGTTTTCTTGGCGGTCGATGTGCCCTTGGAGCTCGGTAGTTCAGCAGCCAGATGTCACGAGCCGGGCCTGCTGACCGGCACCCCCGCGGAGGGCTTATCCAGCGGGAGGCGGCGTGGTGCATCCCCGGCACGGGGGCCTGCCGACGAAGTAAGCGGGGATGACGGGCGAGTCGGTGGGCGGGTTGGTCGGCAGGAGCACCGGCGCCCGTGGCGGCTGGCTGAAGTCGAAGTCCTGAATCATGTTGCCGAGAATCGGCTCGTCTTCGCGAACGTCAGGGCGGGGGTCGGGGCGGCCGTCTGTCTTGGGGTTGAGCCTGGCTCCGCCGAGGAAATCGTCCTCGATGAATTTCAGGTAGGCGTCGCTGCTGAGAATCTGGTGGTCGATGTACCCCTTCTTCGCGTACGGGGAGATGACGATCGCAGGAACGCGCAGCCCGTAGCCATTCCGGTCCACCTGCGGGGGCACGACGCTGTCGTAGAAGCCGCCCCAGTCGTCCCAGGACAGGAAGATCGCCGTCGAATCCCAGTCGCGGCTCTTCATCGCCGCGTTCACGATCGAGGTCACGTACGCCTGGCCCTGGTGCACACTGGCCGGAGGGTGCTCACTGTCAGGTCCCGACGGGGTGATCCAGCTCACCGCCGGCAGCCGCCCCGACCTGGCGGCCCTGAAGTAGGAGTCGAGCGGCTGGATGTAGCTGGACTGGTGGTCTT
>Ga0302326_10010118_pt1 | contig 20457 bp, 18 predicted proteins | sample Palsa_T0_3_FD_202264 | JGI IMG/M metagenome (GOLD analysis project Ga0302326, IMG submission 202264) | Peat permafrost microbial communities from Stordalen Mire near Abisko, Sweden - Palsa_T0_3 | ecosystem: Environmental > Terrestrial > Soil > Palsa > Peat permafrost | place: Sweden: Abisko...
AGCTGCGTGCGCTGACTGACGAGATCGAGTCGGTCCCGGACGGTTCGCAGCGGTTGCGTGAGGTCTTGACCGTGTTCGCTGATTTCTGTGTGACCTATCCGGCGTTTCTTGACTGCGGCTTGTCGTTGCTGCGGCGTCCGGCGGTCGAGCTGCGCGAGGTCCTGTCGGACGCGGCATGGTTTCGGGTCTCTCGAGCGGTCGGTCGGTGTGTGGGTGTTGTGCAGCGAGCGCTGGAGGTCGCGGTGGCGCAGAAGGCGATCGCGGTCGACGACCCCGGGTTTCTCGCCGGCCGTCTGCTGACCCAGATGATGGGCTCGCTGCACCTCTCCCGGTCTGGGGTGTCGCTGCGCGAGCCGGTCCCCGGCGCGGTCACGGCTATCGCGCTCGAGCCCGAGCAGGTGCGCGACGCGTGCATCGGGGACGCCCTCGCGGTGGCCGGAGTCCGGGCATGAGCGCCGCCGAGCATCGGACGCTCACGCTGCACGGTCATTCGATCAGCTACGTGCAGAAGGGCTCCGGACCCGTTCTGCTGTTGATCCACGGGATGGCCGGTGCGCTGGATACCTGGCGCTCGGTCATCGAGCCGCTCGCGGACCAAGCCACCGTGCTCGCGGTCGATCTTCCGGGGCATGGCTCGTCCAGCCCGGGCGGCGGTGACTACTCGCTTGGAGCGCTGGCGGCGTTTCTCCGCGACGTGCTGATGGCGCTTGGGCACGACCGCGTGACGCTGGTCGGTCACTCGCTCGGCGGGGGCATCGCGATGCAGTTCTCCTATCAGTTCCCAGAGATGACCGAGCGCCTCGTCCTGGTCTCCAGCGGCGGGCTCGGACTCGAGGTCAATCCGGCGCTCCGCGCCGCCTCGCTTCCCGGTGCGGACCTGTTTCTGTCGCTGACGGCAGGAGCGACCAAGCGAGCGTCCGGCCTCGCGGGACGTGTGCTGCGGGCCGGGCATGTCCCGTCGAGCCCCGGCCTCGAGGAACTGGTGCGCAGCTACTCCTCGTTGGCCGACGGAGATCGGCGCTCGGCGTTCCTGGCAACCGTGAGGAGCGTTGTCGGGCTCAGCGGCCAAACCGTTGGTGCGGGAGATCGCCTGCACCTCGCGAGCGAGATCCCCGTCCTGCTCGTCTGGGGATCAGACGATCCGATCATCCCGGTGCAACACGCACGGGCCGCCCACGAGCTGCTGCCGCACGCAACGCTCGCGGTGTTCGACGGCGTGCGCCACTTTCCCCAGGTCGAGGTGCCGGAACGGTTCGTGGCGGTGCTGCAGGATTTCTGCGCCAGCACCGAGCCGGCGGTGTTCGACGCCAGCGCCTGGCGGGCGCGAATGCGGGTCCCCGACGCCCTGAGCTGAGCAAGCGACGCGACTCACTTGAATCGGGTGATCACCGCTCACCTGGTGCGGTGGTTCAATAGCTTCGCGTAATGGCTGAGCGAAGCGACGCGCTCCTGGTCGCGGATCCCGAGCCGCTCTCGAGCGATGTCTCGCCCCATCGACTGAGACGCGCACTTCTGAGGTTGGGTGGGTTGGTCGCGGTTGTGGTGGTGGTGGTGACGCTGGCGCCGGGGTTGGGGGAGTTGCGTCGTCGGTTCGCTGAGGCGCAGCCGGTATGGATCGTGATCGGCTGTGCGTTTGAGGTGTTGTCGGTGCTGTCCTACGTCCCGGCCTTTCGGTCGGTGTTCTGCCGGCGGATGAGCTGGGCCACGAGCTACAAGATCGGGGTTGCTGAGGAGGGTGCCGGCGCGTTGTTCCCGCTCGGTGGGGCGGGCAGCTTGGCGTTGGGGGTGTGGGCGCTTCGCCGTGGCGGGATGCCGGTTGATGAGATCGCTCGCAAGACGGTCGCATTTTTCTTGTTGACGAGCGCGCCGTCGGTCGCGATGCTGTTTCTGTTGGGGGTGGGGTTGGCGGTCGGCATCCTCCCCGGTGGGGGTGGGGTGTTGCTGACGGTGGTCCCCGCGGTGGTCGCTGCGGGAGGCATCGCGGCGACCCTCGGGTTGCGTCGGGTGGTACGCAGAGCTGAGGCGCGGGTCAGGCGCCAGGGTGAGGGGTCGAGATGGTTTCGGCTGGCCCCGGCGCTGGTGGCGACGGCCGATGGGGTCCAGGAGGCGATTGCTCAGCTCAGGCAGGCTGACCCGCTGCTGATCGTCGGGCTGGTGGGGTATTTGGTGTTTGACATGCTCGCGTTCTGGGCGAGCTTTCGGGCGGTCGGAGCCTCGCCGGAGTTGCCGTTGATCTGGATGGCGTACCTGATCGGCCAGTTGGGTAACTGGATCCCGGTTCCGGGTGGGATCGGCGGGGTCGAGCTCGGGCTCGTGGGAGCGCTGGTCCTGTATGGGTTGCCCGCCGTCACCGCGACCGCCGCGGTGCTGCTGTACCGGGTGATCGAGCTCTGGATCCCGTCGGTGATGGGTATCGCCGCGTTCGCGCAGCTACGGCGGCTGCTCAAGCGGGAGACCGAGGCGATCAACATGTGCCAGCCGGGTGACATCGTCGAGATCGTCGGCATCGGCCCCACGACGATCGAACCGTCAGGTCTGTAGGTCCAGGATCGCGTCGGACAGCCAGTCGACCTCGTTCTCCCAGGAGGTGACGGCCGCGGCGGGTCGGACGACGAACTTCGAGAGCCCGGCGTCGATGTGGCCAAGGATCAGCTCCCGGAGAGCCGGTGCGCCGACCGGAACCAGCGCGAGCGGGTCGATCTCTGGGCGGCGCGCGAGCAGGCCGCGCAGCAGCGCCGGATCCGGCGTCGCGCGCGCGTACGGGATGCTGAGGCCAAAGTGCTCGGGGTCAACCTCACGGCCGGCGGTCGCTGCCGACTGCTGGATGTGTTCGCGCGCGACGCGCGCCTCCTCGGGCGTGATTGCTGCCCCGAGCCACCCGTCAGCAATCCGCCCAACCCGTTCAAGCGCCTTCGGACCCCGCCCGCCCAGCCACACCTCCAACGGATCCTGCACCGGCCGGGCGACCGCGGTGACCGCGGGAAACGACCACCGCACCGAGCGATGCCCGACCGCTTCGCCCGCCCACCAGCGGCGCACCAGTCCGAGCACCTCCTCAAGCACCGCGCCGCGAGTGGCGCCGTCGACGCCCAGAACCTCGCGCTCGCCGGGATGGTCGAGCCCCGGGACGAAGCTGAGCAGCAGTCGCCCATCGCAGAGACGGTCGAGCTGTGCAAGCTCTTTCGCGAGCAGGAACGGGTTGCGCCCCAGCGGCACGACGTTCGCGCCGAGCCGCAGGCGACGGGTCCGCCCGGCGATCAACGCCAACCCGAGCAACGGGTCGAGTACGGGCGCGAGCGGGACGTCGGAGAGCCAGACACCATCAAAGCCGCTCGCCTCCAGCGCGTCAGCAAACGCGCTGATCCGCACGTCGTCCTGCGCGCCGCTGCCGGGCGCGACGGCGAAGCGGATCTTCATCGCGCGCTCACCTGGCCGATCTTGGCAGACCGGATCACCTCGAGTGCACGGCTGAGGCGCCGAGCAGCTCCTGAGTCGCGGGTTGCTTTCGAACCCTGAAGTGCTTGGGCGGTTCGTGTCGTTCGGCGGGGTTGGACCAACCTTCCTCGTGGGCCGGCGTTATAGACGGGTAGACATGTCTTGCGAGTGATCGTCGGACGTTGTCGTGGCGGGCGGTGGCGTGGGGGCGCAGCGCCTGAGGGCATGGGGGGTCCTCAGGCGTGTGCCACCCCCGGGCCGGGGTTTTCGGTCCCGAATCCGCTGAGCGAAGCCTGACCTGGAGGACGTTGTGAAGGCCCTGGCACGGAGCAGGGCGGTGGCCGCTGGCGCATCGCCGCATCACATCATCGAGATCCGAAGCGATCTTGACTGGATTCTCAGCGCGAGATTGAGCACACTATGCCGATGGGGGCAACTGCCGAGGTCTTCGAGGAACGTCGATACGCGCCTCCGAGACCCGTCGTCGAGACTGATGAGGATCTGGTCGTCGCCGTCCGTGCCGGGGTCGACGCTGCGTTCGAGGAGATCTACGACCGGTACGCGCGCGGGTTGCTCTCGTTCTGCGTCCACATGCTCAAGAGCCGGGAAGCGGCTGAGGATGCGCTTCAGCTGACGTTCGTGTCCGCGTATCGAGCCATGCGAGAAGGTACGAGCGAGATCGTGCTGCGGCCTTGGCTCTACACGATCGCCCGAAACCGCTGTCTGTCCGAGATCCGCGCACGCCGGGAGAGCGAGCCGTGGACGGACGACCCGCGGCCTCAGTTCAGTGATCTGTCAGACCAAGTGCAGCGCCGCGAGGATCTGCGCGAGATGGTCGACGAGATCCGGCGGCTGCCGGACGATCAGCGAGCCGCTCTCGTCCTGTTCGAGTTGGGCGACAACTCCCATCAGGAGATCGCGGAGATCCTCGGGGTTCAACCGAGCAAGGTCAAGGCGCTCGTCTTCCAGGCACGTGAGGCGCTGGCTCGCGGCCGGGTTGCCAGGGATCAGTCGTGCGCGGAGATCCGCGAGCAGATCGCCACGACGCGCCGGGTAATCCTGCCACGCAGCAAGGCCCGCGCTCACATCGACCGCTGTCCGAGCTGCGCCGCCTTCGAAACCGAGACGCGCTACCAGCGGGCCGCGCTGGCCCTGATCGTTCCGGTGCCGCTGGCCGTGGGCCTGAAGTCCACGGTGCTGGGCGCGGTGCTGCTTGGCGGTGCGCTGGGGGCGGGTGCCACTGCGGGCGCCGGTGGCGCGGCCGCGACCGGGGCCACTGCGGGCGCCGGTGGCGCGGCCGCGACCGGGGCCGGTGTCACGGGCGGCGGTGCCGCGGTGGCCGGCGCTGGTGTGACCGGCGGCGGAGCGGCGGCGGCCGGAGGCGGCGCCGCGGCGGCCGGCGCAAGTGTGACCGCCGTGACGACAGCCAGCACCGGCGTGGTCGTCGGAGGCGGGGCGACGGTTGGTAGCGTGGGCGCCGGCGCGGTCGCAACCGGGGGTCTGGCGGGCGTCACCAGCGGCGCAGCCGGGGTGGCCGTCGCGGGCGGCTCGGTCGTGGCGGTCTCCGGAGGGTTGACGGTCGCCAGCGTGAGCGGTCTCGGCGCGACCGGCGTCGTGGCGAAGATGCTTGCCACCGCGGCGGTTGCGCTTGGGGCGTCCCACGTCGCCGGTTCGGTTGTCCAGCAGACTCCGCATCCGCTCTCGGCACCGGCGCTGGCGGTCGGGACGACCCTCCCCGGGACACGGTTGCCGGCGATCCTGCCACCGTCCGCCGTAGCTTCCGCTCCGTCCGTGACGTTCACCGGCGAGTGGCAGACGCCGCCAACGCCGTCAACGACGTCAACAACGTCAACGACAACATCAACGAGCTCACCGGTTGGGACGGTCGGCGGCCCACCCCCGACTCCGACGGTCTCCCAAGGCGGCCAGACGCCGCCCGTGTCCGGGACCAACCTCGGCAACGGTCCGACGCCCCCACCGGCCACGACCTCGACCGGCGGCGGTGACGGTGGGTCCGCGCCCGCCCCGCCCGCGCCGGTGGTATCGCCTCCGGCGTCTACCGGCAATGGTGGCGGTGGGTCCGCGCCCGTTTCGTCCCCACCGGTGGCATCGCCGCCGGCGTCGTCCAGCGACAGTTCGGGATCGGCCGCGTCCGCACCGGCATCTTCTGTGAGCGGCAACGACACCTCGCCATCGACGTCCTCTGCTTCCGCCAGTCAGACGGTCCCGGTGAGCGTGTCGGCCGGCGATACGTCAACGCAATCGCCGGCCGTGACCAGCACGTCCGACTCGGCGGCGGCCACGGCCTCGACGGACACGAGCGCTTCCTCCGGTTCGGACACCACGGCGACCGCGACCGATTCGACGTCGATGTCGACGTCCGATCAGACGTCCTCCGCCGGTGCGTCCGCTGCGACAGTCGGTGATGCCGCGTCAAGCGCGACCTCCGGCGATGTCGAGGCCTCGAGCGACACCTCTGACGCGTCTGACACGGCTGCCGCCACTGACCCGGCGCCGGTTGCAGCGAGCGACTCGGCCTCGACGAGCGCGGCTTCGGCGAGCGACTCGGCCTCGACGAGCACGGCTTCGGCGAGCGACTCCGACGCCTCCGCGGCCCAGGCGTCTGTCTGATGCCGTTGGCACGCTCACGCGTCAGGCGTATGCTTACCGTCGTCGTGGCGGGCTAGCCCGCCCGCGGCATCGGTCAGGGAACTGCGCCCCCACTTCCCTGGCAGTCCGGGGGACCCGAATGAATCGGGTCCCCCGGACTCAATACGAACGGAGCGGCGGCTCCTCGCCCAGGGCGTCGGCCACGGCGCGGGCCAGCATCAGGTCCTCGACCGCCAGCCCGACGGACTTGAAGATCGTGATCTCCTCGGGCCCGGAACGCCCGACCGTGCCGTCGAGCACCTCGACCAGCTCGTGCGCGAACCCGGCGGGCGGTAGCGCGCCGGCGTCGATCGCGCGAGCCACGTCGCCGGCCTCGGCCCACGTCGCCTCGATGCTCTCGACGACGACCAGCGCCCGCGCCAGGCTCGCGGCCGGCAGCTCGCACATGTCCAGCCGGTAGGCGCCGGTCGCGTTGACGTGGACCCCCGCCGGAAGCTCGCGGTCGTCGAACACCGGGTCCGTGCTCGTCGTACAGGTGCAGACAACATCGGCCCCGGCGACCGCCGATGGCCTCCCGATCGCCGCCTGGATCCCGTCGGCGAGCAGTTCGCGCACCAACGCGCCCCCGCGGGCGCTGCCCACCGAGCTGGCGACGATCGTCACACGATCGATCGGCAGCGTCGCTCGCATCGCGTCGACGCGCGCAGCGGCCTGGGCGCCAGCCCCGAACACCACCAGGTGCCGGCTGTCGGGACGCGCCAGCCGACTGGTCGCAAGCGCCGACACCGCGGCCGTCCGGATCCCGGTGAGCGCGGCGCCGTCGACCACGAGCTCGGGGGTCAGGCCGTCGCGCGCCAGCAGCACGTACAGGCCCTGAATCAGCGGCAGCCCCCGAGCGCCGTTGCCACGCACGATCGAAACCAGCTTCAGGCCGGCGCCCTCGGGGCCGAACGCCGGCATCAGCAGCAGCTCGCCCTCGTCGTTCTGGTCGCGATCGGGAACCGACAGCACGCTCCGCGGAACCCCGACGAGCTCCTCGCCCGCGCGTGCCAGAAATCCCCGGGCCAGTGCCTCGGTCGCCATCTCGAGCGACAGCACGGCCCGAAGCTCGGCCGCCGACACGAACCGCGGTCCGCCCTCCGGGGTGATCGTCGGGATTGCGTTCGTCATCGGCTGCACTGTGGCTGACGGTCGACGCTACCGACGACCAGCACGTCGCGCAGATCTCTCTGCTCCAGCGGCGGTTCAGGCGGAGGGGGACACAGGTCCAGGCGGACGAGGAGTCTCGATCACGATTCCGGTATGGATGTCCACGCGATGCGGGACGCGATAATCGTGATCTGGCGCCCCGCGTGACGAGCATGCACCAGCGCACGCTCAACCACCTGCTCTGGTGTCAGATCCGGTGCACCGGCGAGACACGTCACGCGTTGGATGTGTGCGATGTGGCCGTTCTCGGGGTCGTACAGCGCAACACCCCAGTGCCGGGCCCCCGGAGAGCCAGACGCGGCGCCGTCCGCGCCGCTCATTCCCAGAACCCGATCCGGATCAGCATGGTGGCGTCCGCCTTCTCGACGGTGAGCTGGATCGCGAAATGTACGATCGGACGATTGAGATCTTGAGCGAAGGCGACGTCGCTCAACCCGACCGGCTCGTCAGAGCCGTCCGGAAGCCGAAAGGTGGCGCCGATGACCGCGCAGGACGCCCATCCGGGGTCGGAGCTGAGATACACCAGAGCGCACTCGGCCGAGGCCGGGGACGGCGGAAAGTAGTAGTCATACCCCACTGTCTGGTGGGTGTAGTCAGCGTGCTCGGACGCGTACATCTGTTCGAGCAGCTGATTGGAGAGCGCCACCTCGCGGACCTTAGTCCACGGCGGTCGCGGCGGTCAACCCCGCCACGACTCAAGTCAGGTAGGCCGACATCACTCGGTCACCGAACGGCGTCGCGCAGGCGCGGCAGCAGTGCGAGTGCGTTGCCGCGCATGACCTGTTTGAGCTGATCGGGGCGCTGGGCGAAGTACTCGTCGACGTTGCGCGTATACCACTGCGCCATCTCAACGCTGACCGCGGGGAAGTCAGACCCGAACAGAATTCGATCCGGCTCGACGAAGTCCTCAAGCGCGACGAGGTTCGTGCGAAAGCCCGCGAGGGCGGTCTCATAGTAGAAGCCCCGGAAGTCCTCGATGATCTCGTCCGGCGTCAGCTCGCAGCCCTGGTGGCGTGAGAGCACGGCGACGCGGCTGGCGAGGAATGGTGTGCTGCCGCCGGCGTGGGAGAGGATGATCCTGACGTTGCTGAAGCGCCGTTTCTTGCCGGAGGTGACCAGGTGCGCTGCCGCCTTGTAGGTCTCGTTTGGGACCTCGGCAACCGGGATCGGAAGCAGCGGGCTCGGGTACGGGGTGCTGCTGGGGGTCTGGTCGCCATGGACGAACACGAGCGTGCCACGACGATCGAGTTCCTCCCAGATCGGGTCGAACGCGTCGTCGGCGACGTAGCGGGCCGATGCTCCGACTCCGTAAGACGAGGTCAAGTTGACGCCATCGGCGTCCAACTCGTCGAGCGCGAACCGCATCTCATCGAGCGCGGCGTCCGTATCAGATGGGACCGGGAGGTTCGCGAAGAAGCCGAATCGGCCGGGATGGTCGACGACGGCCTGGTGGGCGAACAGGTTCAGCTGCCGAGCGAACGTGCGGTTCGCGGACCCTGCCCCGTCGCCGCCGGGGCTCCCGGTCAGCGAGAGGATCGTCGTCTCGGTCCCGAGTCGGTCCATGCACGCGAGGCTCAGCTCCGGTGACCAGGGAAAGTTCTCCGGCGGGAAGATCCACCCGTTATCGGGGGCGCCGCTATATGCGGCCGCGAGTTCGCCGCTCGGAAAGAAGTGCTGGTGGAAGTCGATGCGCCGCAGCGGCGCGGACGATGAATCAGTTGCCATGGTCGAGATGACCGGCGCGGGCGGATTGTCCGTACCACTCAACGTGCATGCTGCTCCTCGGGTTCGGCCACTAGCAGGCGGTGTGGAACCGGGGCGCCGACTGGCGCCGGGTCCTCGTCATGGGCGGGATGGCCGCCGCGCAACAATGACGCTCCCGCGGCGATCAGGCACGCGACGATCGCGAACACGAACGCCGCTTGCAGACCGTTGTGAAACGGCGCGGAGATCAGGTTGGGGAAGAACGAGCTGCCGGTCAGAACCGACTGGCTGTGGGCCGACAGCCCGGCGAGCACGTGCGGCCCTAGGAGGTGCTGGATCGGGTTGTAGCCCAAGAAGGCGGCAAACAGGATCGACACCGGCGGGAGGGTCGACGCGTGGTGGGCCGCGGCGACCGAGACGCCGTGGGCCTCCAGGCCGGAGCTCATCGCCTGGGGCAGCGTCGACGCGAGGCCGATGATCATCAGCGTGAAGAACACACCGATCGAGAGCACCTGCGCGGAGTTCTGAAACGTCTGATTCATCGCGCCGCCGGCGCCGCGATCAGCTCGCGGCAGGCTGTTCATCACCGCGGCGCGGTTCGGGGAGGCGAACATGCCCATCGAGGCGCCGATCAACAGCAGGATCAGCCCGAACGAGACGTAGGAGAAGTCGGTCGGCAGCATCAGCAGCAATCCGAACCCGACCGCGGTCAGCACCATCCCCCCTGTGGCGAACGGGCGTGCGCCGAAGCGATCGGAAAGGTAGCCCGATACCGGTCCGACGCACAGCATCCCGAACGTCAGCGGCAGCATGTAGATGCCGGCGTACAGCGGGGTCTGGGTGAAGCTGTAGCCGTGTTGGGGCAGCCAGATGCCCTGCAGCCAGATGATCAGCATGAACATCAGGCCGCCGCGCGCGATCGAGGACAGGAAGGTGGACAGCGTCCCGAACGTAAACGCTCGGATGCGAAACAGCGGCAGACGGAACATCGGCGCCCGTGAACGCTGCTCGACGATCACGAAGGCGAACAGGGACGCGAGTCCGGCGCCGAGCAGGGCGAGCACCCGGGGGCTCCCCCAGCCGACGGCATGTCCGTCAGCCGGACGGATGCCGTAGGTGACCGCCGTCATGATCAAGATCAGCCCGAGCGCGAACGTCACGTTGCCCCACCAGTCGATCGGCGCCGCCCGTGGCGAGCTCAGCTCACGCAGGCTGCGGTACGCCCAGACCGTTCCGAGGATCCCGACGGGCACCGAGATCAAGAACACCAACCGCCAGTTGATCGGCGCCAGCACGCCGCCCAGCACCAGGCCGACGAAGGTCCCGCTGACGCCGACGATGTTGTTGATGCCGAGCGCCATGCCTCGCTGGTTAGCCGGGAATGCGTCAGTGATGATCGCCGCCGCATTGGCCAGTAGGCACGCCCCGCCGATGCCCTGAACGACCCGCAGGCCGATCAGATAGAGCGCGCCGCCGCTGCCCTGCAGCCAGTCGATCGCGAGCAGCAGCGACGCGACCGTATAGATGATGAAGCCGAGTCGGTAGATCTTGACTCGCCCGACCATGTCTCCCAGGCGCCCGAGACTGACGATCAGCACGCTGGTCACGACCAGGTACCCGAGAATCATCCACAGCAGGTAGAACGAGTTGGCGGGGACAAGCGGATCGAGATGGATGCCCCGGAAGATGTCTGGCATCGCGATGATCGTGATCGAGCCGTCCAGCGTCGCGAGCAACACCGCCATCGTCGCGTTCAGGAGGGCGATCCACTTGTAGCGATCCGAGTCGAGGGTGCGCATCCGCCCCAGGACGATACAAAGGCTGCCTGAACAGTCTGCCTGTACAAGATGCCGTAGACTGCCCCGATGCCGGTGCGGGAACCCCCGACGACCGTGTTGGCCCATGAGCTACGCGAGACGGTCGGCCGTCTGATCCGCCGGCTGCGCGCTGAGCCCGGTCCGTCAGTTGGGCAGTTCGTCGTCCTCGGCCGCCTCGAGCGCGACGGGCCATCGAGCATCAGCGATCTGGCGGCGCGTGAGCGGATCCGTCCCCAGTCGATGGCCCAGACCGTCCGCGACCTTGAAGCGGCCGATCTCGTCTCACGGCGCCCGGACCCGACAGACCGTCGACGCGCCTTCATCGAGCTGACCCCCGCAGGACTCGAGCTTCTGCAGACCACCCGCGCGGGGCGAGAGACCTGGCTCACCGAGGTGCTGGAGCGCGAGCTTGACTCGGACGAACGCCGCCTCCTTCAGGACGCGCTCCTGCTGCTGAGCCGCATCGCTGACGCCTGAGGCAGCGCCTGAGTTGAGGCCGCGAAACCTCCGTGCAAGCTGCTGACGCCGCGCCAGATCGTCCGCTCCACGGCGACGCGGTGGAGGTGAAACGGTTACTGCCGGTCTACCTAGTCGTGTTCGCCGGCTTTGCCGGTTACAGCCTGATGATCGCGATCTTCACCCCTCTCTTGTTGCGCGTCGATGGCGGGATGCTGCCGCGCAGCGAGAGCGTCGGCGGGCGCACGATCGCTCTCGGGGTGCTGCTGGCGCTGTATCCGCTGGCCCAATTCTTGGCGGCGCCGGTAATCGGCGCGCTATCTGATCGCTACGGGCGCCGGCCCACGTTGCTCGTCTCGCTGACGGCGAGCACCGCGTGTTATGCGCTGATCGCCGCGGCGGTGCAGAGTCGCACGCTGTGGTTGCTGATGGTCGCCTGCTTCGTGGCGGGCCTGGCCGAGGCCAACATCGCCGTCGCCCAGAGCGCGGTCGCGGATGTCGCCCCGGTGCAACAGCGCAGCCGGTTGTTCGGCTACGTGTACCTGAGCTCAAGTCTCGCCTACGTGGTCGGCCCGCTGGCCGGCGGCAAGCTCGCCGATCCTCGGCTCGTCTCCTGGTTTGACTACGCGACGCCGTTCTGGGCGGCGGCCGCGCTGCTGCTGGCAATTCTCGCCGTCACCGCATTGGCCTTTCGCGAGACGGTGGTCACCTCACACCCGGCTCCGATCCGTCTCACTCGGGCATTCCGAAGCCTGCGCGACGCCGGCCGCCCGGGTCCACTGCGACGCGTCTACCTGGCGAACTTCGTCTTGTACCTAGCGATCTTCGGCTTCTTCCGGGTCTACCCGATGTACCTGATCAACCGCTTTCACATGGACGTCGCGCGCGAGTCGCTGTTCGTCGCCTGGGTGGCCGTCCCGATCGTCGTGGCGAACCTCGGCCTCGTCGGCTGGCTGGCCCGCCGTCTGACTCCGCGCCAGACCGCCGCGCGGACAGCGCCGGTGCTCGCGGTGGCGTTGGCCGCGATCGTGATTCCTCACGTGCAGGGAGCGCTGTGGGTCACGCTCGGAGTGACGGGGCTCGCCGCGGCGATCTGCCTACCGGCCGCTGCGGCAATCGTCTCGGCGGCAGTGCCGCCCGACCAGCAGGGCAGCGCGCTGGGATCCAACCAGTCGCTCCAGGTCGGAGCCGAGGCGATCACCGGCATTGCCGGCGGCCTGCTGGCCGCACTGTCGATCCGCCTTCCTCTGGTCACGACGGCGGTGCTGGCCCTGTTGGCGGCCGGGCTGCTGGCCCGACCGCGAAGGTGATCGAGCGCGAGACCCTGCCCCCATCTCCGGCTGAAGCCGAGGCGACCGCATCCGCCTGAGTCGGGCGGCCGGCGGTTATTCTGTCGCCGGTGACTGACGATCCGACGAGCAGATCTGACTGGGGTGAGCGGTGAACGGGTTGACCGTCGGGGGCTTGACTCGCCGTCAGGCGTTGGGCCGGGGAGGGCGCCTGCTGGTCGCGGCGGCAGGAGCCCAGGCCGGCGCAACCTGGGTCGGGTCTGCCACGAGCAGCGCCAACAGCCCGGGCGCCAGTTGGCGAGTGCTCGCGCGGAGTCTCCAGGGCCCGCTGCTTCGTCCCGGGGACGCGGGGTTTCGCGCCGCCAGTGCGGCGGAGAACGATCTGTATGCGAGCGTTGTTCCGGCCGGGATCGCGCTCTGCGAAGGGCCCAGGGATGTCCAAGCTTGCGTGCGATGGGCTCGGGACAACGGAGTGCCCCTGGTGGCACGTTCCGGTGGACACAGCTTTGGCGGATATTCGCGGACGACGGGTCTGCAGGTCGATCTGAGGCGCATGAAGTCGGCGATCGTCGACCGAGATGCCGGAACGCTGCGCGTCTCCGGTACCGTCCGATTCGCAGACCTCGATCGAGTCCTCAAGCCGTACAACCTGTTCATCCCGGCTGGGCAGTGTCCGTCCGTGGCGGTGAATGGGTTCACGCTCGGCGGGGGCTTTGGCTTCTATTCGCGCGCCCACGGCCTCGCCGGCGATCAGCTCAAGCGAACCGATGTGGTACTGGCGAGCGGGCAGAAGGTGACGGCCGATCCGTCGCGACATTCCGATCTGTTCTGGGCCTGCCGTGGTGGCGGAGGCGGCAACTTCGGCATCAACACTTCGATGACATTTTCGCTGTTCCCAGTCGGGGACGTAAGCGTGTGCACATGTGTGTGGTCGTCTAAGCCCGAGGATGTCCTGAACGAGTTCCAACAGCTCTTCAAGCATTTTCCAGACACGTTCTCTTTGATCGTCCGGATCACTCCGGCGACTGGCTCAAGCCCGATGACCGTGACCGCATTGGGTCATTACTTCGGCCCCAGCCGCGAGCTGCGCGACATCCTGTCGCCGGTCCTGTCGCTGGCACCAGCTTCACAGCAGGAGTTTTTGGATCTCAGCTTCTGGAAGGCCAGGGACTATCTGGCCGACACGAACGGACCGCCGCACTCCTACGTCGAAAGGTCCAGGTACGTCGCCGGGCCGATGTCCAGTGCGGGAATCGCCACCCTGCTCGATCAAACCAGACGCTGGCCGGGCGCCGGCGCGACCGCGGGGCGGCTTGACTTCTGGCTGTGGGGCGGCGCGATGATCAAGCCGTCTCCGCGCAGCACCGCGTTCGTGCATCGGTCGGCTCGGTCGCTGTTCGCCGTGGGGGCCACGTGGCCGGCCGCGATGGCCACCCGTCGAGCCCGACCGCTGATCAACTGGGTCAACGACACGTGGGCGGCCGTGGGTCCTCACGCAACCCCCTACGCGTACCAGAACTTCATCGATCCCGCTCTCAGAGATTGGAAGCGTGCGTACTACGGAGCGAACCTGAGTCGTCTGAGCAGAGTCAAGCGGGCATACGACCCTGACGACCTTTTCAACTTCGCGCAGAGCATCCCCACCTGAGCGGGAGACCGTTCGCGTCTGTCTGTGCGTGGCAATCGCAACGAAATCTGCGGATTCGCGTTCCGACCTCCGAATAGGAGTACTGTCGATTGTGGTGCTGGCCCTGCGGCCAGAATTCCCAACCCCAGCCCGAATGCCACCAACAGCGCGACCCGCGCTACGAGGCGGGAGGCGGGGGCCAGCGGTTTTGACTGCGGGGCTGGTAGTGCCAGTGGGCCTGCTGTTGCACGGTCTCAGTGACGCAGGCACTACGCGACGAACCGAGGAAGACACCATGGCCCCAGTCGAGGTCTCAGAACGCAGTCCAGCCGCTCCCGCAGTGCGGTCGGTACGGCGGGCGACCGCGCGTCGCGCAAGCGCCAGACGCGCATCCGCCCGCAGCCGGCATCGCAACGACGAGGCGAGCATCATCGGCTTTCTCGCCGACCACCCGAAGAGCACCGTCGGTGATCTCGCCCGGGGACTCAACCTTGATCCCGAACACGTCGCGACCTGCCTGATGCAGCTCGCCGGCGCCGGGGAGATCCACAAGTCATCGGACGGTTACAGCACGCTGCCGCGGGACTGACCGAGGCCCTCCGGCCTCACGTCGAATCCGTTGTTCCGCGGCTGACTTATGCTGGCTGCGATGTTCCTTCTGGTCACCGGCTCGAGTGGCGCGGGCAAGTCGACGGTGCGCCGGGCGGTCGCGCCGAAGTTGGGTGACACAGTCGAATGCGTCGAGTTGGGCGATGTCGTCGAGGTGCCCCGCGTGCCGACGATCGCGTGGCGCCAGCGCGCGACCGAAGCGGTGGTCCGGCGTGCGTTGGAGCTCCAAGCAGAAGGTCGTCACCTGCTGCTGTCTGGGGATCCCGTCGCGGTGGGTGAGGTGCTGGCCGCGCCGTCAGCCGACCAACTCGACGGTCTCGCGGCCTGCTTGCTGGACGTCAATCGAGCAGCACAGACGGCACGACTGGCGTTGCGCGGCGATGACCCTGCATTGCTCGTGCACCACCTGGCGTTCGCGGATTGGATGCGCGAACACGCACGCAATCTGAGCCACATGCCTGAGGTGCTCATCACCAATGGCTGGGAGGAGATGCGCTGGGAACGGTGGACAGGCGACGAGGACCAAGTCGGGACCTGGACGATCGAAGTGATCGATACCTCGAATTTGGTCGTCGAGCAGGTCGCGACCCAGGTCCTCGGTTGGTGCCGCCGCGCGCTCGCCGGCCAACGGGCCGGTCAGCATCATGCTTCACGAGGTGGTCGCCCGGTCACGCGCTCGAGCGGGTAGACGCGATCGATCCGGGGCGATGGCGCCTGCGCGGGCCACCTCGCGAAGGAGCTGAGCGTCACGTCGCCGGTCCCCGTACGCTAAGTTGAAAGCTCGGTCGGGCATCCGTTCGGCCTCGCTGGCGTGGTTGCGCTTGCCGGTTCGATGCTGGTCGTCGCCTCCGTGTCGCGCCACGCATTCATCTGAGGGAGGCGCATATCTGCCGCCAGGCACCGTCAAGTGGTTCAGCGCGGACGAGGGATTCGGGCCGGTCACCTATGACCGCGGCGAGTGGGCGCACGCGCCCCGCGCCGCCTCGACAGCCCACCCGTTCCCGCCGCCTCCGGCGTCCGCCTGCGGGAACTCGGATGCCGCCCGGCTCCGGGATGACCCGGCCCCACAGCTTCAAACAAGGAGACGATCATGTCCTCACGAGGCAAGAAGAAGACCACGTTCGCCAAGCTCAACCGCGAGAGTAAGCTGCGCGAGCGCCGGGCCGAGAAGCAGGCGCGCAAGGAGGCGCGACGGATGGGTCCGCCGGAGCCGGCGGAGGTCAGCGAGACCGTGCCCGCGGAGCCCCTCGAGACCGTGACCACGGGGCCCCTCGAGGCCGCGCCCGCGGAGCGCTGATCGCGGCGTAGGGGCGGCCGGTCGCCACGGCGACCCGGTCCTCGCAATCACCAGGCCGCGCCATCTGTAGCCAAGTTCGCTGCTGGGGGGCGGTGCCAGACTCCAGGCCATGCCTCCGGATTGGCTCTCGGCGGTCGCCTGGATCTACCTCTTTACCTGCTTCGTCTGTAGTGCCGTGATCGGCTACGACATCGTGTTTGGTCACCGGCGTCAGCCGATGGGCGTGATGAATCTGGTCTTCCCGATCACCGCGCTGTACTTCGGTCCCGCGGCCCTGGCGTTCTACTGGCGATGGGGGCGGGTCGGTCGGGGGCGGGTCGGTCCGCGTGCGGCGAGGTCGCCGACGCCCATGGCTGGCGCAGAGATGCCCCGGCCCCGCTGGGTCACGATGGCGATCGAGGTGAGCCACTGCGGCTCTGGATGCGCCTTGGGCGATCTCATCTCGGAATGGGTGATCTACGCCTTCGCGCTCGCCGTCGCCGGGCACGTGCTGTTCGCCGAATACATCGGCGACTACGTGCTCGCCGTTGCCTTCGGCATCGTGTTTCAGTACTTCGCGATCGCGCCGATGCGGGGGCTGGGGCTCGGGGATGGGCTGAAGGCCGCCGCGAAGGCGGACGTCATCTCACTGACCTTCTTCGAGATCGGGCTGTTCGGCTGGATGGCGCTGATGGCGTTCGTGTTCTTCCCGGCGCCGCATCAACTGATGACCAACTCCGCCGCCTTCTGGTTCCTCATGCAGATCGGGATGATGATTGGCTTCGCCACGTCCTGGCCCGCGAACGTGTGGTTGATCAAGCGTGGCATCAAGGTGCCGATGTGACGGTGGTCGCGAGCCTCGTTCGCTGAGGCGCGCCGGTGTTGCCGTGTGACACGGGCACGGCAGCGGTGGGGTGTGACCCGGGCACTGTGACCCGGGCACGCCGGAACGACGCAGCCGGCCGGGGCCGACCCGGGTCAAAGATGCATCGCGCTGCCGACACCGGGTATGCGCAGTAGATCTGGCTCGCTCACCGGGCTCAATCCGAGGTGGAGGGCATGGCCACCGCTTCCGACTGGGAGGTGACCGCCCCAAGCGCGTCAACGGGCGGCTCGCCTCGCGCGCCAAGAGAACGGCTCGGGGCCACGCCAGACCCGCGGCGGCAGCAGTGGCGAATACCGGCCGATCAGCGAGCGCTGCCAGACCATCGCCGCACTGGGGTGAGCACCTCGATTGGCGGATTTCAGCACCCACAGGCGCAAAATGCGCCAATCCTCCACGCCGACGAAACCGCCCGGACGTCTGACCGCGTCACCGGATCGTCAGCTCACAGGTCGGCGCGTTGCGTCCAGCCGCGAACTGACCGCGACGACGCCCAGAGCTCTACCGAGCCACCCCGGCGACCACCTGAGGGTCGGTCGCCGAGGGCGATCACCCCGCCCACGTCCGGCCAGCGACAGGAACCGAACCCTCGTCCGACCGCCTCGCCATTTGAGCGACACCCTCTCACCGAGCCAGAACCCGGGCTGAGCCGGGATTGGGTGCGTGCGACCCAGGTTTGACACGACCCGCGGCGACACGAGCGCAGCTGCTGTCGGCTACAACCGACCCACGACCAGCGCCACCGCGAGCACGACCATCGCGAGCCACAGTGCCGACAGTGCCCCCTCCAGCGGGGCGAGGATGCGCTCGCTGTCCAGTTCCAGCACCTGGCCGTCGCGCAGGGTCTGCCGGCCGGTCACTGAGAGCGTCCGACGGCGTAGCTGGCGTGCCGGGGTCGACAGGCGCCGTTGGGCGACGCTCACCAGGCAGCAGGCGAGCGCTACCAGCACGGCTTCGGCACGAACGTCCAATGCCTCGACGAACCAGCCGGTGAACGCCGGGAAGCCGCCCCAGGCCACGGCGAACCAGATGTCGGTGTGGAACCGTCCACCGAATAGCTCGAGGTTGTAGGCCAGCGCCAGGAACACTCCGATCGCCACCAGCGGGATCAGCCACACAGAGACGATCACCGCGCCGACGATCCCGATCGCGACCGCACCCCCGAGCCCGAGCACCGCCAGCCAGACCAGTGCGGTGCGCGACAGCTGCGTGCTCAGGGGCCGGCCTGCTAGCTCGTCCAGGGCGTGGCAGGCGACTCCGAGCGCGAGAAAGAACGCGCCGAGCGCTGCGCCCAGCCGCCACAGCACGAACGTCGGTGCGAGCGCGGCGCCGATCGCCACGTAGCTGAGGTGCCACGCTGTGTAGGGCGGGTGCAGGATCGTCACCAGGTCGCGCCAGCCGCCGCTCGACAGCGCGTAGAACGCCGGACGCGTCGGGCCGGGGTTATCGACGCGCGACGCCGTCCCGGACCCCCGTGACGACGATGCCGGCGCCGAAGCTCATGTCACGCTGCCTGGCATCACCGATTCCGGCCGCGCGCCACAGCCCCGGTAGATCGGGCTCTGCCGCGTGGAACTGCTCGATGTTGGGACCCAGGAACCGGCCGACGTCATACCAGTCCCTCGAAACTGCGCGACCGATCAGCGGCAGCCCGACCCGGGTATGGATCCGCCACAGCATGCGGAGGCTCGGATCCCTGGGCACCCCGAACTCGACCATCCCGATCCGCCCGCCCGGCGTCACCACCCGCGCCAGCTCGCGCATCGTCGCCACCCGGTCGTCGACGTAGCGCAGGAGATAGGTGAACGACAGCGCGTCGAACTCACCGTCGGCGAACGGCAGCGCCTCAGCCTGTCCGAGCACGAACGACAACCGGCCGGACAGCTCCGGGGTACGCTCCAGCCGGTCCTGGGCGCCGCCGAGCATCGCCGCGCTCTGGTCCAGTCCGACCACCTCGGCGCCCCGCCCGGCGAGCGCAAATGCGACCATGCCGGTGCCGGTCGCCACGTCAAGGATCCGCATCCCCGCGCGCGGGTCGACGGCGTCGATCAACGCCCGACGCCACCGCGGGTCCTGGCCAAAGCTCATCACCGCGCCAACCTGGTCGTAGTGGTCAGGGAGCCCGCGAAACAGCTGCACGGCGTGGCGCTTACGAGGCGATGGCATCAGCAGATCAGAGCCTACGGGCATCGCGCCGACTCCGTCTCCCACCGACCCCCGCGACTCGACAGCTGCCGTGAGGGGCGCCGGGCTGACCGCCTGATCGGCTCGTTACTGCAGCAACGAGCTGGCGGATCGGGGCGAGTGTCGGAGTACGGCCAGGGCCGCTTGCCTGCCCGACTTCACGGCCCCGTCCATCGTTCCCATGAATTGCGGCGAGGTCTCGGTGCCCGCCCAGTGAATCGCTTCGTGCGGGGCTCGTAATGGCGTCGCGCCGAAGCCGCTCCAGACCCCGGGCGCCAGGACCGCGGTGTAGCAGCCGCGCGTCCACGGCTCGGCGGCCCAGTTGTGCTCGAGGTAGCGCTCAGGTCGCGCTGCTGCGGCGCCAAAGAGTTCCGCGACTTCGGCGAGTACTGCGCGGCGGCGAGCAGCGAGCGTCTGGGTGCCCAGTCGCCGAGCCTTGTCGGCTTCGATGAAACCGAGCAGAACACCGGGGGTCCCGTCCGGCGGGGAATTGTCAAAGGTGGTCCCGACCGGGCCGCTGTCGCTGGTCGCGTGACCACTGAGGCCGGCCTTGCGCCAGAACGGTGTGCGGTACACCAACTCGACCTTGATCACTGAGCCCATCGGCAAGCGCTGGGTGAGCTGGTCGCGCAACGCCGGCAGCGGTGGGTCGTAAGCGATCCGCGCAGCCAGCGTCGGAGGGACTGCCACGATCACCTGCCGGGCGGCATACTCCTCGTCGGCCGACCGCACCAGCGCGGCGCGCCGTGAGTACTCGATCGATGTGACGGGCGCGCCGAGCACCACCCGACTCCTCAGCGCTTGAGCGAGGCGCAGCGACAGCAGTTGCGACCCGCCGACCAAGCGGCTCGCCTGAGCGCCCCCGCTGGTGGAGATGACGAATTCCAGGCCTCCGCGCGAGCGAAAGCTAAACAGCGCGTGCAGTAGGGAGACGTCCCGCGGCTCAGATGAGAACACCGAATGGGTGATGCTCGTGAGAATGAACGCGGCGCCCGGCGTTTGCACGTTGGCGTCGAGCCATGTCTGCAGGGTCACGGCGTCCCACCCGCGAGCCTGCGGAGTGGACGCCGGCTCCTCCAGCGACACGGTCGCGGCCATCTGTGAGAGCTGTGCAAGGGCCTGGCCGACCTCGAGCTCGTCGCCCGGTGGGAGCGGAGGTGTCTGCTGGTAGCGACTCAGCTTCCCCTCATAGAAGAAGAGATCATCACCGCTCGTGTGCGTCGGGAAGGTCGCCACCCGAAGGCGCTTGGCCAGGGCCAACACGGACTTCTGCTCAGGACCCACCCACTGGCCGCCCGCCTCGATCACCTTGCCCGGCGCGATGGTGACGATGAGCGTGCGCCCACCAACCCGATCAC
>Ga0302326_10010119_pt1 | contig 20456 bp, 14 predicted proteins | sample Palsa_T0_3_FD_202264 | JGI IMG/M metagenome (GOLD analysis project Ga0302326, IMG submission 202264) | Peat permafrost microbial communities from Stordalen Mire near Abisko, Sweden - Palsa_T0_3 | ecosystem: Environmental > Terrestrial > Soil > Palsa > Peat permafrost | place: Sweden: Abisko...
CCCAAGCGGATCTCGGCGGCAAACAAGTCCTGGAGGTCAGCTCCGGACACGGCGGCGGAGCTTCGTATCTGGTACGGACGCTGCACCCGGCCGCCTACACCGGGCTGGACTACAACCCGGACGGTGTGGCATTCGCCCAAAAACGACACAACCTACCGGGGCTGGATTTCGTGCACGGCAACGCCGAGAGCATGCCCTTTCCCGACGAGTCCTTTGACGCGGTGATCAACGTCGAAGCCGCGCACTCCTACCCGCATTTCGACCGTTTTCTTCCTGAGATGACGCGGGTGCTGCGCCCGGGAGGGCATTTCCTCTACGCCGATTTCCGCGGGTTCCTCGAATATGACGATTGGGATGCAGCACTGGCCGGCATGCCAATGCGGATGGCATCGAAGCGGGAGATCAACACGGAGGTGCTGCGCGGGATGGATAACAACTCGGAGCGCTTCCTGGGCCTGAACTCGAGCTATGTGCCCAAAGTCCTGCAGCCCTTCGGCCGCATATTCTCCGGCGCGCCGGGCACGACGGCGTACAAGCAACTGCAACGCGGGAAGATTTCGTACCGGATGTACCACTTCATCAAGGACTGACCAGCCGCTGACATACCCGCAGATACCAGCGAGCCCCGTGCGTAACGCACGAGGCTCGCTGTATCGAGAGACCGGGGGTCGCTGCAGCCCTCAGGACACCGGCACGGTCATTTATCGCTCGATGCCATCAGCATAGGCAAAGGCTGCCCTAATCTCGCAAGAGGTTCCCCGGCGGCGTGGGCGGGCGACCGACTGGCCCCGCACCGGCAAGCCGAAGCCGACCAGCGCGTCCAGCATTGCCTGGCCACGGCGCATCGCAGCAGGTTCGTCGGCGCCGGCCAGTTGGGGCACCTGCGTCGCGGTCGCCACCACCGTCGAACCGACGATCTGCCACATCGCGGCGACCGACATCGCGCCGCCGCTGACGACATGCAGTTTGGCGAACAGTGATCCCAACGTGAGGTGGCAGCGGTGGGCCACCCAGGTCGTCAGCGCAGCCTCGCTCGGCAACCGCACCGATCCCTCGCCGACGCGATCACCCTCGGCGAGATAAGGGTCGTCGGGCAACACTCGCACCGTCGGGTCGACGACGCCGGCCCAGTCGATGACACCGTCTGAGTCGACATGGACCCATAGGTTCTCCATGCCGGTGTCCCACGCCCGGGCCTCAAGCACGACCAACGCGACCACCCGGCCGATCACGGTGTGCACCAGCGTCGCTGCCAATTGCCGTGCGGCGCTGCGTCGGTCCATGTCGACCACGGCCGCGTCGAACATGGCTTGCAGCCGATCGGTCCGAACGGCCGATTCCAACGGCCACCACCGGCGGATCGAGACGTCACCCAGCACCGCGACCCCGTAGACCCGGGGGCATTGCGGATACAACTCGCGGAGCCTCTGACTCGACTCGTGCAGCGGTAACACGCGCTCGATGGACATGGACGCGATCAGCGGGTCGTCAAATACAGTCGTCACTGGTACCTCCATTTGTGAGGTTAGCCTAACCATATGGGAACGTCGTATGCTGTGAGGGCGCTCACAACTACGGGTCGGGTGGTACGACAGCCGGTAGTAAGCGCGAGTAGTCTGGCGGCATCGCACAGGAGATGATCAAGCATGGCTAAGCTCACGCGGCTCGGAGATCTCGAGCGTGCGGTGATGGACCATCTGTGGTCCGATTCCCATTCCCAAACCGTCCGCCAAGTCCACGAAGCCCTGTCCGAGCACCGTGACCTGGCCTACACGACGGTGATGACCGTATTGCAGCGACTCGCAAAGAAGAATCTGGTCTCGCAAATCCGTGACGACCGCGCGCATCGGTATGCGCCGGTGCACGGGCGCGATGAGCTCGTCGCCGGGCTCATGGTCGACGCGCTGGATCAGGCCTCCGATTCCGGCAGCAGGCAGGCGGCGCTGGTGCACTTCGTCGAGCGGGTCGGTATCGATGAAGCCGAAGCACTTCGGCGCGCGCTCGACGAGCTGGAATGTAATCAGCGAAACGCGTCGGTCGGTGGCGCTCGGCCCGAGGGCTAAGGGAGACTGACACCATGTCCGGGCTGGCCTTCACCGCTCTCGCGGTGATGCTGGTCGGCCCAGTACCAAGCCTCCTTGCGCGGGCATCGTGGCCGCTGCGCGCCCCCCGCGCAGCGATGGTGTTGTGGCAGGCGATCGCCGTGGCCGCAGTCCTTTCAGCGTTCAGCGCCGGCATCGCCATCGCGAGCCGTCTTTTCGTCCCAGGCGCGGACGGGCGCCCGACCGCGAGCCCCGCCGCCGAAATCGGTCGGCTCGGCTGGCCACTGTGGCTTCTGGACGTGGGGGTCTTCGCGCTCACCTTGGTCATCGGTGTCCGCCTGGCCGTCGCCGTGGTCCGGGTGGCGGTCACCACCCGTCGACGACGAGCCCACCATCGGATGCTCGTCGACCTCCTCGGGCTATCGCCCGACGCGGTTCCGGTGCGGGCCCGCGCCCGCGGCCGCGACCTCCGCGTGCTGGAGGTGGCGCAGCCGCTGGCCTACTGTCTGCCCGGCGTGCGCAGCCGCGTGGTGCTCAGCGAGGGCACGCTGGAATCGCTGACCGAGGCCGAGGTCTCCGCGATCCTGAGCCACGAGCGTGCCCACCTGCGGGCCCGTCACGATCTGGTCCTCGAGGCGTTCACCGCCGCCCATGCCGCATTTCCCCGATTCGTCCGCAGCGCAAGCGCTTTGGATGCGGTGCAGCTGCTGGCCGAGCTGTTGGCCGACGACGCCGCCGTCCGGGTGGCCGGCCGGGCTCCGCTGGCCCGCGCCCTTGTGACCTGCGCGTCGGGCCGAACGCCGTCGGGTGCGCTGGCCGCCGGAGGTACGCACACGCTGCTGCGAGTACGCCGGTTATCCGGCAGCGGCAACAGCCTGATGGTGTCGACGGCGGCCTACCTCGCCGCGGCGGCGGTGCTGGTGGTGCCGACCCTGGCGCTGGCGATCCCCTGGCTCACCGAACTGCACCGGCTGTTCGCCGCTGCCTAACCCGGCAATCGGGCGAATGCACCGCTTTGGCGATACTTTGCAGATACCTGAATCCCGCTGTGCCACAGTGGTCGGTGCAGGGCTTGGATAAATCGTGACGAACGTGAGAGGCGAAGACATGAGCTCGTCGGATTCAAAGACCGGTACCGCGCAGATCGGCGTCACCGGCTTGGCGGTGATGGGCTCGAATCTCGCCCGCAACTTCGCCAGTCACGGCTACACGGTGGCGCTGCACAACCGGTCGATCGCCAAGACCGACGCGCTGCTCGAAGAGCACGGCGATGAAGGCAAATTCGTCCGGTCGGAGACCATCGAAGAATTCCTCGATGCGCTGGAGAAGCCGCGCCGGGTGATCATCATGGTCAAGGCCGGTGACCCGACCGACGCCGTCATCAATGAGCTCGCCGACGCGATGGAAGACGGCGACATCATCATCGACGGCGGCAATGCGCTCTACACCGACACCATCCGCCGCGAGAAGGCCATCAGCGAACGAGGACTGCACTTCGTCGGGGCCGGCATCTCCGGCGGTGAAGAAGGCGCACTCAAGGGACCGTCGATCATGCCGGGCGGACCGGCCGAGTCGTACAAGTCGCTCGGCCCGTTGCTGGAGGAGATCTCTGCGCACGTCGACGGCGTCCCCTGCTGCACGCACATCGGTCCCGACGGCGCCGGGCACTTCGTCAAGATGGTGCACAACGGCATCGAGTACTCCGACATGCAGCTCATCGGCGAGGCATATCAGCTGCTGCGCGACGGCCTCGGTAAGACCGCACCGGAGATCGCCGACGTGTTCGCTGAATGGAACAACGGCGACCTGGACAGCTTCCTCATCGAGATCACCGCAGAGGTGTTGCGCCAGACCGACGCCAAGACCGGCAAGCCGCTCGTCGATGTCATCGTCGACGAGGCCGAGCAGAAGGGCACCGGCCGCTGGACGGTGAAGTCCGCGCTAGACCTCGGTGTGCCGGTGACCGGTATCGCCGAGGCGGTGTTCGCCCGCGCGCTGTCGGGATCGGTGCCCCAACGCAAGGCCACGACCGGCTTGGCCTCCGGCGACCTAGGCGAAAAGCCAAGTGACGGAGCGCAGTTCATCGACGATGTCAGCAAGGCGCTCTACGCGTCGAAGATCATCGCCTACGCACAGGGTTTCAACCAGATCCAAGCGGGCAGCGCCGAATACGACTGGGGCATCACGCCCGGCGACATGGCCACCATCTGGCGCGGCGGATGCATCATCAGGGCGAAGTTCCTCAACCGGATCAAAGAGGCGTTCGACGACGACGCTGACCTGCCGACTCTGATCGCCGCGCCGTATTTCCGCAGCGCCATCGAGTCAGCCGTCGACAGTTGGCGCCGCGTCGTGGCGACCGCCACCCAACTGGGTATCCCCATCCCGGGCTTCTCGTCGGCGCTGTCGTACTACGACGCGCTGCGCACCGAGCGACTGCCCGCCGCGCTCACCCAGGGTTTGCGGGACTTCTTCGGTGCACACACGTATGGACGGATCGATGAGGACGCGAGCAAGAAATTCCACACCCTGTGGAGTGGCGACCGCACGGAGGTGCCGGCATAGCCGACACTGTGCTGGGGGCGTGAAAGGTTTGGGGCGATACCGATGAGGTTTCTGGACGGCAACCGTCCGGCCTATGACCTGACGTACAACGACGTCTTCATCGTGCCGAACCAGTCCGATGTGGCGTCACGCTTCGACGTCGACCTGTCCAGCGGCGACGGCTCGGGCACCACCATCCCGGTGGTGGTGGCGAATATGACCGCGGTCGCGGGCCGGCGGATGGCCGAGACGGTGGCCCGCCGCGGCGGGATAGTCGTTCTGCCGCAGGATCTTCCGATCACCGCAGTGAAGCAGACGGTGGACTTCGTCAAAAGCCGCGACTTGGTCGTCGACACCCCGGTGGTCCTCGCGCCCGACGATTCGGTGTCGGACGCGCTGGCGCTGATTTCCAAGCGCGCCCACGGGGCCGCGGTGGTGACCTTCGAGGGGCGCCCGATCGGCCTGATCACCGAGTCGTGCTGTGAGGGAGTGGATCGTTTCGCCCGCGTGCGCGACATCGCGATCACCGACTTCGTCAACGCCCCGGTCGGCACCGAACCGCGAAAAGTCTTCGATCTGCTCGAGCACTCACCGGTCGACCTTGCGGTGCTCACCGACGCCGACGGCACCTTGGCCGGTGTGCTGACCCGCACCGGGGCGGTCCGTGCCGGCATCTATACACCCGCCGTCGATGCGAGAGGCCGGCTGCGCATCGCCGCGGCGGTCGGTATCAACGGCGACGTGTTGGCCAAGGCACAGGCGCTGGTCGAGGTCGGCGTCGATCTCGTCGTCGTCGACACGGCGCACGGGCATCAGGTCAAGGCGCTGGATGCCATCAGGGCGATTGCATCGCTGAACCTCGGCGTACCGCTGGTCGGCGGCAACGTGGTGTCGGCCGCCGGAACCCGCGACCTGATCAACGCCGGAGCGTCGATCGTGAAGGTCGGCGTCGGTCCGGGGGCGATGTGCACCACCCGCATGATGACCGGTGTCGGCCGGCCACAGTTCTCGGCGGTGCTCGAATGTGCCTCGGCGGCACAGCAACTCGGTGGACACGTGTGGGCTGACGGCGGGGTGCGTCATCCGCGCGACGTGGCGCTGGCGCTGGCGGCGGGCGCGTCCAACGTCATGATCGGATCGTGGTTCGCCGGCACCTACGAATCTCCCGGCGACCTGATGCGCGACCGCGACAACCGGCCATACAAAGAGAGCTACGGCATGGCGTCCAAGCGCGCGGTGGTCGCCCGGACCGTTGCCGACGGCGCCTTCGAGCGTGCGCGCAAAGCGTTGTTCGAAGAAGGCATCTCGACGTCGCAAATGGCTTTGGATCCCGCCCGCGGCGGCGTCGAAGACCTGCTCGACCACATCACCTCGGGTGTGCGTAGCACCTGCACCTATGTCGGCGCGTCGACGGTGGCCGACCTGCACGAGCGGGCGGTGGTCGGCGTGCAGTCCGCGGCGGGCTTCGCCGAGGGCCATCCCCTGCCGTTCGGCTGGTAACGCGAAACGGTTGCGGGCGTGTCGTTGCACCGACGAGCACGCTGGCGCGTCATGGTTTCGCTAACATCAATGGTCACGTCACCAGTGAATACGTCGAGGGAAAGGGTTTCCGTGCCGCAGGCACCCGCGCCGTCCGGCGTGTGTGGCGCCGACTCCGAGGAGCCTCCTTCTCGAGGGTGGCCGCGATGAACTTGATTGTCACCCTGCTCAGCCTGCTGGCCATCGTGCTGCTGACCCTGGGTAACGCGCTTTTCACCGCCGCCGAATTCTCGTTGACCACACTCGAACGCAGCACCGTCGAAGCCAACGCCCGCGCGGGACGCCGTCGCGACCGCTTCGTCCGCCGCGCGCACCACAACCTGTCGTTTCAGCTGTCCGGAGCGCAGCTCGGCATCTCGATCACCACGCTGATCACCGGATACCTGACCGAGCCGCTGGTCAAAGAATTGCCGCACCCGGCATTGGATGCGCTCGGGATACCCAACCAGGTCGCCGACGCGGTGATCACCTTCCTGACTCTGCTGCTGGTGACCTCGGTGTCGATGATCTTCGGTGAGCTGGTCCCGAAGAACCTCGCCGTGGCCCGGCCGGCGCAGACCGCGCGCGCGGTCGCCGGCGTGCAGCTGTTGTTCTCCTGGCTGATGACCTACCCGATCCGGTTGACCAACGGCGTCGCCAACTGGATCCTGCGCAAGCTCGGCGTTGAACCCGCCCAGGAGCTGCGGTCGGCCCGCTCGGCCCAAGAGCTGGTGTCCCTGGTGCGCAACTCCGCTCGTAGCGGCTCGCTGGATCAGGCGACCGCGGCGCTCCTGGACCGCTCGCTGCGATTCGGTGAGCTGACCGCCGAAGAGCTGATGACCCCGCGAGCGAAAATCGTTGCACTGCAAGTGGACAACACCGTCGCAGATCTCGTCGAGGCGGCGGCCGAGAGTGGTTTCTCGCGTTTTCCGGTGGTCGACGGCGATCTCGACGAGACGGTCGGCATCGTGCACGTCAAACAGGTTTTCGCGGTTCCGGCTGCCGAGCGCAAATTCACGCTGGTGACCGCCGTCGCTCGCCCGGTTGCGAAGGTGCCGTCGACGCTGGACGGTGACGCGCTCATGGGGCAGATCCGCGCCAACGAGCTGCAGACCGCCATGGTCGTCGACGAATACGGCGGGACCGCGGGCATGGTGACCGTCGAGGATCTGATCGAGGAGATCGTCGGCGACGTCCGCGATGAACACGATGACGCCACCCCGGACGTCATTGCGGCCGGCGGTGGTTGGCGGGTGTCTGGTCTGTTGCGCATCGACGAGGTGGCCGCGGCGACCGGCTATCACGCCCCGGAAGGTGAATACGAGACCATCGGCGGGTTGGTCCTCGAACAGCTCGGACGTATCCCGGTCGGCGGCGACGAGGTGCAGCTGCGGGGATACGAGTCAGACGGCATACCGCACGCCTCGTCGTGGCGAGCCACAGTGATCCGGATGGACGGGCGCCGCATCGACCTGCTGGAACTGGCCCAGATGGCGGATCGTGTCGATTCGACCGCGGGACGAGGCCGCTGATGGGCGACCTGTTCGGGATCTTGGCCACCCTTTTACTGGTTGGCGCCAACGCGTTTTTCGTCGCCTCGGAGTTCTCGCTGATCTCCGCGCGGCGGGACCGCCTCGAGGCGTTGGCTGAGCAAGGCCGATCGAGCGCGGTCACCGCGATGCGGGCCGGCGAGCAGCTTCCGCTGATGTTCGCCGGAGCCCAGCTCGGCATCACGGTGTCGTCGATCCTGCTCGGCCGACTCGGCGAACCCGCGGTCGCCGATCTACTGCGGCGACCCTCCGCTCTGTTCGGCATCTCCCCCGCGCTGCTGCACACGCTGTCGTTCGTGACTGCGCTGGCGATCGTGGTGACCTTGCACGTCCTGCTCGGCGAAATGGTGCCGAAGAATATCGCGATGGCCGGGCCGGAGAAGGCGGCGATGCTGCTGATCCCGGCCTATCTGGCCTACATTCGCGCGGTTCGGCCGGTCATCACGTTCTACAACCGGTGCAGCAACGCCACCCTGCGAGCGCTGCGGGTGCGTCCCCGCAGCGAACTCGACGTCACGGTCTCCACCGTCGAGCTCAGCGAGATGATCGCCGAGTCGGTGTCGGAGGGGCTGCTGGATCCCGAGGAACACACCAGGCTCACCCGGGCACTGCAGATTCGTAACCGGACGGTCGCCGACGTGGCGGTCCCCGCCGCTGAAATCCGCGCTGTCCCCGTCGTCGCGGCCGGCTCGGGGCCCACGGTCGAATCCGTCGAGAAGGCTTTGGCCGCAACCGGATACTCTCGCTTCCCGGTCGTCGACGTCGACGACAGATTCCTGGGGTATCTGCACATCAAAGACATGCTGGCATTCAGCGACGACCCACACGCCGTGGTCGACGTGTCGCGAGTGCGGCCGCTGCCGCGCATAGCCCAATCCCTCAGCGTGCCCGAGGCGTTGTCGCGGATGCGACGTAGCAACAGCCACCTCGCCATGGTTACCGGGCAGGACGGCGACGTGGTGGCTATGGTCGCGCTGGAGGATCTGGTGCGGGATCTGGTCGGCGCCGTGCGGGACGGTGCACAGCGTGCCTGATCTGGCACTGTCGCTGGAGGCCGAACAGTGGATGTCCCGCGCTGACGAGTACGCCGTGCAGGTCGAGGCGTTCGTCATGCCGCACGCCGAACGTGCGCGGTTCGGCGAGTCACATCCGGTGTGGGATTTCCTGTTCAGCTACTACAGCTTGCGACCGAGGCAGCTGCGCTGCTGGCACCCGGGATACGGGGTGCGGCTGGCGGGAGCCGAGGCGTTGCGGTGCTACCGGGCCCGACGCGGCTACACCTGCGATGCGTCCGGGGTCGCCGTCAGCGAGGACTACCTGCGCAGCCGTGTCGACACCATCTCGTTTGTCGCAGACCTGCTACGCGCGACCGAGCAGCGGCAGCCCCAGCTGAACTGCTTCGGGCTGCATGAGTGGGCGATGGTCTACCGCAGCGACGCCGTGCGCCACGATCGCGTTCCGTTGCGCCTCGGCGCGGCCGGGACCGACACGGTGGTCGAGGCCGAGGTCGCCGGACCGCTGCGGTGCAGCCATTTCGACGCATACCGCTTCTTCACCGCCGACGCCGCGCCGCGAAACACCGGCTCGCCCAGCCGTGCGACGCAACAGGATTGGGAACAGCCCGGCTGCTTGCACGCGAACATGGACCTGTACAAATGGTCCTACAAGCTGAGCCCGCTGATCGAATCCGAGTTGATGTTGGACTGCTTGTCGTTGGCCGCGGCCGCGCGGGAAATCGACATGCGAGCAAGCCCGTACGACCTGACGGATTTCGGATACACACCGATCGCGGTCGAGGATGCGTCCGGCCGCGCCGAATACGTGCGTTGCCAGAAGGTCATCGCGGCACGCGCTGCGCCGTTACGCGCAGCGTTGCTGGCTCGGTGTGACCTGCTGCTGAAAGCTGCCGGTTGCCGATAGTCGAGCTGCTGGCCGGTAGGCTGGTAGCGATTTATCGAGGCTAATGCGGAGGGAAATGATGACTGATCGCGTGTCGGTGGGGAACCTGCGCGTCGCCAAGGTGCTGCATGACTTCATCAACACGGAGGCTTTGCCCGGCACCGACATAGACCCGGACAGCTTCTGGGCGGGCGTCGACAAGGTCGTGACAGACCTGCAGCCACAAAACCAGGAGCTGCTGGAGCGCCGCGATCAGTTGCAGGCGCAGATCGACAGGTGGCACCGGCAGCACATCATCGAGCCGATCGATCCCGAGGCTTACCGCACGTTCCTCACCGAAATCGGTTATCTGCAACCCGAGCCCGCCGACTTCACCATCACCACCGCGGGCGTCGACGACGAGATCACCACGACCGCCGGCCCGCAGCTGGTGGTCCCGGTGCTCAACGCGCGGTTCGCGCTGAACGCCTCCAACGCCCGCTGGGGTTCGCTGTACGACGCGCTATACGGCACCGACGTGATCCCCGAAGACGACGGCGCCGAGAAGGGCACTAGCTACAACAGGGTCCGTGGCGACAAGGTCATCGCCTACGCGCGCGAGTTCCTCGACGAGGCGGCTCCGTTGTCGTCAGGCTCGTGGGCCGACATCACCGGACTCAGCCTCGAAGACGGTCAGCTGCAGGTCGCGACCGCCGACGGTTCGGTTGGCCTGGCCGACCCGGAGAAGTTCGTCGGCTACACCGGCGAGCTCGGCTCCCCCGACTGGTCAGTGCTGCTGGTCAACCACGGCTTGCACCTCGAGATCCTGATCGACCCCGAGTCGCCCGTCGGTAAGACCGACGCCGCCGGCATCAAGGACGTCGTGCTGGAATCGGCGATCACCACGATCATGGACTTCGAGGACTCGGTCGCCGCCGTCGACGCAGACGACAAGGTCCTGGGCTACCGCAACTGGCTCGGGCTGAACCGGGGTGATCTGTCCGAAGAGGTTGACAAGGGTGGCAAGACCATCCACCGGGTGCTCAACCAGGACCGCACCTACAAGACACCCGACGGCGGCGAGCTGACGCTGCCCGGCCGCAGCCTGCTGTTCGTCCGCAATGTCGGCCACTTGATGACCAACGACGCCATTGTGTTGAGCGAGGGCGACCAAGAAAAAGAGGTGTTCGAGGGCATCCAGGACGCGCTGTTCACCGGCTTGACCGCGATTCACGGATTGAAGTCCGGCTCGGACAACGGAGGGGCGAACGGTCCGCTGACCAACAGCCGAACCGGATCGGTCTACATCGTCAAGCCCAAGATGCACGGCCCGGACGAGGTGGCGTTCACCTGCGAGCTGTTCAGCCGCGTCGAAGACGTTCTCGGTCTGCCGCAGGCCACCCTCAAGGTCGGCATCATGGACGAGGAACGCCGCACCACGCTCAACCTGAAGGCGTGCATCAAAGCCGCCGCCGACCGGGTGGTGTTCATCAACACCGGCTTCCTGGACCGCACCGGCGACGAGATCCACACGTCGATGGAAGCGGGCCCGATGATCCGCAAGGGTGCGATGAAGAGCACCACCTGGATCAAGGCCTACGAGGACAACAACGTCGACACCGGACTCGCGGCCGGGTTCAAGGGCAAGGCCCAGATCGGCAAGGGCATGTGGGCCATGACCGAGCTGATGGCCGACATGATGGAGCAGAAGATCGGCCAGCCGAAGGCCGGCGCCACCACCGCGTGGGTGCCGTCGCCGACGGCGGCGACGCTGCACGCGATGCACTACCACTACGTGGACGTCGGGGCCGTGCAGGACGAGCTCGAAGGCAAGAAGCGCGCCACCATCGAGGAGTTGCTGACCGTCCCGCTGGCCAAGGAACTGGCCTGGGCGCCCGAGGAGATCCGCGAAGAGGTCGACAACAACTGCCAGTCCATCCTGGGCTACGTGGTGCGCTGGGTCGACCACGGCGTCGGCTGCTCCAAGGTTCCTGACATCCACGACGTCGCGCTGATGGAAGATCGTGCCACCCTGCGGATTTCCAGCCAATTATTGGCCAACTGGCTACGGCACGGCGTCATCACCGAAGAGGATGTGCGGGCTAGCCTTGAGCGGATGGCTCCGCTGGTGGACGAGCAAAACGCCGGGGACTCCGCGTACCTGCCGATGGCTCCGAACTTCGACGACAGCATCGCGTTCCTGGCTGCTCAGGAGCTGATTCTAGAGGGTACGGAACAGCCCAGCGGCTACACCGAGCCGATTCTTCATCGACGCCGGCGGGAGTTCAAGGCCCGCGCTCATGGGTGATGTCTGTGCGGGAAATCTCGACCGTCCCCGTGACTAGCTGCCGCGGGCACCTCCAGCGCACCGGAGAGGACCTGCATGGGTAGGCACAGAGCTCCCGGCGATGACGGGCCGGCGGGTGAACCATCAGACGAGCATTTCGAGTCTGAACCGGACGACTTCGACGACGAGGACTCCGGATATCGGGAGCCCGAGGATGTACCGGCTGACCCACCCTCGTACACCGGCGCGTACCCCGAGTCGCGCGATCCGGCGCGTCCGCCTGACGATTTCCCGGATGACTTTCCGGATACGCCGGGGTTCTTCGACTTCGACGCGCCTGCCGACGACCGCACGACCGTATTCTCCCGGCCGGAGCTGCCCGAGCAGGATCTGCCGCACGACGAGCTCGACACCCCGGACGACTTCCCGGACTTCCCGCGACGTGGTTCAGAGCCCCCCGCAGCAACCGCACCGCCGGCGTCGACCGGCGGCCACCGCAGCGTCCGCGAGCGGCTCGGTGGTCACCGCAATGACGTCGGGCGACGCGGGGTCAGCCTCGGCGTGGTTGCCGCGCTGGTCGCGGTCGTCGTCGTAGTCGGCGTGGTCATCCTGTGGCGGTTCTTCGGCGACGCGTTGTCGGACCGCTCCAACAGCGCCGCCCGGTGTGTCGGCGACAAGCAGCCGGTGGCCGTCATCGCCGACCCCGCGCTCGCCGATCACGTGCAGCATTTCGCAGAGCGATTCAACGCCATCGCCGCTCCGGTCGGCGACCACTGCGTGGCCGTCAGCGTGAAGCCCGCCGGTTCCGATGCCGTCGTCGACGGCTTCATCGGGAAATGGCCCGCCGAACTTGGCCAGCGGCCGGCGCTGTGGATTCCGGGCAGCTCGGTATCGGCCGCACGGCTGACCGCCGCAGCAGGCAAGGAAACCGTCAGCGACAGCCGCTCACTGGTCACGTCGCCGGTGGTGCTCGCGGTACGACCCGAACTGCAACGCGCGCTCGGCGATCAGAAGTGGGCGACGCTGCCCGAACTGCAGACCAAGCCTGACTCGTTGGGCGGCCTGAAGCTGCCCGCGTGGGGGTCGCTCAAGCTGGCATTGCCGCTCGGCGGCGACAGCGACGCCACGTTCCTGGCCGGCGAAGCGGTGGCGGCAGCGTCGGTGCCGCCCGGTGCGCCGCCGACCGACGGCAGTGGCGCGGTGCGCACCTTGATCGGCGGGCAACCCAAGCTCGCCGACAACACGCTGGGTGCGGCGATGGACTCGCTGCTGAAGTCGGGTGATCCGGCGACAGCTCCGGTGCACGCGGTGATCACCACCGAACAGCAGGTGTTCGCCCGCGGCCAATCGTTGCCCGACGCCGGCAGCGCGCTGAGTTCCTGGCTGCCGCCAGGGCCGGCCGCGGTCGCCGACTATCCGACCGTGCTGCTCAGTGGATCCTGGCTGTCGCAGGAGCAGGTGACGGGGGCCAGCGAGTTCGCCCGGTTCATGCACAAGTCTGATCAACTCGCCGAGCTGGCCAAGGCGGGCTTCCGCGCCGAGGGAGTCAAGTCGCCCGGCAGCGACGTCACCAAGTTCGCGGCGCTGTCGTCGACGCTGTCGGTCGGCGACGACGCGGTACGCGCGACGCTGGCCAACAACGTGTCCACCCCGTCGGGCGCACCGGCAGCGACCATCATGCTGGAGCAGTCGATGGTCACCGACGAGGGCGGAAAGAGCCGGCTGGGAAACGTGGTCGGCGCGCTGGACAGCCGGATCAAGGCTTTGCCGCCGAACGCCGTGATCGGCCTGTGGACCTTTGACGGCAAAGAAGGCCGCACCGAGGTGTCGGCCGGTCCGCTCGGCGATCCCGTCGACGGCAAGCCCCGGTCGGAGGCCCTCGCGGCGGCGCTGGACAGACAGCATGCCTCGTCGGGAGGCGCGGTGTCCTTTACCACGCTGCGGTTGCTCTACCAAAACGCACAAGCCAATTTCCATGCTGGACAGACGAATTCAGTGCTAGTGATCACAGCGGGCCCGCACACCGATCAAAGTCTCGGCGGCGAGGGTCTGCAGGAGTTCATCAAGCAGAGCGCCGACCCGGCCAAGCCCGTCGCGGTCAACGTCATCGACTTCGGGTCCGACTCCGACCGAGCCACCTGGGAGGCCGTCGCAAAGCTCTCGGGCGGCAGCTACCAGAATCTGGCTTCCTCGGCGTCGCCCGAGTTGGCCACCGCGGTGACCAACTTTCTGAGCTGAGCAGTTCCGGCGCGCCGGACGATCCCAGCATCAATCGATGGTCGTATCACCCGGTCAGTTATGCGGTGGACTGATTCAGCTGCGCGGAGTGTCCAATTACTCAGACAAGCCTCAGGTAGTGTTCGACCTCGATCGCAGATGAGATGCGCATATACAGAGGCTGTGTAAGAACTTAAGTCTTGCTGAGGCGTTCTACTTGCGTCGAATGCTCAGCGCTAGATAAAGTCCAGTTCATAGCTGTGGGGTGGATCACAGTTAGCTAAGCCGTTAAAGGAGTTGATGGCCGTGCAGCACGTACTTCGCCCATACGCCACCGCTGGTGTCGCTCTCGTCGGCGCCAGCGTGATTGGGGTGACCCCGATGGTGGCACCGATGCCCAGCGTGCAGACGCGGCCGGTCCAACTCGTCGACGCGTGGTCAGACCTAGTCGCCGACACAACCGCCAACTTTCAGAACATCGTCGCCGGAGCCGATTCGTCAGCGATTTCGGGAGTCTTCAGCGAACTCGGGACGAACCCGCTGGGTGTGATCGATGCGTTGTTCAACCTGACGCCGACTGTCTCCGGGGAACTTCCCGGGGGCCTCACCGTCGAGCTACCGCCGGGGCTTGAGCTGCTCATCGCAGACCTCGGAGCATCGGCTACGACGTTCAGCGCAATCACCGACGTCGCTACACAGTTACAAACCGACCCGTCGGCCGCGTTCGAGGGGCTGGCCACGATCTTGAACGGTTACCTCAACGGCACGGCCAACATCAGCTTGCTCAACGGCATCATCGACATCACCGGCTTCAACGGCATCCTTGCGCCGCTGCAAGACGTGAGTATCGACCTCAACCTGCCCGACCTGCTGAACGCCCTGGGTGTGGGCAACCTGAGTCTGAGCAACCTCGGTGTCGACCTTGGCAGCCTGCTGAATCAACTCGGGCTGGGCAACCTCGACCTCGGCGGCTTGTTGAGCGCTTTGGGCCTGAGTAATGAAGGGCTGGGCACCCTGCTGGGCGACCCGACGCTGAGCTCGCTCCTCGGTGACCTCGGTCTCGGCAACCTCGGGCTGGGCAGCTTCAGCCTGACGAGCATCTTGGGTGACCTGGGTCTGGATGGCAACGTCAACCTGGACAGCTTGAGCCTGGACAGTGTGCTGAGTGACTTCGGTCTGAACCCGGATATCAGCGTGCTCAACGACTCGCTGAGCACGGTGCTGTCGGACACGGGTCTTCTCTCAGGCGTGCTCACCGATCTCAACTCGACCATAGCCGGCATTCTTACTGACATCCCAGGCGTCAGCACTCTTCTTGGCCCCTTGCTCGATAGCCTGTTGACCTCCGGTAACCTCGAAACCGCATTGAGCAGCGTCACCGTGGGCGATTTGCTAGGCGTGACGGGCGGCGACAGCCTCACCGACTTGCTCGCGGGCCTCGGTATTGGCGATATCACGCCGACCGGTCTGACAGTTGGTGGTTTGCTCAGTGATCTGGGCTTCTCGTCAGGGACCGGCGCCCTGACCCTCGACGGACTGCTCAGCGACCTCGGTGTCGGAGACTCCGGCATCACCACCCTGCTCAACACCGTCAACCTGGGCGACCTCCTCGGTGACCTCTCTCTTAACGGGCTGCCCTTGTCAGATCTGCCACTGGACCTGAGCAACCTTGGGTCCCTGGGCGACCTGACCGTGAGCGGTCTGATCGGCGACCTGGGTCTGGGCGACATCGCCACGGTCAACATCGACGGCTTCGGTGGATTGGCCACCCTGCTGGCCGACGTTATCCCGCAGCAGATCCTCGCAGCGTTGTAGCCACCGCTAGGCGTAGGACTCCACCGGCGGGCACGAGCACACCAGGTTGCGGTCACCGTAGGCGCCGTCGATGCGGCGCACCGGCGGCCACACCTTGGGCCGGAAGCCCTTCCCGAGTGGGTAGGCGGCGACCTCGCGGGTGTACGGGTGCTCCCACTTGTCGACCAGCAGGCACTCGGCGGTATGCGGCGCTCCGCGCAGCGGATTGTCGTCCACCGGCCAATCGCCGGCGCCGACCTTGGCGATCTCACCGCGGATGGCGATCATCGCCTCGCAGAACGCGTCGATCTCGGCGAGGCTTTCGCTCTCGGTCGGCTCGACCATCAGCGTGCCCGCGACCGGGAAGCTCATCGTCGGTGCGTGGAAGCCGTAATCCGCCAAGCGTTTTGCGACATCGTCGACGGTCACGCCGGTCGACTTGGTGATCGGTCGCAGATCCAGGATGCACTCGTGAGCGACCATGCCATTCTCGCCGGTGTAGAGCACCGGGTAGTACTCGTCGAGCCGGCGGGCGATGTAGTTGGCCGAGGCGATCGCCGTCAATGACGCCAAACGCAGACCGGGTGCGCCCATCATCCTGATGTAGGCCCAGCTGATCGGCAGGATCGACGCGGACCCGTAGGGCGCCGACGACACCGGAGCGCCGGACGGCAGTTCAGGCGCATACGGGTGGCCAGGCAGGAACGGCGCCAGATGAGAGCGCGCCGCCACCGGCCCGACGCCGGGGCCGCCGCCGCCGTGCGGGATACAGAACGTCTTGTGCAGGTTCAGGTGGCTGACGTCACCGCCGAAGTTTCCGGGTCGGGCCAGCCCGACCAGCGCGTTGAGGTTGGCGCCGTCGATGTAGACCTGGCCGCCCGCGTCGTGCACGGCCGCGCAGACCTCGGCGACATCCTGCTCGTACACGCCGTGCGTCGACGGATAGGTGATCATCAGCGTCGACAGCCGGTCGGCGTGCTCGCTGACCTTGGCGCGCAGGTCGTCGAGGTCGACGTCGCCGTTGGACCGGCAGGCCACCACGACCACCCGCATGCCGGCCAGCGCCGCAGAGGCGGCGTTGGTGCCGTGCGCGCTGGACGGGATCAGGCAGATGTTGCGTTCCGCCTCACCGCGGCTGGCGTGATAGGCGTGGATCGCCAGCAGCCCGGCGTACTCCCCCTGCGATCCAGCGTTGGGCTGCAGCGACACCGCGTCGTAGCCGGTCATCTGCACCAGCCAGGTCTCCAGATCGGCGATCAGCCGCCGCAGGCCCTGACTGTCGGACGCCGGTGCGAACGGGTGCTGGCGGGCGAACTCCGGCCAGGTGATCGACTCCATTTCGGCTGCGGCGTTGAGCTTCATCGTGCACGACCCGAGCGGAATCATGCTGCGGTCCAACGCAAGATCCTTGTCGGCCAGCGCGCGCAGGTATCGCATCATCGACGTCTCGGTGCGGTACTTGATGAACGCCGGGTGCGTCAAAAACTCCGACGTGCGCGTTGCGATGTCGGCGGACCCGGACTTCGCGGCCACGACGCCGAACGCGTCCAGCACCGCAGCCACATGTGCGTCGGTCGTCACCTCGTCACAGGCGACCGACACGTGGTCGTCGTCCACCCGCCACAGATTGATGCCGTTGGCCTTGGCCGCGCCGATCACTTCATCGGCTCGGCCGGGCACCCGGGCGAGGACGGTGTCAAAGTACTTGTCGTGCACCAGCGCATCGCCGAGTGCGGCGGCGATGGTCTCGGCGTGGGAGTGCACGCGCCGCGCCATACCGGTCAGCCCGTCGGCGCCGTGATAGCTCGCGTACATCGCCGCCATCACGGACAACAACACCTGAGCGGTGCAGATGTTGCTGGTCGCCTTGTCGCGGCGGATGTGCTGTTCGCGCGTCTGCAGCGCCAACCGGTAAGCGGGTGAGCCGTCGGCGTCCAGAGACACGCCGACAAGTCGGCCCGGCAACTGACGGGCATGCTTGGAGTGCACCACCAGGTATCCGGCGTGCGGTCCACCGAATCCCATTGGCACACCGAAACGTTGGGTGGTGCCGAATGCAACGTCGGCGCCGATCTCCCCCGGCGGCGTGATCAACGTCAGCGCAAGCAGGTCGGCGCCGATGGCCACCAGCGCGCCGCGGTCATGTGCCTCCGAAACCAGCGCCGACCAGTCGGTGAGTCGGCCGCTCGCACCGGGCAATTGGGCGATGACGCCGAAGAACTCGCCGTCCGGCAGGCCATCCCGCAGGTCGACGGTGACGATCTCGATGCCCAGCGGCTCGGCCCGGGTGGCCAGCACCGCGGCGGTCTGCGCGTACACGTCGACATCGACGGCCAACCGGTTGGAGTTGCCCTTCACTGCCCGGTGCATCAGCGTCATCGCCTCGGCGGCCGAGGTGCCTTCGTCGAGCATCGACGCGTTGGCCACCTCGAGACCGGACAGGTCGGCCACCATGGTCTGGAAGTTCAGCAGCGCCTCCAGCCGGCCCTGACTGATTTCCGGCTGGTAGGGCGTGTAGGCCGTGTACCAGGCGGGGTTCTCCAAGATGTTGCGGAGCAGCACCGGCGGTGTGTAGGTGTCTGAGTAGCCCTGGCCGATCATCGACACCGCGACGGTGTTCGCTTCGGCTAGGTTCCGCAACTCGGCCAGCGCCTCGGCTTCAGAGGCCGCGGGCGGTAGGTGCTCGAGTCCCGGCGCGGCGCCGGAGTCGCTCAGTGCGTCGAGGATCTTGGCCGGCAGCGCGCGACGCGCCAGTTCTTCCAGGGAGTCGAGGCCGATGACCTCGAGCATTGTCGCGACGGCAACGCTGTCCGGGCCGATGTGCCGGTCGGCGAAGAGCGGGTTGGTGTAGTCGGACATTTGGCGAACTCCTGACAGGGGCAAAGGAACACAGGTCCTCCCCCTCTGTCGTCTACCCGAACCGGGCGCCTGAGAGATTCGACATCCAAGTGTCTTTCCCCATGGGCGGGTGACCCGACTGGGGTCACCGCTTTCCAGAGGCATCGGGGTCGCGCGCGGTCCGGGTGCCTGAGAGGTTGACGGAGAGGTATTGCTCCTTCGGCGTTCGTGGCTGGCAGCCACGAAACTCTCCCGCGCAAGAACGATGCGGTGTCGAGTTTACCCACTCGCCGCGGCCGGAGCAGCCGGGCGGCGCAGATGTCGCCTGGGGTCAGCCGATTTTGCGGTCGCGGTGCTTGCGCCGGGAAGCCAACTCGTCTTCCGGCGCGGCGATCGACTCGCCGCCGTCGGCGCGCTCGCCGGGGAAATCGGCGATCGCGCCGGTCAACTCGCGCATCGCTCCGGACACCGCGATGCCGAACACGCCCTGCCCGCCCTGGAGCAGGTCGACGACCTCTTCAGCCGAGGTGCATTCGTACACCGTGGTTCCATCGGAGAACAACGTGATGTTGGCCAGATCCTGCACACCGCGCTGACGCAGATGATCGACGGCAACCCGGATGTTGTGCAACGAGATTCCGGTGTCCAGCAAACGCTTGACGATCTTGAGAACCAGGATGTCTTTGAACGAGTAGAGCCGTTGGCTGCCCGACCCTGCCGCGCTGCGGATCGACGGCACGACCAGCGAGGTGCGTGCCCAGTAGTCCAGTTGTCGATACGTGATGCCGGCGATCTGGCACGCGCTCGGACCGCGGTAGCCGACCAACTCGTCAGGCACGGATTCGTCCGGGAACAATCCCCCTTGCACGGGTTCGCTGGCGGCGTGGATTGCCGGGTCGGCGGGGATTGCTGGATTTTCATCGAGTCTGGTGATGGACTCGAGATCCAGTTGATCCTGACGTGGTTGATCTCCCACGGTGCTTCCTCTCGCCGATCGCGCTCGTGACGGGCTGCCGGTTGCCGCGTTTGCTCAATCGAGTGCTTGTGAGCATACGCTTTTCGACACGTTGTGGTGTTTTTGGAACTAACTGAGAACTAATCAGTCGAATAAAAGTATGGCGGTCGCGGCGGTCTCTCCACGCTATCCAATGGGCGTGTCGAGGTCGAACTCGCAGATGAGACGCATCCGTGATATCGCCATTTCGGGCCGGTCTGGCTGCACGCAGCGGCCAATTGCGTCGTCCGCGGACGGCGTTCGATCAGGGCTCTATCGGGGTCAGGTCGCCTTGAAATCGTCAGGCGAGACGCTGTCCAGGAACTCTTTGAACTTCTCGACTTCGTCCTCGCGAACGGCGGTGGAAGGCTCCTCGTCACCCTCGTCGGGAATGAGCAGTCCCGCCTCGGCCAACACTGCTTCTTCGACGTAGATCGGCACGCCCACCCGCAAAGCGATGGCCACCGAGTCCGATGGCCGCGCCGAGACAGTGATGTTGCGGTCGAAGATCAGGTCGGCGTAGAAGGTGCCTTCCTGCAGATCGACGATTCGCACCTCTTTGAGTGAATGACCAAGTGCGGCAATGAGATCCCGAATCAGGTCATGCGTCAACGGGCGCGGCGGCTCCACTCCCTGCTGCTCGAGGGCGATCGCGGCGGCTTCGGACTGGCCGATCCAGATCGGCAGGTACCGGTCACCGTTGGCCTCGCGCAGCAACAGCACCGGCTGGTTCTGCGGCTGCTCGACGCGAATGCCGACGACGCGAACTTCACCCATCTGTGTCTGCCCTCCGC
>Ga0302326_10010120_pt1 | contig 20452 bp, 17 predicted proteins | sample Palsa_T0_3_FD_202264 | JGI IMG/M metagenome (GOLD analysis project Ga0302326, IMG submission 202264) | Peat permafrost microbial communities from Stordalen Mire near Abisko, Sweden - Palsa_T0_3 | ecosystem: Environmental > Terrestrial > Soil > Palsa > Peat permafrost | place: Sweden: Abisko...
ACCCTTCTCTGAACCGGGCACTGCGGCGTGCTCATCGCTTGTTTTCCGATTTTCCCCGAAGCGCTGCCCCCCGCATAGAGGGTTCGCGGCTGGGCTTAACAATGAGGACGACGTGAGCATAAATCAGTCCTCTTCCGACACACCGATTCGCGATCAGCGTTTGCGGCTCGCGATCGAACAGGCCGGCGTCGGAACCTGGGATTTGGACCTGCTCACCAAGGAGCTGATTTGGTCTGACAGGACAAAGGCGCTTTTTGGTCAGACTATCGAACAGCAAGTTGATTACGCGTTTTTTCTTTCCCTTCTTCAGCCCGAAGATCGCGAGCTCACGACCGCGGCGATAGAGCACTCCGTCGAAACCGGAAGCGGATTTGACCTTCAATATCGGTTGGGCGGCGCAATTGGCACCCCGCATTGGATTCGCGCGCGCGGCGGGCTCGTAAACGGCAGCGACGGGCGACCCAGGCATCTCGGCGGGATAGTTATCGATATCGACGATGAAAAGCAGGGCGAGGAAACGCTAAAGACGCGGGAAAGTCATCTCCGTTCAATTCTCGACACGGTTCCAGATGCGATGATCGTTATCGACAGGTCTGGCGTCATTCAATTCTTTAGCAGCGCGGCCGAAAGATTGTTCAGATGTACCGAGCTCGAAATAATCGGACAAAACGTCAGTACCCTGATGCCCAATCCCGACCGCGAAAGTCACGACGGATATCTGGCGCGCTATCGAGACACCAATGAGCGGCATATTATTGGAATTGGTCGCATCGTAACCGGCGCGCGTCGAGACGGAACGACATTTCCGATGCATCTCTCCATCGGAGAAATGCAGTCTGGAGGAGAAACTTATTTTACCGGCTTCGTGCATGATTTGACCGAATATCAGCATACCCAGGCGCACCTTCAGGAACTGCAAGCGGAACTGCTGCATGTTTCCAGACTCAGCGTGATGGGTGAGATGGCTTCCGCGCTTGCGCATGAACTCAACCAGCCGCTGTCAGCCATCAGCAACTACATGAGCGGTTCGCGGCGGCTTTTGTCCAAGAGCTCGGACCCGAATGCGTCAAAGATCGAAACCGCGCTCGATCGTGCCGCGGAACAAGCGCTTCGGGCCGGCCAGATCATCCGGCGCCTTCGCGATTTTGTTTCGCGGGGGGAGTCCGAAAAGCGCGTCGAAAGCCTGTCAAAACTGATCACCGAGGCAGGAGCGCTCGGCCTGAGCGGAGCCCGTGAGCAAGGTGTAATACTGCGCTTCAATCTGGATCCCCAGTTGGACCTGGTTCTGGTCGATCGCGTCCAGATACAGCAAGTACTGGTCAACCTTTTCCGAAACGCGCTGGAAGCCATGACTCAGTCCACTCGACGGGAGCTTGTGGCGGTAAACACCAAAAGTGCGGACGATATGATCGAAGTGGCAATATCGGACACCGGACACGGCTTCAGCCCTGAAGCACAGACCAACCTGTTCCAGACCTTCTTTACGACAAAGGAAACCGGAATGGGTGTGGGACTTTCCATCAGTCGGACAATCGTTGAAGCGCATGGTGGCCGGATGTGGGCGGAAACCAATCCGTCGGGGGGCGCCACGTTTCACTTCACGCTGCCGGCGGCCTCAAGCGGGAGTCTGAGCAGTGGCGCTTAGTGGAAAAGTCTACGTGATCGACGATGACCCCGCGATGCGGGATTCGCTGAATTTCTTGCTCGGTTCAGCCGGCTTCGAGGTTTCCCTGTTCGAGTCGGCCACGGCTTTTCTGGATGTCCTTCCTGCGCTGGATTTCGGCTGCGTTATCTCTGATGTTCGAATGCCGGGCGTGGACGGACTGGATCTTCTCAGGCGGCTCCGAACAGACCTCAAAAAGCTGCCAGTGGTGATCATGACGGGTCACGGCGACGTATCGCTCGCTGTCGAAGCCATGAAACTCGGAGCGGTGGATTTTCTCGAAAAGCCGTTTGAAGATGACCGTTTGGTCGGAATGATATTGGCAAGTCTCAGGCAGGATGAAGACAGCGCCAAGATCGAAGCTGTCACGATCGACCTCGTAGCCAGAATTGCGAGTCTGAGCCCCCGCGAGCGTCAAGTCCTGGATGGTCTCATCGCAGGGCGCCCCAACAAATTAATTGCGCGAGATTTCGACATTAGTCCGCGCACTATCGAGGTGTACCGGGCAAATGTGATGACGAAGATGCAGGCCGGCAGTGTGTCGGAGCTGGTGCGGCTTGCGATTAGAGCCGGACTTCTCAGGGATTGAGATTGATCAAGCCGCGGCCAGCTCATTTGCCTATTCTGAGGTTCGTTTGGATTAACCCGCTTCATGGCAAGTGCTTGGTATCGTGATGTCTTTATCGGCCGACAAGTTTGACGTTTTCGTCGTCGATGACGACCTGTACGTCTTGGAATCATTGCGTTTTCTTCTGGAAACCACCGGCTTCAACGTCCAGACGTTCAGAAGCGGGGCAGCTTTACTTGATCAAGTCGCATCCAAACAGGCCGACTGTTTCATCATTGACTACAAAATGGCAAATATGAACGGGATAGATCTCACGACCTGCCTGCACAAACGGAACATAGTCGCGCCGGTCATTCTCGTGACCGGCTGTCCAGACGAAAATATTGCATCAAAAGCCGCAGCCGTCGGTATTCGAGATGTCCTGATCAAGCCGCATCTGGAAGACAGCCTCGCTGCGCGAGTCCTAGAGGTTATCCAAACGACGCCATAACGTTATAAGGCAGGCGTCGATTACGACCTCCGTTAAACTACTTAGGGTACTTCCCCTAAGATAACGAGCGAGGTTACTGGAGGCGAGGATCCTCGGTAAAAGACTGCCATCGCTGCAAAGGAGATGGCCCATGTTGAACCAATCAGTCGCCGCCAAGACCGCCGGCCCCAATCCGGCCAAATTGGGCCAGCACGTCACCGACGAATTCCATCTTGTCGCGCGCCATGCGGGTCTGGTGGAAACGGAGTTTTTCTACAACAAAGACGAAGAAATCTACGGCGAGGAAGAGCCCGGAGACTATGTCTATCAGGTCATTCGCGGCGCCGTTCGCGCCTATAAGCTGCTCTCCGATGGCCGGCGTCAAATTGGGGCGTTTTATCTGCCGGGCGATATTTTCGGACTGGAGTCCGGACCGATCCATCGCCTGACCGCCGAAGCCGTCGTCGATACAAATGTGCGTCTGGTAACTCGTCGCGGTTTGGAAAAGGCGGCCGGTACCGATGTTCAGGTTGCCCGGAGACTTTGGGCGATGACGTCGGCCGATCTTCGGCATGCCGAGGACCATATGCTGCTTCTTGGCCGGAAAAACGCCGGCGAGCGGGTCGCCACCTTTCTGCTCGAAATGGACAGTCGCCTAGCAGGCGTAGGCATGATGGCGCTCCCGATGTGCCGGCGCGATATCGGCGATTATTTGGGCCTCACGCTCGAGACGGTTTCCCGGACGCTGTCCCGATTCCATCTCCAGGGAATGTTGGGCTTTTCAGGCGCCCGCCAGATCCTGCTGCGCAACCGCGCCGGTCTGCGCAATCTGGACGCATGAGAGCGCCTGCGCCAGTACATGGCTGTTCTGGCCAAGCGCTTGTGGTGAAGCCACTTTCAACATTCAACAGACAGAGGAGATATTGTGATTCAGTATGCGGCGCCTTGCCAAGGCCGTCGCAACTCAATCGATTGACCTAGGTCAAAGAGGGGCCCTAAATCATGGATTGAATGGGTCACAACGATGCCAACGAAGCCATTGGGGCTGAAGATCGAGGGGTATAACGTGAGCAAAAGCCAGCCTGGTTGGGTGAGATGCCTATCTGAAAATCTGTTTCGTGATGCCGTGCTGTCGTGTACCGAATGTTGTGCCTTTGAATTTCGCAAGTGCGACGGTTGTCCTAATTCAGAATCTCCGGACTTGGCGCACGAGGCGAAGGATCCTATGAATTCACTTACAACCCGCGGATGGATTCGAGGAATCGAAAACACAACCCTGAGCCGTTGATTGAATCGCTAAGGGGTGAATTGCTAGATAGCCTCGCGACCCAAGTCCTTTGACCCGGAACGGACTTTAGGCTCTGCCAGACCTCCGGCAATCCCGGCGGGTATTTCGCACCTCCAGCGCCTGATTTTATTTTTCAGGGACGACGAAATGAAGGATAAAAGCAGCAGCGCATGTTGCAACGGCAATGATCGCAGCACTGCCCGTCAGGTCGAAACAAGATGAGCATTCCTCAGAAGCCGTCGCGCATCAGCCTTCATTGGATTTGGCTTATCGTTCTCATTGTATCGCTGGATCAGGGCTCGAAGTATCTTGTCGTCAGTTCGTTGGAAGCCAACCGCCCGATAGGCATCCTGCCATCCGTCGACTTGGTGTTGTCTTATAATAAAGGCATCTCGTTTAGCTGGTTTCAGTTCGGCGACGATGTCCAGCGCTGGCCGCTGGCCGGCCTGTCCATTCTAGCCTCTGTTCTTTTGGGTTGGTCGCTCAGCCGCGTACCGTCCGGGCAGGCCGATCTTGGCTCTCGGGCTTATCCTGATCCTTGGTGGAGCGCTTGGAAATATGTTGGACCGCGCCCGGATCGGTTCAGTAGTCGACTTCGTTCACGTCTTTTACAAGGCTTGGTCGTTCGCCATGTTCAATTTAGCGGACGTGGCCATCACGGCCGGCGTCGTCGTCACTATGGCCTCAACATATTTGGAGACGCCTACTGTCTGGGCGGACGGCCAAGGGTAAGCATGGATGAACGAAAGCCATGAAAATTGCGACTCGCCGCACTTCCGTTGTTGGCACAAAGCTGACATGGCTCCGCGGGTGAGCGAAGTTCGCTTCTGGGTGAAGAGCAGGCATCACTATTCCATCAGATTTGCGAATTGCTGCTTGTGGGCATAAAGCAGTCATTCATGGTATTGCATGTTCGAACCTTGGGTATTGGCGCCATTTTTCAATGCTCTCAGAAGCCTTCGTTGTTTCCCAGTCCGATTGCTATCCCATAGCAAAACGTGTCCAAAAAGATCGTCTTCTCGTTTGTTGTCCTTGTCGCCGATCCGAAAGCTTTCGATCTGGTCGACCAAATGATTGCGCGATTTACGCTTGTGGACTGTGGTCTTGTCGAAGGCGTAGTCGGTGTATTTGACGCTCCCCCGGTATACGTAGCCAGAAACCGAGAGGGCTCGCTCATCCTTGCCCATCGCAGTCAGTTTCGAATCAATGGCGGTTGCTGGCCATTGCCTGCGGATGGCTTGCTGCAACAGGATAGTTCCGGAGTTTTTGTCCTCGATCCATACGCCAACCGAACCATGGCGGGCACCGCAGAGCCGTGACAATTCTTCCAGCCGATCAAATACCATCGGCAGCCAAGTCTCCAGTAGCGCCCCTTCGATTTGAGCAATATCCCAGTCCAGGATCAGGAGAGGTGTACGCCTGCTGAGCTTGTCGAGTGCAAAGAACGTGACGGCGGTTGCATCGTGATCGGTGCCGGTTTTGGACGCGGTGTCGATGACCGCAAACACGCCGTCGCAACTTTTGGGGGAGGGCACGGGTTGGCCGTTTTCCAGAAGCTTTTCGCGACCAAAGAAGGCGACCCCAGCCCAATCGACGAATTCGGCCAGATATTCCTGTTGGTAGACCAGGGGGTCGTTGTCTCTGATCAGCTCAGCAATAAATTGTCTTCGCCGTTAACAGCCGGGTTTGGTCCCGCCAATTGACCAACGCGGCGGACACGCTTCTCGTCGCTACAATCACAATCGTAAAATCTCTCAGCCGACGCACGGAACCCAATCGATCTTTTCCATCCATGACACTCTTGGTGCGCGCGTTGCCATGGTCGCCCTTTGAAATCATTCGGAAGAACGGACCTTGGGAGAAATTCTCCCCGATCATCTTTTCAATATGCGGGTAGCGCGCCATCATCGTCCCATCGCGATGGAACATCGAAATTACTGCATCGTCTCCGAGCACCACCGGCGCAAAGAAGTTCTCGAAGTCGGAGGTCGCGATGTCTCTCGTAACGACTCCGAGAAATTCGTCATTCGGTCCAGTGATTTTGCGCGAGATCACTGCTGTCCAGCTGTTTCCGGCGAGCCGGCTCTTCACAAGTTCAAATGAACTTGGTGTCGATGCGGAGCTCGATTTGGTCGCTTTGAAGTAAGCGCGATCTGCTATATTGGCGGTCGGACGCGGCCAAACCGAGGAGTTGATCAACGTTCCAACTGGAATCAAAAATGTTGACACCGGCAACGTCAGACGATCCGTTGCTCTTGCTCTTGAGAACCTCCCGCGTCTCTGGGCTGGACATCTCGCGGTTGAAAGCCTCGCTTGAGGTGATCCCGTCCGAACGTATGTATGCGATAAGTTCCTTTTTGAACGACCTCGAATTCTTCGAACTGCTGATCGAAGTGATTTGCCAGCAACAACACGGTGTTATCGAGTTCGCGTTCGGTATCGGCCAACGCACGTTCGCGAAGATCGCTGACCATGACTGCCGTCGCGATCGCGATTGCCAAAATCACTAGCGTACCGCCAGCGATGAGTCGCGGGATCGGATTTTCCGGAGCAAACAATTGTTGATTGAGGGAAATCACGTTCCTAGTCTTCGCTGCCCGCGACCAGTTCTAACGTCTAGCGGGCGGCGTACATCTTCATAGAATCCTCACGGCATCATTCTGTCCCAAGTCGGCGCATACGCAAGAGTTGTGCCGACAGGGCTCCAGTGATTGCTTGAATGTTCATGGCTGCGGGGTTGCGAGAGTGACTCCCCGCCGAACCGAAGTGTCTTCTCAGTCGGTTGACGACGGCGTGCGCGAGCTTATGCACCAAAGATAGGGGCGAGTAAGAGATGTTAATCCTTAGGCGGAGTTAAAGAGAGCCTGCGTATTAATACTCATGAGAACAGAAGCGCGCGCCCTTATCGACGATTGTCCAGAGCAGCTGAAACTCCGTGATGTTCTGCAATTCTGGACAGTGCAAAGAGAGCTGTTTAGCTCAGCTACGCGTAGCAGCATCCGCGAAGCCCTTGCAGACTTCCGCTTTGTACTCGATTTCATGACTCGCTTCAGAATAAGAGGCGGTCTCCAAAGGCGCTGTTGTCGGCCGATCGTTAACCTGCCGTTGACAACGCCCAGTCGAGTCATTGGAGATCGTGGACCTGGTAGCGACGAAGTTTGTTGAAGCTGCACCATCCGACATCACCGCGTCTGTCGAACCGGCGTTGCTTTGAAAAGCGCCGACGCGTAGGCCTAACATCATGAATCTTGCCGCAGCCTTGATCTACTGGCTAATCATATCGATATGGGTGGCGGTGTTCGGAACGCTGCTGACGTTCTACATCCGTAATCCTCGCCTATTCGGTACGACACGGCTGTTGCTGGCAGTCCTGGCAATCGACACGCTTCGTAACATCGTGGAGAATGTCTATTTTGGCGTCTATTTCGGAGCCCAGTACGGCCTATTTCCTCCCTCCATTGTCGTTAAGCTGGGCGCACCTTATTTGCTCATCCTCCCGAAAGTAGTCAACGTCATAGCGGGTTGCGTCGTACTTTGGTTGCTGCTGTTGCGCTGGTTGCCTTCGGCGGTCAGGGAGCACTCGCGGTCGGAGCAAACCGTGGACGGTCTCAAAACTCTCGCGGCCGTCGATGGGCTTACGGGACTTTACAACCGGCGGCATTTTGAAACGCTCGCGCAAGCGGAATGGGCGCGTTTTCGACGTTATCTCAGACCCCTCTCAATTTTGATGATCGATATCGATTACTTCAAGACGGTAAACGACCGCTTTGGCCACGATATCGGAGACCTCGCCTTGAAAGCAATCTCGACCGTGTGCAATTCCGCCAAACGCGACAGCGACATCGCGGCGCGCATTGGCGGAGAAGAGTTTGCCCTGTTATTGCCCGAAGCCAACGAAGCGGCAGCCCTAGTTGTTGCTGAGCGGTTCTGCAAAATGGTACGCGAATGGTCGTCTCGCGTGCAGGATGGAGAACTGCGAATAACGGTTAGTATCGGTGTCGCATCCGCAACCGCCAGCATGTCAGGATACGAGGCACTCATGAAGAAAGCCGACGGCGCGCTATACATAGCAAAGCGGGTCGGGCGAGATCGAGTGGCCTCTACGTTACAGCTGACGGAAGCGATTGGCACCGCGGCGGAATAAGATCATGTCGACGTCAAAATTGAGGGTTTTCGTATGACATGGCGCAGGTGCTGGAAATCCAGCGGTTGGCAATGGGTCTTATGACCCATCTTGTGCGGTCGACGTCAACCAAAGGCACCGACTTGTTTGGACCTGCAACCGTTCCTTGCTCTTGTCCGTTTCCATTCACGGAGTTTGGACTATGACGTTATTTGGAAGAAAGTCTCGTCCTCCCCGCAGACAGACCAATCAGGAAGCGTGGATGACGATCGATGGGGCTTTTGCGACCAGGAGATGTTCGGTGCTTGACATCTCCAAAGGCGGCGCGAAAATCAGGATTGACGATCCAACGTTCGTTACGTCTGTGTTTCAACTTAAGTTCTCTCGCGCCGACCAGGGCAGGTGTTGCAAGGTCTTATGGCGAAAAGGTCTGGTGATGGGGGTCGAGTTCTGTTGACCTGCCCTGAGGCGCCGATGACCGTCGCGTTCGAAGGGCGATCGTCACTAATGATCTTATGACCTTACCGTACGATTTTACGAACTTCGTCAATCCTCCCGCAACCAGGCTGACCGATGCAGTAGATATACCAGCTTGCGTACCACGCTAATGACGCAATACTGCAGCGTGGCCGCGAATCTCTGATATCAGGATGGTTTCGGCACGGGAGTGAACATATGAAGTGCTGCCGCTGCCTGGCGGGCGCGATATTGTTGTGCTGCAGTAGTGCGGCCATTCACGCCCAAACCCTTCCGGCATACATGGTGCCGATTGCAGGCAAGACCGCCGCGACCCCTTCGGAGGTTGCGACTAAGGATGTTCTGGCCCTCAACTCCGGAATGTTCGAGCTCTATGGGGACGCGGCCAGTATCTTCCAGAAAAATCTCCTGAGCAGGCACCCTGTTATTCTGGGGTTGTTTTCCGGCGCCGGAGGAAAGCTGATTCTCTACCGTCCCGGAATGGCTCCGATCGAAGCGCCGCCCGTACCGATCTCTTATCAGCTGACGAAATCGATCGATCACAGCACCATGGCCTTGGCTGAGGTCGTCGGCCCGTTCGTCGACAATCCCGATGATAAGTCATGGCTGGGCTCGATGCTCGCCTACCGCAGCCGGATGCAGTCGGCCCTCGATGGTCTCGATGTCACCCCGATGGAACTGGGCTGGCGCGAAAACAATCGCACCATTCTGAAGAACAATCTCGCCTTCATGGATCAATGCATCAGCAAGGGTGTCATTCCTTTTGCGATGCTCGAGGCATTTGGCAAGAAGCAGGCGCCGTTTCTAGCGAAGAACGTAACCTGGGCTGCGCAAACCCAGGTCGGGCACTGGATGACGGTGCTTGCCGACTGGAAGGCGCAACTGGGCGCCGATTGGGACAAAACCTTTGGCGCCAGCAACACGATCTACGTGGCGCGCCAGAACAATGTGCTGTTCAGCGTGCTCGCACAGTTCTTCGGCCCCGACGCCATCAACAGCCGGCTGCTGTTGATCGAAACGGTTTCGTTTACCACAACGCCGACGGATATGCTGGAATCGCTGACGCGAATCATCGCTGATCGATCGATCGGCTCGCTGTTCTTCGGCAACTATCACCTGATGGACTACGAGTTAATGGGCGGGGATGCGCGCGTTGCCATCGCGACCGAGGCCGCCAAACGCGGCATGACGGCGTTCCTGCCGCCGGTCGTGCCGTTCGGCTCGCATCAATGGCCCACCTTGATCACGCCGGGTCCCGGCCCCGCGTCGATCGCCGAGCTAAAATAGATCTCGGCAGATCCGTCTGGATTTGGCGCGTATCGACGACTTTCATATCGAGGCGCTCACGACGGCGTTGAACGCGAGGTGGGGAAACATGCGGCCTTCTCGACGCGAGTTCGTGAAGTGGGTTACGGCGAGTGGCATCTCGCTCAGCCTGTCACGGTTGGGGACGGCCCAGGAAGCCTCCTTTCCAGCGCGCGCTTCGCTGCCGGGGCCGCAACACTGGAATCCGGCTGCCAACGGCGCCGGTCGTATCGACGGCGTCGCCAAGGTCACCGGCGCGAAACTCTACGCTTCCGATTTCCGCGCCGTCGATCTACCGGGATGGCCGGCCACGACATCGCATGCGATTCTGGTCCGCGCTCCAGACGCAACACACGTCTATACCGGAATGGATCTGGCGCGCCTCGGCGGCCCATCGAAGCCATCGGTGGTCGTGACGGCGGAGGATGTTGCGAAGATCGGCGCCCGCGCTCCCGAATTCTATGCGGGCGACCTGTTCTGCCCAATCGGCAGGACGCCGCTATATATGGGGCAGCCGGTAGCGTTGTTGATCTTCGAGCGGTTCGACGCCTTCGACCGGGCGCGGCTGGCGCTGCGCAACGGAACTTTTATTAAATTCGGGGAGGAGACCGGCCCCGTGGTCGCCTCCGACTATGGCGCTTTCCGTTTCACCCGGGTGGCGGGCGCGACGCCCGAATCTCCTGATGTCTATTCGCCGGTCCAGGCAGGCTGGGTCAGCCCGGGTCGCATCCAGAACACAGCGCTCCCGCTCTGGACCCCATTTGCGAAGGAAACACCGCCGTCCTACGCCAAGGCCGCGATCCATGGCGACCAGATTCGCGCGGACCTCGATGCGAAAAACCCGGCATGGCTGGTGCTCGACCGTACCTTCGAGACTCAGTCCGTCGACCCGATGTTTCTGGAGCCGGAAAGTGGGCTGGGCTGGTATAATCGCAAAGACGACAGCCTCGAGCTCGTGCTCGGTGTTCAGTCGCCATACGAAGCCGCCCAGTCGATTGCGTTTCTGCTCGGCAAGGCGCGCCCGCCGTTTAAGCCATCGCACGTCAACACTCAGTTCACCTATGTCGGTGGCGGTTTCGGCGGACGCGACCACACGCCTTTCGTCCTCTACGTCGCGCTGGCGGCGATGTTCCTTCCCGGTCAGCCGGTGCGGCTGGCGCACGACCGTTATCAGCAGTTTCAGGGCGGCATCAAACGCCACGCAATCAAGATGCGCTCGCGGATCGGGATCGATCGCGAAACCGGCAGGATCCAGGCTTTCGCCGCGGATCACGTGCTGGACGGCGGTGGCCTTGCCAACTTCTCATCGAACGTGGCCGTCGTCGCCGCCACCGCCGCGATCGGCATCTATGACATTCCCAAAGTCGACGTCACTACTGTGGCGCTCCATTCGCATGGCGTCACCGCGGGGTCGATGCGCGGTTACGGCACGCTGCAGACGATGACGGCGCTCGAATTATTGATCGATGAGGCGGCGACCGCACTGCCGCTCGATCCGATCGAGTTTCGGCGGCGCAATGCGCTCAAGCCGAACGGCCGGACCATGACCGGAAATCCGTACAGCGTCTCGGTTCGCACGACCGAGATCCTGGACAAGCTCGAAATGCATCTGATCTGGCGGCAGCGTGCGGAAGAAAAACTCCGCCAGCAGCAGAACGGAATGCTCGTTGGCACCGGCGTCGCCTGCGTCACCAAGGACTATGGCGCCGGCGCGGACTGTTCGCTGGGGCGGGTGGAACTAGGCGCGGACGGCGCGATATCGATTTACTGCGATCACGTCGAGATGGGCAACGGCATCGGAACCGCGCTTGCCAATCGCGTGGCAATCCATCTGGGGGGAGTGGCCGACGAAGTATCGGTCGCACGGGTCGATACTTACGATGCGCTGGCGCTTGTCACGTCCGGCAATTCCTACACCATGGACCAGAAGACACAGGACGCAGCCGAGAAGAATCCGCACTGGGTGCCGGCGATCAGTTCGCCGACCAGCGCATCGATCGGCGCGCACGTTGGCACACATGCGGCTGCCGAGGCTGCGCGATTCATTTTTCGCTTCGGATTGTGGCCGGCGGCGCTCGAACTGTGGCATATCTCGCCTACCGATCCGCGGGCCGGGGACTGGGCGCTAGCGCACTGGAAAGACCGACAGCTCAGCATCCCGGGCCTGCCGCCGCTGCCGTTGCAGGAGATTGCGGCGACGGCTCACGCGCGCCATCTCGTTACCGGCGCCATCGCCCACGGCTTTTCACGCTGGGCCTGGTCGCGGGCGCGCTTCCAGGTTGGCGCAGAATCGTACCGGGCCGAAATCGACGCGCTTGCCGTGCGCAAGGGCGGCGGAAAGTTCGAGCGCCTCGATCGTGTCAGCGTCATATTTCCGCCGACCGACAACAACCGGTTCGGCACCGTCTACACATCGATGTGCGGGACGCTTGTCCGCATTGAAATCGAGCGCGCCACCGGCGCGTTGCGCATCGCAAAGGCATACAGCGTCTTCGAATGCGGTCAGGCGCTGGTGCCCGAGGTCGTGCTCGGTCAGGCGCAGGGCGGTTTTGCGATGGGTGTCGGGTATGCGTTGCTGGAAACGCTTCCGCCATACGAAGGCGGACCCGGCAACGGACAATGGAACCTTGGGCAATACCTGGTCGCGCGAGGATCGGACCTGCCGCTGCGCGATCTCGAAATCGAGATGCTGCCACCGCTGACGCCGGACGAGCCGCCGAAAGGCATGGCGGAGGTCGTCATGATCCCGGTCGTTCCGGCCATTCTCAATGCGGTCTTCGATGCCACCGGCCGCCGCTTCCAGTCCCTGCCGGTGACACAGACCATGCTTAAGGAGGCCATTGCATGACATTGCTCGCCGTCACGATCAACGGCCTTGCGATCACCCCCACCGACGTGCGCGAAGATCTGACCATGAACGATTTTCTGCGGGAGCATCTCGGAATGACCGGCACCAAATTCGGATGCGGTGCTGCGCAATGCCTGAGCTGTGCGGTGATCATCGATAATCCGGACGGAACGAGTTACACCAGCCCGACCTGTATCGTCTCCGCCGCGAGTTTCGACGGCAGGGCGATCCGCACCGTGGAGGGGCACGCGAAGAACGGCGAGCTGTCGGTTCTTCAAAAAGCCTTCATCGACCACTTTGCGTTCCAGTGCGGCTACTGCACCGCGGGCTTCCTGAACGAAGGCCAGGTTTTGCTGGAGCGCCTGGCAAGGGAGCCGGTGGCACGCGGCGAACTGGAGAAAACCGTCGCCGACGCGCTCGACGGCCACATCTGCCGCTGTACCGGGTACATCAAATACCACGAGGCCGTGCGTGATGTGATTCTCGCCGACCCGAACCGTTATCTGGTTTGACGATGAAATCAGAAACCCGGTGCAAGGTCTTCGTTTCGGCCGCGGCGCTCACCATGAGCGTGCTGAGCGGCTATGCCTTTTCGGAAACAACCCCGACCATGTTGGCATCGCCGGAAAGCTTCGCCTCGATCACCGACACGGATGCGCGGTCAGCGGCGATATTTACCGAGCTCGGCAAGGTGCTAACGAGTGCGCGCTGCGTCAATTGCCATCCTGCCGGCGATCGGCCACGCCAGGGCGACGAGCGCAGGCTGCACCAGCCGCCGGTCGAGCGCGGCGTTGACGGCCACGGTACCGCGACGATGCACTGTTCGATCTGTCATCAGAACTCCAATTTCGATCCCGGTCGCATGCCCGGACACCCGGAATGGCATTTGGCGCCCCGCTCGATGGCGTGGGAGGGCAAGACCGTCGCCGAGATCTGCGCCCAAATCAAAGATCCCGCCCGTAACGGCGACCGAAAGGTTGAAGACCTGATTCGCCACATTGGCACCGACACCCTTGTCGGCTGGGCATGGGCTCCGGGCTTTGGCCGGCTTCCTGCTCCGGGAACGCAGGAGCAAGCCGGCGCACTCGTCGAAGCATGGGTGAACACCGGCGCGGCCTGTCCCACCAAATAACCCGTGGATTCAGAACGCCTGCGCCGCGGTCGGGTGCTCACCAGAATGACCAGCTAGCCGTCACATACGGCCCCTGATCCGTGAAATTGCTCTGGAGATGCTGCTGCGTCGCCAGGTAGATCCCGACGGGCGGAAGCGTAAGGCTTGTCGGCACATTGGTCAGCTCATACTGATTGACCGCATCGAAATAGACCGCGACCTTGTAACCCAGTTCAACCTTGAACAATCCGTAGCTGGTAGGCGCGAATGCGTAGGCGGTCGCCAGCCTGGCGTCGATGCTCGGGATCACGCGTGCGGCGTTAGGTGAAGTCAGGGACTGATTGTTGATTCCCAGCGCCGGAGAGATCGTCGTAAAATCAATACGGCTCTGCGCGGGCCCGATCAGCGCGGCGCCGCCGACCTCACCGATCAACTGGAAGTCGCCGAGGTCGTACTGACCTTTCATTCCCAGACGGGGCCCGGCGCCGGTGAACAGCGAGGTCACCGTGTTGGCCGACGACGCCGTGCCATCTGGACTTTGGAACAGCCCGCTCAGATTCTGGCCGATGCGAGCCGCTTCAACGCCGCCGAAAGCGCGCAACTGGAAGAAACAATCGGCGCAGAACGTGTATCCTGCGTCCAGATTGACGGCATCATAAGATGTCTTCACCGCGCCATATCCGACCTTGTACAGGGCCGATTCGGGACCGATCAGGTAGGGCGGTCCCACCATCTGGGTCGGCGAGGCAACAAAGGACGCATTCGTGTTGGAGTTCAGATGCGTCCAGTTCAATTGGATATCCGTGGAGGGGCTCGACAGATAGCGGGCGCCGAGTGTGAAAGACGGGCTGTAAGTCGGGTTGAGCGATTGGTTGCTCCAGTTCGGCGTCGGCAACGGCAACGGCGTTGTCAGCGTGCCATATTCGAGATTGCCGGCCCCCGGTTGCAGGAACGACAGTGACCCGCTGATCTCGAAGTGCGGCGTGGACGCCAGCCGGGGAGCTGCCTTACCGTACATGCGGTCGGCCGCCATGCTGTCTGCGGTTTGCGGCCGTGGCACCGAGGCCAGCGCCGGACTGGACGCCGCATCCGTCGGCCGTCGCTGCGGACTGGCTGGTTTGGATGCCTCGAGGCGGTTGAGGCGCGCCCGCAACACGGCATTTTCCTTTTCCAGCGCGTCGAGACGCGCGATGGTTTCATCGCCCGATGCGGCGATCGCCCGGTGCGAAACCGCGGAATTCGCCAACCCGAAACACACGACGAACGCAAGTTTGGTAAAGCTGCGCATGTCCACCCCCTCTGCAAGCTACGGCCGGCCGACATCACGAGCTGCCGTCATCGGCGCGCATCAAAGATGACGCTGCCGATCGCGGCCTCGCAAATCTCTCATGATCCCAGCCGTACCGAATCGCTGATACGCAGACTATGCATGTTGTTCTCGGGAAGGCCTGATCAAAGTTGCACACCGGCCGAACGAATGCCGGAAATTGAAAGGCAACGATCCGGGGCGGCAGGCGTTCTGCTGCAGATCCCGCGGCAATCCGATTGGCGACGATCCTTTCCGGATCAGGCTTTTCAACGAACACCTCTTGTCGGGACGTCGTCGCTCAGTGATCGAACGATTAGGCGGGGGCGCCTGTGCAGTTTTGACCGTGGCAAGAAAATCCACGCAACGTTGCCGAGAGGCTCGCGGTCATTGTTGAACAGATTTTGGCACAGTGCCTGCGCATGATGATGCCCTGGTTATGGCCAACCCAAACAAGCGAGGCTGTGTGCGTCATGTCAAAACCCACATACACAATATACTGCGAACGGCAGACGAGAGGCAATTTCGATCAAGCGTTGAGCATGCTCGATGCTCTGCGCAAGCCTTCGAAGTTGACAGCAACTTTGAAGCGGCGAGCCCTCAAAAATAAAGCTCCTCGGAAATCGGATTCGTTGGCCGTGCCGCAACCGCCATCCTGAGCAGGGACGCTGATGAGGTCGAGTGTATCGACTAGGCGGGACTTTTCGGGCCCTTGGCGATTTGGGAGCTAAGCGCGGATGAAGGCTTAGCGGACAAAAATCAAGGCTTCGCATTTCCTGCGAGACGCGTGTCCGGTCGTCCGGCTGTGACGGCGAGTTTATTTCAGCGAGTCGTTGAGTGCCGAGAACTCCGCGTTGATCCTGGCTTCTATTCCGGCGACAGCGACGAAAATCCCAAGCGCTATCCCTGCGGCGATCAAGCAGTATTCAATCGCCGTCGCGGCGGTTTCGTCCGCAACGAACCTGCGAACCGCGCCCGACGGCCGACAGTTGGCCCTATAACCGACGCGGTCATTATTGTGCATTTTCTCCGGCACGACCGCCGAGAGCAACAGATTCATTGAAACTTGCGCTCGATTGGCGTGCGTCCTGCGATTCCTGCAACGTACATTAATCGGCAGTTGCGGGTGGTGGCCCATGTGGTGATGTCCTTTGCTCGGGAGCAATCAACCCGCTACTTGAGCTAGCGTTCCAATCAAACGACATATGGTCTCGAGACTGGCGCTTGGACAGCGAGCAGCCAGACAGAGTCGACATTTAGCTTGCGACGATACGTACGTAGTAATCGTCACTTGCGTATATTTACATATACTTTGATGCGCCTTCAAATATACTCCGAGTACGCTTCAAAACCGCCACCAATACATTATGATTTCAAAGATTATTAAGATGCGCGTGCGACGTTGAGGGATGATCGAAACACGCGCTGAGGCCATCGCGGTCGAGACGGAATTTGCCGCGCGCGTCGACGGTATCCGCGCGCGCTTTGTGCTGAAGCTTGCCGACAAAATACCTCGGATCGACGTAGCGTTGTCGCGCATGACCGGCGACGGAAGCGACGCCGTGGATGCAGTCGCGTCTGCCTACCGATGGTTTCACGACGTCAGCGGGATCGGCTCGATCATCGGCTTCGACGCAACCGGTCGGCAGGCGCGGTTGTGCGCCGCTATCCTGATCAATTCTTTCCGTGCGCAGCGCTGTGTGTCGCCCGATGAATTGGCCTCACTGAGGAGCGGCTTTGGGACCTTCCGGGTCGTCGCGCTGAACGAAACGCATTTCACCGAATTGGATCAGAGGTCAGCACCGTGACATCCTTGGTTGGGCGTGTTTCCCTCGTGGTATCCTTAGCTGTGCTCGCCGCGTCCGCGCAGGCCCAGCAACGTGGGCCGCTTGCCCCGCCGTTCAAGCAGGGAAGGCCCCCGACCGAGGTGCAGAGGGCCGCTGTTATCGCGCCGGCTCCGCAGAGCGAGGCGCCGGAGGCGCCACGAAAATCGCTGGTTGTCGGCGTGCCCTTTGCAGATGCAGGATTCCCCAACGGATTCCGGCTTTCCAATCTCGGCGGCCGTCGCGAAGTCTATATATCCGTACCGCAAGGCATCGAGCTTGATCTCGCCGATCTGGTGCTCGCCTATGACGACGTCAGCGCCCACGACGCGCGGCGCAGCGTTGAAATCCTTGTCAACGACCGTTCGGCCGCATCACTTGCCCTCGACGGCAACAGTACCGGCCGCATCGTCCGCATTCCGCTCACCAACGCCAAGGCGCGCGATGGTTTCCTGAAGCTTTCGTTCCTGTATTCGGGTGCAGCGACGCAGGATCGTTGCATTGATGTTCGCTACGTTGGCGACAGCATGACGGTGCGATCTGAATCCATGGTGGAATTCGAAATCGGCATTTCCGGCGTGCCGAACATCACGGCGACGGCGGCGCTGATGCCGAGGGACGTCGCCATCCTGTTGTCCAATCCCGCACCGCCGGCGGCGGATATCGCCGCGGCGTTAACACTTGCCCGCTCGCTGGTGGCGACCGGAAGGCGTGTCACCTTCTATCATGGCGTGGGCTCGATGCCCGAATTGGTCGATGTCGACGACAAGCGGCGCTGGACTCGGGGCCTGGTCGTGGTCGGCGCATTCAATGGCATTGCGGACCGTCTTGATGCTCCGGTTGCAACCCTTACAAGTGCGACAAGATCGGATACCATCGACAGCAACCTGGCGACCGCCCGAATCGGCGGCGTTCCCGTTCTGCTCGTGACCGACCCGGCATCGGCGCGTGCCGGACGTCTGCTCGACAATCCTTCGCTTGCGGCCTTGCGCGACGCGCCTTCTGTTTCCGTGGGACAAGTCTCCACGCCGAAAGGGCCGACCGACCGGGTCAGCTTCGACGCTCTGGGCCTTATGCCGTCGCAGGCAGAAGTGTTCGGCCGAGCCGATCTCGCGGTCGCAATTCCCACCAGGACATTACCTGCCGGGACCCGGCCATCGCGCCTCGTGCTCGATCTCATGGTCGCTCCGGACGGCGCCGGCGAGAAAGCTGTCGTCAGCGCATTCGTCAACGAGCGCCTGCTGGCCAGTTCTGTCGCAGCGATCGGCGAGCCGACGCGGCTGGATTTCGCGCTTCCCGACGGAGTGGTCGGCTCGGTCGCGAATATCCGGGCGGTGATTCAACGCCGCAGTTCGCAGGGCGATTGCCGGTTCGAGCCGCAGGGCTATCCGGTGGAGATCCTCGGCTCCAGTTCGGTCATTCTTTCGCCCGCGGGATCGATTGCACATGACTTTTCCGACCTCGCGACCCTGTGGGCGAACGGGGTGCAGGTGCTGGTGCCGTCATCGACATCGGAGCATCCGTTGTCGGTTATCGCTTCACTGGCGGACATTCTCAATGCGCTCTCGAGGGAATCCGCACCGATCGAGGTGAAGTATATTGGCAGGGGCGCTGCGCCCAAGCCCGACGCGCCTTTCATCGCCGTCAGCAATGTGTCACCGGTCGACGCGGAACAGCGCGTGCGGTTTGATCGCGGTCGGGTGGCGATCACCGATCGCACCGGCAACACGCTGCTCGATATCGGCGGGCTCGCGACTGGCGCCGTCGCACAAATCGTCACCTCGAATACCTATCCAGGATTGTGGATCAGGCCGCTCAGCAACGAAGGATCGCTGCCGGTTTCGGCTTCCGTCAATCTCGATCGCGGCGACGTCGCGTTCCTGGACAAGGCCGGTGTCGCGCTCGCGCTGTCCACGGAACGCGACACGCTGTTGCGGGTTTCCTACGCGGACCAGAGGTCATGGCTAACCAATCTCGACCGCTTCCGGGCCTGGATCGTCGGCTGCGTGTGGGCGCTCATCACCGTCGCCCTGCTGTTCGTGCTGCAGCGAATCTATCGCCGCCGCGGCGTGGCGGCGGGCGAATAGGTATCCGATGCAGCCCCTGTCGTCCTCCGACCGTGCGCTGGGCGATCTTCTCGTCGCCCGCAGGGTTCTCGATCTGCGGCAACTCGACGAAGCCGTGGGGCTGGCTGAAACCTGGCATGTTCGCCTCGGCGACGCGATCCTTTCGCGCAACTGGGTGACGCCTGCCGTCTATTATCAAGCCGTCGCCTTCCACTACGAACTGCCATTTGTAGATCTGATTCGCGACGCACCCGATGTCACACTGCTATCGGCCGATGAGGCCGACACCTACGCTCGCAAGTTGACGATTCCGTGGAGGCGAAGCGAAGGGCACATCGTGATCGCGACCGCCGAACCGGGACCTGAAACCCTGTTGTTCGCGCGGAAGCGCTGGGGTGTCGGCATCACTTTCGCGGTTGCGTCGAAATTCGACATCGTGTGGGCGGTGCAGACCGCCTTTGCCGATGCGCTGTCGCACCGCGCCGTCTATGAACTCGCCGAACTGGACCCGGAATTGTCGGCGAAACAGGTGTTCACGCCGGGACAGATTGTCTTCGGTTACGCGCTGCTCACCGTGCTCTTGCTCTGCCTGGCGCTGTCACCGATCGCAACGCTCATCGCGCTCAACGTCGTGATGAGCGTGTTCTATCTCGGAAACTTCATATTCAAGGGCGTTCTCGTCTTCATTGGCGGAGCCCGTATCCCCGACAAGGACGACATTATCGCCATCGAAGCCCGCGCGCTTAGCGACGACGAACTGCCGGTCTTCACCGTACTCGTTCCAATGTACAAAGAGCCGGCGATGCTGCCGATGCTGGCGCAGTCCCTGCGTGAACTCGACTATCCCTTCGGCAAACTCGATATCAAGCTGGTGCTGGAAGCCAACGACGTCGAGACCATCGAGGTCGCGAGCAAACTTGGACTGGAAGGTGTGTTCGAGGTCATCCGGGTACCCCCTTCGTACCCGCAGACCAAACCAAAGGCCTGCAATTTTGCTTTGCAGTTTGCTCGCGGTGAATTCCTCGTTATCTACGACGCCGAGGACCGGCCGGAGCCCGATCAGCTGCGCAAGGTGGTCGCAACGTTCCGACAATCGCCGCCCAACACCGCCTGTCTGCAATGCCGCCTCAGCTATTTCAATTCCTATGAAAATTGGCTGACGCGGATGTTCACGCTCGATTACGCGCTCTGGTTCGACCAGATGCTGCCGGGTCTCGAGCGTCTCAACATTCCGATCCCGCTGGGTGGCACCTCCAATCATTTCAAGATCGAGGTGCTGCGCGAACTGCACGCATGGGACCCCTTCAATGTCACCGAGGACGCCGACCTCGGCATTCGCCTGACCCAAAAGGGTTATCGCGTCGGTGTTGCCGATTCCACCACCTTTGAGGAAGCCAGCTGCCAC
>Ga0302326_10010121_pt1 | contig 20452 bp, 24 predicted proteins | sample Palsa_T0_3_FD_202264 | JGI IMG/M metagenome (GOLD analysis project Ga0302326, IMG submission 202264) | Peat permafrost microbial communities from Stordalen Mire near Abisko, Sweden - Palsa_T0_3 | ecosystem: Environmental > Terrestrial > Soil > Palsa > Peat permafrost | place: Sweden: Abisko...
CTCGAACCTCTTGCTCGGGTTCAAAGTCTTCACCGATGCAAATGCCAATGCGGAGGTGCTGCTCGTAACCGTCCCGATCACGACGCTCGCCTGGGTCGTCGTGACCTACCTGACGAAACCCGAACCCGAGGAGAAGCTCGTCCACTTCTACGAGCGCGTGCGCCCGAGCGCGCTCGGTTGGGGCAAGATCGCGAAGCTCGCGAAGCCTGCGCCGGGCGTCGAGCCGCTCGGCGTCAACGCGATCGATTGGGTCGCCGGCTGCGGTCTCGTGTACGGCGCACTCTTCGGGATCGGCAAACTGGTCCTGGGCGACGTGCCCTCGGCCATCCTCGCGCTCGCGCTCGCCGCGGTCTGCGCGGGGATCATCACCTACAACGTCACCCGCGCCGAACGCGCGAACCGCGCTTCCTCCCTGCTCGTGGACCCGCAATAGCGACGGGAGTACCGCGGGCTCTAGGGTATTTGGGAGCATGGACGCTACCGTAGCCGGCCCCGCTCCTGCATTTTCGCCGAACGACCACCCGGCGGTTCACGACGTGAACCAAGAACACATGGACAGCCTCTCGCCCGTCGAGAAGACGTGCCGGAACATCGCCGACCTGACGGGCGCACCGCTCGCGCTGTTCCTCGCGATCGTCTTGCAGGGGGTTTGGATTCTCGTCGGCTCGCTGACCAAGTGGGATCCGTACCCGTTTGCGTTTTTGCTCACGTGCTCGAACGTACTTCAGCTGATCCTCATCTTCGTGCTCGCCGTCGGTCAGCGCCAATCGAGCGCACACGCCGAACTGCGCGCCGAACACGATCACGATTCGATCTCGCGGCTGCTCTACCATCAGGAAGTACAGGAGCGATTGCTGATAGCGATCGCCACGAAAACGGAAATCGACGTTGCGGGACTCAAGTCGATGGTCGCGCAACTCGCGGCAGCAGACGCGGACTAAACGGGGCTTCGCCGCCCCGATGCTAGCGAAGGTCGCTGTCGGTGAGTCCGCTGTTCAGCTTGTAATCAGAGAGTTGCCACGTTTCGACTGCTTCGTTGCCGACGTAGCGCTTACGCTCCATCACGAGGCCCGTGTCGCGTGAGATATCGAGGACGTCGAGTGTGATCGTACCGCGATCGGTTGACGAGTCGCTCGAGCACTCCACGTGCTCGTAGGGTAGTGAGATCTCGTCGGTAAGTTGCCCGTCAACGTCGGGGCCCTCCGCTTGACGCAGCTCCTCCCGATGGGCTCCGAAGCACGAAACGATCTCGCCTAAGTTCGGATTGAGGATCCCGTTCCCGCGAAGCGACGTAAGGTTCTTGTCCTGCGCGCCGCCGTGGGTTTTAAAGAGCGAGAGACGGCGATAGTAGCCGATGACGCGGTCGACCCCGTCTAGGACCATCGTCGAGCCGCTCTTGAGGCCCTTGAGGACGTCGAGTCGCGCTTGATTGGGGCGCTTGAAGGCGTAGCGCAATTCGCTGTCGGCCGTCTGGTCGCCGAGCACTTCGTGCGCGTCGATCGTCATCGAGTAGTCGGTAAGGCCGGCCCACGTGTTTTCCAAGCGCTCGAATGCCGGAGCCGTCTGCACTCCGGCAGCAGCCGGCGCGAGCGCTGCAACGACAATAGATGCCGCTAACACGAAGCGTCCGAAGATCACCCCAAAAGGTTTCCGTGCGTGCATCCGTTGCCTCCTTTACCGAACATCCGTTCAAGCATATCATCGGCAGTTTCATAGGCGCTGAGAGCTCTATCGAGAGAAGTTCCTAACGAATGCCGGCTCGGGACCGGTTACCGCGGGCTCCCCTGCAGGTGAAGCGCGGCCCAAGCCGATTGCCCGAGGCTCAAACCGCCGTCGTTCGGCGGAACCAGCGTATTGAACCAAAGCCGCTCGCCTAAGGCGGCAACGAGAAGCTCCATGAGCAAGGCATTTTGGAACACGCCGCCCGAGACCGCCACGCGTTCGATGCCGGTATGCCGGGCGGCGGCCAAGAGCGCAGCGACGACGGCGCCGTGAAATGCGAGTGCAATTTCGGGCGTCGCGCGGCCGGCCAGCCGATCGGCAACGACCGCGCGCAACGTCGGGCGGTAGTCGAACTCGCCGCTCTCGTATGGGAACGAATACGGCGCGGCGGGCCCGCTCGAGAGCGCGAGGTGCTCGAGCCACATCGCGGCCTGGCCTTCAAACGTCTGCTCGCGCGTAAAGCCTACGAGCGCGGCGACCGTGTCGAACAACCGGCCCATCGAGGTGGTCTCGAAGGAACGTACCCGGCGTGCGATGAGTTGCCGCGCCTGCGCGTAGCGTTCCGGAAATGAGAACGGTGCGTTCGTAAATGCAATGCCGTCGTCGACCTCGTACAGGAAACCCGCCGCCGCCTGCACCGGAAAGCGCGCGGCCGCATCGCCGCCGGGAAGAAACGCAGTCCGAAGATGCCCGGCGCGCTGCAAACCCGCAGCGAGCGTGCCCGTAAAGAGTTCTCCGCCCCAAATCGTCGCATCGTCGCCGTACCCGGTGCCGTCGAACGCGAAGCCCGCTACGGGTGCGTCCCAAGCGCCTCGTTCGGCGAGAACGCTTGCAATGTGCGCGCGATGATGCTGCACCGCGACGTGCCGGCCCGGAAGCGATTCGGCAAGCGCGGTGCTGTGATATCCCGGGTGCGCATCGTGAGCGATCGTCAGATCTTCGGGCCGCACCCCGTACATCGCGCACAGGTCGCGCGCGGTCGCGACGAACGCTTCTTGTGCGGAGAGATGGTCGAGATCGCCCACATGCTGGCTCGCAAACGCCTGCCCGTCGACTACCAAGGTCAACGCGTTCTTCAGATCTCCGCCTACGGCGAGGATCGGGCCCGTCTTCGGCAGCTCCGCAACCGCTTGCGGCGCAAGTCCGCGCGCGCGACGCAGCACGACGCGCGTGTTCGGCGCGACGCGGACGATCGAGTCGTCCATGCGCCGCGCGATCGGGCGCTCGCCGATCAGGAAAGCGTCCGCGATGGCGGCCAGCGACGTGCGTGCGTCGTCATCCAGAAAAGCGATCGGTTCGCTCGAGCGGTTCGCGCTCGTCATCACGAGCACATCGGGCGCCCCGGCGGCAAACAGCAAATGGTGCAGCGGCGTGTACGGAAGCATCACGCCGAGGTCGCGATTGTGCGGCGCAACGCCGGGCAGCTCGCAGGTCGCGCGCGCGAGGACGATCGGGCGTTCGATCGACGTCAGCAGCTGCTCCGCCTCCGCATCGAGATCGACGAGAGCGCGCGCGAGCGCGAGGTCGTGCGCCATCACCGCGAAGGGCCGCTCCTTACGGTACTTGCGTTCGCGCATCGTCTCGACGGCAGCTGCATTGCGCGCATCGCACGCCAGATGATAGCCGCCGATGCCTTTCACCGCGAGGATTGCGCCTTCGCACAGCAGTGCGGCGGCTCGTGCGATCGCGTCCGCGGGCGCGACGACCGTGCCGCCTTCTTCTAGATAGTACGCCGGACCGCACGCCGGACAGGCAACGGGCTGCGCGTGAAAGCGCCGATCGGCCGGGTCTTCGTATTCGTGCCGGCACGCCTCGCACAGCGGCCAATCCCGCATCGTGGTTCGCGGCCGATCGTAAGGCAGCCCGAGGACGATGCTATAGCGCGGGCCGCAGTTGGTGCAGTTGATGTACGGATACCCAAAGCGACGGTCGCCCGGATCGAACAGTTCGCGCAAACAGTCGTCGCAGACCGCAAGGTCGGGCGAGATCCGGACCGTGGGGGCTTCGCCGCCCGCACTTTCGCGAATCTCGAACGCGTCGAATCCGGTCGCGTCGACCGCAACGATCTCAAAGCTCGCAACGCGCGCCGCAGGCGGCGGAGACGACCTCACCGCCGCGATAAACCGCTCGACGGATTCCGCGCTTCCTTCAGCCGCTACGTGCACACCGTCTTCGCCGTTGAGGACCCACCCCGCGATGCCGTTTGCCTGCGCGAGCCGGTAGACGAACGGCCGGAAGCCGACGCCTTGCACCACGCCCGTGATGCGCAACCGAACCGCGCGCGTTGCGGCATCAGGCCGTGTTAACGTAACACCCGCGCCCTGCGACGCCGACCTGCGTGACGCGACCGTCTTCTACGACAACGGGTACCATTACGTTCGTCCCGATCAGTTCGCCGAGCCGCTTGCGCGCCTCGCGATCGTCGTCGACATCATATTCGACGAAATCGACCCCGTCCAATTCAAGCTGATCGCGCACCTGTTCGCAATACTGGCACACCTTGCTCGTGAACAGTTCAAGCGCCATCGCGGCCCACCCAATCGATGGCATGGCGCAAGGTATGATAGATCGTCGCCTGCGCCTCTTGGATGCGCGGAATGTAGTCCGAGCGGACGACGATCGTATGATCGGCGAGGCCCTTGCGCAGAATTTGTCCGCCATCGTACCCAAGAAGCGCGACGGTCCGATTGCCGCGCTTGCGCCCTTCTTCGAGCGCCGCGATGACGTTCTGCGACCCGCCGCTCGTCGACAGAGCGACCACCACGTCGCGCGCGCGCACGTGTGCGATCAACTGTCGCAGGAAGATCACTTCGCGACCGACGTCGTTCGCGATCGCGGTAATCGTCGCGGGTTCGGCCGCGAGGGACAACGCCGGAATCGGCGTGAGCCCCGCGGGCGGCGACACGCAATCGATCGCCCAGTCCGTGGCATCGGTAGCCGAGCCGCCGTTCCCGAACAGCAACAGTCGTCCGCCCGCAGCGACCTCTCCGGCAATCGTCGTGGCCGCTGCCGCAATCGCAAGCGATTCTTCGGCCGCAACCCGCTCGCGCAGTTCCTCGGCCTCAAGCGACTTCGCGACGATCGATGCCGCGACGTCGGCCGCTAAGTCGCCCGGCGTCTGCGCCGGCCCCCCAAGGAACGGATACAGAAACGACGATGCGCCCGCATCGTGATCGAGCTGCCGGTGCTCGAGGAACACGTGCACGCTCTCGTAGAGCACGTGTCCGAGAATCTCGGCAATCTCTTGGTGAACGTGCTCGTCATCGCTCGCAGACGGCATCGAAAAATCTGCATCGCCACCGGGCAACGCGAACGTATATGCGCCGTTCGCCCGTGCCGCTGCAAGCGCGCGCGCAACGGCCGCGTCGCCTTCGGGCGGCCCAAACCCGAGCACGACGTCGCGCGGACCCGCCATCACCGGCAGCGCCGCCTCAAACGACAAGCTCAAATCAGACGCGGGCAACGCGCGTTTGCCGACCAAAACCGGATGCACGAACTCAACCGCAACGTGCTGCGCGTCCGTCGCATACGCCCCGCGCCCAAACGCGTAGATGCGGCCCCCGTCATTGAGCCGCTGTGCGACGTTGCGGGCCGCCTCGGCAATCGCCGTCGCGTTCTCGGCGAAGTAGCGGCGCGTTACCGGCGCACGCGACCGAATCGCGGCGGCGATCCGTTCGGCAAGCGCACTCGTAGAAAGCTCGGTCGTTAGCATATCCGCGGCAGCGGATCGCCGACAAGCATGTCGATCACGCGCGTCCCGCCGAAGCCGTTCACCCCGATAACCCGCCGTTTCGGCTCCGCCCGCACTTCACCAATAAACGTCGCGCCCTCGCCACCCGGCACCCCACGCACCGCCGCCAGCGCTTCATCCGCGCGATCCGGCGCGATGACCGCAAGAAACTGCCCTTCGTTAGCGATGTGCAACGGATCGAGCCCAAGCAGTTCGCACGCCCCGCGAACCGCATCGTGCATCGGAACGCTTTCTTCAAACAGCGCGACCCCGTAGTCGCTCCCGCGCACGAGCTCGTTCAGCGACGTAGCCACGCCCCCGCGCGTCGGATCGCGCATCCACCGAATCGCCGGAGCCACACGTTCGAGCAACGCCTCAACGAATGGCCACACCGGGCGCGTATCCGAAATAAGATCCGCTTCGATGTCGAGTTCCCCGCGCGCCAGCAAAATCGTAATCCCATGCGCCCCAATCGGCCCCGAAAGCAAGATCCGGTCGCCCGGACGAATCGACGCAGGATCGAGATTGGCGCGCCCGTCCGCAATGCCGATCCCGAACGTCGTGACGTACATACCGTCCGCCTTGCCATGCTCGACCACTTTCGTGTCGCCGCCCACGATCGAGACGCCGGACTTGCGTGCCGCAATCGCCATCGCCTCGATCTCGCTCTCGAGCGTACTCGCCGGCAACCCGGCCTCGAGGATCAGCGTAGCCATCAGTACCAGCGGCTTAGCCGCGGAAACCGCCAAATCGTTGAGCGTCCCATTGACGGCGAGTTCCCCGATCGACCCACCCGGAAATCGCAAGGGCTTAACCACGAACCCATCCGCCGTCGTCGCGATTTGCGTGCCGTTAACCATCACGCTCGCCGCATCAGCAAACGCTTGCAACGTCGGATTGGCGAAATACGGCCCGATCAACCCTTCGACCAACCGCCGCGACGCCGTCCCGCCCGCCCCATGCGCCATCTCGATCTGCGTGTCCGCAAACCGCGGCGCCTTACGCACCGACTTAATCGTCTCCACGCTCAGCTTGTCACGCTGAGCTTGTCGAAGGCCGGCCCTGAGCTTGCCGAGAGCCTGCCCTGAGCTTGCCGAAGGGGGCGCAGCCGGGACGCTGACCTTGTCGAAGCGCGAACGGCTGTGCCGTTCGTCTCGTCGGCGCTTCGACAAGCTCAGCGTGACAAGGGCCTCGGGCCCCGCGGCCATCATGGCGAATCATTCTCTACGTCGCGACAGTCTCAGCATGAAGCGCGTAACGATAGTACGCCGCACAAGCGCCTTCGGAAGACACCATGAGCGCCCCAATCGGATGCTCCGGATTACACTCCGTACCAAAGAGCTTGCACTGCTGCGGCTTAAGAACGCCCTTGAGCACCTCGCCACACTGCGCGCCCCGCGGATCCGTAACCCGCACGCCCGGAATCTCGAAGATCGCTTCCGCATCGAACGCCGCGAGCTCCGGCTTGAGCGCCAATGCCGACTGCGAGATGAATCCGAGCCCGCGCCATTCGAAGTACGGACGAAGTTCGAATACCGCAGCCATCGCTCGTAGCGCCGGCGGGTTGCCTTCCCAAGGCACGATGCGCTTGTACTGGTTCTCGACCTTCGCCTCGCCCGCGTGAAGCTGACGCAGGATCATCAGGATGCCTTCCATGATGTCGAGCGGCTCGAAGCCGGACACGACGACCGGACGGCCGTAGTCTCGGACGACGAACTCGAAGGGGCGGCAGCCTGTCACCGTCGAGACGTGCCCCGGCCCGACGAAACCATCGATGCGCATGTCGGGCGAATCGAGAATCGCGCGCATCGCCGGCACGATCGTGACGTGGTTGCAGAACACCGAGAAGTTCGTAATACCGAGCGCCTGCGCGCGCAGAATCGTCAGCGCCGTCGAGGGCGCGGTCGTCTCGAACCCGATCGCGTAAAAGACGACGCGCTTGGTGGGATTCTGCTCGGCCAAACGCAGCGCGTCCAGCGGCGAGTACACCATGCGGATGTCCGCGCCACGCGCCTTGAGCTCGAGCGGCGTGCCCTTCGTGCCCGGTACGCGCATCATGTCACCGAAGCACGTCAGAATAACGTCGTCGTGGCTCGCAATCGAAAGCCCGTCATCGACACGTCCGGTTGGCAGGACGCACACGGGGCACCCAGGCCCATGGACGAGTTCGAGGTTTTCCGGAAGCACGTCGCGCAGCCCGTGGCGGTAAATCGAGTGCGTGTGCCCGCCGCACACCTCCATGATCCGGTAGTGCCGGCTCGGATCGACCTCACGGGCTATCTCGCGAGCGACACCCGCGATAACCGTTGGATCCCGAAACTCATCGACGTATTTTAGTTGAACAGCGGGGCGGCTTGGCCCCCCGTTCCCCCCCGAGCCCGCACTCGCGGGCTCTTTACTCGAAGCTTGCGATGAAAACATAACTCTAGGTACCGCCAGTGTCGGCGAAGGAATAGCCGCGGACCTCTTCGATGGCGAGTGCATCCTCCCCCATTGCGCGGAGCATGCGCAACTGGTCCTCGGCCTGTTGGGCATCGATCTTGCTCAGCGCAAAACCGACGTGGATCAGGATCCAGTCGCCGGTTGCCACGCCCTCCTCGAGGAGGCCGACGTTGACGTTGCGCTGCACGCCGCCCACCTCGACGCGAGCGAGCAACGGCTGGTCTGCATGAATGCCGACGACTTGACCCGGAATTGCAAGGCACACTTGGTTAGCCCCCCTGGGCAGTGACGAGATGCAGCCGCACTTTGACGAGCGGCGCGACGTTGAGAACGAGCAAATTCATCGGTTTGAGTCCGAAATCGCGCACGTCGACGTTGATGTCGCCGTCGACGATGACGCGGTTGCCGTCGCGTTCGAGAGCGAACTCTCCCTCGTACCCGCGCGCGAGTCCCGCGAGCGTAACCTGACCGGAAGCCGTATAGCGGCCGCGTGCCGCGCCTGGCTTCGCGTCGCGCAGGTCGGCAGCAACCTTGGGAAAGCGCTTGCTTTCAATGAGATTCCACATCCCGCGGTCCTGAAGCTCGTTACCGGTCCGCAGGCTCTCGACCTGAAACTCGACGTGCATCCGCGGAGACGGATTGAGGACGAGCGTTCCGTCCGCGTTCCAGGCCGCCTCGATGAAGCCGCTCAGCTCCGCCGTCTTTCCGTACACCGACTGCACGGACGACATGGCAAAAAACGTCAACGACGAATCGGCGCTCAAGACTTCGAATCGTTCGCTCGACACCTCGTATACGGCGCCCCCTCTACCAACCGCTCGCGGCCGGCGCTCCTCGACCGCAATCAATCAGCTCGCCTCGCGACAAGATGTAAGTGCACCGCAACAACTGGTTCGACCTTGATCATGCCGCCCAGCAGCGTCGGCGGTTTGAGCCCGAAGTCGCGAATATCGACGTTCAAGTCGCCGTCGATCGTGACGGTGCCGTCGTCCTGGACAAAGGTGAGATCACCCGAATAGCGCCGGCCGCGGCCCGCGAGCCCGACATCGCCGCTTGCGGTATATCCGCCCGCCGTCGTTCCGGATTGCAGATCTTTTAGGTCGGCGGTGACCTTGGGGAAGCGCTTGCTGTCGATCAGCTTGTACATTTGCTGATCCTGCAGTGAGTTGCCCGACTTCAGACCCTCGACCGGGAACTCGACGTGCATCTTGGGGACCGGCGGCCCCTCGAGCGCGGCTGCGCTAGGGTCGGTCTGGATGAATCCGGAGAGACCTTCCGCCGTGCCATGGACCCCGTGAAGGGTCGATTTCGCGTCGAAGACGAGCGTTGAATTCGCCGTGTCGACTTCGTAGCGCGTACCAGTCCCTCCGGGCGCAGTCACATGCCCTTCATTTTGGCGTAGCGCACGACGTCGTCGGTCAAGCCGGCGAGCAAGCCGCCGCCGCCCGAACCGTTCGACCCTGCGACATCGCCGATCGCACTGCCGGCCATTGAAAGCAGCTCCCGCAGAAACGGCCCCTGGCCCGACATCGCACGCAATTTATCGTAACGCTTCATGTCGGCGCCGAGACCAGCTATGACTCGCTCGAGCCCGAACGCGGCGCCGAACGCAATTCCGCCGAGAATTAAACCCTTGTACATGCCGTGCTCCTTTTGGAGTCGTCGTTGTGCGCGGCGTGTGCGTCCGCTTGGGGGGCATCGGGGGGCTGTGCCGCCCCGATTATCAAGCGGCGCACGAGAGCGATCGCCGGACGCACCGCGTTGCGTATCGGCTCCGTGAGCCCGATCTCTTCATCAGCTGCCGACGGCTCACACCCGACAAGCGTGATGGGCGGCGCTTCGCCGCCGAGCATACGAACGAACGAAAACACATTTTCGAGATCCATCCGATGCGCGTCGGGCGGGGCGCCCGTATCGCGTACTTCCGGCTCGATCACGTATAACGTTCCCGGGGCGCCGCCGCGCGGCACTGCATCGATGAGAATCGCGCGGTCGTACCCCGAGATGAGTTCGTAGGCGAGGTGCAATCCGCGAATGCCGTAGTCTTCGACTTTGACATCGGGGATCGGTTCCGCAATGAGTTCGTTCGCGAGTTCGCGCGCAACCTCGGGCCCGAAGCCGTCGTCCCCGAAAAAGATGTTGCCGATTCCGGCGACGAGCACTTTCACAGCCTGCCCTGAGCCTGTCGAAGGGTCGTTACGAGTTCGATCTCTTCGGGATAAAAGAAAAACGAGCGCCCGTACCAATCGTGCAAATCGCTCGCCGGATCGTCGTCGATCGTCACCGCGACGTACATCTGGTTCTCAACGTCCTGGTGGATCGCTCGAACCGTCGCCAGCTTGCCGCGCAGAAAAACATCCCACACGTCCGCGCGGCGCTTGGGCTCGAGGCGAACGACCGAGCCCTTCGAGACCTTGACGCCGTCGACGAACACGCAGTCCATCGCGGGGATATCGAGCTCAGCGAGCGGGTCGGTGCGCCGTACGACCGGCACTTCGGCCTTGTCTTGAAGCAGCGACCCATGGAGGCGGCGCAGGTCGTCCGCGTTGAAGCGCTCGGCACGTTCGATGATCTCGGCCGCGCGCGGATCGGTCGCCTTCGCCTCGGCGCGTTCGGCGTCGGAGAGGCTGCGAACGCTGAGCATCATCAGCTCGTCGACCTCGAGCGAATCGAAGGTATCGCCCTCGGTCTGCGGGGCGACAGCCGGAAAATCGTAAAGGATGATCGGCGATGAGAGCACGAGCGGCGAGCCGTGCGGATCGGCGGCTTCGTCGCCGATGAGAACCGGCCACGTGTGGCGGTTGACGAGCCCCGCGGTCGCGTCCCCCGTATCGTCCGGAGCGTCGAGCACGGAGAGAAAACGGCCGCCGGCGGCGTGCATCAGCGTGTGCGTCGAAACAAATGCCGTGCGCAACGCCGAGCTGCGTTCGCCCGGAACGACCGACGAATGATTCTCGATGCGAACGCGCATCTTGCGTAATCTCGGCAGGCCGGCCACCGCCTCGCAGTCGATCGCAATCGAGCCATGCAGCGACCAACGGCGCCGAACGATCCGCCCGCGCAGTTCGTCGGCCGCGTCGCGTAAGGGCTCCGTCTCTTCGCTATCCGGGAACGCGATCGGTCCCGCGAGGCGCTCGGTCGTCGCGGGCAGCACGCGCATCGACACTTCGCGCTCGGTGCCCTCGTCAAAGGTCAAATATTTCTTGTCACCGACCTCGAGAGACTCCACCGGCTCGAACGACGTGCCGTTCCACGCTTCAACCTCACGTGACTCGACCTGCAAAAATCGCACGAGCACTTCGACTTCGGTCTCGTCGTTGCACTCGAGCAGGATCTCGGTCTGCGCCTCCGCGGGTTCCCCCGTCCCGCGCGCCGCATACGCTTTCGGCACCACGACGCCGAACTGCCAGCGAATCCGGTTCTTGGCCGCCGACGCCGTATACGGATACAGAATGTAGCCCTCGTAGAGGACCGCATTTGCAACGCCGAGGGCCGGCTGGAACGGGTTCACGGTTTCGCCTTGGCGAGTTCGCACAGCCGCTCGAAGGCGGCATCCCACGTCGGCAAGCCGGTCGCAATCTTGAAGCGGCGGAGTTCGTTGAAGACGTCGCGATTGACGCGAATCCACGCCGCATTCGGGAACACCGCATCCATCGCTTCGCGCCACGTTGTAACCTGCAGCGGATAGCGTGCCTCGCAGCTCCACGGCACGAACTCGGGCGAGATGCCGGTCTCGCCTTCCGTGAACACCATGCCGCTGAAAAGCAAATTCACCGGAATGATGCCGTCCTCGAGTGAGGCCAGGTACTTGTTCGCAGCGACTTCGAAATCGTAGCTGCACGGAATCGCGAGATCGAACTCGATTTCGTGTTGAAACGCAAGGACCATCGCCTGAACGTGCGTCCACAGCATCGGCTTGAGCGTATCCGCGTAGCGCGAAGGTTCGCCGAACAGTTCGGTGAGCATCGCGCTTTCCTCAGCGAGGTAGCGGCGGCGCTGCACTTCGAGCTGCACTTGCACTCGTAGCGCGATCGCCCCGACTCTGACGCCGGTGCCCTCGACGACACGCAGCCGAAGCACGACGGCCGGCGAGGCGGCGTATGGGTCGACGCGGGCGCCGATGACGGAGAAGGCGAGATCGATCATGAGAGCCTCGCCGTTACGCGTCCGCGCGCTCGCTCCGCGAGTCTCGCGAAGTACTCTTCGATCTTCTTGTGGGCTTCCGTGCCGCCGTCGAACCCCTTCCAGTGCATCCGGATGAGGCCGACCAGCTCGTACGCCGCGTCGATCGGAATAACGTAGGCCCGAGTGGTCTCGCGGTTGCGTTGCACGAGCACCGCTTGAACGTCGGGCACGAGTGCCGCTATCTGCGGAAATTGGCCGACGATCTCGTCCCACGTATCGAGGGGCAGCAACGACTCGGTCGCGCCGGCCGGACTCGGATAGAAGGCGCACATCCGGTTTTCGAGCGAGTTGAAAAAGAAAAACGCGAGCCCGATCGGGATCTGCAGCGATTCCCACTGCCCGTCCTCGAGACCGAAGTCTGCGATCTCGCGAACGCGATCGCTAATGGCGCGGTACTTGCCCTGCGCGGCCCCGGCCGGCTCGAAGACGATAAAACAAGGGCGGCACGCACACATGATGCGCCGTGCGGCGAGTTCGATCAGGTGACTGTGCTGGTGACCCACCGGCGTCGAGCAAAAGTCGCAGGTCTCGCCCTCGGGCGGCTTCTTCTTCAGCATCGCCTGAAGCATCGCTACTTGCGAGCGATCCGATGAGGGCTTTGCCGCCCCGTTAGAATTCATGTCGTTCGGGTCCCGGCTCATGCGCTATTAGACTCCGCTCAGAATACGTATCGATCCGTCAGGTAGCACTTCGACCGGTGACTTCTTGTCCGGGTTCTCGGATTCTTCCGCGCGAACTTCACGGATTTCCGGAACGCGTTCGAGGATGGCCCGTTCGACCGATTGCTGCAAGGTCAGCGCAGACGCCGGGCAGCCGTCGCAACTGCCTTCGAGCCTCAGCCAGACAACGTCGCCCTCGATGCGCGAGAGCTTCATGTTGCCTTTGTGAGACTTGATGTAGGGAAGCACGGACTGCATGGCTGCTTCGATCCGCTCTTCGATTGGAATCGGATGCAGCCCGTGGAGGCACAGGAGATTTTCGACGTTCTTATCTGCGCACAGGCGCACAAAAAACGCGTCCGAACGATCGCCCAACTCTTCGTGGGCGACCGTCAGGATGCGTTCGATGCCGTCGCCATACAGCGCGGCGATCGTGCGAACGAGTTCTTCCGCTCGCTCGCGGGCTCGATACGGTGCGGGCACCGCATCGAAACCCGCGAGCAATTCCTCAACTCGATCCGCCACCTGTTACCCGAACGGAGCCAAGGGCGAGTGGACCGTTTCAAGGGTCTTGCCCTCGCCGAGATACATGTGCACGCCGCAGGGGAGACACGGGTCGAAGCTGCGGACCGCGCGCATGATGTCGATGCCCTTGAAGTTGTCCGGACCGTTCTCTTCCATGATCGGCGTGTTCTGGACGGCGTCTTCGTAGGGACCAGGCGTGCCGTACTTGTCGCGCGGATTTCCGTTCCACGGGGTCGGCGGCCACGGATGGTAGTTCGCGATCTTGCCATCGCGGATGACCATGTGGTGCGAAAGAACGCCGCGGACGGCTTCGGTGAAGCCGCAACCGATGGCGTCTTCCGGAACCGTGAACGGTTCCCACGAACGCGTGCGGCCGGCATAGAGCTCCTCGAACGCCTTGTCGAGGAAGTGCAGCGCCGCAGCGGCCGAGTATGCCTGGAAGTACGTGCGGGCGCGGTTACGCTCGATCGTGTTCGACCACTTCGGCACTTTCCACTCGAACGAGACGGGGCCGCTGAGCACGCTCTTGGGCAGATTGATCTGCACGCTCGTGCCGGTTGCTTTGACGTAGCCGTTCATGTCGACGAGGCCCGAAAGCGCCGTCGAGAACATGCGGGCGAACGCGCCGCCGCCGGTGTCGAGTGCGAGATGATCCTTGCCGTCGTACCAGCGCGGCGACATGACCCAGCTGTACTTGCCCGAGAAGTCGCGCTTCTTCGGGGTCGGCAGCGTATGCATGTTCCACGGATGGCGCCGATCGACTTCGTTGCCGAGCGGATCCTTGGGCACGAACGTCTCTTCGTTCTCCCAATCGTCGTAGTACGAGTGGCCGAGAAGAATTCGGATGCCCAGGTTGATCGTGACCAAGTCGTTGGTGACGAGCTTGCCGTCGACGACGACACCCGGCGTCACGAACATCTTGCGACCCCAGTGGGTCATGTTCTTATACGTGAAGTCGCAGTGGTCCGGATCCTGGAAGGCACCCCAACATCCGAGCAGGATACGGCGTTCGCCGTTGTGCTCGTAGCCGGGAAGCGCCTGGTAGAAGAAGTCGAACAGGTCGTCGTGCAGCGGGACGCAGACCTTCATGTACTCGATATAGCGCATAAGGCGCGTGTAGTAGTCGGTGAACAGCTGCTGGGTAGCGACCGTTCCGGTTCCGCCGGCGTACAACGTCGACGGATGAACGTGACGGCCTTCCATAAGGCAGAACATCTCGCGCGTGTAGCGGCTAATCTGTAACGCCTGGCGGTAGAACTCGCCCGTGAAGGGGTTGAGCGAGGTCATGATGTCGGCGATCGTCTTGTAGCCGTGGGCCTTCGCGTTGGGAGCTGGGGCTGTCTTGGCCTTCTCCCAAACGCTCGGGTTCGTCTCGCGGACCATCGTCTCGCAGTAGTCGACGCCCACCAAGTTTTCTTGGAAGATGTTGTGGTCGAACATGTACTCGGCGGCTTCGCCGAGATTCATGATCCACTCACCCATCGCCGGCGGCCGAACGCCGAAGGCCATGTTCTGCGCGTAGACGGAGCAGACGCAGTGATTATCGCCGCAGATCCCGCAAATGCGCGACGTAATGAAGTGCGCGTCGCGAGGATCCTTGCCTTTCATGAAGATGCTGTAGCCGCGGAAGATCGACGAGGTCGCATGGCACTCGGCCACGATCTTCTTCTGAAAGTCGATCTTCGTATAGATACCGAGGCTACCGACGATGCGGGTAACCGGGTCCCACGACATCTCGACAAGTCGCGAGGGTTCGGTACCGGTACCAGTGCTGGGAAGATCCTTAATTGCCATACCTGTCCTCTCGTTGCGGTAGCTTGTCGATCAGTGCTTTGAGTAGCCCGTCGTGAGCGTTTTGCCCCTATGGCGCCAGCTCGGTTCCTTGTCCACCGTCGCCATCGTGAAGTTGCGCATCGTCTTGATGACCGTTCCGTAGGCCGTGCTGAACGTCGAAGAAATCTTGCCGCCCGGCGGCTCGTCCATGAAGGGCATGAACTTGTCCGGGAAGCCCGGCATCGTGCAACCGATGCAAATACCGCCGACGTTCGGACACCCGCCGATACCGCCGATCCAACCGCGCTTGGGCACGTTGCATTTAACGACTGGGCCCCAGCAACCGAGCTTCACGAGGCATTTCGGCGAGTCGTATTCGGTCGCGAATTGACCCTGTTCGTAATACCCCGCGCGGTCGCAACCCTCGTGTACGGTTTGACCGAAGAGCCATGTGGGACGGCCCTCTTCGTCGACCGGAATCATCGGCGCTTTGCCCGCAGCCTGCCACAGCAGGTACAGGATCGTTTCCGAAAGATTGTCCGGGTGCGTGGGGCAGCCCGGCACGCAAACGATCGGATTGCCGGCAACCGACCTCCAGTCACGACCGAGATAGTCGAGGATACCCATGGCACCCGTCGGGTTACCGGCCATGCCGTGGATGCCGCCGTACGTCGCGCACGTTCCCGCGGCGAGAATCGCCCACGCTTTGGGCGAGAGGCGATCGATCCAGCCGGAAAACGTAATCGGCTGGTCCGTGCCGGGCGCGTTTCCGAACCCGGTGAAGTAGCCTTCCTTGAGGCTCTCTTCGTTAGCGATCGAGCCTTCGATCACCAGGACGAACGGGTCGAGTTCGCCCCTCTCGGCCTTGAAGAAGGCTTCGAGAAATGCGGCGCCGCCGAGGCTATATTCGATCAGGGGCCAGTGGAACTTTACGCCTGGCAACCCGGGGAGAGCGCCGAGCGCGATCTCTTCAATTGTGGGCTGCATCGCCGCGGTCAAAGCGACTGAGTCGCCGTCGCAGCTTAGCCCCGCCGGGATCCAGAGAACGTTTACTACGGTGTCCGCCATCACTATGTGTCCTCGCTGCGTTCGCGCAAAAACCAATTGGACGAAAGTCGCACGTCTCTAGTCAAGGTAGTCCAAAACGAAATGCGATTGCAAGAGGCCGCGGAAACGATTTTCGTGCTCGCGCAATAAGGTTTTTGTTACCATTCGTTACCGAATGCGGCGCGAATTGAATTGCCGTTAGGTGTGTTTTGCCGAACGACGCGCACCGCCAATGCACGCGCGCCGTCCTCCTTAAATAAGGTTGATTCGCTCCGTTACCGGTGTGTTACTGACAGGCTGGGAGAAGCAATTCGCATACATCACCCGCAAGAACGGCGTGTGCTATGCTGGCCCAACGCTCGTCGCCGTCCGGGAAGAATTCTTGCACGAAATCAGCGTGGCTTACAGCCTCTTAGAGGGCGTTCAAGAAACTGCACTCGCGCAAGGCATCGATCGCGTCAAGGCGGTCGTCGTCCGCGTCGGTGCGCTCAGCGGCATCGCTGCGGACGCCTTGAAGTTCTCGTGGGAAGTCGCGACCGTGGAAACGATCGCCGAGGGAAGCGAGCTGCGCATCGAGGATGTCCCGCTCGTTATTTTCTGTGAACATTGCGAGACCGAACGCGCGCCGGTCCCAGGCTCTGGAGTCGTCTGTCCCGACTGCGGGAACCCGGCGCATCGGATCGTCACGGGGCGCGAACTGCAACTCGTCGCAATGGAAGTCCCCGCGTAAGCCGGACGCGGTCGAGAGGGTGCACTGATGGATGTGAAACACAAGCACGAGCACGAACATGCCGACGGAACGAAGCACGCTCACGGGCACGGGCACGTCGACCACGACCACGATCACGATCACGAACACGATGACGGGCACGAGGGAGAGACGCATACTCACACCGGCGCAAAAGACCCGGCCGACCACAAGCACTAAGGACCGCTCCTAAATGGCGCGCCAGAAAGGATCGGGCTCGATGGGTCCGACCCGGTCGGTCCGTTTGCCGCTCGCTCTCGATCGCTGGTTCGGCGAGCGTCTCGAGCGCCACCCGGAACGTTCGTCGAGCGAGCTGCTCGTCGCGCTGGTGCACGGCGGGCTGCGGCTGCGCGAAAGCTACATGGCGATCCACCGCCGGGTCCTCGAGCATTACGTGCTCTCCGGCCAAGACGAAGTCTACGGCGCGTACGTGCGCTGCCTCAACGACACGTTTGGGCCGGAGTACGTCCAGCATCTCGAGAGCTGGCTCGAGTCCGAGGGCGTCGTGGCGAACTCGAACCATAGATCCGTGGAAGCGGAAGCTTCGAGGGAGGAGGATTCAATTCGTATACAATGAATACGAATTGACATGGCAAGCGAAGAACACACCCACGACCACGCCCACCCGGATGGGACCACCCACGAGCACGCGCACGAGCATGTCAGCCACGAGCACGAGCACGTCCATAACGATGGCACTGCACATGCGCATGCCCACGAGCACGCCGAGCACGAGCACGCCGAAGACGGAAGCCTCAAGCACGCCGCACACGACCACGCGCACTAGCCGCGAGGCCGCTGCGCGCTAGACTCTAGCCGGCGACGAACTGGATGCCCGGGTTCGCGCAAGTGCGGCCCGGATCCAGGCGTACCAGTCCTCAATGCCTTCGCCGCTGCGCGCGGAGAGCGCAATCGCTTCGAGTTGCGGGCGTACGGCGCGGGCGCTCGCGATGCAGCGCTCGACGTTGAAATCAACGTACGGAAGCAGATCGATCTTGTTGACGATCAGCAGGTCGGCAACCGCGAACATGTACGGGTATTTGGCGGGCTTGTCGTCGCCCTCGGTGACGGACAAGATCGCCACCTTTGCATGTTCGCCAAGATCGAAAAGAGCCGGACACACGAGGTTGCCGACGTTCTCGACGATGACGACGGAGTCGCGCTGCGGCGTTAGGATGTCGAGCGCCCGGCCGACGCTCTCGGCTTCCAAGTGACACCCCGTTCCCGTGTTGATCTGTAACGCGCGGGCGCCCGCCGCGCGTATGCGGGCGCTGTCGTTTTCCGTCGCCTGGTCGCCCTCGATGACGACCATCGGAAGCTCGGCCGACAGCTCGCGAATCGTGCGTTCCAGCAGCGTCGTCTTCCCGGATCCGGGCGAGCTCATCACGTTGAGCGCGAGCACACCGTCCGCCGCAAATCGCCCGCGGTTCTGCGCGGCGTTTTGGTCGTTCTTACTGAGAACCGCGCGCTCGAGGGTGACGGTCCGCGAGTCCGGCGTTACGCTTTGATGTAAGTGGCCGTCATCATGGCTGTGGCGGTCGCCGCGCACGTGATCGTGCCCGTGGTCATGCGCGTCCCCGTGCCCGTGGTCATGCGCGTGCCCGTGGTCGTGGTCGTGACCGTGCTCGTGATCGTGCACGCCAAGGACAACCACTCCGGCGACCGCAGACGAGCATCCGCAAGTTGCGCACATCGTAATCCCACTTTCCCGTAACATCGGGGCGGCGAAGCCCCCCCCGCGTAGTGCGAAGCTGGATGCGCCGGGTGGCGCTCCTACCCCTGGCTAAGCGTGGTGATGATCGTGGCCGTGGTCATGATCGTGGTCGCTGTGGACGTGCTCGTGCCGGTGCGTCATCCAGTCGAAGTGGGAGTGCGCGTGACCGTGCTCGTCCGGGTTCTCCCTGGAAGCCTGCATGATGGCGCGCGCCTCGTCGCGGTGCTCGCGCAAGGTCTTAAACCACGTGGTCAGCTTTGTCAGCATGAGCTCATCACTCCATCTCGCTACGCGTCTTGCGCGGCGGCATCGAGTTTGTCGTACCCTTTGAGCTTGTAGATCAGGGTCGATATTCTCCACGCCGCAATGAAGATACCTACGATCGCGAAGCCGAGGGTGCCGAAATTGCTGTTGATGTCGGCGAACCGGTCCCAGAGGGGACCTCTTAGATTCAGTTGTCCGGCAACGACGCCCAACGCCTCGATCGCGCCGACCAGCAAGGCGACTGCGATCGAGACCAGCGTGATGCTCATGTTGTAGTAGAGTTTGCGCACGGGCTTTACGTAGGCCCAGCCGTACGCGCCGAGCATCATGATCCCGTCCGTCGTATCGAGCAGCGACATCCCGACGGTGAAAAGCAGCGGGAAGATGAGGATGTCGTAAATCGGCAACCCCTTGGCGCCTTCGACCGCCGCGATGCCCAGCAGTCCGACTTCGGTTGCCGTATCGAAGCCGAGGCCGAATAACACGCCGATCGGGTACATGTGCCAGCTCTTGCCGACGAACTTCATTAGCGGGCGAAAGAAGCGGCCCATCAAACCGCGGTCCGAAAGGTACTTCTCGACCGTGACCTCGTCGAACGGCTCGCCGCGGTGAACGCGGCGGAATGCGTCGTAAATACCCGCGAACACGATGATATTGAGCGCTGCGATGGCGAACAAGAACGTCGCCGAAACCGCGGTCCCGATCAGACCGCCCGCGTTTTCGAGGCCCGGCATCGATTGCTTCACGACGCCCGCGCCGATGGCGATCGCGACGGTCAACGCGAGGACGACCGTCGAGTGTCCGAGCGAGAAAAAGAAGCCCACGGTGACGGGACGCTTGTTCTCCTGCATCAGCTTGCGCGTGACGTTGTCGATCGCGGAGATGTGATCGGCGTCGACGGCGTGGCGCAGGCCGAAGGTGTAGGCGATCAACGCCGTTCCGAGCAGCAGCGGGCGCGTCGAGAACGCCGCGAAGGCCAGACCCCACGCTAGGACCGTCGCCCCGATAAGGAAAGCGTAGATCGCGATAACTTTCGAGCGCACGTCGCCGGCGCCGTCGCTCACGATGTCGCGCAAGGCTCGCAATCCGAACGGACGTCCCGCCGAAACAAGCCCGGCCGGGGCTGCTTCGACGATTTCAGCCGGCTCGGCGGCTGCGACATCCAAGAGCATCATGCACGTTAGCTTACGATGCAGGAAGGGGCGAGAGATTGATTTCCCACCAAACGTCATCATTGTTTACGAATTGAAAATTGCCGAAGCGGTCATCACCGTAGTCATTTACGCAGAACGCTAACGCCGTTGCCGCCGACGTCGTAGGATAGCGACGTCTTCTACGTGTCGCGGAGTCGTCGCATGCTGGCCGTTGCAGTTCTGGTGATCGCGCAAACGATCGCGCCCCAAGCGGGCGCGGTCGTTTTCGCGACCCCACCCACCGCGTCGCCGCAACCGTGCCCAACGGGATCTGCGCCCCCGTCGCCGGAGCCGCGTGCGTCGCCCGCGCCGTGCTTGAAGCAGATCGTGGAGATCGCAACGCTCGGTCGTAAGGCCGATCTCATCGGTAAATCGCTTGCCGCTTCCGAAGGCACGATCGATCAGGAAGAAATCGTGACGCGCCCGATCCTTCGGCCGGGTGAAGTGCTC
>Ga0302326_10010123_pt1 | contig 20451 bp, 11 predicted proteins | sample Palsa_T0_3_FD_202264 | JGI IMG/M metagenome (GOLD analysis project Ga0302326, IMG submission 202264) | Peat permafrost microbial communities from Stordalen Mire near Abisko, Sweden - Palsa_T0_3 | ecosystem: Environmental > Terrestrial > Soil > Palsa > Peat permafrost | place: Sweden: Abisko...
TTTCGGCGGCGGGAAGAAAAGCCAGATGGACCTTGCCGATAGAACTGACGTGCAGGGGCAAATTATGGGCCGCTGCAAGATTGATCGACACGAGTTGCGACCCTTCGACCGAGGCTACAACGATGGGTCTGGCCGCCCGTTCGCTGGGTCAGAAGTATCGACTCACCGGTCTGGCGAGACAGCGATCGCATTATCGGCTGGGCCAGACTGATCATGCTCTGCAGATGATTGACGTTGTTCGCAAGCGCGATGATCGCCGAGCCGAGGCGGTAATGGCCCGCAGTCTCGGATTCTTCGATAAAACCGCGATCGCGCAAGACCTGCAGATAGCGATAAACAGAGCTTCGCGATCGACCGGAGATCATGGCGACGCTGTGCAGTGAGAGTTCGCCGCTCCTTCCCGTGAACATCAGGAGAATGTCCAATACCCGGTCGATGGCCGAGCGCCTCTCTTTAACCATCGTGCTGCCGCCTTATGCCACGGATCCGTCCTTGCTGGCAATATGCGACTGATGTCCCATCATATGAGACAAAAATAATGCTTACTCGTGGCACGCTCGGCTGATAGATGCGGCGTTAAGCAGGCGAGACAAGGATGCAGATACTATTACGGCGAGACGCCGATGCCGTTCAAATCGATAACGAGGCTCGTATCATTTACCCCGTTGACGATCGTCAGCGTCCCCGTAATCCTTCCCGGCTTGCCGGGCACGAATGCGATCCGGAGGTTGCACGAGCCATCCGGCCCAACGCTCGCTCCGCACGAACTGAGGATTTGGTAGTAGTTACTTGTCGTGACGCTCTCGATCGGGACGGGCACTGCGGTGCGGTTGCGCAAGGTCACGGTCTTGCCGAGGCTCCTGGTCGACACGGTCTGCCTGCCGAAGGTTACTTTTCGCGTCGACATCGACAACGTCGCCGGATGGGCAATCCCGCTGAGTTCCACAGTCTGCGGCGTGTTGGTCGCATTGTCGCGTACGCTGAGGGTGCCCGACCTTAGACCGCTTTGGGTGGGCGAGAAGCTGACCTCGATATAGCAACTCAGATGCGCCGCAAGCAGATGGCCACAGCCATCGGTTTCGGTGAAGTCGGCGGGGCTCGCCTCGATGCCGAAAATCAGGGCCGGGACGCTCAGATTGTTGGTGAGCTTGAAGACCATCGGCGCGCTGCGGGTGTTCGTAAGCCCGATCGTCTGCGTCGCGAACTTTACGCTTTTCGGCGCGAGGCTCAGGCTTCCTGAAATCGGCGTCGGCGTCGCAGTCGGCGTTGGTGTGACGGTCGCGGTCGGAGTCGGAGTGACGGTCGGCGTCGCCGTGGCGGTAGCAGTCACAGTCGGCGTTGGAGTCGCCGTAGCTGTTCGAGTCGGCGTCGGCTTGGGAGTTGCGGTGGGAGAAGGAGTGGGAGTTGCCGTCGGAGTCGGATTGAACGGCAGGGGCTGATCGTATTCCAGTACGCGATAATTGCCGCTATCCGCCACGTACAAGTTGGCAAATTGATCGAATGCCATATCCTCCGGTGTACAGAGTGTTTCGGCACTCGGCGGTGATTGTATGATTGGTGGATAGGAAGCGGGCGGCTCTTGATTGCAGTAGGTCCCTTTTAAGTCGGGCTGACCAAAAACCGCGTTGGGCGCATAATGTGGCGCCGGGCTGGAAAGCGGCCTGTTGTATTCGACGATACGGTTAGTCCCGCTGTCCGCAACAAAGACATTGCCGCTGGGGTCCACGGTGACCTGTGCGGGAATATAAAGACAATAGTCAGGGCTCGGGTGGGTAAGATTAACGCAACCGAAAGACGTCAGATCGCGCTGGCCAAGCACGTTATCGGCGGTGATGTCGCCTGGTGAACCGGGCGTACCCGGCGTACCTCCGCCCGGCGCCAGCGGGTTGTCGAACTCGATTACTCGGCCGATACCGGGCGCCGATAGGCCGGCGGTTTCGCTCACCCATACGTTGCCGGCGGTGTCTACCGCAATTCCGGTTGCCAGTGTCGGTGTGTCGTAAACGGAGTTGTCCAGATAAATCGTCAAGTTCGGATAAGGCGACGTGGTGCCTTTGTTGAACTCGTAAACCGCGCTCGTGAGAACTCCGTCATAATTCTCCGTATCGCGATACAGAGCCCAGAGGTTGCCGGCAGCGTCAGTCGCTACAGATAATGGCGCGCTACATCCGTATTCGCCGCAAGTATAGCTTGCACTCGCGGTCTGACCGGCAGTCATCCCGCTACTGAAGGGCGCGGTGAACTCAAGGATGCTTTCAGAGCTGGCGACGTAAAGGTTGCCGCTCGGATCAACCGCTATGGCTGTCGGAGATGATAAGGGAGGACCGTAGTAAGATGCGAAATCCGACTCGCCTATCACAACATCGGCGGGCGTATTGAAGGCCGCGCTCTGCGCATCCCGCCATCCGAGCACGCGGTTATCGCCGGAGTCGAGTACCCAGAGATGGTTGGGCGAAACACTCGTATCGAGAGCGACTCCGACAGGTTCTCCAAAGCCGTAAGCCTTCACGATATTGGTCCCGCCATGGGTAAAATCCAACTGGCCCAGCACGCCGTCCGCGGTCGTATTGTTAGAGGCGAGCGGTGTGTTGAACTCCAGTACACGATTGCTATCCCCATCGCTCACAAAGAGGTTTCCCGTCGCATCCGTTGCGAGAGCGACGGGACCGTACAGAGTGGTCGCGGAAGGAGACCACGGACCGTTCGTCGGCGGCGGTTGTCCGATCACAAGTGCGGCGGTCGTGTTCCGGGTAACCGCTGGGTTGGTATAGATCACCGCTCGCTGGTCATACCGATCGGTAGCGTAAAGGTTGCCGTCAGTATCCGTGGCAACTCCATCCGGCTCACAGACACTCATCAAGGTGGGAGGCCCGGAATCGTTGCACGTGCCCGACGTGAAGCTGCTCGTCTGGTTGAATACCAGGTTGGCCGCCTGATTGTTGGAATGCGGGGCATCGTATTCGAGAATGCGATTATTACCATAGTCCGAAACATAGAGGTTCCCGGATGGGTCCACGGCGACCCCAACAGGGTCGTCGAGACTGCTCGCGCTTATACCGCCGTTGTTCGGCCTGTTCGAAACAAAATCCGGCTGACCTATCACTAGATCGGCATCACTGTTCGTAAGCGGTGAAGCATATTCGAGGACTCGATTGTTGCCCTGATCTGGAACCCATAGATGGTCGGCGCTATCGACCGTGACTGAGATTGTCGGCCCCCCCGACCCGGAGTTGCATAGAGTGGCGGCCGAGGCGGGGCCTGTGCAGTTCCCCAATGACCCTTGCGTGAAGCTGCCGTCCTGTCCGAAAACGCGATCGGCTACCGTGTCGGTGGTGAACGGGCTGTCGTACTCGAGAATTCTGCCGTTGCCCCAGTCCGCAACGTACAGATTCCCACTGCTGTCTACGGCCACACCGGTCGGAGTGGAGAGGCTGCTGGCGCTGATCCCGCCATTATTCGCTAACGTCGACGTGAAATCGGGCTGACCGATCACCAGGTCGGCGGGCGCGCCGTTCGCGAAGCCTTCCGCATCGTTCCATCCGAGCACGCGGTTATTGAATTGGTCCGCAATGTACAACCGGTTCGGAGTGACGCTGCGGTCGATTGCGACCCCATTCGGTACCGAAAGGCTGCGCGCGTCGGCGGCATTGATCGACGAGCCGCTGAACGACGGCTGCCCGATTACTCGATCGGCGATCGTATCCCCGGTCGCCGCCGGTAATGCCGCGACGAAAAAGAACGCGCAGACCACTACGATTAGTGGCACCACGACAAAATGACGTAGTCGGGCCGAAACCACCGTTGCTAGAGCACCTCTTGATGATTGCGGGATTCTTATAACATCCCTGCACTAACCAAGATACGGCTCGACACGCCATCGCGTCCTGATGCTACTCACCGTCGCCTGTCTGCCCAAGACCGACGCATTTGCGATCTTTCGGATGATGGGAGACGGTCAGGAGCCGAGAGGGCTAATCAGGCATGCGCGCGCATATCAGCGCGTGTCGCGCGATGTCGGGTCATGGCGAGCGGTACTCGGAAATGAGGGAGTGCTGTAAACGCCGGAGACGGGAAGCTTACTTCGTCGTAGCGCCGCCAACGGCTGTCATGATCGCGAAAGGCGCCTTGTCATCTTTCCACGTGCAGCGGACGCCTTCGAATCCCGCGCCGCGCATCCAGTCCAGATGCGTATCGATACCGCCGCGGACGATCGCCAGATCATAGTCGAGGAAGATTCCGCCCGGCTTGAGCAGGCCGTTGATCGCACGATAGGCGGCAGTGATAGCCGCCTGGGTGTGCAGATTATGAACCGCGAGGCCGGAGACGATCAGCTCGAACGGACCGCCGACCTTGGCCGGCCAGTCGTCGTCATGGAAATCGGCTACGGCGAACGAGAGCCGGTCAGCATACCGTGCGAGGCGATTGCGAGAATGATCGAGCATCGGGAGCGAGTAATCCTGCAGCGTGACGCGCGCCCGCGGAAAAGCGATCAGCACCTCTTCGGCGACGATCCCGTAGCCGGCGCCGACGTCCAGCACGGCGATATCGGCATCGCGCGCATACGGTGCCGCTTCGATCATCTGGCGCAGGATCGGACGCCGTTCGTCGTCGCGGGTGACGTCGCGCGAGATCCAGTCGTCGACATATTGCTTGGAATGCCAGTCGTGATCGCCGATCGATTTGCTTTCAACGGAGTTGTCCATGAGGCGCATTATCGATCCAATTAGACCGATACGGAACCCTTTAACACGTACGGCGCAAATTATTTCCCGCCAGCCGGCGATCCGGATCGGCTTCGAATATTCCCGCATGTCGCACCGTCTTAATCTCGTCGGTCTTGACGATTTTTCTTTATTTTATCGGGTTTAAAGACGCCTGATCATCCTTCGGGAGATGTGGCCTTTTTATGCTTCAGTTTGAATTCGTAGTAGCTGGGAGCATCTGCATTGATGTTTACATATCCTTCTCTATGCCTAACGATGGATTCAGATTGATAGAGATGGTCACACAGCGTTAATTTTGTTTACACCGTTTATTGACTGCCTTGCGCGTTTGAGTTACGGTTTCTCATCGTTAGCGCAGATTATTGCGTAGTAGGAGAGTTTCAGATGATTTCACGCGTTTTGGCTTCGGCTCTTGTGGCAGGAACTTTGACCTTCGGTGTTATCGGCATGGCGAGCGCCAGATCCGACAAACCAACCCCGGTCAAATCGGCTCCCGAACTCGACCCCGCGGTTCTCGGTGGTGGTCTTGCGTTGATGCTCGGCACCGTACTCGCAGTCAGCGAGCGTCGTCGCGGCAAGAAATAACCTAACACCACTTGACGGTCACACGACGAGGTTCGCAGCGCGTCGCGACGAATGGGAGCACAGCTTCTAAAAGGTTCGCCCGATTTTACTGCGGAAAGGAATGCAACATGATTTCACGTGCTTTAGCAGGTCTACTCGTGGCGGGCACTTTGACCTTGGGCGTGATGGGCATGGCGGGTACGGCGAACGCCTTTTCGTTCGGGTTCCCGTGGTTCCCGTGGTCACCTCCCAAGGCGGCGCCCGTTTCAGCGCCTGAGCTCGACCCTGCGATTATCGGTGGCGGTCTTGCGTTGATGCTCGGCACCGTACTCGCAGTCAGCGAGCGTCGTCGCGGCAAGAAGTAACGTAACACCGCTCCGCAGCCGCGCGGCGAGTGTCTGCAGCTCGTCGCGGCGGCTCGCTGGAGTTTGCCGGATCGCTGCTTCCCATCAGATTGGAATCAGCAAACAAATCCCATCCGGCAGTTCCTCGAGGATATTTTGAACCCTGAGGCTGCCACTTCCCGAGCGGTCGTTCATTACCCGGTCGGCCGCTCGGGGTCGTTCCTTCGCACGGGAGTGCTTCTCCTGCTGCTGGCGGGGGAGCTGTGCCATTTCGGCGTCCCGCTGCTGCAGGATCTTAATCCGACGCTGCGCGGATGGTGGTGGCCGATTATCTGGAACGGCCGCCCGGTCGCCGAAGCCGTGATCGGCGGCGCGCTCGTCGCCGTCTTCCTGAGCTGGCCCGTCTTCCTTTCCTCGCTCACCAGCGCGGTTTCTGAAGCTCGCGATGCCCGCACCTCCCATCTGAACTTCTGGCTCGTCGTCCATCTTGGATGCGCCGCCCTGGTCGTCGCGTGGCTCGCATGCGGGATGCGCCCGGGAACCTTCGGCGCTATTGGCGGCGCGCTATGGTTCTTCGCCGGTATCATTTTCATCGCGCTTACTGCGATCACATGGTCAGCCGCGATCATACCAGGCGTCTTCTGGACGCGATGGGTCGCGGGCAGCCCGAGCGCGATCGTAATCGGCGCGCTCGTCGGCGTCCTGTCGCGATCGACCGGCTATTTCGCCCAGATGCTATGGCCGCCGCTGCGATATGGCACCTATGTGACGGTGGGTGCGATGCTCCACGCGCTCGGCCTGTCCGTCGTCAGCGACCCCAGTCGTGACTTGCTCGGCACCCCGCATTTCGTGGTGCGCATCGCGCCGACCTGCTCGGGCCTCGAGGGTATCGCGCTGATATGCGCCTTCATTGCGGCATACCTGTGGATTTATCGCGCCGACTATCGCTTCCCGGCCGCGCTGACCCTGATTCCCATCGGTATCGCGGTTGTATGGGTTCTCAATTCGGTCCGAATCACCGCGCTGATCCTGATCGGCCAATGGTTCAGCGACGTCGCCGTCACCGGCTTCCATAGCGTCGCCGGATGGATCTTCTTTAATCTCGCCGCCTTTGGCGTTGTGATCGCGAGCCGCCACGTTCCATGGATCACCCGCACTGACGAAGATTCTGACGTCGCGTTATCGAGCATCGAGGGCATCAGCGCGCCGAATCCTGCGCTGCCGTAGCTGGGTCCGATTCTGGTGACGATCGGTGTCGCGATGCTCACGGCGCCGTTCGCCGCCGGCTTCGACGCCGCCTATCCCGCGCGGGTAATCGTCGGCGGCATAGCGGTATGGTGGTATCGCGATCGTATCGCCACCAGCCTGGCGGCATTCTCATGGACCGACTTCGGTCTCGGCGTGGTGTGCTTCCTGCTCTGGATCGTTCTGACGCATCATGATCGCTCTGCCGACGCCACGATCGGTAATCGGCTGCATAGTCTCCCCGCCATCGCCCTGATGGGATGGCTCGCGTTTCGTATCGCCGGCGCGGTCATCGTAATACCGATCGTCGAGGAGCTGGCGTTTCGCGGCTACCTGATGCGCAAGCTGATTGCGTCGGAGTTCGAGTCGGTGCCGTTCGGCGCGTTCACCTGGCTGTCGTTCGTCGTCTCGTCGGTAGCTTTCGGCGCGCTGCATCAGAGCTGGATCGCGGGAGTGATCGCGGGGGCGCTGTTTGCGCTCGCGATGTATCGGCGCGGCCGGCTAGCCGATGCGATCGCAGCGCATGCGACCGCCAACGCGATGCTCGCGATCTACATCGTCGCCACCGGCGCCTGGTCCCTCTGGACCTGACGCTAGCAAGCCTCATACGCCCGTCCCCCCTGCGCCACACGGCCGCGATTACAGACCGATCCTTTCGGGACCAGTAAACGGTCGACGCTGACACCGCTAAGAGCCGCGACCGGGAAGGTCTCGGGGTGTGGGATAGTGTGATATTTGACGCGGAGCAAGTTCAGAACGCGCACGCTTAGAAAAGGATTGGCGGATGGCAAAACTGAATCTGGAACGCTATCAGGACGACTATCGGCGCTCGCTGGATTGGGCCGCAGAAGGAGATTCGCGCAACCGTCACGGCGGTTCCTTTCAAAGAGGATAAGCGGCGTATCGATGTGACTATGCTGTGAGGCCCGCCGCGGCGCATCGACCTGAGCCGCCGCCGGTCCGCCCCCCAAAGAACTGGGCGACCCAATAAATAATCGACACGGAACTTATCGGCGATTATGGGGAGACGCCAGTTCCGCTCAAATGGACGACGAGGCTCGTGTAATTTACGCCGTTGATGATCGTCAGCGTTCCGGCGATCTTGCCGTCCTTGTCGGGTGCGAAAGCTACGCCGAGGCTGCACGAACCCGATGGCGCGACGCTCGCTCCGCACGGATCGACGACCTTGTAGCCGCTACTCGCCGATACCTTCCTGATCATCACGGGCACCGGCGTGCGGTTGCGGATGGTTACCGTCTTATTAAGGCTCGTGGTCGATACCGTCTGGTTGCCGAAATTTAACTTGCCCGTCGACGCCGACAACGTGGCCGGATCGCCTACGCCGCTCAGTTGCGCGGTCTGCGGCGTGTTGGTGGCATTGTCACGTACGCTGAGCGTGCCCGATCGTAGACCGCTTTGGGTGGGCGAGAAGCTGACCTCGATATAGCAACTGATATGAGCGGCGAGCACGTGGCCGCATCCGCTGGTTTCGATGAAATCGGCCGGGCTCGCGGCAACGCCGAAGATCAGCGCGGGAACGCTCAGATTGTTGGTCAGCTTGAAGCGACGCGGTGCGCTGCGGGTGCTCGTAAGCCCGATCTTCTGCGCCGCGAATTTTATACTCTTCGGTGAGAAGATCAGGTTGCCTGCAATCGGCGTAGGCGTCGCGGTCGGAGTCGCCGTGACAGTGGCTGTCGGCGTGGGAGTTGGAGTTTTAGTTGCCGTTGGAGTCGGAGTTGGCGTCGGAGTCGGAGTTGGCGTCGGAGTCGGATTGAGTGGCAAGGGCTGATCATACTCGAGCACTCGATAGTTGCCGCTGTCGGCCACATACAAGTTGGCAGATTGATCGAATGCCATACCGCCTGCCGCGCAGAGGGTTTCAGCACTCGGCGGTATCGAAATGTATGGCGGATAGGAATCGGGGAGCGTTTGATTGCAGGCTGCCGCTGATGGAGTGGGCTGCCCAAATATCGCGCTGGGCGCGAAATGTGGCGCGGGGCTGGAAAGTGGCGTGTTGTACTCGTAGATACGGCCACTCGCGACAAAGACGTTACCCAGCGCATCCACGGTAACCTGTTCCGGGTCACCAAGACAGTTGCCAGGGTTGGTGAGGTCTACACAACGGAAGGATTCCAGATTGAGCTGGCCGAGGACGTTATCGGCGGTGGTATCGCCAGGGGCGCCGGGTGTGCCCGGGGTGCCCCCTCCCGGCGCCAAGGGGTTGTCGTACTCGATTACGCGGCCGGTTACTTCGGCGGTTTCACTCACCCATAGGTTGCCGGCGGTATCGACCGCGATCCCGGTCGGGCGCGGATTTGAGCCGTAAACGGAGGTATCCAGGTAGATCGTAATGTTCGGAGTGACATGCGATCTTGCGCCTTGATTAAATTCGTAAATTCTGGAGTTAGGGTAGGCAGCCCATAAGTTATTAGACGCGTCGAAAGTCAGAGCTACTGGTAATTCACTGACGTATCCCGGTTCGAAGGTTGCGCTTGCGGCCTGACCGGCAGTCATGCCGCTATCGAACGGTGCGGTAAACTCAAGGATGGTGCCTGAAGCGGTATAGTCGCCGACGAAAAGATTACCGCTCCCGTCAACCGCTATCGCTGTCGGGCCACACAAGCTCGACAGAACAGAAACGCCGCACGAGTAAGATTGGAAATCCGGCTGGCCGATCACGATATCGGCGGGCGTATCGAATGCCGCGCTCTGCGCGTCTCGCCATCCGAGCACGCGATTATTGCCGGGATCGAGTACCCACAGATGATTCGGCGAAACACTGGTATCGATGGCGACTTGGGTAGGATTTAGAAAGCCATATGCCTTCACGATGTTGGTCCCGATATGGGTAAAATCCAACTGGCCCAGCACGCCGTCCGCGGTATTATTGTTGGAGGCGAGCGGCGTGTTGAACTCCAGTATCCGATCGGCATCGTAGTCGCTGACAAAGAGGTTTCCCGTCGTATCGGTTGCGAGAGCGACGGCGTCGTAGAGGGTAGTCGCGGAAGGGGTTACCGGACCGCTCTTAGGCGGGGGTTGTCCGATCACGAATACGACGGTCGTGTTCCTGGTAACCGCTGGGTCCGCATAGATCAGTGCGCTAGTCCCGGAAGCAGCGTAAAGATTCCCGTCAGTGTCCGTGGCAATCCCTGAGCTGCCCTGGTCGAATATCAGGTTGGCGGCCTGGTTGTTCGAATGAGGCGCGTCATATTCGAGGATGCGACTATTGCCTTTGTCCGAAACGTAGAGGTTACCGGACGGGTCCAGCGCGACCGAGACAGGGTCGTCGAGACTAGTCGCGCTGAGACCTCCGTTGTTCGGCGTGTTCGAAACAAAATCCGTCTGACCTATCACCAGATCGGGATTAGTGCTCGTAAGCGGCGAAGCGAATTCGAGAACACGGTTGTTGCCCGCATCTGCGACCCAAAGATGGTCGGCGCTATCGACCGTTAGTGAAGGGGCTCCGCATAGAGTGGCCGCCGATGGTGGGCTGATCGAGCAGTTGCCTATCGGCTCCTGAGTGAAGCTGCCGTCCTGTCCGAAAACGCGGTCGGCCACGGTGTCGGTGGTGAACGGGCTGTCGTACTCGAGAATTCTGCCATTGGGCGGATCGGAAACGTACAGATTTCCCTTGCTGTCGACCGCGACACCGCTCGGAACCGACAGTGTGCTCGCGCTGATCCCACCGTTATCCGATAACGCAGTCGTGAAATCCGTCTGACCGATCACCAGATCGGCGGGTGCGCCGTTCGCGAAGCCTTCCGCATCGTTCCATCCGAGCACGCGATTATTGAATTCGTCCGCGACGTACAAACGGTTCGGAGTAACGCTGTAATCGATTGCGACCCCATAGGGGAACGAGAAGCTGCGCCCATCGACAGCATTAACCGACCAGTCGCTGAACGATGCCTGCCCGATTACCCGATCGGCGATTGTATCCCCGGTCGCCGCCGACAACGCAGCGACGAAAACGAGCGCGCAAATCACAACGATTAGCGGCACGACGATCACATGACGTAGCCGGGATGGGATCAACGTTGAGAGAACCTTTCTTATGCTGATGAAATCGATCTAGCAGCTTCGGACTATCCAGTATACGGATCGATGCCCACTCGCGTCTTGTATCCCTCAGCATTGCTTATTTTTGCCAAAGCATGCCGCGCTTACGATCTCGATAGCACTGCTGTGACGGCAGCAAGCCGAAGCTCGTGGCGCATCCGCGGAAACGCTAGCGCGCATCAGTTTCTGTGCTAGGCTGCCAGCGATATGAGACGAGAACATCTTATGGCATCAGGTAATGACCGATTCGGACGCCCCGTTTTCCGCCCCATGCCTACGGCAACGCGATTCGTGATGCTCCTGATTATCGCGAGCGCGGTCATGTCGATCCGACCGCCGGAAGCGGCGGCTGGCATGTTGCAGGTCTGTCCCAGCGGCTGTCCTTACACCTCGATCCAGAGCGCGATTAACGCCGCCCAGACGGGTGACAGAATCATCATCGCCGCGGGAACCTATACCGAGAACCTGCTCATGTTCGCACCACTTGCGGCGAAGACTCTCACACTGATGGGAAGAGGTGCGGCGCGGACGATCGTCAACGGCAATCTGCAGGACTGCGTGCTGCAGATCGATACGGGCTACACCGTGACCGTCAGGGACATGACTCTCACTAACGGCGACTGCGACGCTGCTGGAGGGGTCGTCAATCACGGCACCATGACTCTGACCAACGTATCGTTGAGTCACAACGTGGGGGAACAGACGGGTGGCGGTATCTCCAACGACGTCGACAGTACTCTCACGCTGATCAGCAGTACGGTCAGTGACAACACCACCAAAGACCCGGGTAGCGGGCAGGGCGGCGGGATATTCAACCTCGGCACAGTCTCGTTGACTCGCACGACGGTGAGCGGCAACAGCGCTCCGGCGATCGGCGGCGGTATCGAAAACCGCGGCCGGATTCGGATAATCGACAGCCGTATCAGCGACAACTCGACTCAGGGCGTCGGCGGCGGTATCGAGAGTCATGACAGTGGTGCGGGCACGGCCACCGTCACGTTGAGCAATACTCCCATCATCAACAATGAGGCCTTTACTGGCGGCGGTATTTACAACAACAGCGTCCTCACGATAACCGGCAGCCCGATTCACGATAACACGGCGGGCGAAGGCGGCGGTCTCGAGAATAGCTTCCTTGGCGTCGCGACGTTGACGAACAGTCCGGTCAGTCGCAACACCGCGACCACCGACGGCGGTGGCGTCGCCAATGATCGCGGCAAGCTTACGATGACCAACTGCCCGGTCGACAACAATGCAGCGGTTTCGAGTCAAGGAGCGAAGGGCGGTGGCGTCGCAGTCTTCGGCGGCACCGTCGAGCTCAAAGGCAGCCCGGTGACTCGCAATGGTGCCAGCGGCCCGATCGGCGGGCTGGGTGGCGGGATCGTCATCACTGACGCCGCCGTCCTGACGCTCAGGAACAGCCCGGTCGATACCAATTCGGCGAGCACGGCCGGCGGGGGCATCTATTCCTTCTCGGGCATCGTGAATCTTCAGAACAGCCCGGTGCGGCGCAACCAGCCGAATAACTGCGTCAATGTCCCTGGCTGCTAAGAATGCGTATGAACGCGTCATAGCTATCGGCCAGTTCTCTTCGCTTACACACCGTTCCCTGCCTATCCCAGTACGATGGTCGCGAGCCCAAGTAACCAGGACCAGGTAATCCCGGGCGCCGGCGCTAAAGCAGCAGACCCATAAGAAATATGACCGTTAGGACTGGTCGATCCAAAAAAACGTGTCTAAGATTCTTAGACAGCTATGCCCAGTCCAAGTGAAAATGGGAGCCTGGCCCTGCGCGAGCGCCTTTTCGCCAACGGCGGCGAGATGGGCGTATTGATGCGTCAACTTGACTGGTCGGCGACTCCCCTCGGGCCTCCAGAAACATGGTCGCAAAGCCTGCGAACGATCGTCCGGGTCCTGCTGACGTCGCGATATGCGATGTGGATGGGATGGGGCCCGCAACTGACTTTCATGTACAACGACGCTTATGCCGCGATGACCCTCGGGGCCAAACATCCGTGGGCTCTCGGTCGTCCGTCGAGCGAGGTATGGTCGGAAATCTGGCCCGAGATCGGTCCCCGTATCGAAAAAGTTCTGACCACCGGTGAAGCGACGTGGGACAGCAGCCTCCTGCTCTTCCTCGAACGAAATGGCTATCCCGAAGAGACCTATCACACGTTTTCGTACAGTCCGCTCTCCGATGACGACGGTTCCGTCCAGGGCCATCTTTGCGTAGTCACGGAAGATACCGAGCGCGTCATCGCCGAGCGGCGACTCGAGGTCCTGAAGGAGCTTGCGTCCGGACTCGCCGGAACGAACCAGATGCGCGACGTGTTCGCGGCATCGGAGGGCTGTCTCGCGGTAGATGCGCGCGACTTGCCATTCACGCTTATTTACACCTTCGAGGGACGCCACGCGCGGCTGGTTTCCAGGACGAACGTCCCGGCAAAAGATCCTGTGCTGGCGCCGGATTTTATCGAGATCGAAACGTTCGCGAGAAATTGGTCCGTCGATCTATCGGGGCAGCTCGACTCGATCCAAACGGTGCCGTTTCGACCGCCAACGGACTGGGGATCCTGGAATAGACAGATCGTCGAGGTTTTCGTCGCGCCGATGGTGCGGCAAGGTCAGCATCAGACCGGCGGTATTCTGATCGCCGGCGTCAATCCTTTCCGTCGCGCGGACCAGTCCTATCTCGCCTTCGTCAGCCTTTATGTCAGCCAGATAGCCGCGGGGATCGCTAATGCGCGCTCTTATGAAGAGGCGAGCCAACGAGCCGAGGCCTTGGCGGAACTTGATCGCGCCAAGACGCTTTTCTTCACCAACGTCAGCCACGAGTTGCGGACGCCATTGACCCTGATTCTAGGACCGGTCGAAGACCTGCTGTCGCAGCCAGGAGGCATGAACTCCGAGCAACTCGGAAAAATTGAAATTGCCCATCGTAACGCGTTGCGCCTGTTAAAACTGGTCAACGCCCTGCTCGATTTCTCGCGCCTCGAGGCGGGGCGGCTGGCCGTCAATTACGAATCGACCGACCTCGGTAAATTAACCGAGGACGTTGCCGGCAGCTTTCGTTCGCTTATCGAACGCGCGGGCCTCTCGCTCCAGATCATAGTCGGTCCCATCGATAACGCCTACGTCGATCGCGAAATGTGGGAGCGGATCGTCCTCAACCTGGTTTCCAATGCCTTCAAGTTCACCTTCTCCGGCTCGATCGGTGTGTCTCTTGAACGGCAGGACGATCTGATCCGCCTGAAGGTCGCCGATACGGGGACCGGCATCGCCGAATCCGAGCTGCCGAAGATCTTCGACCGCTTCCATCGAGTTGCGGGAGTGCGATCGCGGACTCACGAGGGCACAGGAATCGGTCTCGCCCTGGTTCATGAGCTGGCGAAACTCCATGGCGGATCCGTGGACGTAAGCAGCCAGATCGGCGAAGGAACGGTGTTCACGGTGACGATTCCGGCCGGAAAGAAACACCTGCCGGAAAAACAGATTTCCGAAGGGCCTCGGAGGTCGAGCGACCTCGATACCACCATGTTTCTGGAAGAAGCCGAACGGTGGATTTGGGAAGATTCGACGCCCGAATCGAAGCCGATGCCCCTGGAATCGAATTACGCGGCAGAGTCGTCCGCGGCGAACGCCGATGCCCGAATCCTGCTGGCCGATGACAACGCCGACATGCGCGAATACCTCAAGCGGCTGCTTGAACAATATTACGTCGTCGATGCCGTTTCCGACGGTCTCGCGGCGCTGGCGGCCGCGCGGGCCTCTCCGCCGAGTCTCGTTCTGACCGACGTGATGATGCCGAATCTCGACGGGCTCGGACTGCTCCGAGAGTTGCGCGCCGACCCGGGCACGGCGACGATCCCAATCATCCTGCTTTCCGCGAGGTCCGGCGAGGAATTTCGGGTCGAAGGCTTTAATTTCGGCGCCGACGACTACCTGATCAAACCGTTCTCCGCGCGCGAGGTGCTGGCGCGGGTGCGCTCCCATCTGGAGTTGCATCGCTTGCGATCCAACATCCTGGCCGAGAGGGAAGAGCTGCTTGCGCGGGAGCAGGAGGCGCGGCGCGAGGCCGAACTCGCCAATCGCAGCAAGGACGAGTTTCTCGCGATGTTGGGACACGAACTGCGAAATCCCCTGGCGCCGATTCTCACTGCCTTGCAGTTGATGCAGCTCAAACGCGGATCGGGCGAGCGCGAGCGCGCGATGATCGAACGCCAGGTCCATCATCTCGCCCGACTGGTTGATGATCTGCTCGATGTTTCACGCATCGCCAGAGGCGATATCGAGCTGAAGCGGCAAAAGATCGAGCTGGCGGAGGTCGTTGCCAAGGCGGTCGAAATCGCAAGCCCTATCATCGAGCAGCGCCGGCATCATCTGGACGTAGCCGTCCCGGCGACGGGATTCTCAATCGACGTCGACCCGACACGCATAGCTCAGGTAATATCGAATCTTCTCACCAATGCCGCCAAGTACACGGAGCCCAACGGCCGTATTGAAGTCAGAGCCGAGCGCGGGGGCGATAATGGGCGCGGCAGCCATAGCCACGATGACCAGATCATTTTGCGCGTGCGCGATAATGGTATCGGAATAGACCCCGAGCGCTTTCCCCATATTTTCGACCTGTTTTATCAGGACCGGCGCCGGGTCAATGATTCGCAGGGAAGCCTCGGTATCGGACTGACAATCGTAAAAAATCTGGTGGCACTGCATGGCGGCGAAGTGGAGGCGTCAAGTGAGGGCGTCGGCAAGGGCAGCGAGTTCGTAATTCGCCTGCCTGCCAGCCGATCGTCGGATAACGGAACCGGGCCCGGGTCTGAAACTTCACCGGCGGCGAATGAAAAAAAGCCGGGTGCCGGATTACGCGTCTTCGTGGTCGACGACAATGAAGATGCCGCCGAGCTTTTGTCTGAAGCATTGGCAGAAATGGGGCATACCACCGCGATGGCGGTTAATCCCGTTGCCGCGTTGGAAAAAGCCGTCACGTTCATCCCTGACGTATTTGTGATCGACATTGGATTGCCGATCATGGATGGTTACGAATTAGTTCGCCGACTGCGCGAAATGCCGGAACTAGCGTCAACTCGATTTTTCGCACTGAGCGGCTATGGCCGCGACTCCGATCGCAGCCAGGCATATCGGGCCGGATTCGATCGGCATCTCACCAAGCCAATCGATCTCGAACGACTCGACTCGCTGATCCGTTCAACCGCATAGGCGAACGCCTGGGAATCCGGCGTAAGGCGGTTTACTAGGTCCGGTTTGAGCAGTTAATAGTCACCGTTCTCTTCGCCGGCATGGGCCTTTGATAGCCTGACGTCGTCGATAGCCTCTTCGATCGCCTTGATGAGAGTGCTCTTCCGTACAGGCTTGCTCAGATGGGAATCGCAGCCGGCTTCAAGACTGCGATAGACCGCTTCGTCGAGCACCGACGCCGTCAGCGCGATGATCGGCGTGCGTGGTAGACCATGAGACTCTTCCCAGGCGCGAATCGCCCGGACGGCGGCGTAACCGTCCATGATCGGCATCCGGATATCCATCAGGACCAGGTCATAGCGCTCGGACATGAACTTGAAGATCGCGGTCTGACCATCGGCTGCCTCATCGATCCGATAACCCATACCCTCAAGATAGGCCCGGATCAGCAGGCGATTATCGGCGGTATCCTCGGCCAGCAGAATGTTACGCACAGGTCCGTCGACGTCCCGATCGTGGCCGTTAGTCAGGACCGCGGCAAGTTCGTCCGCCGGAGCTAGGCTGTCGCCATCGGCTATCTGCAGCGGAATCGAGAAGGTGAACGCGCTGCCCCGCGATGGCTCGCTCTCCACCTCGATGGTCCCTTCCTGGAGCTCGACCAGCCGCTTGACGATCGCCAGCCCGAGTCCGGAGCCGCCGTAGCGCCGGCTTATCGACGAGTCGGCCTGCGTGAAGGTCGAGAAGATCGAATCGAGGCTGGCGGGCGCGATGCCGATTCCGGTATCGGCGATCGAAAACCTTACCCGGGTGCGCGCGACGGAGCTCTCTGAAATGGCCGACATCCAATCGACGCTTACCGTGATTTCGCCGCGCTCGGTGAATTTGACCGCGTTGCCGATCAGATTGATCAGAATCTGGCGGATCCGCAGCGGATCGCCGATCCAGTTGCGCGGCAGGTCCGGCGCTATCCGCCGATTCAGCTTGAGTCCCTTGGCCCGCGCTTTCAAGGCGAAGGTCTCGAGGATCCGTTCGATCAGGTCGATCAAATCGAACTCGACCCGCTCGAGCTCCAGCTGACCGCTTTCAACCTTGGCGAGATCGAGAATTTCGTTGACCAGCAGCAGCAGCGCGTCGCCATTGGCCTGCATCGTCTGGACATAGCGGAGTTGATCCGGGTTCAGCGGTGTTTCCGAGAGCACGTCGGCCATTCCGAGGATTGCGTTCATCGGCGTGCGGATTTCGTGCGACATGCTGGAGAGAAACTCCGACTTCGCGCGTGACGCCGCCAGCGCGGCCTCATGGGCGAGCAACAGCTCGCGCTCCGCCTGCTTGCTCTGCGTGATGTCGCGCGTGATCGCGAGCATGCACGGTTCGCCGTCGATATCGAAAGGCACCGCCGAGGCAATTACGGGAATCAGGGTGCCGTCCTTGCGCCGCAGGACGCCCTCATCGTTGCGCAAGTGACCCTGAGCCTGGAAGAGCCTGTCGAACGTCCTTCGCGAATCCTCCTGCCATAGCTTCAGCTCCTCGCGCGAATGACCGATAACTTCGTCGCGGGAGTAGCCGGTGAGCTTCAGAAACTCAAGATTGACCTCTCGGTATGTGCTGTCGCTCAAGCGGCGCACCGAAATGGCGTCGAGATTGGCGTCGAAAATACGGCGCAGCCGGTCCTCGCTTTCCTGCAATCGATCGGCGGATCGCTTGGCCAGGGTGATGTCGCGCGTCACGATGACCGTGGCAGGAATCCCGTCGAGATCGATCGCCACCGCCGACACCATGATCGGTACGATCGTGCCGTCCTTGCGACGGAGCTCGCGCTCCCGGTTATGGACAAAGCCCACAGTGTTCATCGAAGTTTCGAAGATCATCGGCCCGTCGCTTATGCGCAGCCCCAGCTCATCGACCGAATGTCCAATCACCTCTTCGTAGGTGTATCCGGTCAGACTCAGGAAGGCAGGATTTACGTCGAGATAAACGCCGTTGTCGATCCGGCGGATCGAGATCGAGTCGAGGCTGGTCTCGAAAACCTTGCGCGACTTCGCTTCGCTCTGGCGCAGGCGACTCTGCGCCTGCTCGCGCTCGATTATTTCGGCGCGCAGCGTCAGTTGGCTGCGATTCATTTCATCGATCTGGAGCGAGAGGCGTTCGCGGGCGGCAATCAAGTCGGCTTCAGTCTGCTTGATGGCGCTGACGTCGCGGCCAACCGCCATTAAGTGCGGTTCACCGCCGATAACGACTTGCACGGCAGAAATGAGATGAGTCTCCATGCGGCCGTCGTGCATGCGAAAGTCCTGCTCGTAATTGCGCACCGAACCGTGCTCGGCGAGAGCGGCATGAAACCGGAGCCGGCTATCTTCGTCCGGCCAGATACCAAGCTGCGATTCGCCGCGTCCGATAAGGTACTCGACGCTGTAGCCGGTGACCCGCGAGAACTCCGGATTGACGTGAACGCAAATTTCGTCGGCGAGGCGGATGACGATCACCAGGTCCGGACACGCGTCGAAGAAGGTGCGCAGACGAGCTTCGCTTTCCGCAATGCGCTGTTCGGCACGGCGAATGTCGCTGACGTTGCGCAGGACCGAGACCAGGTGCGGCTCACTGTCCAGATCGACGCGCACCGCCGAAACCAGCATTGGCTCCACGGCGGTTTTGCGGCGGACCTGAAAGTCAGCTTCGAAATTACGAACGACGCCATTAGCCTGGAACTCGCGGAAGAATTCGGCCCGCTGCGCGGGATCTTTCCATAGGCCCAACTCCTCGAACGTCATGGAAAGAGCTTCGTCGCGAGTCCATCCATGGACTTTCGTGAACTCGGCGTTGAAATAGCGGAAGCGTCCGTCGCTGAGACGGCGGGCTGCAATTACGTCGGGCGCAACATCAAAAATGCGGATGAGCGTCTCATCGATTGGCGGCGGCCGGTCAGTTTCGGTACCGCCGGTATTACGGATGGCCACGCTGACTTCACGACTGGCACTACCGACGAGCTTGGCCCGATTGGGCCGCCTCAGCAGCGTCGCAGCCTTCGTTATCAGGCGTTCAAGAAAACCGGGCCGTCTGGCCGCGTCGTTTCGTGATAGTGCGAGAGCCATCGAATCGATCTACCCAACCATCGAGATAAGTCGCCCAAGTCCAGAATAGTTATTCCTAGCGGCTTTACGCTGGCAACGGCAAGTTAAAGGGGCCAAATATCTCAAATAAGTTCCAGTCGAGGGCGATTACCCCAGGAATGGCGTCGACGCATGGTTTTGCGCCCCCCATCGGCGGCATGCCACCCCTTATGGGACAACCGTTCTTCTGGCTACTCTAATAGACGGATCAAGACGAATCGACTGTCCGGCGCCCCGCCGACGCGATATTTCAGGCCTGCGGCCGCGCCATCAGGACTTCGATGGACGCGGCCGGGGTCCGAATACGATCGCGAGCGATCCTTAGACTAAAACGGATACGGCGTAGGGGTTTGTTTCGGCTTGGGAGTTTTGGTCGGCTTGGGCGCGGGACCCGTCTGGATCATTCCGAAGACCCCCTCGGAGTAGCCGCCGGGACCGGCCGTGAAGTAAACCGAGTCGGGGGCAGCGCCCGTCGCGCCTTCGCCGTCGAGCAGCGACCACAAGCCCGGAATCAGGATGCGCTCGGATTTCTTGTCGGCAAGCTGGCCGAGGAATTCGCCGTTGGCCGGATTGAAGGCACTGATACTGCCGTCGCCAAGATTGCCCACCAGCAGATCGTCACTGAACGGACCAAAATGGCTGGGCGCGAGCGTCAATCCCCACGGCTCGTTGAGCGAGGGATCGGTAAAACTCATGATGAAAGTGCCGTCGGTATCGAACTCATCGACGCGGCCGACCGCCGACCTTCCTTCCGAGTAGGCAACGAACAATTTGCCGTCGATCGTGGCGACATTGTAGGGAGTCAAACCGGCTGGCAGGGCCGGATCGATAAACCCACCAGGGACGGTTGTCGGTTTGAAGTCAGAGTCGAATACATCGATCGATCCGGGGGCACTATGGTTGGCGGCATAGAGCAGATTGGGGCCGCCATTATTGGCCAACGCCAGACCGGTGTACGACGCCTCGCCCGAATTATTGACGATAATCGTTGCGGTTTTGCCGCTATTCCATCCCGAGATCGTCCCGTCCTCGCCGCAGAAAATGAACAACGTCGATCCACCCGCGGGCAACGGGAATTGCCCAGTCGAGTTGCCGACGATCCCGGTCGGTTTGCCAATCGCGCCGCCGACCCCCGGGACCGTAACAAAAGGCAGTGCCTTGAAGATCTTGCCTTTGCCGTTGATCAGCTCGGAGACCCCGGTCCCTTCG
>Ga0302326_10010124_pt1 | contig 20449 bp, 14 predicted proteins | sample Palsa_T0_3_FD_202264 | JGI IMG/M metagenome (GOLD analysis project Ga0302326, IMG submission 202264) | Peat permafrost microbial communities from Stordalen Mire near Abisko, Sweden - Palsa_T0_3 | ecosystem: Environmental > Terrestrial > Soil > Palsa > Peat permafrost | place: Sweden: Abisko...
CTCGCACCTGTACCGGGCATATCCCAAACTGGGCGTCGCCGGCCGGCATCAGCTGCGTACGGTCATCGCGCCCGCACCAAGCCTGGTCACCGGCTCATCCGGAGCAGTCAACTTGCGGATACCCGAGCGGCGGCCAGGCGCGTGACGATAACCGTGTCGCAGGCTCAGCGTCTTGTCGGCCTGCGGCCTTCTCCGGACTCCGAGAGAAAGTGCTGATATGAGTGCACGGCCGAACATAGTTCTGGTCCACGGGGCGTGGGCGGACGGGTCCAGCTGGAGCGCCGTCATCGAGCGACTGCAGGCAGCCGGGTACCACGTGACGGCACCGCAGTTCCCGATGGGGGACCTGTCCGGTGACGTCGCCCGGCTCCGCCAGGTCCTGGCCGCGCAGGACGGCCCGACCATCGTGGCCGGGCATTCCTATGGCGGTCAGATCATGACCGCCCTGGGCACTGACGCGCCCAACGTGGCCGGCCTGGCCTACATCGCCGCGTTCGGCATCGACCAGGGCGAGTCGCTCGGAGCGCTGCTCGCCCAGGGACCGGTCACCCCGGCGCTGGTGCACCTTGTCACCGACGCCCAGGGCTACACGTGGCTGTCGGAAGACGACTTCGTGCACCACTTCGCGGCTGACGTCGACCCGGCCAGGGCCAGGGTTATGTACGCCGTCCAGCAGGCCCTCGCCGCTTCGGCGTTCGGTACCGAGATGGGCGTGCCGGCCTGGAAGAGTCTGCCGACCTGGTACCTCGTTGCCGCCGACGACCAGGCCATCCCGCCCGACGCAGAACGCCAGTTCGCCAGCCGGATGGGCGCAGTCACCACCGAAGTCCACTCCAGCCATGTCGCCATGGTGTCCCATCCTGACGAGGTCGCCCAGCTCATCAAGACCGCTGCCGACTCAGTCGCGGACGCGAGCTAAGCATCGGCGAAGGGTACACCGGCGTGCTTGGCGGCGCCGACATCGAGATCTTCACCAGAACCACGACATTCGCCATCATGCAGTCGATCCGCCTCGACCGCGGTCCCAGCGGCCCGGTCCATCCCTGACCACATCGCACAAGGGCGATCCTGCCCTGGTACGCCACCTGAACCGGGATCACGCACCCGGTCCAGGCCCTTCCTTACCCGATGCGCATCCCGCAGGGCCTGCTGTCCCGGCCGTGCCGGCGGGACCCGGTGCGCGCTCGCGGTCGAAGCTATCGCGATACGCGGTCACGATCACTTCCGCGCAGGCCTCGAGCGGCACCACGGTGCTGTCGATCTGCAGATGGAACAGCTCCGGATCGTCGATGTCGGCACGATACAGCCGGCGGACGTACTGAGCGCGGGCACGGTCAACCTCGGGCAGCCGCCGCCGCGCAGTCGGCTCGTCCACGTTCTCGATCCGCGCGGCCTGAGCGGCCCGCGCCTCGGCAGGGCCGAACAGCCGCACCCGCAGCACGCCCGGCTCACCCCGGAACGCCGCCGCCCCGGCCCGGCCCAGGATGACCGCTCCCGAGCTCAGAGCCGCCCGCATCACGGCCTCGGCCTGCTCCCGGAACCAGGCCGCATCATCGCCTGACGCCATCAGATCGCGGGGCGCCGCGCTGCTGCTCGGAGCCAGCACGCCGACCGCCAGCGGAGCCAGCACGCCCAGAAACCGGTCGGGCAGCGACCGATGAACCGCGCCGTCACGGGCTTCCGCAACGGACACCCGCAGCTGCGCCGCGACCGCCGAGCTGATCGCCCGGTCCAGCAGCGGCACATCCAGCAGCTGCGCGACCCGCGCCGCCACGACACTGCCGCCAGCGCCGTAGCCCGCCGAGATAGTGACACCGGGCATCTCAGAGGCCTCCTTACGGCGACGCAAACGCACCGTACCCGGAACTGTACGGCACAATCGTGGCAAGTCCTCTGCGATCCGGCCTGGCGGCCGAACGGCGCATTGCGGCCCGGCTGCGTCCCAGCGCCTGCCCCAGTGTGAAGCCCGAGCGCGCTGCCGGCGGTGAGCAACCGCACGCCGGTGGCAGGGCTGATGCTCCCGAGCGATCAAGACGGCCTCATGCCTGGACTCGCATCAGGAGTCAGGCCGGGCCGAGCTTTCCGCGACCAGGTCAAGGGCCTCGTCGACGCTGAGCGCCATGCCCTCGGCGTAGGCCCGGCCGAGTTGCTCATCACCGAGGAACGCCCGCACGTCGTCGAGGCTTTCCCGCCGGTAGCGCGCCTCGGGTTCCCCCCATGGCTCTCCCGTCCGGTCGAGAAAGGCCTGCGCGACGCCGTGCAACCGACCTGCCCGGCGCCAGGCCCCGCCGTCTGCGGCCAGGCACGCCAGCCCGAGGCTGGCATACCCGATGCCGGCACGGTTCCCGTTCCGGCGGGCCGTCCGCAAGCCAGCATCGAACATTGACCGCGCGCCGTGCGGGTCGCTCTCCTGACGCAACACCCAGCCCAGGTTGACCGACAGAGGGCCGGAATTCTCGCCGATCGCCTCCATGGCCTGCGCTGCTGCCTCCAGGTGAGCCCGGGCGGCGGGGATGTCCCCCACGTGCAACGCCTGATTGCCAGCGATGGTGTACAGGACGGAGCTCATGAACTGGTCACCGGATCGCCGGGTACAGGCGATGGCCTCAGCGAACAGCGACGCAGAGCTGGCGGGACCGATGAGGTCGCTGCATATCAGGTACGCCATGAGGCTGCCGCCCAGCAAGACGTCGTCGCCCAGCCGCCGGGCGCGCTCCAGGGATTCCTGGCCTAGCGAAAGTCCCCTCTCGAGCTGGCCGAAGAAGCAGCATGTGGCGCAGTGCACCGCGAGAGAGTCAATGAGCAGCCGGTCGTCACCGAGCTGGCGAGCGAGTTCCATCGCCTGGTCCCCAAGCTCGCGTGCTGCCGCGATGTCAATGGGGTGAGCGGCAATGATGGCCGTGATTAGTGCGGCTCCGAACAGCTCGGCGTCCGCGCGGGCGTCTGGCCGCCGCAGCACCGGCACGAGCAGACCTAGGGCCTCGGCGTGCAAGGAGCGCACCCACCAGTACCGCTGCAGTGCGACACCGAAGCGCAGGACCAGGGCGGTCCCATCCGGCCGCCCGACGGCGTACTCGATAGCGCGCCGCACGTTCGCCTGCTCGTCGCCCAGCCGCGCCAGCCACTTCCCCTGGTCCGGCCCGGTCAGATGAGGGGCCGCCGCCTCGGCGCTCCCCAGGAAGTGCGCGCAGTGCGCGGCTGCGAGGACTGCCTCGTTGTCGCCGACCTCGGCGAGCCGTTCGGCGGCGAACTGGCGGATGGTCTCGAGCAGCCGGTAGCGGACGGCTGGCCCGCTTGATTCCGCCAGGGCAAGGCTCTTATCCGCGAGGGCGCCGAGCAGGCCGGCGACCTCCAGCACGTCGATGTCACCGAACCCGCACACCGCCTCGGCAGCCCCGAGGTCGAAGCTCTCGGCAAACACCGACAGCCGTCCCAGCAGCAACTGCTCGGCACCGGTCAGCAGTGAGTAGGACCAGTCGACGGTCGCCCGCAGGGTCTGCTGTCGCTTCAGGGCGGTGCGGCTGCCACCGGTCAGCAGCCTGAAGCGCTGGTCGAGCCGTTCGTGCAGGCTGGCCAGGGACATCGTGCGCAGCCGGGCGGCGGCCAACTCGATGGCCAGAGGCATCCCGTCCAGCCGACGGCAGATTGACACCATCACTGGGCCGGTCTCCTCGTCGACCGGGAGGTCGACCCCCTGGCTTCTCGCCCGCTCGACCAGCAGCGCGACCGCGTCCGAGGACCCGGCTGTTCCCGGGTCCTCGGACTCGGGAAGCGCCATCGACGGCACCCGGTAGATGGTTTCTCCGCCGATGCCGAGCGGCTCGCGGCTGGTGGCCACCAGATGGACCCGGGGGCAGCGCTGCAAGATCAGCTCGGCGGTCTTCGCGCAGGCATCGATCAGATGCTCGCAGTTGTCGAGCACGATCAAGACGTCCTGGAGAGCGAGGCCGTCGAGCAGGGCCTCCAGGGCAGGCCGTGCCGGCTGTGCGGCCAGCCGCAGCGCCTGCGAGACGGCCGCCGCCACCGAGTCCTCGTCGGCGGCCGCGGCCAGCTCCACCAGCCACACCCCATCACCGGACCCGTCCAGCAGTTCGGCAGCCACCTGCAGGGCCAGCCTGGTCTTCCCGCACCCGCCCGCCCCGGTCAGCGTGACCAGGCGGGCTGACTCCACCAGCACCCGGACCTCCGCCAGCTCCCGCTCCCGGCCGACGAGCGCCGACAGCTGGGCCGGCAGATTATTCTGCAGCGCCGGATTGTCCAATGAGCGCAGCGGCGGAAACTCCGCCCGCAGGCCCGCCGCGCGCAGCTGGAAGATCCGTTCCGGGCGCCCCAGGTCCTTCAGCATGTGGCTGCCGAGATCTTTCAGCGCCGCGTCCGGTGGCAGCCAGTCGCGCACGAGCGCGGCAGCCGCCTCCGACACCAGCACTTGACCCCCGTAGGCGACCGCTGCCACCCGGGCGGCCCGGTGCACCTCCAGGCCGACCAGGCCGGCGGCCGTCTGCTCTGCCTCACCGCAATGCACACCCATCCGCACCAGGACCTGCTCCCCGCCCGGCCACGCATGCGTCCCGATCGCCTGCTGCATCTCCAGCACCGCGGCCACGCACGCACGCGGTGAGGAGAACACGGCGAAGAACGCGTCTCCCTGCGTGTCGATTTCCGTGCCGACGTGCGCGGCCAGAGCTGACCGGATCAGGGTGTGATGGTCGGCCAGTACCTGCGCGTAGGCGCCCTCACCCAGCCGCCCCAGCAGCGCCGTCGAACCCTCGATGTCGGTAAACAGAAACGTGCGGGTCTCCACGAGCACAGCGTAGAGGCACGGCCAGGCAGCAGCGGCTGCTCCGGCGCGCTCAGCCCGCCAGGCTGGTGGCACATGAGCAGCGCTGGCTGCCGGTGCTCGCCCCTGGCTCTGCCGAATGCACGCTCGCAGCCGCGGGAGCAGGACCGCGCCGGCCCTGCTCCCGGTGGATGCTGTTGCTTACAGCAGCGTCGTGACTGCCTTGACTTCGGTGTAGTTGTTGAGGACTTCGTGGCCCATCTCACGGCCCCAGCCGGACTGCTTGTATCCGCCGAACGGCAGTGCCGCGTCGAACACGTTGTAGCAGTTGATCCAGACGGTTCCCGCCCTGAGCTTCTTGGCGAGCGCATGCGCCTTCGAGATGTCCTTGGTCCAGATGCCAGCGCCCAGACCGTACTCGGAGTCGTTGGCGACCTTGGCGATCTCGTCCAGATCGGTAAACGAAGCAGCGACCAGGACCGGACCGAAGATCTCCTCGCGGACCACCTTCATGTCCGGGCGGGTGTTGGTCAGCACCGTCGGCTCGATGAAGTAGCCTCGGTCGCCATACCGGCCGCCGCCTGCCAGGGCGGTCGCGCCGTCGGACTTGCCGGACTCCAGGAAGCCGCTCACTCGGCGGAACTGCTCATCCGACACCAGCGGGCCCATCTGCGTTCCCGGCTCCATGCCGGGTCCCATCTTGATCGACTTGGCGATCGCGGCGACGCCGTCAACAACCTCGTCGTACCTGCTCTGCTGTACATACAGCCGCGAGCCGGCGACGCAGCACTGCCCATGGTTGAAGAAGATCGCGTTGGCCGCGCCCTCAATGGCGTCAGGCCCTGCATCGTCGAACACGATGTTCGGGCTCTTGCCGCCGAGCTCGAGGGTCAGCTTCTTCAGGTTGCTGGCCCCCGCGGCGGCGACGATCAGCTTGCCGACCTCGGTGGAGCCAGTGAACGCGACCTTGTCCACGTCGGGATGCGCGGCCAGCGCAGCGCCGGCGGTCTCGCCAAAGCCCGTTACCACGTTCACCACGCCGTCGGGCACACCGGCCTCGGCCATCAGCCCTGCGAGCCGAAGCGCGGTCAGCGAGGTCTGCTCGGCAGGCTTGAGCACCACGCAGTTACCGGTGGCCAGGGCTGGTCCGAGCTTCCAGGCCGCCATCAGCAGCGGGAAGTTCCACGGAATGATCTGGCCCACAACACCTAGCGGCTCGCGCAGCGTGTAGGAGTGGAAGTTAGCGCCCGGCATGTACGGCACTGAGATGTTGATCGAGTTGCCCTCGATCTTCGTGGCCCAGCCGGCCATGTAGTGGAACAGGTCAGCGGCCAGTGGTACGTCCGCGGCCTGCGCTACGGCGAACGGCTTGCCGTTGTCGAGCGACTCAAGCTGAGCGAGTTCGTCGGTGTGCTCGAGGATCAGGTCACCGATGCGCCAGATAATCCTGCTGCGCTCGGATGGCGTCATCCTCGACCACGGTCCGGACTCGAATGCCTTGCGTGCGGCCCGGACCGCGCGGTTGACGTCCTCAGCGTCTCCCTCCGCGATGTGGGCGAGAGTCTCCCCTGTCGCTGGGTTAGGCGTCTCGAAGGACTTGCCGGAAGCGGCGTCGGCCCACTTTCCGTCAATGAACAGCTGACGGGGTGCGCGGGTAAAGGTCTCGACGTCTCGGTCCAGGGTCACGGTCATGAAGTCGGTCATCTCCCCTGACGGCGCGGAGCGCCTGGCCGCCGGTTGCGGCCTGGCAGCAGCTTGTGCGCTGTCTACGTTGTACATCTACATCGAGATTCTACACTGTAGTCAAGGCCAATCTGCATTTAGTCAGCGCGCAGGCTGGCAGCGACGAAGCTCGTTCGGCGTGGCACCTCGCACGCCAAGGCCGGGATAGCAGTCGACGCAGCTACGCTTCTTCGGCCGTGGCCGGGGCGGTCCGTCCCGCCCTGGGGGTTCAGGGCGGGAACTCGAGCGCGGCCTCGACATCCTCCTCCAAGGGCTCACCGCCGCACATACCCCGCAGACCGCCAGCCCCGGTGACAACGCACGAGAACACCAGTGAGCGCCGCTAATATCGGCGCCGATGTGGCGTGTCGCAGCCGACCCGCGGGCCAGCGTGAACAGCACACCGGAATGCGTGCGCGGCAGCAGCTCCCCGCGGCACCGCTCGAGTAGCAGCGAGTTTGGCGATGGTGGGTGCGCCGACGCTGACGAGGGCTCGACTGGTACTACCTGGAGCGCCATCAGCACCTCCCAGCAGTCCAGGCACTGACTGCTGATGCCGCCGCCAGCGATAGCGGCTCACCAGGTGACGAAGCAGCCGACGAGTTCCGGCCAGGTTAGATGGGCACTGGGTACGTATGAGATGGGCGCTGGCACAACTCAACGAATGGACCTGGCTCGTCGCGCAATACCGCGGCTGGCTGATAACGCTCGCCTTGGTGGTCGGCGGCGCAGTGCCGCTCCTGAGTGCGGCCAGGAGGCGTCTGCCGAGGGCAGCGCCGTCGCTGGTCGTTCGCAGTGGCGCCAGGGCGCTGGCGCTGTCCGCGGCCGCTGTGGCCATTTGCTCGTTATTGCACTTCAGCGATCTGCGCTGGCTGGCGCTGAGCCAGCGCAAGAGCGTGCACCTGAGCGCACCGAGCGGCCTCCTCAGTTTCGCGAGGCCGACTATCGACGTGGTCAATACAGTCGCTGGTCTCCCGGTCGAATGGCGGGCAGTCGAGGCGTCAGTCCACACCGCCGTCCTCTGCGCGCTCCTGGCGGTGGCAGCTATGGCGTTGGTGGTTCTGTCCGCGCGCAGGGCCCGGCGCGCCGATATCCGGCAGATCGTGCAGGAAGAAATACGGAAGGCAGGCGACGGTAGCCGTTAATGCCGCAACGGGGCGACGCGAGCAGGGAGTGCGCGACATAACTGCTCAGGCCGGTCAGGTTCCGGACCGGGCGTATGGCCGCCACAGACCGAGGTATCTCCTTCGCGGCGGCTCGGCCAGCGGTCGCGGACATGCGCGCCTCACCCGTGCTCATCAGGCCAGGTCCGGCTCGGTTGCGCTTGCCTTACGGCCAGCAGGTGACTGCCCGCGAGCAGCGACACACTCCTGCGCGGCCCGAGGGCGAGAGAGAATGGCCAGATGGCTTCGGATTTCCCGGGGCGGGTGACGCTCGCGGAGCTGGTTGCGACGCTGTCGCTTGTTGCCGACCTTGGTATGGGCAGGCCCATGGAGCGGGTGCTGCGCCAGACCGTGGTCGCCATGCGGCTGGGGGCGGTGGCCGGGATGGAGCAGGCAACCCGGACGTCTGCGTATTACACGTCGCTGCTGACATGGGTGGGCTGCGCTGTCGACACCAGCGAGGTCGCGGCCCTGTTCGGCGATGAGACGGAGCTATACGCCGAAACGCACGACGAGGACCTTGGGGGCGTCTCCATGGCGATCTTCGTCGCTCGTCACCTCGGTCGAGGTCGATCGGGCTTCCATCGCCTCGGCATGGTCGGGAAGTTCCTGGCCACCGCGGGCCGGTCGGTGCAGCGGGTGATGTCTGAGCACTGTCAGGAGGCAAGCGACCTGGCCGGATGGCTGGAGCTCGGGCCGGCAGTGCGAGAGCCACTGCAGCAGGCCTTCGAACGGTGGGACGGCAGGGGCGTGCCCGGGTTGATCGGCGCAAAGGCCCTGGCTCCTGCTATCCGTCTGGTGCAGCTGGCCGACAGCATCGAAGCGTTCCACCATACCGGCGGTACCGCGGCCGCCCTGCGCGTCGCTCGCCAGCGGCGCGGTACCCAGTTCGATCCGGCGCTAGTCGATTGTTTCTGCGACCGGCACGCTGAGATTCTCGATGGACTTGGGAGCATGTCCGCCTGGGACGAGGTGATCGCGCTCGACCCGCAGCTCGGCGCGGCATTGACCGATGAGCAGCTCGACCGGGCGCTCGCAGCGTTTGCCGACTTCAGCGACCTGAAGGTCCCGCTGCGACTGGGTCATTCCCGGGCCGTGGCCGAGCTGGCCACTCAGGCCACCGCGACGCTGGGCCTCCCGGCTGACCAGGTCGTCATTGTGCGCAGGGCGGCGCTGGTGCAAGACATTGGCATGACGGGAATTCCCAGTACCGTATGGGACGAGCCGGGCGAGTGGAGCATTTCGCAGCGCGAGCGGGCCTGGACCCACCCGTATCTGACCGCCCGGATGCTGGCTCGCACACCGATGCTGGCCCCGGTCGGGCGCTGCGCGGCGCTGCACCATGAGCGGCTCGACGGTTCGGGATACCCGAACGGCCTGCGCGCGGACGCGATCTCCCCGGCAGCCCGGATCCTGGGCGCGGCGGACGTCTATAACGCCCTGCGCCAGCCGCGTCCGCACCGCCCGGCCTTTGACGCCGGTGAGGCCGAGCGGACGATGCACGAGGAGGTACGCGCCGGGCGGCTAGACGGCGACGCGGTTCAGGCGGTGCTCAAGGCCGCTGGCCACCGGCCCCGGCGCCGGGCCGGTCTGCCGTCCGGGCTGACGGCCCGCGAGGCCGAGGTGCTCGTGCGGCTGGGCCAGGGTAAGTCCAACCCCGAGATTGGCGCTGAGCTGCACGTCAGCCGCAAGACAGTTTCTACTCACCTGGAGCACATCTACGCCAAGCTGGGAGTGAAGACCCGGACCGAGGCTGCCCTGTTCGCCATGCGCCACGGCCTCATCGGGACGACGGGCGAGAGCGGAACCTGACCCAAATATCGGGCAGCTACCCGATTCGCTGCGGCTAACGGATCCGTAGAACGGATCCATGACGACAGCGCAGAACCACACGCCATCTGGCGCAGTGCCGCAGTTCGCCCTCGCGGGCGTGTTCCTCGAGGGCCTGGCAGCCCAGGACTTCAGCCGTCTTGGCGACGCGCTCTCCGCCGAGGCCAGGCTCCGCGCGCTGCTGCCCCCCGGCCTCAGGGAGTGGACCGGCGCCGAGGTGATCGCCGGCCAGTTCGATCGCTGGTTCGGGGACACCGAGGACTTCGAGCTCGTCGAGGCCACCGTGGGTGAAGTCGCCGACCGGCTGCATCTGCACTGGCGGCTCCGGCTCAGGGCAGTGCGGCTCGGTACCGGCTGGTTCACCGTCGAGCAGCAGGCCTACGCCGACACCGCCGACGGCGGGCGCATCACCGGGCTAGACCTGCTGTGCACGGGCTACCGACGCGAGGCCAGCCATGACTGACACCAGCGCCACCTGGGGCGGCTGGTCATCGGCGATCCGCGACGACCCGTTCACCCACTTCGCCACCGCCCGTGCTCGGTGCCCGGTCCAGAAGGCGCGCCTCGCCGACGGCCATCCAGCCTGGATCGTGCTCGGCTACGACGCAGCCCGGCAGGCACTCACCGATCCGCGCATCTCCAAGGACATGCTCGCGGCCCTGAAAGCCAACGGCGATGTCGTCGCCGAAGGCCTGCCCGGACCAGAGTTCTCCCGCCACATGCTCAACGTCGACCCGCCCGACCACACCCGGCTGCGACGGCTCGTTTCCCGTGCCTTCGTTCCTTCCCGGATCGCCGCGCTAGAGCCCGCCATCCGCGCAATCGCCTGCGAGCTCCTCGACGATCTGGACGCCACTGGCCCTGACGCCACGGTCGACCTCGTCGAGGGTTACGCCCACCCGCTGCCGTTCCGTGTCATCGGCGAGCTGCTCGGGATACCCCCAGCCGACCGCGCGCGCCTGCACGCGTGGTTCCAGGTACTGCTCACCTGGTGGGCCGGTGACCCTCCGCGAGAGGCGGTGGAAGCATCGGACGGCATCGTGTCCTACCTGCGCGATCTGGTTGACACCAAGCGCAAGCGCCCGGGCGACGATCTCGTCAGCGTCCTCGTCGCCGCTGAGGACGATGCGCTCACCACGCAAGAGATCCTGTCGAGCCTCTTCCAGCTTGTGGTCGCCGGCCACGACACGACGGCCAGCCTCATCGGCAATGGCGTGGTGGCCCTCCTCGATCACCCCGGCCAGCTCGAAGCGCTGCTGGCCGATCTCGGGCAGCTTCCAGCAGCAGTCGACGAGCTCATCCGGTTCACCGCGCCAGTCCCCCATGCCACGTTCCGGGTGACAACCGAGCCGATGAGTCTCGGCGGCGCAGAGATCCCACCGAACGAGCAGGTGCTGGTCTGCCTCGCCGCGGCCAACCGCGATCCAGGCCGGTTCTCCGCGCCTGACACATTCGACATAGGTCGCACCAAGACGCCGAACGTGGGCTTCGGCCACGGGAGCCATTACTGCCTGGGCGCGCCGCTAGCCCGACTCGAAGCCCGCGTGGCGTTCGAGGCCCTGCTCGGCCGCCACCCGCGTCTGCGCCTCGCCGGCGATCGTCACGACCTCGCGTGGGCACATGGCGACGGCCTGGTACTGCGCGGCCTTGTCTCACTACCTGTCGTTCTCGGTCCCAGCCAGCGTCAGAAATAAGCGTGCATCCAATCCACAGCAAGGAGACAACCATGACCATCACCGACCGTCCCGTCGACAACGGCGTGAACGTCCAGGCCCTGCTCGGCGCCCGCGAGGCACTGTCAGCGTCACCGGAACACGCACAGTTCACCTGGCGGGCCAGCTGCACCTGGCGCAACGGCACCCACAGCCGCTCCACCGTCACCAGCTTTTCCGGCCTCGGCGCGGAGCAAGAGCACCGCACCACCTACGAGTTCGACGTCGACCACCCCGAGTGCTTCGCCTCCGAGGACAACGGCGCTACACCAGTGGAATACGTCCTGGTCGGCCTCGCCGGGTGCCTGACCGCGGGCATCGCCTCAGTCGCACAGCTACGTGGCATCCAGCTGCACTCCATCACCGCCACGATCGAAGGGGAGATGGACATCCTCGGCATCCTCGGCGCCGATCCCGAGACCCGCAACGGCTTCGAAGGCATCACCATCCGGTTCACCATCGATGCCGACGGTTCGCGAGCCGACCTCGAGGCGCTGATCGCCCAGTCACAGAAGCGCTCAGCCGTCTTTGACATCGTGGCCAACCCGACGAACGTGCTCGTCGAGCTGGCCTGACAATCACTCTTGACGCGCGCGTGACGCACACCACGGCAGTCATCATCGGTGCCGGACACGCCGGTCTCGCCATGAGCCGCCGCCTCACCGAGCGCTCGGTCGACCATGTCGTCCTCGAGCGTGGTGAGGTGGCGAACTCGAGCTCGTCAACATCGACGTCCCGCTGCAGCTTCAGGGCAGAGGGGTCGGCACGATCCTCGTGCGCTCAGTCGAGGAGCAAGCCAGAGCCGAAGGAAAGCAGGCAGTTACCGCGGGCACGAGCCGGAACGCAGAGGGCGTGCCTTGGAAGTCACTTCCCTGGTGGCAACACCTCGGGTACCAAGTCACCCACGAAGAGGAAAACGCATGGACCCGGTCGATCGGACCAGGGGTCCGCGAGATACGACTACGGAAAGAGCTCGCAACCGGATGAGATCCGCGCGGATAAGGACCTTGCCGGGTGTGGACGCCGCGCGGCCATAAGCGGAAGCCCATGGGTGCCTGCTTCAGGATGCTGACTGCAGTACTTCGATATGGCAGGGGGGCCGACGGCACCTGCCCGCAGCTGCCGCCGCCAGACGGAGATGACCTCGAGATCAACGAGCTCGGGCGCGGTCAGCCGCTCCGTCGAGCGCCAATATGGCGCCAGGAGCGCCATATTGCAACCACGCTGGGCACCGGACGCGGTTCGGTTGTCAGCGCCTAGATGGCTGCCATTGCCGCTGCAGGATCGCCGACCATACTCGATGGATTCACGATGCGGTCGAAATCATCCGCACTGATGTATCCGGTGGCCAGGGCGGCCTGGCGCAGCGTCGTTCCGTCGTCGTTGGCTTTGTGCGCGATCGCGGAGGCCTTGTCGTAGCCGATGACCGGTGACAGCGCCGTCACGAGCATGAGGGAGCGGCCGACGTAGTCGTCGACCTGGTCTCGGTGGAGCTCGGCTCCCTCGATGCAGTACTGGCGCAGCTTGCCGCAGGCATCGGCGAGGATCGTGGCCGAGTGCAGGAAGTTGCTGATGATGACCGGGCGCATGGCATTGAGCTCGAAGTTGCCTTGCGAGCCCGCGAACGCAATGGCGCCGTCCTCGGAAAGCACCTGGATGCAGACCATGACCATGGCCTCGCACTGGGTCGGGTTGACTTTGCCGGGCATGATCGACGATCCGGGTTCGTTGGCCGGGAGCACGAGCTCGCTGATGCCGCAGCGGGGCCCGGAGGCCAGCCAGCGGATGTCATTGGCGATCTTCATCAGGCATACGGCCAGGCCGCGCAGGCCCGCCGAGGCATTGACCATCGCGTCCAGGCCGCCTTGCGCGGCGAACTTGTTGGCGGCGGTCCTGAACGGGTACCGGGTCTCGACGGCGATCTCAGCGGCGATCTGCTCGCCGAAGCCGGCCGGGGCGTTCAGCCCCGTGCCCACCGCTGTTCCGCCGGCCGCGAGCTCATGCAGGCCTTGCGTGCACGCGGTGATGTAGTCGATGGCCTGGGTCAGCTGGTGGGCGTATCCGGACCATTCCTGCCCGACGGTGAGCGGGACCGCATCCTCCAGGTGCGTGCGGCCGATCTTGACGACGTCCTGCCACTGCCGCGCCTTGGTTTTGACGGCCTCCTGGAGCGCCCGTACGGACGGCAGCAGGTGCTCGTGCATTTCCCTGAGCGCGGCGATGTGCATGGCGGTCGGGAAGGTGTCGTTGGACGACTGGCCCATGTTGACGTCGTCGTTGGGATGGACCGGTGTCTTGCTGCCGAGCTCACCGCCGGCCAGCTGGATGGCCCGGTTGCTGATCACCTCGTTGAGGTTCATGTTCGACTGGGTGCCCGATCCGGTCTGCCAGACATACAGCGGGAAGTTGTCGTCCAGCTTTCCGTCGATCACCTCGTCGGCGACTCTTGCGATCAGGTCTGCCTTCCAGCGCGGCAGCCGCCCAGCGTGCCCGTTGACGATGGCCGCGGCTTTCTTCACGTAGCCGTAGGCGTGGTACACCGCCTTGGGCATCCGGTCGTCCCCGATCGAGAAGTGAATCAGTGAACGCTGGGTCTGGGCACCCCAGTAGCGGTCGGCGGGCACCTCGATAGCGCCCATCGAATCGGTCTCGCTCCGGGATCCTGTGGCTGTAAGACCAATCGGCACCTCGCCGATCCGGGGAGCGTGCTCACTGGCCGCGTCAGCGCCGGGCGGACGCGAATCGCGCTGGTTCATCGCCCGGCTCCGTTCATGTAGACCGGCTGCCACATCGCGTCCTCCACGGCCTGGACCAGGTTGCCGGGCTTGGCAGTGGCGACGCCATCAGCCGCCGCCGCCTTCGCCACGGCGATCGCCGAGGTCGCGGAGGAGGCCCGCAGGTTTTCTACGGCGGGCAGCAGCGCGGCACCGGGCTCGCTGACGTCGACCTGGCCCGCGACTGCCTCGGCGGCTGCGCGCAGCATCCCGTCGGTGACCTTGGAGGCGCGGGATACGATCGTGCCCAGTCCCAGCCCGGGATAGACCAGGGCGTTGTTGGCCTGCCCGAAGGTATGCGTCACGCCCTGGTACTCGAACGGGCCGATCGGCAGGCCCGTGGCGACGAGCGCCCGTCCCTTGGACCAGGTGATGATGTCGGCGGGCATCGCCTCGATCTTGGAGGTGGGATTGGAGATGGGGAAAATGACCGGCCGGTCGACGCCGGCGCTCATCGCTTCGACGACCTTCTGGGTGAAGGCGCCGTGCGTCGTCGAGGTACCGATCAGGATGGTCGGCCTCACCTGCTCGACAACGGTCTGCAGGCCGATGATGCCCGAGCTGGCGCGGGCCTGCTGGAGGGCGGCCATTTCCGGCCACCGCACCGCTGCTGCCGGGTCGATCTGAACCGGTGACTTCTCCCAGTCCGCCGCCTCAGCGGCGGGGCGGGCGTAGGGACGCTGGTAGTCCAGCAGGCCGTCGGCCATGTCCTCGGTGAGCAGGCCCGGCAGGTCCACGATCCAGATCTGGCTAGTCGCCTGACCAGGGTTCAGCCCGTCGCGGACCATCTGGGCGTGAATCTGGTCAGCGATGCCGATTCCGGCGGTGCCACCGCCGAAGACGAGGACGCGCTGGTCTCGCCAACGGGTGGCGGCCACTTTCAGCGCGCTGAACAGCCCGGCCATGACGATCACGCCTGTGCCCTGCATATCGTCGTTGAAGATCCTGTACTGGTCCCGGTAGGTGAGCAGGATCCGCCGGGCGTTGTCGGCGCCGAAGTCCTCGAAGTGCAGCAGTGCGTTCGGGAACCGCGCCGACGCCGTCTGCAGGTACTTCTTGATGAACGCGTCGTAGTCGGCACCGCGGACGCGCGCGTGCCGGTTGCCGAGGTACAGCGGGTCGTTCAGCAGTCCCTCGTTGTTGGTGCCGACATCCAGCGACACCGGGATCACTCGCCGCGGGTCGATGCCCGCGGCGGCGGTGTAGACGGCCAGCTTGCCTACCGAGATCATGCTGCCGGCCACGCCCCAGTCGCCGATGCCCAGGATCTCCTCGGCGTCGCTGCAGACGATGAGGTCGACGTCGTCAGGCCCGAGGCCCAGGCTTGCAAACGCCTTGTCCATGTCGTCTGGCCTGTCGACTGAGAGGTACAGGCCGCGGGGCCGACGGTACTCATGCGAGTAACGCTCGATCGCGTCGCCGATCACCGGGTCGTACACGATCGGCAGTAGCTCGGCCAGGTGATCGGCCAGCACCCGGTAGTAGAGCACCTCGTTCCGGTCGTGCAGCTGTTCCATGTAGACGTTCTTGGCCAGGTCACTGCCCTGTCGGTGCAGCTGCAGATAGGCGCGCTGAGCCTGCTGATCGAGCGTCTGGACGGCCGATGGCAAGCGCCCGACCAGGCCCAGAGCATCTCGTTCGTCCTCAGTGAAAGCCGTTCCTCGGTCGAGAAGAGGATCTTCCAGGACTTCCGGAATTGCCGGAATCGCTGTAGCACCGGTGTTCATGACGCACGAACCCCCCGACTCGCTCAGAGCCAGCCAGCTGAGCTGCGCCGATCGAAGCCTCGACTCTGGTCGCAGCCCGCGTGCCGATTGATCGTCACCCCGCACGATGGCCAGCTTCGCAACCTCCTGAGCTAGCGTCCCCCCCAATCAGGCATAGACACCCGGAACCCAAAGATCATCAGCCAGTAGATGGCTAGCCACTCTGGCAGCCGCACGTTCTCCGCATCTTCGCCGTGACGCCGCCTCTGTCGGGCCGGTCCGCGGGAAGGTTGTGGCGGCTGGCCAGGCCAGCCTTGTGGCTCGGCAGCGCGTCCGACCGCCCGGCCGCGCCGACGCAGAAAGTGGTCAGCCTCTCCGCTAGCCGCCGCTGGGGGCGTCGGGTCGCGTCCCGACCGTCCCGGAACGGATGCTGGCTGCGATGCCGATGACGCAGGCCGGCGCGGCAAGAGGGATCAGCGGCGCCAGGCGAGGAGCCTGAGCGTAGGTGATCCCGCTGGCGTCACTGGCGGGGTGACGGTGAGAACACTTCCCTGACGCCGTGATGGTCAGGATTACCAGGTCGTTCACGAGCGGGTCTTACGCAGCGGTGTGGTCAGACTGCCGGACGGCAACGGTTCGGGACTCGGCGAGGGGTTCGGTTGTCCCGAGCCGGGATTCCCACCATCCGACCGGGACGACGCGGAGGGCGGCCGCGAACGTGCTCCGGTCAAGTTCCTCAGCAAGCTGCGTTATCGTGACGATCCTGTCGGCGAGCCACTGGTCATCAACGTCGCCATCCACTCGCACGGCGCTGTTGAAACGAGCCCTCCGCCGCCTGAAGTCGACCGCGGGGTTGGGTTCGGCGATGAGGCCCTTAATCCACGCGAGATCACTTGCCAGCTCGACGTGCAGGTCGATGATCTCGGCGTAGGCGTCGGCGTTGAGCATGACCGCGGCCCATCGGCCGACAACCTCGTCGCTGATCCTCGCGCACTGTGTTAGCTGCTGGCAGAGCACCTGGCGTCGCTCACCGTCGCTCAGGACCTCGCGGATCGCGGGGCTCAGCCGGGTAGTGTCTGCGACCGCGCGACCGCCAGCCTCAAGCGACGCGCTGACGGAGCAGTCCGTCGGCAGAAGGTCGGCCACCTCCAGCACGCCCGTCCAGACCGTCCGTGCGTTGTGAGCCAGTTCGAACATCACGTACTGGGCGAGAACGCGCCATCGCCGGCGGCTCCGGCCCCGGAGTACCTCGTTCAGCACGGCGGCCGTCAGCAGCACGACGATGACGTTAGCCGTCAGCCCGGCCAGCAACGGGTGGTCGTCCCAGAAGCGGACGCCAATCACGTCGGACAGGACTCCGGCAGCCAGACCGGCGACGGCAATAGCGGCTAGCAGGCGAGTCTGCCGCAGATAGGAGTCAACCGCCGCAGTACGACGCGGGCCAGGGTCGCGACCTCTCATTGCCGGAGGCTATGCCCGGAAGCCTCGAGTCCTGTACTCGGGGGTTGTTCGCGCCTGGGGCCACTAGCGCAGCATGGCTAGAACCGGGCGACAAGACCGAGGTAATGACGAGACTTTCGGCTAATAACCTTGATTCCGTGTTAGTCCCTGGCGTTTCGTTGCTGTTCGGGACGCGGCGGACGGCTCAGAATTCGAGTGCCGTGCAGGCGGGCGGTCGCGCGGGCGGGGAATACGATATCGGCGGTAGGGGATGATGCCGATCACGTCCGTCCGCACGTCCTGGCTTCCGGTTCGCCTTCCGCTTGTTGGAGCCGTCCGGAATCGCGATATGTCGCTTACGCGGAACCTGGATTGTTCGTCCGCTAAAGCCGCATGGCAGCCGGACGTCAGTGCAGGCATCTGGGGGGCCTGACTCCGCGAAGGACGGGCAGCGTACGAGGGGGTCAGCAATGACTGCAGCCAACGGCGACAGCAATGCCGCGCAGGAGCGGATGCTCGGGTCGGTGCCGGGCGTGCCGGCAGCCGGCCGCGGGCCGGCACAAGACGGTGACTTCTCCCGGCATGAGTATCAGCACCCGGCCGCCGGCTGGGGTGCGGCGAGGAGCGTCGGGGAGGTGCTGGAGAAGTCCCGTACGCCCGCCGAGGGCGTTCGCGCGCTGTTTGTGATGAACCAGGAGGACGGCGGCTTCGACTGCCCCGGCTGCGCATGGCCGGATGACCCCAGCGGGCTGCATCTGGATATCTGCGAGAACGGCGTCAAGCACGTGACCTGGGAGCTGACCCGCAAGCAGGCAGGCAGGGAGTTCTTCGCGGCGCACACCGTGACCGAGCTCGCGGGCTGGAGCGACTATGACCTGGAGGATGCCGGCCGGCTGTCCGAGCCGATGCGCTATGACCCGGCCAGTGACCGGTACCAGCCAGTTTCCTGGGAGGACGCCTTCGAGCTGGCCGGAAGGACGCTGCGCGGGCTGTCCAGCCCGCACCAGGCCGCGTTCTACACCTCAGGCCGCCTGAGCAACGAGGCCACGTTCCTGTATCAGCTGTGGGTGCGGGAGTTCGGCACCAACAACCTTCCCGACTGCTCGAACATGTGCCACGAGGCCAGCGGCGTGGCGATGACCGCCGCGCTCGGGACCAGCAAGGGCACCGTCGACCTGCGCGACTGGGAAGCCGCGGACGCGATCTGGCTGATGGGCGATAACGCCGCCACGAACGCGCCCCGCATGCTTACCTGGCTGGCCGAGGCCGACCGGCGGGGCGCCGCGCTGGTGCACATCAACCCGTTGATAGAGGCTGCGTCGCGGCGGACGATCGTGCCACACGAGATGGCCGACATGGCCACCTTCCGCACGACCAAGGTCGGCACGAGGAACGTGCAGGTGCGGATCGGCGGCGATATGGCCCTGCTGCGCGGGGTGGCTAAGGCCGTGTTCGAGGCGGCATCCTCCGATCCCGGAGCGCTTGACGGCGAATTCCTTGAGCGTTATACGCAGGGCCTGCAAGAGTACGAGGAGCTCTGTCAGGCCACGCCCTGGAGCCAGCTAGAGCTGGCCTCGGGTGTGCCGGAATCTGCGATACGTGAGCTTGCCGGTTCGTACCTGAAGTCCCGGCGGGTGATCATCGCCTGGTGCCTGGGCGTCACCCAGCATGAGAACGGCGTGGACGTCGTCCGGGAGATCATCAACGTCTTGCTGCTGCGCGGCAACATCGGCCGCGAGGGCGCCGGGCCGTGCCCGGTGCGCGGCCACAGCAACGTGCAGGGCAACCGCACTTGCGGCATCGACAACCGCCCCGGCAAGCAGTTCCTCGACCGGCTGGCCGAGGTCTGCCACATCGACCCGCCGCGCGAGGCCGGTCTCGACGTGGTCGAGACCCTCAAGGCCATGCACGACGGCACGGTAAAGGTCCTGGTCAGTCTCGGCGGCAACTTGGCGCTGGCCGCACCGGACACCCAGTACACCTTCGAGGCGTTCCGCGCCTGCGAGCTGACCGTGCATGTCGCGACCAAGCTGAACCGCAGCCACATCGTGCACGGACAGCAGGCCCTCATCCTGCCCTGCCTGGCCCGGACCGACAGGGACCGGCAGGCTGGCGGCGACCAGGGAGTCAGCGTCGAGGACGCGATGTCGATGGTCCATATCTCGCGCGGGATGAAGGAACCTGTCTCGCCCCATCTCCGGTCCGAATGCGCGATCCTGGCCGGGCTAGCGCAGGCCACGCTGGAAGGCAGCGACACGCCCTGGCATTGGTACGCCGAGGATTATGACCGGATCCGGGACACCATGTCGCAGGTGCTGGACGGCTTCGAGGACTTCAACGAGCGCGTGCGCCACCCGCATGGCTTCCGCATCACCCAGCCCGCCCGCGAACGAGGTTTCCAGACGCCGTCAGGCCGCGCCGAATTCAGCACGGCCACGCTTCCTGACGACGCAGAACCTCGCGATGGACGGCTGCTGCTGGCGACGCTCCGCTCTCACGACCAGTTCAACACCACCATCTACTCGAATAACGACCGCTACCGGGGTCTGAAGGGCCTGCGCACTGTCGTGTTCATGAACGCAGGCGACATGAGCGACCGGGGTCTGGGCGAGTTTGACCTGGTCGATATCGCCAGTTTTAGCAAGGACGGGAGCAAGCGGGCCGTCCACGGCTACCGTGCCGTCAGCTACGACGTCCCGCGCGGCTGCGCGGCCGGATACATGCCTGAGCTGAACGTCCTGTGCGGCATCGCCGACTACAGCGCCGCGAGCGGGCAGCCCATCACCAAGCATCTCGGGGTCGAGGTGACGCCGTCTCTCCTGGCAGGAGCAGGTCGGTGACCGCTACCGTCGCGGCCACAGGACGAGTCGCTGATGTCATGGTCATGTACCCGAAGACGCATAGCCCCGACTGCGGGCTGGAGGCGATCCGGGCATTCTTCACCGACGACCACGTCCACATGGCCCTGATCGTCGCTGCCGACGGACGGCTAGTGACAACGATCGAGCGGCCGGACCTCGCGGCGGTCACATCGAACTCCGCGCCCATCGCGGAACTCGGCACCGTTGCCCGCCGCACCGCCCGGCCAGCGGATCCGGTTGAAGCAGCGACCGCGAAACTGGTGCGCGAAGGACGGCGTCGGCTGGCCGTCATTGACGAATCCGGCCGGCTGATCGGCCTGCTGTGCCTGAAAAGGGACGGAACCGGCTACTGCTCCGATCAGGGCATCCGCGAGCGGGCGCAGCGCGGCGCGCTGCCGCGCAGTCAGCACCCTGAAGTGGCTTCCGGCCCGCGACCCGCGGCCGCGTAGCAGTCCGCCCGGCCA